>Ga0307515_10002521_pt1 | contig 39565 bp, 40 predicted proteins | sample 17_EM_MG_FD_194513 | JGI IMG/M metagenome (GOLD analysis project Ga0307515, IMG submission 194513) | Populus trichocarpa ectomycorrhiza microbial communities from riparian zone in the Pacific Northwest, United States - 17_EM | ecosystem: Host-associated > Plants > Roots > Unclassified | place... | reverse complement strand
TGAGTCAGAAATTGTGAATCAACAGCATTTTGGAGCATTTTTTTACAGCTGCACTATGAATATTAGTGATATAGTAAATTGGAGACCAGGAAGTGAAAGAGGATCTGTTTATGCATAGTTCATGTATGGAACACTTTGTGATCAGAGCAAAACTCATGGACTTAAATGAACTTGAATTGATTGGAGTTACCCAGTGGAAGGCATCTTCCCAGTTGCCAATATGCTTGCTCTAGCCACAGAAACAATAGAGACTCACCCAGACTTAGATCACTGGGAGCTGGCCAAGAGATGATCTAACAAATTTGAATTCTAGGAGTATGTTAGAGCCATATACATCTGGAAGCATGGAGCTGCTAAAAATGACAACTCTGGGTTGGCTGGGCTGGAGATCTATCTGGGCGCCTCCAAAGGGCGGCGAAGCCGCCACCGTACCTTGTAACTACGAATGATCAAACTTTTGTCACACAAAAACCGGACCACTTGCTCGCTTCAGATGTTACCCACACCGCGACCCTTGTTGCCGGGCGATTGTTCCTCCGTGTTTGCCTGCACCATTGGCGGTGGTGTATCGGCTTCTGGCTGAGAGGCTCAAGAAGTCTTGATTGTGTCGTCGCATCTAGAGCTATTAAATTAATCGCCAAAGATAGAATGGCTCTTACTAACTGATAGGTAATGCAACGGTCTCTAGGCGGTATCTGTATGTATCTTTATTGCAGTAGCAGGATTCGATTCAATATTCGGATCCGAACGTTAATTAACGATGTTTTGTAATTTGGAGCTTCCTACCGACCATACCCAAGATTTAACCCCAACCCTAATATAACATAAGACCTTGCATTCAGACCACACCAGTATAGTAAACTCGCCGTTACTAAAGAGAAATGTCCCACAGTCATCAAACAGCAGATATCACCACCCGGTAATTATATAACAGGCAACGATACAAAATTGTCAGCGTTAGCATCCCAGCATCATCAGTCACTGTTTCGTAAGCATCACAAGTGTTGTTACTACGGAGACAAGAAGCTTCGTTCCGCTCAGGTAAGGGCCGTGAAGTATCTCCAGTACTGCGCCCGAAACGAAGCAAAGGCAAGAAGAAGAAGAAAGCACCAAACAATGAGGGGAAGGGGTTTTGGTTTGGTTCGGCAGATAGCGGCCTCTGGTTGGTAGGAGATAGGAGACCAAAGGCAAGCTGCGAAAGCAAAGACCCAGCCACAGCACATCAAATAGTCTCTAGATGCGAATTTGATCTTTCTATTATTATTTTTGCGCTTACGTCAGTAGTCCACTCCGGCTTACTCTGAAGATATTTCAGAGCATAGTTGACTATATTCAGTAAGAGAGCTCGTCTTGGCTCCCGTGTACATATCCGTGTGAGAAGCTATTACCATCTGTAGAAATCAGTCACGCACAGAATAGGTCAGGGTATCTACATGCATATATGCAACAAGTATGAAGCTAAATTACACGGGAACACCGTACGATCGCGTTTGATGTGGATCTGACACTGCCTAAGAAACAACCCATTCTACACCAATGGCGATGGATCTCGAGCATAGTTAGCTTAACCTCAGACACCGTGCTCGCATACCTCCTATCCTTCCTCCCACTGCACGCAAATACACTCTCACACAACTTCAGCCTCTCCGTCATCTCGCAATCAGATCTCCGCCCGAAACCAACTACAATAGCACTTCGTCGCTCCCAGGAATTCCCAGATGTCACACCTGCAAGAATACCTAGATCTCCTCTAAAGCTTATTTTTTTTTTCTGGAGGTGAGTGGTAGAGTAGAAGGAGCATCAGCATACCCCCGTAGCTAGTAGGGCTGCAGTCTTTGAGACGTAAAAGGAGCTGGGGATGCTGTCCCTTGCAACGGTGTAGGATAACAGGGGACGGTTGGTAGCAGGTGGGAGCTCCGCCATCTTGCCGGCTCGCCCGGAGGCGGAGGGGTTGTCTTAGGCTCTGTCATACTCTAATTAGAGTGAACACAGTATGAATAAAACAAACAAAAACGGTGTAGGATTCCAACTCGTGAGGGAGATACACTTAGACTTCGATTCGATTTACAATGGCTGCGTTGCGCTGCGACTAGAATGGTGACCTTAGTCTTGCGTCCATGCATGATGTTGATGTATGGGGGGAGATGGTACTATTGCTGATATCAGTTGGGATACCTAATGAGCTGAGGGTGATTTGTGGGCTGTGGGACTGATTTGAGTGCGGTCATCACGTGGGTTGGTTTAGGGTTGAGCGCGGCGGAGCCGCATGCACTTTAGTTCTTGTGTACGTGTCAATTAGACTTAGAGAGTCAGTGAGTTTAGGTCAATAGAGAGATTCAGCACAGCGGACACGACACAACATGGGCGAGGTGGTGTGGAATTTCCACTGGCCTCGTTCCCTGCCTATCATACCACTGAGCTTATGAGTCGAATCTAATTCATTATCACCAATCATAGCGATCTGAGCACACTAATATCTCACGGAGAGATACGGTGAGCCGAAGAGAGCCGAGCCTGGGCCAGAAGTTCGAGCTGACTCCGCTCAGCTTTATCACTAGTTTGCATCTAATCGGAGGGAAGGTGTGGGTGTACTGCGGGTAGACGATGATTTTGGATATCTCAATGGGCTGGGTTGATCGGTTGACGTTGATGGTAAATTAGGGTTCCGCGCGTGTCGTCGTCTAACATGACCACGAGCAGTCCAGCCACTTTGTCTCATTAGTTCTCAGTACGTTAGATATAGCGTATAATCGCGACGCCCACAAATCCACTCTCTGTCATGATTGATCATTATCACCCAGCAATACTCGATGGCTCCACTATATTTTGTGCGTTAACGCCGCTGCACTTTGGTCTTACCAGTGTAATTGATTGGAAATACAGTATGAGGCTCTTATCTAGGATGTGCGCTAGTCGCAGATAGAAATGAATCTTCTGTAGAGGAGAATGGGGTTTTATCTGTTCTGGTCGAACTTGATTTAACGGTCTAGCAGTAAAATATGTCAATGGAAGCTTGTTCCGCACAAGATATCCGTAGAAACACTCCGTTTTAATGGAATTAGGTGTCAGGACCGCCCCTCTCGACCGCTTCAGTCCCTTCGGGATCGTGGGACGAGGTCGTTATTCGGTGTACGCGGTCAAGATTACGAGGTCGTGGGTATTATCCATTATCCGTGAGGTCACTATCACGATCTTGTACACCGCCCCACGACACGTTCATACTATAACCATGTGGATAAACTCTGGCTGATACAGTCCCGTAGCAAAAGTGTTCGTGATGGCCACGGAAAGAGCCGCAACCAAGCACCCCATGAAAATGAAAAATCGCGATTTTGCAACCACATAATTGAGAGCTGTATTTGAAAAAATATGTCCGTTGGGTGATGATGAAAAAATATGTTTTGTACTTTGAGAAAAAAATCGCATTATACAGCTCTGTGCAAAAGTTGCACAGGCCATAATCCACCTTGCTTAAAGTACAGCTAATTGTCCCTGCACAATATTCTCATCATGTTGTATTCCAATTTTTTCTCCTTTTGTCTCCTAACCCTTCTATATGTTAAGTTTCATGTTCCAAAAGATGAGTTTTTATTTTTTTTACTGTAGATTTTATAATTATCACTTGTTTTTTTTTTGTTTTAATCATACTGTATTCACTCTACTTAGAGTATGACAGCCCTTAATCCCCTCCGCCTCCGGGCTGGCCGGCTAGATGGCGGAGCTCCAAATTATCACTTGTTAGAAGTGAGGTTGAAAGTATGGTTTTGGTGCATTATCCATTATTCAGGCTACTATAGTCTTATCTTGTAATGTCAACAAATGGGATTAAACTACTTATTCTTCACCATCTTAAATACCTAATTCCAAATTCTAAAGCCTCTCTATTGTGTTGTGGTTAAGAAACCGAATAATTTGTATTGAAGATACTTTCGTGGGGCGAGTGCTTGGACCCCTGTCACGAACACTTTTGCTACGGCACTGTAGATAAATCTAAAATCAGCACGGACTTGCTTCGCGGAACTGGGCGATAGCCTTTAAATTTTAAAAGACCCGCCGATGCTGTGCCTTCAGACAGCCACTTCATGCCTTGACTGTCCCAGGGTATCAGTGATTCGGCCTACAATTCATTGTTTCCGAAGGAACATTGTAATACTTCAACCTTGTTGACACTCGGGTGTTGCAGCGGGCGTGGAAATCTCGTTAACCGTCTAAGTTCTAAAGAGCAAGAAGAGAAAAGGAGAAGACTAAAGGACACAATGTCAAGAAACCTATACTGAAAACAGCAACGCACGTAACGGCGAAGCGGTCACATAATGCCAGTCGATGATCTCGGGCAGCATTTCCGTCAACAAACCTCCAAAAGAAGTCCAAAACTACAGTACCAGGGGTTTTCACATGGTTACCCAATGCAGTACTAGCCCAGCAATGTTATGCTTAGATATGTCTGAGCTGATAGGAAGCCTCGTTTCTATAATATCAGAGCTAAAGATAATAGTACTCAATGCTGCGGATTTTGGACTGTAGCTATTTGTTACTACTGTCCATTTTCGACTTTGAGCTCACCGGACTATTGTAGATCGATACCCTTTTTGGTTTACTAGAATCGATGCTAGATGTAGTCTCAGACAGAGTTCTATTTACGTTTAACAGGGCAGAGCAAACATCTTCCACTCCCCTTTTTCCAACTTAAAGCAATAATCTATCAGCTGTCCTCTTTTTTTCATCGTCAACTTCCTCTTCTCCTGTAACCACATTGTCTCCACGATGCACCATGCTCCAAAAAAAGAAACCTCCTTTCTAAAACCAACTATACAGAGTATACCCGCAAATATTCCAAGGAACATCATGCAAAGCCCTCTGTAAACCCATCAAAGGTAAGCACCAGTTCACCTTCTCACAATGGAAATAGTTCAGTTCGCAGCGGTTATTCTTCTCGACGGAGCTTTTCAGCCCTACCATCATCTTTGCCGTGTTCTGTAGATGCTTCCAGCAGATCTTCCTTAGTCCAAGGCTGTACGCTGTTGTGAGTACCACCATTCAATCTTCGTTTAGCAGCCTATGACTAAGCTTTATCGATAGATTTACAATGACCGGTTCGACCTCGGCCTTGCACTTGCATGTCTTCACGCTCGAAAGCACGCGGGTACGGGGTTGCCGGCTAGGCTTGTTCTTTTGAGAACTGCCTTCTGACGTCTTCCCTCGGGCACAATCCGCTTGCGGTTCGGTGCTCATGCTTTTGTGAACTCTTCCGCCTTGCCATCTATCACGACGGTCACGACGGGATCCTCACTCGTTCTAGTCATCGCGCCCACTCTCATCCCGGCCCTCGCTCTCATCAGTATCGCCAGTCCTATTGATCTCGCCACGATCCTTCTATATAGGATTGTCCTCATTCTCATCCTGTTCCTCGTCCTCACTTCCGCCCTGTCCTTCACCTTCGCTCCTCTCCTTCTTCTCATCTTCGATGCTGTGTAGACGCTGTCCTTCTTTACGGCCTTATCGCCATCTAGCTTGTTATCCGTATGCTATAGATCCATTACATGGCCATTTTTACGGACTTGAAGTGCATGGCTCATTGAGATTGTATCTACCTGTCAGGATTGTTATTTAAGCAACAAATTTAGGATTTAGCCTCCATGATAGGCCCTGTGAGCTCTTCAATACGATCCTCAGGGTCCCACCTAAAGTTTAGCAACCATGAGGGGCAGAGAATGTCACAGGAGTAGCCAGAGCGAAATGTTGCTGCTTCTCTGACAGATCAAGGGTCGAGGAGCGCACATCATCTGCCATTCGTACTGCAGCTTGTACATTCATCGCAGTAAATGCGGTGCTCTTTGCATTTGACATTCTGAAGCGATTCAGCAAGTAGTGCTTAAGGCAATCTTGGCAAGGGCGATATCGTTCTCTGTAAAGCGAGCTAGACGGGCGATTCCTTGCACGATGTATTCCCCAGTGTTGGACGACAGAAGTTCGCGTAGTTCAACAAGCCAAACTGCTATAGCGGCAAGTGCATTCAGCTTCCGCAATTTGTTAGCTCGAGACAATGTGAGGTGCAAGTCGTGCAATAGCTATGCTTGCCAGTCAATAAAGCGGGATAACCGGTAGTCCAAATTCGTGGGGTATGTGGGTAATTCAGAAGCGGTGCAGTTGTTGGCGGCGACCATTCGGGCGACCATTCCGGCGACAGGCGGGCAGTCTGCAGCGGAGATGGCGCCCACCGCACAATGGCCGCAGATACTCCACAAAATGTTCACACATACAGTTAGTATAAAAGGAATTCATTGTTGCATTCCAAAATATAACTCTAGAACACATCTCCAAGCGCAAGGTTCATTTTACTGTACCAAGTCGCTTAACACTACTAATTTAGTCGCCACATATTCACTTCAGTAAGCGGTCTACAGGACGTACAGACTTCCCAGAAACATTCCGGCTGGTACAATGTTTTTGTAGGGAGTGTTAAATTTTCAGCTTCTTAGTGCTAAAGCTAAACTATAACATACGCAGAATTTCTCAGTAGTGATTAGATTTTCGTCTCCAACGCTCTTCACTGGTGACCTCGATATATCTATACCTACAGCTGTTCCATATATCATACACCCCTCCTTTACACAACCGTATAGACCCCCATCCCGTTCCCAGCCCACAGCTCTCGACCGCCATGCAACCCGCACCCCCGCAGCTATGGTAGTAGTCATAACTAGTCACTACCTCCGCTAGTTCGACGCCCATAGTTATCGTGAAGGTCGTGTATCTTGGACATTCCTAGCTCCCAGTCCACAACCTCCCGTTACACCGCTGCGTAGGTCATCCGCCCGAATAACGCAGGAACCATCACATTTGTGTGGCATAGTCGTCACAAGTGTGGGTCACACAAGACCCTTCTTGCACGCCCAACGCAACTCGAATTCCTATTTTTAGCAGATTGTCTAGAGCTCTCTCTTAGTCTCCATTTTATTGTGCTAAGTTTTTAGCCTATGGAACCATATTGCGGCGTGGCATCGTACATGTAGTTGTGGAGATGGAGCAAAATAATGTGATCTGCGGACCATCGACGCCACGGGGTTACGCGACCACCGGAACGATTTGTCCTACCCTATACGTACCTAGATCGTGGCATCGTAGGTGTTTATTCTACCGAAAAATTGGCCAACAGTTACAGTAATCGTCGAGACCAGCTTCCTTACAGTTACACACAACTATCCAATCTCATTCATACCATTACCCACAACCACCTAGCGTTTACCTAGCCCTGTAAGACTCTGCAACCTTGCGAATACTGCTCCAGTTCCACATTCGCGTGAGACAGCCTGTGCTGAGGTACGGTTTGAGCAAGATGCTTGATTCATGAGCGACAGATCGATCGGGTTCTTTCATGAGAATATCTTCGTGTGGTGCGAATTGCGCGCAATGAAGATAAATAGTATTTATACTAACTCAATCCTGCCAGGTCGTAGCTGTGGCGGCGCAACAGGAGTCGCAGAAGGTTCAAAAGCGTACACCATTATCAAAATCGCAAACATTAGAACACTAACTAAATCACATAGTATCTTCCTTCGCAGCATCATCCTTCCCAGATTCATGGATACTGTCTCCTGCTAATTCACCCTTCTTGAGACCCTCTGGGTCAAGATCCATGTCTAAATCCTCGCCATAGAGCGCGTCGGGATTGAAGCGCAACGATCCTTTAGGGATAAACGATGACGCGAAGATGATGACCGCTATCACCGTAAACTGAACGCCAACCACATTGACGAGGCCCTTGTGAACGTCACCGCCGCCTTTAGCTCCGCCGGTCTCGGCATAAATACGGTCAAGGTATCGACCCAGCAGCGGAGAGGTGATGGCGTAGAGGACAATGTAGGCTGAGTATAAAACTAGCGCTGGTGATCAGCCGCGAAAAGTGCTGAGTGAAGGGTTGAGACTTACAGGCCATGACAGCCCCCAGCGCAGAGACGTTTTTAGTCTGGCTCTCCACACGCGCAAGTGACGCTTGAATGTAGGCGGCCAGGGAAACATCGCCGGCTGCCCAACCGAACGAGACGGGGATGAAGGACCCTGCAGCGACCCAGGCATCCCTAACGCGGCCGGTGGGCGGATACCAGAATGGAATGTACCAGAGAACCAGCAACATAAGAGCATCGATCCGAAGCCAAGGCATAGGCGTCTTGATGACTTGGGTAAATAGGAAGACAAACAGGGCACCTAGGAGCTCGCCAAAGTTGGATCCGCCCACCATGATATTTGACCAAGCGGAATTGCCGAGGTAGCGTTTTGCGATAACTGGAGCAGCCCCGTTTTCGAGGTATCTGGATGATATTTCTATCTTAGTTCATGTAAAACAGCGGAGTATTGTGGAAACAAACCGATGACCGTAAAGCGCAAGTGCATATCCTGGCAGCAGCCAGACAAATTTGCGAGTGCTGAACAGGATCTTCGCACCCGTCCACACCGAGTAGAGGAACAATAACATGTTTTGAATGACAGACTTCATATAGGAAATCTCCGTCGCCTCATCCACTTCCGGCTTCACTCTTGAGAACCCAAAATCCCTGATGAAAAACCATACCACGGATGCTGCAGCGAAGAAGAAGGGAGTGATGATAAACGACATGTTGTTGCCGAATCTGGGGATCAGAACCAACGCTGTGCAGAATGACCCAGCGGTACCTGAGATTTCATAGCAGATATGTACCAGTGCATCCATCCTACGCAGTTTCTGAACATTCCCACCTTTGGGGGGGCCATCAGCTCGAGCTACTAGCAGAAGGATAGGGACACAAACCAACAATATCTCGCGGAACTACTCGACGAATCAACTCCACCATCCCATATGTTATTCCAGCTACACAATAGATGGGAATCATTCCGTCCGTGTTGTAGTCGCCATAGTATGAGAAATCTGTCTTCTTGTGGGTCCGCGCCCAGTCTTTCGGCACAAACTGCCCTCCGGTGCTGCCATCGACGATCAACAGCAACGCAGAACAGACACTAAATACCAAAATTGCGGCTGATAGCACATTCTTCGTTGCAAAGCGCTGCCCGCATGTATTAGCATAGTACGCAACACATCCCGAGGTTACACCGAGCTTACTTTAATCAACGGTGCAATCAAGATACTCCCCACACACTGGAAAGCCTGGTAAAGCCCGGCGAGCAGCCCGACACGTTCGAACGTGCGCGCCTTCGTCTTATTAATTTCAGCGTCATAGTCATATCGATTTGTCGCTAGTGCAATGACGGATCCGTTAAATGCCTCAAGGCCAAACTTGTACAGCATGATACCGGCTATATAGATAGCAATGTTGCGCTTCTCCTCACGAGAAAAAGTGCGCCAGCTATCGCCAATGACTGCGAAAGGGGACATGTTGGTTTGATTGACACCAATCTGATGTGTTGACGATCGTTCGCGTTTGACTCTGCGTCGTACTCTCCACTTTATACTTTATATTAAAGCTTAAGAATCGATGTCGAATGCGGTCTCATGTTTGACGTTGGAAGAGCCAATGGAAGCCTAGCATCCGAACACGCAGCAACCCCCAACAGCTGCTATGTATCATAAAGGGCAGGCCACTCAGCTGTTCTGGATGCTTCACCTTCCGTAGCCTTGGGCTCTCATTCGTCGGCACATCCACCTTCACCCAAGCGCTCTCCAGCACACATACAACCCTTCGCTACCAAATTTTCGTGGAGATCACTACTTTAATTATCATGCATCCTATCTGCTGTTGGAGCTGCCATGATCAACATCGTGGGGATGTGCAGCAAAGCACTCCGGCAATATGGAGCACCCTCTTGCGCTTGCCCGCGCAAAAAATAGCCTCCTCCGCCACAGGTTAACACGCCAGAGGCGATGGACATCGAGACATGGCTCGGCGAAACCATTCAATTCAATCTAAACATACGGCGTGAGTGGAAGATACTGAAGTACTCTACTCGAGTAGACTGGCGAAGGCGACGAAAGCGACGATGCACACTCCTCGCATCCCAGACATGTGATTGCCACAAGACCGCATCCCAATGCAATCCTGACGAGCAAACCCCTTTGGCGGCAGGGCCGAGAGCTGGAATGTTCGAGATGCATGGAACAGTGAGTGCAGATGCCGACTCGGGTCGTGATCCGTTACTTGCAGCAAGGAGACTGTTCGGACGCCAACTGGGCTAGGCACGGAGACAATCCCGTCGCGGGGGCTCTCCCACCGTGGGGGGCATCCCGTTTATCAACTGAAGCAAGCCGGATGCATAAACGTGGAGCAGACAATCACGCAGGTCGCCGGGCGGCAGCACCTCCGAAGCACTGGTCCTATAGCTTGTTGCCTCTATGCACAGAAAAAGCAAACGCTACGAAAACACTTTATTCCGAGTTCTGCCATATCGAAAGCGAGCGCTGCTTGCCAGTGCCGTGAGGCATCGTTATCCGTCCACGAACTGTCCTTCACACATTGCATGCTTTTTCTGCGAGCTACAGTCAATACTACCTGCAGCTCGGGACATACGGCCTCACTTAGGAGATGCAAACAGCTTCTTCAGGAGGAGGCACGATTTGTTGGAACGGTAGAGTACGCCATCACGTGCCATTGGGTTATGCAAGACTACAGCCGCGGTGGGACCGGGGACCGGGACCGCAGGTAACACTACCAGCCAGGATACCCATTTCGACGCCCCATTCGCCAGTTCGCGGACAATTCCATGCACCTCTCCAGTCTGCTTTCAAGTCAGAGCGATACAACAGGCAGACAACCCCAGAGACCAAAACCCTTCGTGCAGCCGGGTTAGAAACCCCCCACGGGCTACCTTTCTCTCTGGCGGCGCGGCAAAGGTTCTACACTTACGGCTGCCATGTATCTATCTTGGTGAGTGGTAGTTTACGCAGTACGCTCTTCTCCGGCTCGTATATCTGACAACTTACCCGGGAATTTATTGTTTGCATGGTTTAGGAGGGGGTAGAAATTTGCTTGCCCCCTGTCTGAACTCTTCTAGCGCCTATTTGTCTCATGGAGTTATCAATAGCACCGCCTACCTTCGTAAAGCTAGAACGTAATCCCAAATTTCGAGGCTCCAAATATGACAAGACAAAGAGCAGGGTTCAGTCTGTATTTTCACTAACTTACGCATAGGGATATGAGTAACGGCACGCTACAAGTTTCAAGCTCTCGGCCAAGTTTTTATTTACTCGAAAATAGCGTACTACAACTGGCTTCCCTTCACAGTGCGCCCCTAACACTTAGAATGAAGCCTTAGCGATAGTATACTAAGTTCTTCCCCATCACGCGAGTGACAAATAAACTAGCACACGTAAATCTCCCAGCGCCTAACAACAGCACAACAACGCCACAACACCGTGATGAGGCTACCTCCAAAGATGAACTGAACAATACTCAGAATAAAAAACTGTATGGGGCATTGACAAGCTAGTGGTTAATAGAGTTATTATAGTCGCGGCATCGCGTTATTGTGTGGTTTGGAAGGCACTGTGTGCTAGTTTTTTTGTCACTCACGTGCCCATGTATAGTGAGGTACATCCCCATCACAGTGTACGAATGTAAAAGTTTGTCACCATCCTTATCACGATTTACGACATTCTTTGCACTAGCGTGTGTTCCGCAACCATCAGTATACCATTGAAACTAATGTTACAAATCTCCCCACCCCATTTCATCATCATACATATCCCAACCCGATCCCAAGCTCAAATTCAGAGAACGCCTAGATCCCAAACAAGTCGAAAGCAAATGATCGTCTCATCGTTGCACATCTAGTGCCTAGTACCCGAGGTAGCATGCGTCTTATCACCACCATACGTCTTCGATCCATCAAGGTCCGAGTCGATACGGGGGTCAAGCTTATTCAACAGATCACTCTTGTGGGGACCCGCGGTATTCGGTGCGCTATATCTCATTAGCTGGTGCTCAACAAAATGCTAAATGTGAGAACTTACGGTCCAGTAGAGTGAACAGCATGGCTCGCACGATGATCATGGTCGGAATCGACTCTAGGATCCACCTTATTCGCCACATCCGAGCGGTGGGGATCGCTAGTGCCAGAGTTCAAGGTACTTCCTCCGTGAGCATGGGCGGTGGTATTGGTACCGGTAGTGGCAGTGTGAGTTCCCAGACCCGTGGAGCCATGAGTGTGGCTAGAGCCGAAAGCTCCAGTGGTGCCGGTGGAGCGGTCAGAGTCAATGCGGGGATCCGCTTTGTTGGCAAGGTCTGACGAGTGCGGGCCGGAAGTAGTGTGGGTTCCGCCGTAGCCAGTAGTGCCGCGATGGTCGCGGTCAGAATCAACGCGGGGATCCAGCTTGTTGGCGATGTTGCCCTGATGCGGGTCGGCATTGGTGGAGCCGTAGGCGCCGCCGGTGGTGGTGGTAGTGCCGCGGTGGTCGAGATCTGAGTCGATGCGGGGGTCGAGCTTATTGGCCACGTTACTCGGGTGGGGACCAGCGTTTGTGGCGGTGGATCCGTGGGTGTGCGAAGATCCGAATGCGCCGGAGGTGGTACCGCGGCCAGAGTCAACGAGGGGGTCAAGCTTGTTGGCGATGTTCGAGGACTGTGGTCCCGCATTAGTGGAGCCTCCGTAGCCGCCGGTAGTGGAGGTGTGCGTGCCGGTTCCACGAGCTCCAAGGTTGCGAGAGCCATCGAGATCGGAATCTACGCGGGGATCGAGCTTGTTGGCCGCATTCGACGAGTGTGGGCCGACTGTGGTGGAGCCGTGGTTGTCGCCGCGACGGACTCCTGCGTTACGGGAGGCATCAAGGTCGGAGTCGACACGGGGGTCGAGCTTGTTGGCCACGTTGCTCTGGTGAGGACCAGTGGTGGTGCCGTGGGTGTCGGGACCGATGAGGGTATCTCTAACTTTGTTGGTGATTCCGGACATGGTGAAAATATGTGGGTATGTAGTTGCTGTGAAGATTGATTGAAGCTGTCTGCAGTGGATATGTGATTGTGTGGGAGTGCGTAATGGGGAAGGAAGAACAGAAGCGACTTCGAGGGTCTTTTATTGTGTTCGATCTGAAGGGCAGTTGCCCCGACAGCATCTTGTTTGCTGTGGACACGTCCCAGCGGTTCTCCATGACATCACTGATCGTCAGACTCCAGAGAGCTAAGCTTCGCCATGGCGTTCGTTTCCGCGATTCCTTCGTCTCGTGGCGTGTCCCTTGCTGCGTTTGTGGCCAACTCCACATTGAAGGCTTCGGCGAATGGCAGCAAATCGTCATAGTGACGGCTGAGGGACGTCGCCAGTGACGCGAGGCACGTTGCGTGCGTAGAACCCAGAACAAGGCGTCTGAACGCTAATTACGTCAGGCTGCATGGCGGAGGCGGCCAGCCGCACCTGCCAAACAGCAAAACAGGTACTCAACACAAGGCTGGCGCTTCCTTGAAAACGAGCCGATCGGTATCCCCGCGCTGAAATGCAGGTACCGACGCCCTCATCTCTTCGCAGCAGCTGCACGTAATCCGGGTAACCCATCCGCGAATTTCCCCGATCACACAGAGTATGTTTGACCCTAACCCACCAAACAGTAGGCCACGAACCGAAGTCGTCATTGATCGCCAGTCGTGCTCAATCACCTTCCTCTCCTGCAAAGACAATTGTGGAGAGAGGGAAGCATATATAATTTCATATCTTGATGGAGGCACTGGTCGGTAGCGTGACCCTACTATCCAAGAACGGCAGCTGTGTCTATCGGTAGCGATACGGTGTTCTTCCTCTTGGTGTTTATTTCAGGATAATGAGAAGGACTACCCTCATGATTATAGCATTTCCAGTTGGTTTTACAATAGATTCTAATAGTATTTACACAATTTTCAAAATAAATGGCATGTTGACAATGATTTTTCTACCATCTAATAGCACTCGGCTGGAATATTCGTGTCACCCAAATCCGCCGCTGGCTTACAACAGTTTCGATGGATCACAAACTCCTCCGAGGCTCTCGTCCTACCTACGGAAACAAGACTCCTACCGGACAGCTGAAGGCCCTACTGGAGTTATAAAAGCGGGGGAAAAGAAGAAGCTTTTTAATTGGGTAGACCAGGCCGAACAGTAACTTCATAGCTACAGCCGGTAAGCACCGCCTCAATTCGCCTTGACGACGAAACCCGAGAGCAATCAATTTCACCATCTGAAGGTCGAAGATAGCCTTGCCGAAGCTGTTGCCATGCATGAAATCTCCCGCCCTTCCGTCATTTTAAAGGGGCGTCGGTTCACCCTTCTCTATTGCAACTGTGAGATTCTAATGACTTTTATGTGTAGTTTGATCAATCGTGGTGGTGGTGGTGGTGGTGGTGGTGGTGGAAGGGTCACTTGAGATCAGAACAATCAGCCGAATCGGAAGAAGGGAGGTATCCCGAGAGTGTACACCTCCCTTGACTCTGCACCGGCTCCTCCGCTGATTAAGTATCATAGTAGGTGTTATTACTGAAAGAGGGAGGCTACGATGTGGCCCAGAACCCGAAGAATGCGAGGGCGAAGGAGAAAAAGAAGGAGAAGAAGCTACAGCTGGAGAAAAGAAAAAGGAGAAGGTGCAAAAGAGGGAGGTTTGGACCGCTATGTCGCAGCGATTTATTTCTGGAAGATCTGAGCTGAAAGTCACAGCGTAATTATAGTCAAGAATGACACCACATATGGGACGAGGTTCAAATGATGAACCTGTTAGACCTAACCTGGGGCCTTCCCACAACCCCATATTTCCGTATTCTGTCCGCTGTCTGAAACACGCGTTGTTTTTCCAATTTCGTTTCTATATTTGAGAATTTGATACAAAGTTGGGACGAGCAGTTTAGGGACCTAGTATCAAGTCGACCCAATCATTAGGAAACCTAGATGATGAGACAGACACAAAGACATCTACTCGCTGATCGTTGCTGATCGACATTTTGGGCTGGGTTGTCTCAGTGTATTAGCAGTGGTTTGAATAATTCCTGAACCACCAACGAAACTGTCGCACTGCGGCGAAAACGGTGAGCAGGAATTCCATAGGTCATACATAGTCAACTTTGCTTCTAGGCATCTTTTAGCAGATTATGAACCGTGGGCTTTTGTTGAAGATAGAGACAAAGACCTCGACATCAGGTGACGAGCAGGCGCACATTCACGAACATCCAAAAAGTCCAGGCCGAGCGAGTGATACTGCATGCACATATATCTTCAAAAGCCCGCCCACCAAACCTAACACCGATTATCCCCATTAAAAACCATCCCAAACCCAGCCCCAAGCGCCACCTAAACAAAAATCCACGCTACAACTCTCCACTCCTCGAGTCACCCCCCCTCATCGTCTTCCAAATCAACTCACCCAGACTCTTCCAATTTGCCGTATACACACTATCCCCACCGCTATTACTTTCCCCCAATCCTCCCGAAGAACCACTTCCCTTCGGCCACTTGAATCCACTTCCATCTAATCCGTTCACGGGTGTATACGGACCACCCGTCATATCCTGGAACCCCGTTCCCCACGCTATCTTGCTAGCCGCTTCATGCATCTTCATGACGCTACCGACCATATCCTTGGTGTAAAACAATCTCCACTCTGTCGGGGTGTACAAGAACTCGATAGGGAGATGCTGGCCATCATCTCTCCTCCACGAGTTTCGGAAGTTGATTCTAGAAGCGCCAAGGTACGTGCGGATCTTAACGGGCTTGGGGAGTGAAAGTCCAAAAGCAGTGAAGTCGCCGGAGACAAAATTTCTAAGGAAGGTGTATGCAGAGGCGGCAACCTCGTCAAAGGAGAGGACTTGACTCCCCTTGATCCCGCCAATTCCCTGCATCGGGCCTTTCCTCGGTCTTCCACCGAAAGTGACGATCTTGACGCCCTGTGCCTGCAGGACCTCGCCAAAGATGGCACAGGTGGAGCCACACATGCCCGAGGATACCAGGACGACGTTTTCGGTTTTGAAATACGCTTCTTTTGGGTAGTTCATGACGAGCTCGCCGCCACTGTCGACGTTGGCTTCTTGTTCGTCCGGAATCGAGATTTTTGTAAAGTAGTCGTCATCTCTGTGTACAGGTCCCAACATATCGCGGAAGTCTTTCCAATCGCTGCCGTCAGGCTTGTGTAGCTGGCCTAAACTGAAGTACGTATTTGTAATCTTTGAGGCATCGCCCTTAACCAGCATGACATCCAAGGTGGGGTTCCATCGCATGTTGGTGCCGAAAAATATCTTTTGGCTAGCGGGAAAGAGTTGATGTGCGAAGTTCTCGCCTAGCTGGACGATTCCGCCACCGTTTCCAGTTACATCAATAAGCAACCGCTCAATGCCCTCTGTTTTACACAGCTGGATGATTTCCGCGACACCGCTGGAAAACGCTGTAATAAACCCTTGATCGTTTCCGGTCAGTGAGCTAAAAGCGTAAACAAGAATGACTGCTGTTTTCGTGTCGAGTTTGTAGACTCCGATCTCTTTGCCCGTCTCCGTGTTAACCCATAATACATCCGCTGGCCAGAAATCGCGCTTAGCAAGTGAGTCTCGCTTCTTAAGCTTGGCCATTTGCATTGTCCTCCTATCTCTCTTCGTCTTCTTTCTGTTGGGGGGCTCAGGGAACTGGGTATTGGGCAATTGGTCGGAAGTGATTATCGCAAGTTCGTCGTCAGATCGAATACACATACTGTTGTAGAAATCATCGTTATTCCGGAAAGGTATTCGATTTTGCTGGGCATCCGGGCGTCTATTATTGAATGTCGCATTCCATTTGATCTGCACCTTGTTGCCATCCGCAAAAGTAAGTTCAATCGGTTCTTCGTAATACACAAATTTAGATGCAAAGTTTCCCTTGACCCATTGTCCGCTTTCAACGTGAAGCAGCAACTCGTTGAACCGAGCATCCGGATCAATCCAACTGCTCTCGGGATCATTCTTGGCCATATCCTCCAAATACTTGACCGGGTCCTGGTCATTGATCTTGGTAACCTTCTTACCAATCTTTGGCAACGACGCCGTGTCACTAAGGGTGGCAACATAGGTCTCAGGCAAACTATCCGGGGAAGTAGCAAGCTGAATAAGTGGATAGTCATGCTCGAATAGAAACGCGCCTCCAACGCAAACGGGATTAAACCGGACGTGGCCATCCTTAACGGAACCAAACAGATCCAGAAAATCCTTGTTGACCTCGTAGTCGTTCTTGTACTCTCTCTTCTTGATTTTGCCTTCTATTTTGTCGAGGGTTCCGTTGATATCGACGGACGGCAGGTCAAGTTCAGGACAGGGCTGGTGCTGGAAGTAGGTTCCGGCTGAGTAAAAGGAGAGGTACTTTCGGAGCTCGTTTGTGGTGTTGAGCGCTTCGTCGGAGTGAAAAGGAATGGACTTTAGACAACCAATTGCAATACTTCCGTCGAGTGTAAGTTCTAAATTGTCAGCTTAGTATTACGGCAGTTTCAAGAACCCTCACCATTTCGCCTCATTGCGGTCCTCACATCTCCACACTCATCGGCGGTAGCGAACGGTAGAAGCACCACGCATGGCAGTAATAGTCGTAAACTTTTCATCGCGGGGTGTAGGCTACGAAACAGCGTGCCGTAGGATACGAGGGAGGATGATCGACTTTATTACCGTCTATCTTCGCCATAACGAGGCAGTGTCGCACCGTTGGGCTGAAGTTTCAGCCGCACCAGCCAAAGGAGGGGAATACCCACTGAATTCGGATGCGTGGCGCCAATGGTGTTGGTGTGAAAAGTGTCGGCTTGCATCACATAGAAGAAGCAAATACCCATTGAGGGACGCTATAAAGGTGGCAGTGTAAATGCAGTCGTATCTACTGTCAGAGGGTTTCAATGGTTTTTCAGACTCCAAACTGCGTTCAAGTACTATTTTCAGGATATCCACGTTAATCCACTATTTACTCACATCCAGGAATGAGTACTTATAGACTCAAGACTTTAAGTATCTAGTACATAACGGACATACCCATAGCCACGCACGACTGTATTTGTTGATTCTCGCACAAATAACCATTGCAGGAGACGCTCTGATGTGCGTGCAGGTTAAAAATAACCACCCTATACTACACAAGTCATTCGCTTACAGGCTGTTTGTTACGTCGAGTCTCGCTTCTGAGCCTAATTTCGCCCCCGCATAAAACCCTAACCCCTTGCACCATTCCCTACAATGTACTGAGCCATCTGCCCGTATCTTCGGTCTTTCAAGAGCCCGCTCGAACGTCCGGGGGTCCAGTCAGAGCGTCATCCAGAGCAAGTTGGTGGCGCCGCGGCGGTGCATAGTGACGGTTGTTGTTGTGGCTGTAGTTGTAGTTGTAGTTGTAGTGTGTGGCCTTAATGTTTTTGAGTCTTTCAAGTCACCTTTTGTGTGTCTGAAGACCAATCATGCCATTTAACCACAAGTCTGATATTGAAATCTGCCATTTATAAACACCCAAGTACCTACTTCTCAACTACCTCGAGTATATATGCACGACAAAAGCCCAGTGTATCAGTTCAATTTAAAGCCAAATACCACGAGCACGCATAGTCAGGTGCTCTATAACACCTATCTCGTCAGCATCAAACAGTGGTGACCAATAAATACGCTTGAGTCTGCGCATCATCGCGATCGAGGCCAGTGAGCGCTGGTTTTTCAGCTCCTTTTCACCGTCGTAGTAGAAAGCAAATCGATATGCCTGAACAAAACCCCAAAGGAGGATACCCAGCAGCTGCAACTCCCTTACTCAGGCTGCCGTCATGCAGAATATTCGGCTGAACCCGCGATCCGTCCAACTGACAAGTTCAGAGACTTCATTGCGCAGATTACTACTGACGCTACACGAACCGCAAAACTCGCGAGTTCAACCAAAGAAAAATAACGGAAAATAGCGATCGCGGGGAGGTTTCAAGGGATTGGTACAACATCACGTCTCATGATCTGCGGATCTGTCTTTTCTGTAACCCGTGCAGGGTACATCACTGCTCCTATTAGTCGGGTTTTGGACATCAGGACTTCTGAAACCACTGTTGAAGTCGGGCATGTAGACTGTACATGCAACAAAAAGACAGATCCATCCAGTTAGCGGGAGGAGGCACCGGGTTTGAGCTTAAGCTTTTGTATCTCACGTCCACAAGCTGCAGGCAGGATTATGCATGGCGCTCTAAATCTAACACGAGCTGCATGAGAAATACCTCTACATTCAAACACTTCTCGCATGTTTTTCTACTATCACAGAATTTTCTCTCGTGCAGTAGTTTCCTACAATAAAGTCAACAACACAATCCTTTAGAGCTTCAGGCTGGATTATACATGGTGCTCCAACTCTAACATGGGCTGCATGAGAAGTATCTCTACATACAAACGCTTCTCGCGTGTTTCTTCACTGTTTCAGAATTCTCCCCTCCCGCTAGCGGCTGTTGGCACCCGTACCTCAAATCCGGAATACTGTACGGTCATCAATTATGGGGATACCGAGACAAAAGGAATCCGCTCTGCAACCAATCGCACCCATTCACACCTCAGATTTGTTCTGGGCCGCTTACCTGGTACATATTGTTCCCTATGCACACCGTGCGGGGCGTTCCACCGGCGTCAGCATAATATGGTTGGATAAATAATACACTTTATGCATTGCATGTGAAACTCTGAAGACTAGCTCCCGCGCACCCATTCCCCTTGGACAAGACAATCTCAGAAAATAATAAGCTATATACACGGAATCCCTATATCCCTCCACGTCACCTCGTCATCTTACACGACATCATCCTCCAAATCCTCCTCCTCCTCCCCTTCGTCCGCCACACATCTCCCTTCCAACCAGGTCATAACCTCTGCCATATAACTCTTATACACCGCATCAAAACACATTGTCTGATGTGCCGCACCCTCAACCTTCACAAACTCCGCAATAACCTTCCTCATCCCCAGCTTCTCGACCAACGCCTCGCTCTCCTCCATCAACACGGTCGTGTCCTCCTCTCCATGCACCACATATGCGGGCGGGAAACTCTCGTCAATCAGTAACTCGGGAAACAAACACCTCGCCTCCTCGGGGATGACCGTTTCCAGATCCGCCTCCCCCGCTTCCCGCAGCTTCTTCGACAACCCAGGTATTCCGGTAAGCAAATCCAGCTTCAACCCGCGACTCCACACGACCGGAGCCAGTGCCATCCGTGCCGCACACTCCTCCTTATCCTCCCCAACCTGCGATAACGCGCCGACCTTCCGCATTTCCTTGCCGCCATCAAGATATCCCCTCAACAGCTCGGGGACATCTCCAACTGGGTCCTTTTCGGCAAAATAGTACGGACTCAACACCTTCCCCCCTTGTGCGGCGACGAGGAACATCCCCAATGGCTTTGGCTCCCAGTGCGCGGCAGCAAGTTGCGCCACATATCCGCCGGCTGAGTATCCGGCCACGAACACATTGGTCACCGAGAGATTATGTTTTAGCACGAGGGTGGTGTGGTAGTGTGAGAACAACGAGTTAAGGTCGGCCAATATGTCGTGGCCTGTGAACGGGATGAGTTTGCGGTAGTCGTAGGTGAGGAACACCCACCCCTTTGCTGTGCAATCATCTGTGGTCGTTAGCGAAAAATGGTGTGAGCCACATGGAACGCCGGAATAGGGGGCGGAGGGGATATACCGCATAGACCTCGCAAGATAAACCCGCGATCACCGTACAGCAGCCCACCTCCGTGGAAAAACAGCACCGCGGGCCTCGGCCACCCGGGGTCGTTTAGCGGGAGGTGGACATCAACCTTGAGCTCCACTCCGGGCACAGGGGTAGAGTAGGTGTATGTCTGTACCTGCAAGCCTTGAGGTTCCCGCGGTGGAGGCGGCTTCGGACGGTGGAATAGGCGCGAGAGATTGGGTAGGCAGGTTCCCATGGTAGTCGTGTTAGTGTTGGTTGAGACAGCGGCAGACCGGATGGTGATGGCTGTCGCGTATGAAGCATCGATCGATCACAACAGGAGGTCGGTGCGGCTCGTAGTCGGTGTTACTTGGCCACCCCCTGGAACCCGGGATCTGAAACACCGTTTGTCGCATCTTGTCGAGAGGGTATGAACGTCGAATGCAAGTACCTCTGCGTAGAGCGATGTGAGCTGGACGAGTGGTCGAGATATGGAGTTGGCGAAGCCAGCGATTGTGGCTGCTCAGGGACAGTGAGGAATTGGTGGGTGCGGAGCTTTGGAGTGTCGAGAGGTGGGGTGGAGTCGTGATGTGCAATTAGGGCCGCTCGGATACCGGGGATGGTTTTGATTGTGCCGCAGTCGGGATTACATGCGCACTTGCAGCTTTGTTGGTGAGACTACACGCGCATATGTGCAGGCAGCCAAGCTCTATCAGCCACCTCCTGAGGTGCAGATATTCCCCGGTGGACGTAGGCGCTGTTCCCGCCAGCGACCGTAGGCGAAAAGCGGAGTAGGCGCCCACTTTGTCTGGTTTTTCGTGACCCACTTTCAGCATCGGCGAGTGAAATATTGTCCATCACTCGGTGCCCATCTCGGCAGGTACATCGTATCTATTGATACCGAATTCAGCGTAGAGCTGCTTTATCACGAATTCACTCGAAACTTGATTAGTGATGCGCGCAGGACGAGGCTCATCTCATCCCGCCAGCCCCAGCGAGATCTCGAGATTCTAGCATGGTGTAGCAAACGATTAAACCGGCAGTTGCAAAATATTGTACTGCATTCCAATTCTGCTGCATCCCGTCTTGACCCACAGACAGCCAACGTCTCGCCAATGCTTACCGTCTCCAGATCCAGCAGAGCCCCATCAATTCCCGACGCTTGCATATCCATCTGTTGTAGAGTACGATTACTTGCATGAAGCTGAGACCAAGAAACAACGGCGTATTGGCAAGTCATCCCGACACGGCCCGTCCCTTGTGCAGTACTAGCGCAGAACCGGGAAGCCCTCCCTCCCCACGTTTCAATCGAGGCCTTTCTATCGACTGAAGAGACGAATACCAAGATATTGCTAGATCCTTCCCGATTTGGAGCTCAAGGATTGGACTGCACCTTCTGCATATGTATACATGTTTCTGCTATCGATCCAGCACGGAACATCCGCAACATACCGCAAGCATCTACATCCCCAAAATTTTGCCCGCAAGGAGGATGCAAGCACCACACGATTCCGAGTAATCCAGGATGCTATAGCACCATGACACTCTAGTTCAACCATGTAGAGCATGGTTGGTGGTACACACACCAAGATCACAGGCTCGAAACCCGCGGTGATCACTCGTTTTGTTTGCCTTTTGTCCTGCAGTGTCACCAGCATCTTCCACCCGGTTTTGGGTTTAGAGTCGCTTGCGTCGTGGATTGGGGTCCTAGTTTAGTGCGGTATATCAAGTAAACAAGAACTAGTGTTGATTAGAACTCGTAAGTTTCGAGGATTTTCGGCATTTGGGTGATGTTTGTTACCTATACGTACCAGTCGTTGATTTTTTGTGTAATTAAAGGATACCGTACACTCGACTGGTCATTCAATTCGTTCGAATTCGACCGAGTTTCCCAGCTCTATCTATGTATGTCAGCTAGGACTTCATTAGCCACTCCATGCTATAAGTTAATTTGACTAAGCTTCTTTCTGTCCCCCAGATCAGAATGCCTTTTGCACACGAATGCTTCTCCACTGTTCTGCCTAGGGTAGGTGAGGCGTCACGTTCGGTGCATAGGATATCACGCTGATGGTATTCAATATCACTGCCATACTCAAGTTCCCGAAATTAATATGGAGCAAAGGCAATGAATTTAAGTTGGTGCATAAGGCGGAGTGGGGAGGTAGTAGGCATACTTTGAGGGTTGCGGGCTGGAGGTGAATTATACTTGCAGACCTGGGTGTGATGTCATCGGCCTCACACAAAGCACAGATCGACCGAGTGTACTATACATAGTTTAGTTGCATTAAGTTAGTAGTACAGCGTCAACAAAACACAAACGAGTGTATCACAATCTATCCTGTATATTAAGTATATATCCTTAAACCACCTTCTCCCTCTCCCTCTCTCCCACCTTGTGCCCCTCTTCCTCCTCGCTCTCCTCCCCCCATCCAACCAGTACCCCCCTCCTCACCTCCCTAACGCGTCCCCACAACATCACCGCAGCAAGACAGACCTTACTCATCCCCTTCCAATCACCCACCAGCGCCAGCCGCCCATCCATGACCGATCCAAAGCTAACACCAACACACCCAAATGCGCTCGCAACCTCAAAAACAACCGCAAACACTCCGTCCCCGCCGATTCCATCGATGACACAGATGAGCCACACCGCAGCAGCAAGGTACCGTAGATCTCCTGCCCTCATTAGGCCGCGGAGCTGCTGCACTACAAACCCGCGCGCGCCATCGACTGAGGAGGGAAGCGTGATTGGGAAAGCGGAGATGTATAACATTACCGTGTACACCATTAGCGTACCTGTATGTAACTCGCGGATTGCAACGATTGCAAAGCCGCCGGAGCGGACACTGAAGGCTTGGAAAAGACCTGCGAGGATTCTTCGTACGACGGGGAGCGCTAGGACCGAGGGGGTTGAGCGTGCGAAGATTTCAAAGACGGTCCAGTCGATGGTGTTAAGGATGATCAGCATTGCGATGAGCCAGCGGGTTTCGCGGGTGGGGAAGAGGTAGGGGAAGGCCTTGTGGACTTTTTCGGAGCAGAGGAGGGTCCGACCCCCGCTGTCGGGGAGGAGCGAGACGATCGCTTTCAGGAAGACGGGCAAGCCAGAGTTACCGGCAAGGATAAGGATGCATTGTACCCACACCACTAAGCTGCCACGGGTCGCGAACGGAACCATGTTCGCGTCCAGAAGCGACATGCCGGAGTTGTTGAAGGCAGAGACGGAGTTAAAGGCAGCGAACCACCAGGGGTGGAGGTTGTTTGCTGCCACAATGTCCGGACCGTAACGGGAGACCCAAGCTCCAATGCAGATTGTGCCCAGCAGTTGGAAGGCGACGAGATATGTTGGAAGGAGCCAGGAGAGCATAGTCAGGGCGGAGAGAGTGGATTTGTCTTGGTTTTCTTCGAAAATGACATTGTGGGTTGATTCATTTTGGTTCAACAATACAACATTGCTGCCGTTCCTCGAAAGAGCGGGGGTCGTGCACTGCGAAGTGCCGACGGAAGAAACAACCAGCGTAGTACTTGAGGAAGGGACATTTGCAATTACGCAGCCATTCATCGGAGGAGCGGTGTCGGTCAGGGGAACGATTTGAGTTGCGAAGCCATTCATCATTGGAACGGCTGATTCGACGGGAGAAACAAGCAGTACGGGAGGCGAAGAAGGGGTGACGTGCGGAGTTACGACGGCGCCCAGTTTCTCCAAGTCTTCACCTCCCAGCACTTTTCCCGCCTCCTCCCTCCTCTTCTCCTTCTCCTCTTCACACCGTCTCTGAATCTTCCTCGCCAGCAACGCGCGCTGAACATTAACCACACACGCGGCAATCCACGCTTGACTCCCCAGCAAAATCAGCGCAAACGCGACGAACTGCTGAGACGTGCTCAAACGCGAGAGCACAACCTACACCCATCAGCACCTTCCACATCAACACGCGCCCAGGAATGGGGACAAACATTCCCCAACCCAGCACCAGTAGCACTTGTAACCCCCAAAAACAGCGCGTCAAGATACCCCATCTCCTCACCCTTCCTTGCGCCCGCCCTCTTGCCGACGCCGTAGAAGATAACCGACGCAATCAGACACAGGGTCGAAAAGTATACCACGTGCCATCCTAACGGTCCCGGACGACGGCGCAAGCTGGCGGATCGGACTCTAGGGAGTGGCTCTGCTCACCGCGGGGGGAAGCTCGAATTAGCCGCGTCAACCTCGCGAGCAGGGAAGGAAGAGAACACACCCACCATCCCATCACGGGGCGGTAGAACTCTCGTAATATCTGAACGGGCTGGGAAGGATACACGATTGCTTGTGAGCTGCTGGTGTGTTTAGCCAGCAGAGATGTGGGAAGACGACAGCTTTTGGACTCCTTTGGAATCGAAGGTTGTTGAAGGGGTGTATGGTTGGTAGTTAGATTTGATGGTTGTAGGTAAAAGAGACGTTTAGGAGGTGTTGAGGCGCCATAACCCTAACAGTCCACTACGTACAGTACATGGGGTTTGCCGATGAAATGTATGAAGATAACCTTTCCAATTGCTTAGTAGACTTATAGAGATCAAGTTTGTTCAATAGTTTAATGATGACGAATTGTGGGGACCATAAGTGAAGTAGTTATAAAGCTACGATGCTCGAAATGTTTTCATCTCGTCAGTAAGTTTTTGTTAGGAAGCCTTGGCATCAGGAGCAAATAAAAGTTTCTAATCTGCTGCATACTGTAAAGTTTACAATTTTAGCGCTGCTAGGTTTCTCCATCACAACACCTTAAAATCCAGAGCCAGGAACAGCCATCTGCAAAAAGTCGTCTGTGCCGCTGTGGCAAATAATCTATGGTACGGTTAGTTGCAGTGGTATGTAGAGGGAAAAGATGAAATAGTGAGGAGAAGGACGCAGGGAAGCAGGCCTTTATCGAGTGGATGTGGTTTACTACTTAATCTCGACATCAAATTTAAGTTCTCGGATTCTGAACTATCACCATCAAATTGATCGAACTGGCTGGCATCGCTGCAAGTTGAATCGCCAACGAGTGACGAGTCGCCTGCGGCATCGGATAGATAGGCAGTACCGCGCCTAGCTAGGCCCGTCGAACAGCTACGCAAGATACTACCTACTGTGTCGGACAGGTAAGTACTGTGCCTGGGATGTTGGACCGTGTTGCCATGATATCTGATGGAGGCGGTACTATGTTTGCGCTATCGGAGGGTAGGCACTGTGTATAAGTATCTTTAGACCATGCTCACCACAACGCGGGACCATGTAGTTTGCAGACCATAGAATAACTAGACCTCACTAGTTACTTTCAACGATATCACGAGTAACATAGATTGAACAACGACCTTTGAGCGTCATGTAAATAAGTAAAATTGAACCCAGAGTTGAAATTATAAGACTAAACTTGAGTTCTCGTTGATAGAGCCTATATGCCATGGCAAATCACGCTCACCGGTGTCGCGAGACCATGACTTTTGCATTGCTATCACGCACATTAGGGTTTCGCTGATGGACAAATGCAATAAATGTCGATTGTATGGACACATCCGGTGTATGTTCCCGTCACTTTACCATTATATTTCCTTGCCGCGTAGTGTAACCATCCAATTCTATATCTGCGCCGTCCTGCAAAAGAGTTCACATTATGGATTCCAGTTTCATATCTTCCGCAGCGTTACCTTTCGTCGGCATCTTGGATAGCACAATGCATAGGAGTCCATCCGGCCAGATCTGTAGCGTTCGGATCCACCCTAACCTTTAATAGCTTTTGGATGGTATATTAATTTCTCACTACCGCTGCATAGTCCAGCCAAACATATCTCTTTCATTAGCGTTGCTAGCTATACCTTGCTCGTTCACATAGCTCGTAGGCGTGATCTTCGAGAATACCTTGGGATGGCAGAAGAAATTGTATACACCCCCGTTAGCATTTATTGATGTCTCAATAGAATATTCCGGTAGATTAAAATCCTATCACTTTCGATATAGCTCTTTGAAGTTTTGTCTAAGAGCAGATAGAGAATCTAGTTAAATTTTCCTGAGTACTGAACTCCGTTAATAACTTTGTCTTGCTCTCCCCTAACTCTGCAACGTTATCTATGCGTCTTTGACTCTCTAGCCCCTTCAGCATGTGGCCGAAAGATTATAAAAGGTATACCAAAATTGCTATTACCTTCTGAAAAAAACATGGTATGTTCTTAATGTTCTAGATCTTTGAAATAGTTTTATATAAGTTATATCAACATAACCGTTCCTAACACTACCTAGCCACGCGTCTGCTGCCTCAGCGGGGAGATCTGGAAGCAGCCGAGTGGTCTAAACTTGCAAATTGCGGTATCTCGGGTTGAGGCTCTGCTGACTTGGCGCTGAGACATAAGGCTCGGCGACGTCGCCCTGAACCTATCAACTGGTAGCAACACTTTAAACCACACCTGCGGGAGGCACAATTCACCGCATCGAGACCACATACACCAAGAGCACTTGCCCGGGCGAGGACGACACCGTGCTGGAAGGATGGATGCGGTGGTGACCAACTCAAGGAGAGCGAGGTTAGACTAGTTATGCCCCCAGCGACGAGGCCGGTATAACTACGAGTGATGTTGGAAAATGGCGAATGGTCAACAGTAAACGAGAATCAAGTGGTATCAATAGGAGTATTTATCGACATATACAACAAGCGACTAGCACTTGTAGTAGAACAGAGCGTACAGATTCGAGAACTTGACAGCGGGGAGGCTGCAAACGAGGGACAACATAGTTGGAATGATCAAAAAGTAATGGCGAATTGGAAAAGATAATTGTCGGGTTTGCGTGGCGAATTGGAGGTACAAGGCCACCAAGCGAAACAAGCAATTGCAGATGTAGAACATAAATTGGACTTAATGAAGCTCAAAGTACGAGAACATGAACAAAAGCACACCACTACCCAAAAGCAGAGCGATACGTGATACCCGATTGGCAATGCAGAGAGATGGTTCGAGCCCTCTAACTGCTTCAGTACGACGGCGAGGCGGCCTGGAGTTGGTCTCCAGGTTTCGAAAAAGTGAGGTTCTACATCGAAAGTGGAGGCGGCGTGGGCCCTGAAGACAACAAACTCGCTGACACCGTGACGACACCTAGGAACGAGGACCGCTGAGTAAAGCAGAGTATTGAAAGCGCCTCCTCCTCGCACTATCCCTAGAGGCCGCATGGAGGGAAAGCGCGGAAGCGAAGGCAAAGAAGTTGTAATTCCCTCCGGCGGACTTCAGGTACAATATCTCATGGAAATTACATCGAAGGGCACACTGTGGAAGACTTTCGTTCTGGACTACGCTATTTCGGCGGTACGATTTAAACTCCGCCAACTCTGATTCCAACGGGACGACATTAACGGTTTCAACGCCAGATACGCGGAGCGTTGCCGGATGTTGACTGGGAAATCGCCGGTAGATATTCCGAGGCGGGACGCGCTATTTGATGAATATCTGCACAAGATTCCTGGTAATATCGCTAACCTAATCACCTCGGGCGCTACCATCAAACACGCCACCAACCAGGTGCACTTCATGCTAGAACTGGCATAGATAGTGTCGGAACATGTCCTCAAGCTCAGCGCATTCTTCACACCCACGCCCGCCATCGCTACCCCGGCACCTCCAGCACCTCCAGCACCTCCACACCTCCATCACCTTGGACGACGCGACACCAATGGACTTATCTTATGGGCAACGGCACCTCCATGGCCGATCAAGCACACCCCTCGCAATGGCGCATGCTACCGATGCAACAGAACTAACCATTGGGAGCGCGACTGCCTCGTCTCCTCATCGAGCCGAGATGACCACGCCGTCGTAACCTGCGATCGTGCAGAGGAAGTAATTCACCACCCAGGGCAGCCCCACATAACTCTGCGGCTGGCCGGTCACCCGTAATTCACTACAATGGGTGCCGGTACCTCATGTTACCGACGATAGCGAGTTTGCCAACAGTTCTTGGGCAGGTAGCTTAACGTATACGCCGGCAAGTACCGCACTGATGTCGTACATGGCTGCCCCGGCACCTGGTAGCGAAGGAGACGACAAGGCGAGAGTGGGGGTAGTGCATTGGTGGAAAATGTGTAGGAGGAAGAGGAGGAACAGGGAAACGAGGCGTGGTAGGTGTGAAAGAACGCCTGCCTACCGGTGGTGGTACGGGTAGTCTACCCGCAAAACTACGTGAACGACCTCGATAATTTGAAAGACAACAATCGCTATTTGCTGAGATGTCGTGCTAAACTGACAACCCGCAACTAAACCCCCAATCACAAAACTCATTCTGCGTACGCGATGTTCGTTAGGCGCGCATCCTCCGGATTCATTGACAAAGCAGTACAGCCACAGTAATGACATTCAGAAGCATACCAGCAGTATTATGGAGTTATCCACCGTTGGTAAGCCCACCGGTCCCAATGATACCACCACCACCACCACCACCACCACCACCACTACCACCATCACCACTCAGGAGCCCACCTATTGGCGTCAGGTCACGCTGGCAGAGTTTGCTTACCTGTTCAAGGCGCCATCGGGAATGCCGCCGTCAAGCAGCACTGATTTCTGCATTACCACCGACCCCACGGCGAAAGAGCCGACCGACAACCGTCCTGCATGTCGCGGGCTGAGCCCGAGATAAATAAACTGATCGACAACGTGGGTAACGGAGTCCTAATTGCGGTTTGCAGCACCCATCATCTTCGTCAAGAAAGGCGACTGCGGCTTTTGCAAAGGCATAGACTACCGGGCCTAGACAGAATAGCGAAGAATTACCGGTACCCGTTGCCATATATCGACGATTTGCTCGATAATTCATCTGCTTCCTGTAGATTGATGTTGCGAGGTTTGGAGATTGGGAGCCGCTTGGATCGCTTGGAGGAGTTTATATATAATTTAGTTAACGAATACTCGATACGCATTCTGTCTAACATTTAGTAAAATTTTAAGACTAAGAGCAATGCAGTGGAGGGCGTGCTCAGGTCGCCTCTCTCTCTCTTGAAGATGGTCTTTTCATGAGCCCCCCTGGTTCGCCTGTATAACAAAGACACGAACACTTTCTTGTCCCCGATGTCACGATTCATGTCCCCACACTGTAATGGCTGCTGCTGACGCCAGAATCCATATTCATCATGCTGCTGCGAAGGGATACTGTATGTGCTGATGTTCTGGAACTCCTTTTGGTCAGCTTCAGCAGGAAACGAATCGGTTGTGGAAGAACGTACGTAACAAAATTATGCCTCCAACCAGAAGGAACTGCTAGCTTCTTGCGTAATACGATAAAAACTTGCAAGATCCACGCCGTCTAGAAGGAGTTTCCAGTCAATGTCTCGTGCGAGCGCCACCGGCGCGTCCGAGCGGCACCCCTAATAAATTCCTCCCACATTCATCTTTGAGCACCTCATTAACCGGTCTTGCAGCAATTGAAGCGATCTCAGCAGCTGCCGAGAAGCGGGATTTGAGATCATTGATGAGTTCGAGAGAGGAGGCCTGATCCAGGTTCGTGGAGCTGTGAATGGAGATACTGGGCAAGTCGAGGACTTCCACTGTAGTGCCGGAAACGTGAGTCAGGGTCGTGAGGATGGGCGATTGAATATGGGGGAGTAGTTGAGAGGAGAGCAGCCTGCAAGTCCGTTGATTAACACGCCCTCAAGCTCAAAATTCTCAGCAATCACTCACGTCTCCGAGGAATAGCGGGAACGGGCGGAGCAAGCGGCCGGTTGCATATCACGGTGTGATATTTGGTCAGACACCAATCCCAGATTCGTAGGAGCACTCACGCCTTGACGCGGCGGCCAGGCGGGTCAGGCCTAAGAAAAGTTGTCTCGCAGCGATGCATTGCTGCTGAGACCATCGTGAGATACCGTATTGTGATAAGGAATCGAGGGTGCAGTAAGCCGGGCACAGGATTTGAGGAAAGCAGCATACAGGGGAGACGGTTGTCGGCCGGTGTTGCGGTCGTGGAGGCGAAAACCCGCACCGTGTTGATCACATGCTGGCACCTTCTCGTGTCCTCATCGAAACCTCCAGCGTTCAAGTGGGCAAATCCCTCATAGCCCCTATGCATGAAAGAAACCTTTAAATTGAATTAAATGGTTTGGAGTGGAGGCGCTTAATCGTCTTTTGGCACAATAATCATCAATTGTAAATCAATTGTAAACAGATGTGGTTCTGCGCCAAGCCTGCCCTCACGAAGTACTCCCATTGGTTGATTGGCAGTACGTACCTACACCCTTTAAATCTACCTAGGTAAACTTTCAAGCTCAATTAAGTCCACGACTTTTTGCTCTAATTATAAAGTACCTTATATACTCGAAATGTATTTAATTATGAACGGTTGTAGAAAAACAGCGTTCTTGAACCGTTTTTGTACAGTCGCATCATGATTATTGGTGACATCTTAAATCGGAGACCGAAGGTGAAAGGGGGCTCGTTTATGCATATTTCGTGTATATCATACATTGTGATCAAAGCAAAACTCAGACTTAATTGGACTTGAATTGGTTGAACTCGCCGAGCAAAAGGCCAACAGTACGCTTTTTGTTCCGGCCCCGGAGATGATATAGACTAAAGAGACACCCACTGGCTAAAGACAGTGACACTGGGCTGAGTGTTGGTGGAAGAAGGCAGAGATGGACTCACAAGTAGGTATGGTGGGAAAATCAGTTGCTCATCAATGGCGCTGTGACCACTACATGTAAGAAGCGTACATTGGAGTATTGGGAAAATCAAATTCTCACCACTACTGGCAGGAAGTGCACTTAGGAGCATGCATATAACAAGCACACTTGGGAGAACAGAAAGGAACACTTGGAGATGGGGGATCTTGTGCGTCCTGACTCATGGCTGGCTCGGGGCCGGCTGGGACAGTCTATCCGGGTCACTCAACTTCTACTTAAGGCGGCGAAGCCACCCACTACTCGTATCTTCTAAGTACTCAGCTGAGTGAATATAGACCGACGGAACCCATGAACCCTGCTAAACGGCAACCACCCCATGCTCAGTGGGGTAGCTGCTGGCCTTAAGGTTACTCCCGATGAGTAGCGTCAACATGGGCACCCCCATTTCCCGAAGTAGTACACGTGGAAGGGAAATGCAGTCTGAAACCAGCAGCACCCTTAGGATTGTGGTAAGCTGATTGGACCTCCACATCCGTCCTGATTTCATCAGGTCGTGACAGACACTCGCTCGTCTGGTAGTCCTTGTGCTTTCCTTGGTCGGTTGCTCCTCGTTCAGGAGTGCCTCAATACTAGGAATGCATGGGAAGCCCTTGAGCGGCGCATGGTGCTCCTCATGAATACAAATAACATATTGAAGTCCTTTCTTCCAGTCAGCTGAGCCCTAAAAGGACGACAACCACAAGTAACAAATCCGAGTGGCTTGAACTCCCAGTCCGAATCTTACGTATATTCCTCCTCTGATGATAGTGGTAGTGGTGTTGGCCGGCGTAAACACGTGCCTATCTTTGGGCTAGTTGGGCTCTAAAGTTTTGAGGAAAGGGTATAGATACCAATCATCTCCATGAACTGTGGATGCTGGGGCAATTTCCGAGCCTTCTTTTCAAGAACATCCACCATGCTAATGCCGCGAGTAATTGCGAATGCTGGTCAACTTGTATGCCTCAATTCTTCACTCCGTTTCCTTTTAGTGCTGGGACCTTCGTGTACCAACCAGCTCGGGATCTATAGCTGAGGGTGACACTTTCGTGTTTAGTACACCCGGCCCTGGTATAACGGGTACCGATTTTGGGAATCATAATCGTAGCCGGAAAGCATTCGGAGTTCTGTGGAAGCGCCATTGCAATCAGCATCTGTTGCCTGAAACGAAATCACCGTACGAACCACATTCACTAAGAAGAACCTACGTAAAGGAACGATCACTCACTATTCCCGATTGTTTCCTGTGGGCTGTACCCAGGCTGTCGAGATGGATTTCTAAACTCTCGTCTAGCAAATCGGAAGAGAAGGAGTTTCCATCGTTGGTTGCAGATCCCTATGGTTTGCCCTCGATACCGATTGATCATAAGGCCGAAGGACTAGGAGTCCAAATGGTTGGCTCGCAACTGCATCTGCATCCCGAAGTCCTACATCCCTCGGTGGCCGGGTTATCGTGGAGTGGCGATGGCCGATATCTCTTGCTGAGGAGCTCTTTCCTCGCGCCGGAATCGTCTCACGTCTCCGACTCCACCGTTCATTATTGCTGCACCGGTATGCTGCTGTTGGCTAGATAAGAAATAGGTACTGTGTGATGCAATGCTTACTTCTTGACGAGTCTAAGATCGGAACTGTGGAGGAGATCGGATGCTGAATCAAAGGGACTAGGGGAGAGGGAGGAAAGAAAGGAACTGTGGAGTGGACGAGGTATAGGAGGAAAAAGCGATGGAGGGGGCCGTATTTTGGGATGTTCAATGACCTGTGTAACTGGCGACAGAAATAGACCGAGGGGGCAAGACCGTTCACAATGGGATGCGGGAATGCGGGGGCGGGAGGAAAAGGAAAGAAGTCAACTAGATGGGAAATCACTCGCGAGTCGAAGCTCGAATTTTTGTTCCCACCGGGGTCGAGCAAACACTGCACTCAACCAACAGCCACTCTCCTCACCCCCCTTCAAGACCTCAAGGGTCTCAGTACCCGTCGCTCTCCTGTTCCGTCCTCGCAGCCTGCATAGCACCGTATTTCCAATGACTGCCGTCAACAACGAGTCGGACGACACTATCGTCAGTGACATCAGCACAAATCTACGGGTCGAACTCCAAGAAGATATCGAATGCCTGTCTTCGAAGACCGCGCTTATCGACCGCTTTAAGTGCAATACTGAAGATCCGGAGTCATTCCAGCGGGCCAAGTATATACTGTCACTGGAGGCGAACGTGCTGGAGGAGCTAATGGTCAAGATCGACATCCTCGAGCATGACCTCACCTACGAAGATGCTATCGGCAAGGAAGTGAAGAGTGGTATGAACACACCCATAATCATGTGCTAGACAAGTAGTTTCCTGAAAATGTGAACTATGAAGATAGGGCTAAAGGGATTCTAAACACCTTCTGCGGGATCTGCGGCGAGTATATCAAATTGATTGATCAACTGTTCTAACGTTTCGCATTCGTGGCGGAAGAAGCAGACATAGTATTGTAGAACATTCGCTCCTCTCAAGACATGGCTTGACATGTTCCAAATAGCTCATTGAGAATAACCTGGTCCTCGAGAAGTTCCTCCATGCGCTCTGTCAAAAGTACGGCTCTTCGGATTCTGAGCTGAAGTTCATTATTGGCAGTGTTCCTAAGCGGTCTGTATATCTTCGAAGCCTGGATATATCTTCGAGGCCTGCATAAGCCTAGGCTAGGCTCCAGATATACGGCGCGAAGCCTGCATATATCTATGAGGCCTGCATATATCATCGAGGCCTAGCCGCTTAGGAACACCGATTATTAGTAGAGTTGCGATAAGGTTCGCCGTCGAGCCGACTGTCAGACACGAGTATGCTTTCATTGATTTTCTTGGTTCAGAAGGTTCGCTAAGTGTTGTACAGGATGTGGATATCGAATATTCTTTGACAGAATCATTTCACCAACTTCTACATATCATCCAGGCGGCTCCAGATCTCGCAGCATCGACCAGCATGAAGGCGAGAACCGGGCTCAGTTGAATTTCCGTGAGATCAGTTTAGTGAGTTGCGCGAGACGCATCGCAGTTAAAGTTGCTCGGTTTCTCGCTAACACGCAGCCAGGGCTCTTACTCCTCCGCCACTTCGAGTCCGCTACCACCTCTGTGACCTGAAAATCTACATTTCCGCCCCTAGTCGCCTGCGTGCGCGCATCCACCAGCGGCATCACCGGTGCCGACTACCTTGCCGATCATGGCTGGCCGCTGCACGCGTTGTACGTGCTCTGATGGCGCTACGTTGAACTCAGAGTTGAAACTAACGGGATCGAACTCGAGTTCCCATAGATGGAACCTATAGACCATGGTGGACCACGCTCACCACGTCGCGAGACCATGACTTTAGTTAGCATTGCCACGCCGGCTATCAGTTGCCATGCACATTAGGTTTTGCTGAAGCTGTACTGACTATAGTGGATCTCCCGTGGACTATGTCGCCCAAGGGACTGAATCCCCTAGGGGAATGGGTCCCTAGGGAATATCCAGGTAGAGTACCGGTGGGTACCTGCTCATGAAGGGATAGAAGGCAATGAAGAAGCAGATCAACAAGCAACAAAGGTGGCGTATAAGCATTGTGGAAGCTATACCGAAACGCAAAATCCGCTACCGTTTTTAGATTATATTTCTTTCTCCCATATTAGCCGAAGGTTAACAGAGGTGAAATGGGAAGAGAGTAAGAAAGAAATAAAAGAGTTGGGGAAGAAGTCAAAGCACAGTTATCAGTATGATTTGGTGAAGAGGGGAGGTAACAGTGTGGTGATGGGAGCCAAAAAGACGATTGTGGCAAGGTTTTATCAGCTCAAGTCAGGACATGCACTGATAGCGAAGTACCTATTGCAGATTGGAAAAAGAAGAGATATGAAATGCTGGTGGTGTGGGCATGAATATCAGACAAGAGATCACCTTTTTAAGTGGTGCAAAAGATGGAAACGAGAACAAAAAAGGCTTTGGGTTGATGGGCAAGAGGGGGAAGATGGGTATGAGGGCGTTGAAAAGGTGTTAAAGAAGCCAAAGATTTCATTGCCAATGTCTCTCATTTTTGCAGAAGAAAAGTGTTCGCAGGCGTTGATGGATTTTTTATCCTGTATAGATGTCGGCAGAATTAGCAGAGTGGTGGAGGAGGTGGAGAACTCAGATCATGAGGAGTCGAGTGATGGGGGGGTGTAAGAGTTGATGTTGTTTTGTGGCAGTTTCTTTTGTTGGTGGGGAAGAGGACTCGCAACTTTGCTTTTGTTTCTTTATGTTACGGAAGAAGCGGGGAGGAAATATGTACAGGATATGCCATGGCCGCCAGCGGCCGAATGCAATATGATTACAAACAAACAAATGGGTCCCTAGGGGAATATCGCCTAAAGGAATGCAATGTTATCAACGGTCCGGACGGACCCGGTCTGGGGTAGGGATTAGTACAGTACAGTCTAGTAGAGAGGTTAGACTGAACTAGACTAGACCTAGACCGTTCCGGTCTGAACTGGTCCATGACACGGTTTTTGCAGGACTGTTCCGGTCTGAAGGGTGGAACCTATTCAGTCCAGTCCAGCAGCAAGGTCGGACTACACTGGACTAGACCTGGACCGTTCCAGTTCAGACTGATCCCCCCTGGACCGTTGAGAACATTGGGGGAATGTCGCCTAGGGGATTGAATTCCCTAGTGAAATGGGACTTCCAGGGGATCTACACTACGAGCCATTTATAGATTTCAGAATCCATTTTAGGTCACCCAAAAGCGTTCTCATTTGGACACAAATTCGGATTGAGACTAGAACACGCCCGTACGTCTATCGTCATGGGCGGCTATCGTGCCATTGACTCGAGCAGCCGCTCCGCAACCAAGAGCCCAGTCGAATTGGGCATAGAAGAGGGCGCGTAAACTCCTACTGGAACGGATGCTATTTTAATTTTAGAGTTCCACTTCTCTGACCCCGGCAGCTCTTTCAAATTTGTGCTGTCTAACTTTCACTATGGTATATCCAAGTGGTAACACAGCAATGGCTAGAGTCGTAGTTGCAGGGCTATTTATCATTAGACGACTTAATCCTTGCTGTTCTGCCCTAGCTTAACTTATCATAAGGACGATCGTACTGTGAAATAGATGTGCATATAGTTGGGGACTCCTTGTAGCGGTGAGGTGGCGACATTCTCCGGAGCTCGATCTAGGCCCATATAGGTAATTCCGAGTCATTTTTTGTGACCACGTTCGCGTGCCCACTCTCAGTCACGGTCGTCGAGTTTGAACACCAAAAACTCCACAACGACTCAACTACACAACAATGCCCGGCACAAGCAAGCGATTCAGACAGTTAAAGACTGCCAGGCATGCCAGGCAGACAAAAAAAATGCGGTATGCAGAGAACACCATAGCAGTGGAAGAAGTAGCGGTTGTCTATCCTTCTGAGCATGAGGTGGAGGATGAGGAAGCGGAAGTTGCTACAACCCCGGTCCCCATAGTGGGTGTGCACTGGGATGAAGCAAGTGACTCGGAAGGGGAGGACACTGAGGAGGAATGTGAAATGACAGAAGGCGAGGATAATGCAGAGTTGGATGGTAATCACAATCCACACTGCGGCTAAGCAACTACTGATCAGAAGCAGGCAATCTATTTGTGTCACGGCGCAGGAAGGTACGGAGATACTTGGGAATAATAGTAGAAAGATACAGAAGGCGTGGAAGGAATTGTGTTACAGAAAGGCGGAGACGTTGGAAGACGCGGAGGAAGCGGCGAGATGGTGGCGGTATAATTTAGTTAGATAAGGAAGTGGTCTGAGGTGTTGCGACGTCAGGAGAGATGGCGTGGTTGTTATGATAAGGAATAAAGGAGTGGTGTGTAAGATCATGGGATAAGATTCGGATGGTACATCGGAGCATGAGGAATGGTTCGAGGGTGGCAGACGAATTGTATATAAAGAGAGTGTTGATGGTGTTGGAGGATTTCCTTTTCTTCTCTCTTTACTCGTTCTCTTGTATAGCAAGCAATAGTACGACTTTGAAACATATTCTGATCTTTGTCCCTCGATACGCACCTCGAGTTCAGTCCTGCAACATCCATATCACCTGCGCCCGACCCCGCCCGTTACATTAGAACGAGTCCTCTACATACGCACCTGATAGCGGATGTTTTGTCAACATTGCCTGACTCCCTGCTTTGATTTGTGTTGGTACTTCTTTGAAGAAACTGACAGTTATATTTCGATCTGCGGCCACTGCAGTTACGAATTGAGACATTTGAATGTGCCTGCATCCCTCGAACGGTTGTAGGTATTGTCACGAACCTTGTTCCCCCTCCTGTTGGGTATATTTGGGACCTGAACGTTATTGGATTCACATCTGCGACGATTGCGTTGATATCCGCAGACAGCTTACCGGATTTAATATCCGAAATTACCCTCATCGATCACCATACTCGAATGCGAAAGTACGACAGTAACTGTACCTCCCGAACGAATTGGTTTGATCTCGCCAGAATACATTGTACCTTGTCCTAACCAGAACCCTTGAACGCCTTCGAGAGCATCGAAGGATTATTGAATACCAAGGTAGACGACCTCTGCCTTCCTGCTTATTTTTGGGAACAGTCAGATACCCCATCCCCCTGGAACCTTTATTGGACGGAGGCCGCCACCTACGGAGGAGGTTTACAACTCGACGATCCAGTATTTGGAAATAGTTGGACCAGGTACTGGGGAGCTCATTCCTGGTTTAACTGTGAAATAGATACCCCTTGTTGGTGCGAGGGACACGATTGCTGCGGAACCCACGAAACTGAGGGACACGCACCAGCAGCAGCAGAAACAGCAAAGCCTTCAGAAATTCCCTTGATTGTCGTCGAACCACCGACACCTACCCCTTCCGAGATTGACCAGTTTGATTGGCACTGGTAGATGTGCTTAATCCGCTGCAATGTCCACATCACAGGAGCCCCGAGCCACCCTGGTATCCGTGCAGGACCAGGGAACCATCAATCGGATTCTCAACACAGACCTCGCAGAAACCACAGACACGGAAAGCATCGAGCTGTTGATGGTAACGCAGCAGGTCCTGACCAGGGTGGCACAGTACTCGCAACCCGTACGGGAGATACAACAGGTGTGCAGCCACCCCGCGGAGATAACGGACCTGCGAAACCAGATAACCATCCTTCGGGCACAAACCCAACCCCCTCCGCTCGTGTGCGATCATACCAACTACGAGACACAACTGACGACCCTCCGGAACGAACTAGAGGTAGCTCGACAGACCCCCCGGACGGCGGGAACAGACGAAGACTTGAGGAGGGAATTGGACAATATGACCAGGGACGCCCGCAAAGCCACCGAAGAGAGCCGGAATTTGAGGACGCAGTTAGCGAATGCGCTATCCTTAGCCGCACGGGTAGCGCCACCAGCCCCCCCCCAACCCGAGGACCGAGGACAGAAGTTTCCCGACTCCCCGGACTTTTCAGGGTCGGATTGAACTCAATTGAGAGGCTGGATCACGCAACTCTGGATGGTTATCCGTCACACTCCCAGCAGGTTCCCCGACGAGCAGGCAAAGATGAGGTACGCCTTCAATCGCCTGAGCGGGCTCGCCCTGAAACAAGTCCTGCCACATGTCCGGGACAACGGGGAGATCGGGTTGGAAAGCCTACTAGTTTTTATACAACTCCTGGAAGCAGCTTTTGGGGACCCCGACCGAGTGGCCACCGCGGAACGGAACATGAAGGAAATCAAACAGAAGAACCGAGAATTCTCCCTGTATTATGCCGAGTTCCAGGTTATAGCGGCCGATTTGGATTGGAATCCCTCCGCACTCTGGAATGCTCTGAGGTCAGGACTGTCCGAAGAAATGAAGGACTCATTTATACATACCGACATGCCGGACGACCTCCCCGCGTTTGTAACATTGTGCCAGAAACGGGACAACCAAATTCGACAGAGGAAGGCGGAGAAAGCGGCGCAACATAAATGGACCTCCTCAGTAGGATCCCCAAGCGCACCAAGAGTACCGGCACCCCCGAAAACACCAGAGGCAGCACCAGCGGGGACTGTGGCTGGGTATACTGGACCAGCGCCAATGGATCTTAGTGCGGGCCGGAAGAGGATATCGGATGAGGAAAGAGCGAAGAGGTTCGCGGATGGGAGATGTTTATACTGTGGTGGGTTCAACCACAGAGCGGTGGATTGCGCGGTGAGAAAGAAGGCCCGGCCATTTAAGGCGGCAGGGGCAGAAATGAAGGAAGCGGAAGTTAAGGAAGTAGGAACCAAGGATGGCTCCGAGGGATCGGGAAAAGATTAGGTCAACCCAAGCAGGATGGCGCTTTGGTTGACGGAAAAAGTTTTGTTTTAAATGCTTTGAGATGTTTTGGAATTTCGCGATTATCAGTTAGCAAGGT
>Ga0307515_10002520_pt1 | contig 39613 bp, 15 predicted proteins | sample 17_EM_MG_FD_194513 | JGI IMG/M metagenome (GOLD analysis project Ga0307515, IMG submission 194513) | Populus trichocarpa ectomycorrhiza microbial communities from riparian zone in the Pacific Northwest, United States - 17_EM | ecosystem: Host-associated > Plants > Roots > Unclassified | place... | reverse complement strand
TTATATTTTTTTTTATATATATATATATATATATATATATATATATATATATATATATATATATATATATATAAACATTTAAATTATCTATGAAGTATCCTAAATAAAAATTCAAGTTTAGAAATTATTTATAAATAACAAATCATCACAAAATCTAATTTAACATTTTAGATTTAAAAATTCAAATCATATCTTTCTATTGAAATAGTTTATTTTTTATGTTTATATTTATTTTTTATGTTTATGAATTTTTTATTTTTTCATTAGAAATTTATCTTTTCCCTCTTTTTTATTCTCTCTTTTTTTATAAATTTTTACTTTTTTATATTTTTTTAATCAAACTCAATGCAAAAAAAAAAAACATTTATTTAATGGGTAGTCATTGGTGATTTTTCACCAATGACAACATTATTTTTATATTTTTTAACAATATTGTATTATATATGTTTAGTTTTATTATACAACTTATTTAGTTTTTCAACTTTTTATTATGTTTGTATGAATGTTTTATGTGGATTTATGTTGCAAATGAGGTTTCTTTAAAGATATTCGTGATTTCTATTTAAATTTCATGCCATACCTAATTTAGGAGCTCATGCCAAAACCAATTTATTTGGGTCTGGCAACTAAGAAATTTAGGTTGGACTTATTTGTCAGAACCAAGTAAACATGGGTCCGATGCAGCTTTTTATTTTAAAATAATAAAACAATATCAAAAATATCAAAACGCCCCCTATGATTATAAAAAATTACACAAAAAACAGTGTGAAAGAATAAAAATACCCCTATATGCAAAGCTTAGTTTTTGTTTTTTTCAATGCTAAAGATGTATTTTAACTATTTAACAGTTTGTGAAAGGTCGAAAAACCCCTGGATGACAGGTTTTAATTTTTTTAACCTTGGGAGTGGAGTAATATTTTTATTTTGCAAATAAACATGAAAAGAATACCATATCCCTGCTCAAATGTTTAATGACAAATAAGCTTATGAAAAATATTGAAATACCAAAAAATAAATCTTTAATTTTTTTCAATCAAAAAGCAAAATGATAATTAAACTTTATATGAAAAGACAACATTAGCCCATCTCAAGCCTTCAGAGCTTGAAAAATCCACTGTGCAAGTCTATAATGGATTTTGTCTTGGTCTACAATATACCTGCATAGGGTTACCAGACCCAAGAAGCTTAGGTTTGGCAACCATGTCAAACTCGTTGGCTTAACAACTATGTCAAACCCATGCTCTTGGCCTAACAACCAAGGCAAACCCAACCATACTAGACCATAGTTATCAAACCCGGCCCGGGGGTTGACCCAGCCAAGAAGCCGGGTCCTGGGTTACCTAGGTTAACCCGGGTCAACCCGGAAAAATTAAAAAAATAAGGTTTTAATATTTTATATGAAATAATTAAGAAACAATCAATGTGGATACAAACTAAAAGATTATTTCAAAAAGTTTTTTTTATCCTACATTGAAAAGATATTATCTTATCTTATTAAGTTGAGGTAGTTAAATAAAATTTTTTTTTTATCCCATATTGAGAAAACACAACTTTTTTCTTATGAACATAGAGTATATATATTAATGGGCTTCAAATCTCACATTAAAAAAATAAAACATTCTTCTAGTATTTATATAGTGAACTTTGATATGGGTTAGTAACCAACTGAAAAAGATAAAAAAAAAAAAAGAGGTCTCTAGCTAGGGGAAATACACATTTGAAAAAACAAAACAGATCTCTATCGGGTTTTGCTAGGTCACCCGAGTCCCAGGTCTAATAACTATGATTAAACAACAAAAATGAGCTTGATAGCATTAATTATAACTTATTCCCTTCTTCTCTTGTTCAATAAAACCAATTAATTGATCCTTAAAATTTCAAAATATAAATTTAGGTTCGCTTTTACACTATTATTTTTAAATTTTATTTTTTACCCAAGTGTTTGGGTCTGACACCCATTCTAGGACCAAGCACCTGGGCATGACAACCATGTCAGACCCATATAACTTTTTTGATTGCCAGACTAAAACATGGTTGCTAGATCCAGATAACTTAGGTTTGGTATGATTGTCAGATCTAAAGCTTTTAGGCTGACATGGTTGTCAGACCCAAGTGTCTTGGGCTTGGCGTGGTTGCTAGACCCAAGTACCTTAGGTCTGGCGCCTAGAATTTACATAATTTTCGTGAGCCAGCCAAAGGTAATGATTTTATTGAGGACCAAAATACTCATGCAAATGTGTTTAATGATCTCAAGATATTTAACTAATAATTCCTTGTACACTTCTAACGTATTGTTAAGAGAAAAGCCAGAACCACTCGCCTGGGTATGACAACCATGCCAGACCCGTGCCTAGGTCTGAGATAACCCAAGCACCTAGGCCTAGCAAGCATGTCAGATCCATGTGATTTTAATATATATATATATATATATATATATATATATAGGAATTCACTTATAATTATTCTAAAAACATATTTATTTTTTATTTTCATCTTTGTCTTTTTAACAAAATATATTTTTATCTTTTCTATATTTCTTTATTGTATTTTGGAACATTAACCACACGCATTCCTAAAATTCACTCATTTTTTTTTATTAACCTCTAATTTTAGTGAAGAAATCATCTACAAAATTGCACAAATTAAGATAGTTCAAAGGACAATAAGTCTTTTACATATACAATATTTTCTTTTCCCACAATATAATATATCAATTGAAAAGTTTTCTCTTATAATCATATATTTCAAATTGTTATATATTCTAAAAGTTATAATGTAGAATAAACTCTTCTTGTAACAAACTTTAATAATCAAATCATGCAACATCTCAAATTTAAAAAAAGTATGAACCCTTTAAAAAACTGTCCAACACTTGGATGGAAATATAAAATTAATATTTTCATCCACAATGCATACAAAAAAATAAAATTTTATTTTTGAAGACTTGAAATAAATCACTTAGAATTCAATATTTTTTTCCATTCTTTCCTCTTCGAATATAACAAATTTATAAAATAAGTTATACAAACAAAAAAGAGTTTGCAGTTAAGTTCTACTGCATATGAATGAAAAATCTTACTTGAATGAAGTAGTGTTTGTTTTTGCAATCCAATCGTGTTTTTGAAAAATTTTAATTTTTTTGACCCAAGCGTGCGGATCTGACAAACCCAGGTGCGCGAGTCTAGCATCATTGCAAGGCCCAAGCATATAGGTCTAGCAAGGCCTAGGCACATGGGTCTGGCATGGTTGCTAGGCCCAGGCGCTTGGGTCTGAACCCAAGTGAAAATACTAAAACATCCATATTGTCCTCTTAATTACACAAAATACTCATGTAAAAATACAAAAATACCCCCAAAAACAAGGTTTTTTTTTTGTCTTTTATGAGGCTAAAAGTGTTATTTAACTGTACTTGAAAATTAGAAAAACCTGAATCCCCCTTTAAAAGAAAGTCGAAAAAACATTTATCCTCTCGCAAAAAGACTAGAAATTAAAAGTGAAATCACTATTATAATCCACAATAAAAGTTTTCTTGATCTACAATGATTTTTCCACACATTTTAGCTTTTGTTATAATATAATATATAATTTTATCTTGTCAAACACATAATTCACACTAAAAGCTCTTTTAATCTAAAATGATTTTTCCACGCATTTTAGCTTTCGTTATAATATAATGTATAACTCATCGTTTAAAGCTATTGACCAATAAAAACTTTGGCCTTTAATATCATCAAATTGATTGTATAACTTTATCTTTTAAGAGAGAGAAGGTTTGCAAAACACAATCTCAAGTTGAAGATATGTCCAACACCTTTTTAAACACCACCAAATTCTTAGTATAAACTTTAGTCAACCAATTTAAAAGAATATTTTGCGGCGAGTTACCTGTTCATTGCTCATTATATAGAGATAAGACATCAAAACAGAAGTGGCTTGGAAAGCAATGATAATGTCTCTAGACAGCTAGAAAATGAGCTGGCTGCCCAGAAGACCTAGGCAAAGTGAAACACTAGAAACGATGAATGAAAATCCTATTAGTAGCGTAGATTTTGGAATAAGTCTTCTCCTTTTGTTGTTTTGTTGTTCTTTTTCTATTTTTTGTTGAATGAACAAATCCAGAAACCAATACAAGGCTCTTGAATGCCCTTGATGATAAGAGTCGTCGCCAGATAGATAGGTCAGCGAGTCTTGAATTGTCTGCAACTCCTGCAATCCAAATTGCTGGGGCATTTTTTAAGGATATATAATGTGGTCAGATAAAGATTTGTAGATAAAATTTCGTTGTTCATTTGGCTCCAATGGTGATGTGGAAGACACAATTTCAATCCTCTTCTAGCCGCCTTTAGCTGCTAAGGCAGATGAGTTGATTCAGGACTCTTTTCCAGTTCTTTATTAAGTGTATTCCACTTTCAAAGGAATGGGAATGAAAAAAACAAGAAAAAGGGTGGCTAGTGAAGGCCAACCAAACTACAAACAAGAAGAGGTTACCTACCGGTTTACGCAATCAACATTTCATAGATTAGAATTGTTAGATTTCTTGTGCTATGCATGGAATTAGATATTTTTATTTTTTATTAAAAAAATTATATATGTAGATTTTTTTGATGTATTTGTGTAGCTGAAAAAAAAATTGAATTGCAAATAAAAAGTTTATTTTATATATATATATATATCGAAAACTATGTGTGCTAATAAAGTAAAAAAATCATTAACGCTAACTAAAAATAAAACTGGAAAAATCAAAGATAGGTGTAGATCAAGATATTTAATCTCGCATAATAGAAATTTACCTGGTTGTGTTTACTAAATCTTGTTAATCAAATATTTTTTTATCAAATTAAATGATAATAGAAATTGACACACACATTAAATTATTATTTCAATAAAATAAAAGGAAAAAAATATTATACAAGGCTGCACATATTAGAAATATTTTTTGAAAATATTTTTTATTTTAAAAAATAAGGTTCATCTATACAAAAAAAAATTTAAAAAAAATTATAGATGAATCATAAAAATTGCATAAAAAATTAAACACACATAAAATAATTTTTTTAAAAGATCTCTATCCAAAAAACATTAAATAAGCAAATAAAAAAAATTCAGATATGAGTGATATTAATTAAAACATAAATTTAAAAATTATTTAAAAAAATAAAAAAGTAAAATTAAAAAAAATAGTCCGAGTGTCGTGATTTAACTTATCAAATTTGTGATCTAGGTTATGAAATCAAACGGCATAAATAATATTTTTCTCTTAAATTTATACTTAATTATATATATATAGAGGGAAAAAACTAAAATAAAACCAGGCGCGTGGGTGGGCGTTCAAGACCAGGCCCGTGCATCTGGGCTTGGTTATTTTTTTTCTCAAGGGGCGAACAACCCTATTTATTTTTGCAAAAAAAAAAATACACAGGCGACACGTCACCTGCAAAAGCAAATGGCATGTCATCTGCAAGCCTAGATGGTGGCTGGAAAATCGAGGCAGCCCTTCTTATGGTTAGATTTTGAGTATTTTTAAGTTATTTCAACCCAAAAACACCTCACCAACATTCCCAGAACACACAAAAACCAATTCATCAACTCAAAATACCTGAAATCAAACCGGGTTAGATTTATCATTCTCGGCTTAAATCTATTTTTTATGAAACATTGAAGCTCTAAATAACCACTATCAAGCCCTTCTCATCTCATGGAACCTGTGAACACAAAACAAATCCATTTTGGTGGTTAGAAATGGCTTGAACGATGAATTTCTCCCTCATCGCTAGAATATAGCGACCCATCTCTTTCTCCTCTTTCTAACCAATGACTGAAAAATAATAAAAATAAACTTTTATACCAAAATTGATTTTTTTTACAATTTAAAGGGACCAAAATTATATAATTTGTGTTATTTTTAAAGTTCGAGGATCTAAATGTATTTTCCCTAAATTATCTGTCATGTCATCTATGTTTGGCGTCTTTTTTATTCTAGTCCCTCTTCTTCCAATTCCTTCATTGACTAAGAAATGAAAAACAATTGGCCTTTATTTAGAATCAAATTGCTCAAAATTAAATTTTGAAATTTTGAGGACTAAAATGAAAAACTAAAAAATGCACAGTTGGTCCACTATGTTATGTGAGTTTGTGAACAGTGCTCGCTACACTTAAAAACCCATGAATTTTAGTTTCGTACTTAATAATAATGTTAAAGATGCCTTAGTAAATAGCTAAATATCCCAAAGTTAAGGAGTCAAATTTTAACATGACCTCTTCTTTTAAAAAAAAATAATAAATTGAAAGTAAAAATTTCAAAAAAAAAATACAATTAAAAACAATAGCAATTTGTATGATTAAACTACATAGATAATGAATTTGATTATTGCTGTTGAAAATTCTGATTGATTGGACTTGATTTGTAGGATATAAAAATAAAAAGTCAGATATCTTTTTCTATAGAAATAGAATTTGGTAGTAATTTCTATTTATGTGTAGTTAATAACAATTATAGAACTATCCTAAAATAGACTCATAGATGTTGTATATATTCATGTATTCCTACTGCAGTAATGAGAAATAAGTAGACAATAATTCTTCATATGGTATCAAAGCTAGATTGAAAAAACCTTCCTATCCTACTCTTCCATGTCGTTTCTTGTTGTCTAACCTAGTAAACTTGTTCAATTCTAAATCATGTTTGAAAACACCACAAAAAAACCTAAATCAACCAAACATCAAGGGAACTCCAAAATTTACAATTGTCTTATCGACTAAATGAAAGAAACTATTTGAAGTGATCATAAATAGTGAAAAATTTTCTGAAATGGAAGGGAAAGATCAACCATTTTATGGACAGTCCTCCTAGTCTAGAAGACTCCATGATTATGTCGTGGTTATAGAACTCTATGATATCGGAGGTTTGTGGTCTTTACATGTTTCTAACCACATCAAATGATATTTGGGAAGCAGTGAGACAAATCTATTTCAAAGTAAAGGATGTTGCGTTAATCTATGAGTTTAAGATGAAACTCTTAATGACCAAAAAAAGTACTATGATGGTTATTGAATATTACAATACTATGAAAGATTTCTGGTTGGAGTTAGATTATTATTAAGACTTTAACATGCAATGCAATAAAGATGTTGTAATTCAAAAGAATTATATGGAAAGGTAGAAGATCTTTGAATTTCTTGCAGGTTTCAATATAGAGTTTGACCAAGTACGAATCCAGATACTTATGAAAGAATCTCTTCCTTCATTTAATAAGGTATTCTCATTGATAAGGGCTGAAGAAGAGAGGAGAATTATGATGCTTAATGTTCCTAATACTGAAGGATCAACTATGATGATAACCAATAGCATGAACCCAAGTGATGCCATGAATGTTGCAAAAATGGTGAAGAATGAAAGGAAAAATTCTCTAAAGATGACCAGTTTTGTAATTACTGCAAGAAAACAGGTTATACAAAGGAGAAATGCGGAAACTCCATGGAAAACCACCAAGGATGGGGCAAAATGAAGGGTACAAATGGAACCATTCAAAAGGACAAGCACACTTGACAAATTCTAAAGAGTCAGCCCGTGAGTTCAACATACTAGAAATTGGGGGCTCAATAAAGAGGAGATTGAATGCCTAAGGACCTTACTCAACACAATAGAGAAACCATCTAGGTCATGCTCTCTTGCTCAAAATGGTAACATTCTAATTTCTCATGTTTTAGTACCTCAAATAAAGGCTATTCTAGCACCTGGGTCATTGACTCAAGTGCAACAAATCACATAACCTATTATGCGGGTTCTTTCATATCCTATCAATCTGTCATGGCAATAAAAAAATCACAGTGGTTGATGGATCCTTAACCATAGTTGCAGGCCAAGGAATAATCTCTTTTAGTCCATCACTCTCTTTTAAAAAAGTGTTACATGTTCCTAAACTTGCTATCAATTTTTTATCTATTTGTAAAATAATTAAGGATCTAAATTGTAGTGTAACTTTCTTTCTTGATCACTGCATATTTCAATGCCTATCTACGGGGAGGACGATTGGGCAAGCTAGAGTCAAGGATGGGTTATACGTATTTGGAATACAAAGTAGCAGTAGTAACCTTTTTTCTCTATCCTTCATTTCAGTCAATTCTAATAAAGATGATATTTGGAATCATCATCGTCATTTAAGGCATCCATCATTTAAGACTCTTAAGAAAATGTTTTTGTCTTTATTTAAAAATCTTAATGTTGAACAATTTTATTGTGAAATTTATGAGTTTGCAAAGCACTATAGAGTGTCTTTTCCTCTAAATGATTCAAGATCTTTGTCTCCATTTACTATAATTCACTATGATATATGGGACCATATAAAATCTCTAATATTTCAGGAGCAAAATGATTTGTGATGTTTATTAATAATTGCACCCGAATGACTTGAATTTACCTTCTTAAAAGAAAATTCAATATGGGTCATATCTTTTCAATCTTTACAAATATGATAAAAAATTAATTTAGGGTTAGCATTAAGGGTATTAGAACCGATAATGCTAGGGATTACTTTAATCAAATTTTATGATCATACTTTGAAAAGAAAGGGATTATTCACTAATCATCTTGTGTTAATACTCCCCAACAAAATAGATTAGCAGAGAGAAAGAATATACATCTTCTTGAAATTACTTGAGCATTACTTTTTTAAAATTAAATTCCAAAAAATTATTGGGGAAAAACTATTTTAACCTCTACATGTTTGATGAATCGGATATCTTTCAAAGTTATTGATTTCAAAAAAAGTCCTTAAACGAAAGAATAATTTTTATTCTAAAATCCCTCCAATGATATTTTTTTTGATGTGTAGTTCAACATTCATAATCATTAACAAAGTAAACTTGATTTTAGAGCATTCAAATGTGTTTTCATAGGATATTTCACCGTACAAAAAAGTTACAAATGCTGTCATCCATAAAAAAAAAAATCTGTTTCGGAGGACATCATTTTTTTTTTTTATGAAAAACAATCTTATTTTAACAATTCTTATCTTTAAAGGGAGGATATTTACACAGAAGATAAGAACAAGAATGATATATTTTTATTCTAAATCCCAGCTGGGCAGCAATAACCTCCTTTCATTTCACCTTCGTCTTCGTCACAAAATCTGAATAACGAACATTATTTCATCCTTCCAACAAAATTGTAAACTGATACCAACATTAAAATAGAGTAAATGTGAACTGCATATATATAATACCACAACACCATTTATTTTCATTACCAAGGAGAAACGTACTTGGATGCATCTAGTTATTACAAGTGCCCTATTATCTGCAAGATAGAGGAGTAAGTACCAAATACTACAACTGCAATGCCCAGTAGCACTACGCTCACTAATACCACCATTTCAAATCCGAATCTTCTATAAGTTCTTGAAATCTTCATGTAACATAAACATGGAAGTACAGTAGAAGCTGTCATACTTAAGAATGCCCCGACCAGCGACATGAGATCACCGAAGAAAGGGACAGAGAGGGCTACCATGACATTGCTTATCACAAAAGCCGTACTGATGAAGAGGCTAAATGGCCTGTTATTGCAGTTCAATGGAAACCAGTTTTTGGTAACTTTCACTATTGGTGTCACCATCAGCGCGTATTTGGCTATTGGATTGACCAGAGTGGTGTATATTGCCAGTCTTGAGCTGAAATTATGAGTTGGAAGGCTTAATGTTATCTGTGACTGAACGTTTGATCCGAACATCAAGTAACCCAGAGCTGCCATTGATGCGTAGCTTAAGGTGCATAGAATAAAGCACACAATCAAAACCTGCAATTAGAAGTGGTCAAGTAAGATTCATTAACTCCAAAGAGTTGAAGCACTAGTTGAACATTCAAATGAAAAGCAATGGAATTTTGACTTCAAAGCAAATTTTTTGAGTAAGTAACTCATGATGGTTACTTACGTTAGAGAACTGGCGCTTGTTTTTCATAGAAGTGTACAGGGTAGGGAAGACTGGATGTGCACAGTAACAGAAGGCATACAAGCTTACCGCATTAGGTATTCCATGCCAATTTACTAATGTTCCCTTTTGATTAAACCCAATTCCATCAAATGCACCAGTCCAGAAAATTGAGACCAGAATGATAACCGAAGCTAAAACCCCACTGGCAGAGATATAAGAAAGAATGCTCAAGTTATCCAACCAAACCGTGGGCAAAATGATAAGGGCCACAAAAATAACAAAGCTTTGTCTTGCACCTATTTCAAACCCTGCCACTCCAAGCACCATGTCAGGAAATAATCTTTGTAAATTATCCCCTTCAAGAATCAGGAATCCTGCTGCAACTAGGTAGAGTTCTGCATAGATGACAACTGAAACCAGAAGTCTTCCCTTGTATCCAAAAGCACGCTCTCCTATATCAGGATAGGTCCTGATATTTGAATCCACATCCATGCATCTTTGGATCAGTAAGCCCGAGTAAAAGGCTGCGAAGGAGATAACAAAGAGGAGAATCAAGCTCAACCATCCTCCAGACGATAGAGCATATGGGATCGAAAGGATCCCAACCCCTGAAAAATCAAACAGAGAGCAAAATCAGTTACCCAGATTCTCTTCAGTTTGGGATGTGTACCACACTACATCACAAGCAGCACATTTACTGAAGAGTGAAACCTGACAAAGCATTTAGTCCGTGGAAAACAGTCTTGAAGGAAGAGGCGGTCCCCGTAGTTGAATGACTGTAATTTGTCTCCACATCTTCAAGTTTGCATCCTAGACTTTGTTTCTGCTCAACAATGAGAGGCACAGTCAACGATGGTTCATCACGAGACATGTTTTCCATGCTTCAGACTGCAGAGAGAGAGGGGGGAGGAGGGAGGGGAGGCTAGAGGTTAAAATGCGAGACTTAGAGATAGAGATGGCAACCTAAGACGATTGCTTTTTTTCTTCTTTTTTTTTTTTTTAAATCTATGAGTTGCTAATTTGTTAGCTTGAACTTCCAATAAAAGCTCAACAACTAGCACGTGCCTCCCTAGGAATAGTTTTCTCCCTTTGCAAGTCCAGGTGCCTCACAGAGATATATATATATAAGTCCATCGCGATTCAGGAAATCTTTAAATAATGCATTTCTCGCAGCTCTCTCTAATCTTATACTTGCAACCAAGTGGATATAAAGAAATAAGAAATGACATAAAGACCGAAGTCATGTTTATTTACGAGTCGAGCAAAACGAGGACGAAGAAAAAGTAATCAAAAGCACGTGAGTAAACATGATTTTTGTGGTAAAATTAATAGGAAAGTTTCTTAAAAACCACATTCCCAAATAAACTAATTAATAATGTTCAATAATTGATTAATTAATTAAGCTTAAAAATAACATTAATATACATTTGGGTAAGATCAGTTTTTTTTAACATAAAAAAATAGTTCATGAATTACTAACATGTTTTTTAATAAAAAAAAATTATAAATTTAAAATATAATGTATATTGGATGATATTTTTTTCAAACAAAATTATTAATACGAAGATATATTTTAAAAAATTTAATATTGAAAATTAAAATTGAAAAAAAAACTCAAGAGACCGATATATAACTCAACAAAAAAATAAAAAAAAAGTTACAAAATATAATTCTCAAAACATACTAATATTGAAATATAAAATTAAAAAAAAATTGAATTGTTAAAGGGTTCACCTCTAACATACTAATATGACAATCAAAAAATTGAATTGCCAGAGAAAAAAACTTCAACAAAATAAAAACACAAAACATTATTCTAGTTAATAATGTTTTATAAGTGTGATTATATTGATTTAGCTACATTTTTAGTGTTTTGTTAAAAAAATTACAAATTACATTAATATCAATACTAACAAACTAAGAGAGTAAAGAGTTTCACTGATTGTCATGTGTCTCTTCTTTTCTTTCAATGTTGATGGTACTATTCAATGAACAATATTATTTTTTTAATTTTAATTTTTAATTTCATCCTATTATATTTGTGACATTTTATGTATTGATGTTCTCTTCTCGGTGGATTTTATTAACGGTTCAAAGTGTTTAGAAGAGTTTTGGAGTTGAATCAGAGGCCAATTTCATTAAATAGACATTAAATTTGTAATATTAAAAAATATTAAGAGAAGGACCAAAATAAGAAACGAAAACAACTAACAGGGTTTCTCTAAAACTTGCAAAAAAAGTTAACTTTCATCCACATATTCTCCATTTGCTCTTTTTAGTCCCTTTAGTTATAGGATTCTATATTTTAGTCCTAAACTTTGTTTATTTTACATTTCAATCCTTGAATTTTAAGATAAGAATGAAAAAGTATCTTATCAAATGTGAGAAGAGAGAGAAAATGGTTAGTTGGTACCATCCCAGAAAAGTCAATTTAGTGTCATTAGATTACCTTTGAAGAGATGAGTGTTAAACTTTTATCTTGCAAAAGAAAAAATATAGATCATAAAATATTTTTTTATTTAATTTTGGTTTTTTTATTGATTTAAGAGTTTTAAAGATTAAAAATTGGTTCATTTAGGTGCTTCACTGCTGGAAAATTGGTGAATATAAACAGAAACGCCGACAGATTTTTTCCGTCGGTATTTTGTGGTGATCTTTACCGACTAATTTTTTCATTGCTAACTCTATCGGTAAACACCAACGGAAATATATCGTTGGTATATACCGAGGGAATCGCAGTCGAAATAGAAGGAATAAAAAAAAATCAAACAGTGTGATGGTATGTAAGTTTTTACAAACGCAGTTACCGATAGAATTACAATGGGATTCAAAAAGGCAAACCATACGGTGATGTGACATTGGTACCGATAGAATGGTCAATGGAGTCACCATCGAAATAATTTCATTGGTAATATTTAATATATGACCTGACACTCAACCCTTCTCTTCCCGTAAGGTTAGGGTGTTTTTTAAAGGTATTTTCAAGTAAAAAAAGAGAATTAAAAAAAGGTTTTTATGTCCAAAAACTCAGACTATGAGTTTTTGACCATTGGAAAAGTTTACCGATAGATGAAGTGTTGTTTGTCATAATAGATAATGGATCATCAATTTATTTTATTTTTTTAAAAATAAAATATGGTGGACAACATGTTAAACAAAAAAAAAAAAAAGATTAGACACGTAGAACTAGCCTTGCAAGCCTATCTGTGCTTGGGCTTTCTCGTATCGGGTTTGGCACAACATGTTAAGCGTCTGGCCTTGTTTTGTTTTTTCTTGATTTTTTTCTTCAATTTTAATTAAAAATATCAATTTTAATTTTAATTCAAATTATATTTAAGATATTATTCCTTTAAATATCATTCAATTTTGCCTTTCAATTTCATAGCATTTTTTTTATAATATTAGAAATCATTCATTAATTATTATGTATGAAATTAATATGCAAATGTTTTTTTTGAATTTGTGATAATGAGTATTCAATAAAGATAATATATATTAATCTTTTCCCCTTCAATTGCATATAAAATATCCAAATATGATTTTCAATCGTATTTATTTATTTGTCAAAAAGTTCTTTTCATATCATGATTAGTTTTTTAGTTTAAAAAATATGCTTATAAACTTATTTTTGTTAAAAACGAATTCATTAACAAGAAAATGTAGTTTATATTGAAAACATATTTTTTTTGCTTTTTTAAAAATATTAATGTTTTTCAAAAAACTTATTTTGATTACCTTTTCTTTTTATTAAAAGAAAATGCAACTAATAAAAAAATATTTTGGTAAAACAATACATTAATAAGAGATGAGTAATTTGTTTAATAAAATATATATTTCTTAGAAAAAAATTAAATCTTAGTCTTTTTGTATAAATATCTATTTTATTGCAAAAGAAACTCATAAAAACAAATTTCAAAAAGTACCCTCGCTCGGGTAAATAACTAGTTTAATCTATTTTTTATACATGATTTCTTCATAGATTTATTGTGTGTATATATATATAGGATGATTCATAATAGGGCTAAGATTATAAAGTTATTGAGTTAAGTGAATGGTCTTCAAGTTAATCCATATATTATATTTGTTGTTCGAAATAAAATCATTTTATTTTTTTTATTTTAATCTAATCAAATTTAACTGACTTAATCAAATTATATATAATAACTCATGAAATTATTTAGATTTAATTAAGTCATTAATTATCAAAACTAATTTAAATTAAAACCGTATACAAGTCTAGTACCACATGAACAACAACTATCAATAATATTCAAACAGTCAAAGAGTTAGGTTCTTTTGTTTTTTAAGATTAGTTGGTAAGGGGAGATCTGACTTATTTAGTGTAAACGACACTGATAAAGTTTATTAAATGTATTTAATTATCCATCATGCTTCCTCTTTCCCCTCGCCTATTTAAAAAAATAAAATAAAATTACATAAAGATGTAGACATGTAGGTTGATAATAATAATTGCCAATATATTTTCCTTAATCATGATGGCAATACATGACAAATTTTATACACAGAATAAAAAGATAATCCATCTTCATTGTATTCTCTGCATAGATAATTAATATCTCTTATTTGGTCTTGTGGTACAATGCTAGTCTAATTATATTTTTTTTTAATATAATAAGAAATATACAGGTAAAAAACAATTATTTAATATTGTTATAAAAAAAATCTAGCAAGTTAATCTCAAAATCTATTAATTTCATATCTTATTTAATTCAAGTTTAAAATTAAAATTATATGAGAATCACCACTTAATTAATTTGATATATTCAAAAGCAGCTCAGCTTATAAAAAAATATCTCAATCTATTTTTTTTAATCTGAGTTTAAATTAAATAATCTAAAAGATGAATTGGAAGAAAAAAAAAAGAGGTTCAGCTACCCAGTCGTTGTATGAATGGGTCTGTCCTTTATTTAATTTAATTTTTTGTGTTGATGTCCGTGCCAAATAAAAGCAAATGACAGAAACGGAGCTTTCTTCTGTATTTTATTTTTAAATGTTCCTGATTTCCACACGTGGAATCAAAGGACACCTTGATGTAACTATAAAGGTACAATTTAATTTGTTAAGTTTTAAATTAATTTTTTTAAAATTATTATTTTGAGTTTTATAAATTATAAAAAATTTATATAATTATTAACTTTAAAATTTATAAAATTAGTTAAAATATACATAAATTAACTTAAGGATATACATTAACTTAGAAAAAAAAAAACACCTCGGATGCGGTGTCGATTGATGGCAGGAAGGAGCGGAGGCAAATTTTATTCGAGTCGCAGTCGTGATTAGATGTAGCACTAAAAAACAAGAATACAGAAGCATAGGCAAAATGCCAAATGCCACAGGACAAAATTTGACCTAGCATCGTAGTAAATTATGAGAACAAGCATACGGACATCGAATGTGGAAAATATGGGCACTTGCCAACAGTAAAAATAAAAATTCAAATCACAACACACAAAATAATATAAAATAATCATATTTAATATTTAATTTAAAATGAGTGTTGCCGATATTACAGTCACACAATTTAATTACTCTAAATTAAAACACAAAATACAAGATAGTATAAAGCAAATAAATAGTCGATTCCACGAGAAAAGTTCAAGTCAGATTTTTATGTTATATGATATGCAACTGGAGGAGGTTGTGAAGTTATCTAGGCTAAAGTAAAAGAAAACAGAAAACCATCAAGCAAAATTAAATAAAATCAAAAAATAATCAAGAGAACAAACTTTGGTCACAAGTAAAGCGTCCACCAACAGAAATCAGAACTGATCATGGAAACAAAACATCAATTTATATTCTGAATATTTATCTCTTTTTAACATTGGTTAGTTAACAGATCCGCCGTATAACTAAACCTAGCTATCAAACAACCATAATGTCCGCACTAGTAATTTAATGCACTAGTAATTTAATTCAATGACACCCTTAAGAACTAGATAAGTTGATTAATTAAGAAAACATAACTGTCCGCAGTCTATGTTTAATTTGATTTAATATTCTCCCTAAGATTAATAACATAGATTCGCCACAATTTTTAAACTTAGTTGCTTCACAAGTTCGTATACCATAACACCAGTTTTGATGTCAAACTTAACAATAGATTGTCTACAACAATAACTTAGAGTCCGCTCTAGCAATTAAAATAAACAATCATAGAAAAAATAAGCATAGAAGAACAAACATATTCATTATATAAACTAGAAAGAAAATGTAAAATAAATCTCACAGTTCTTGAAATCCGAAGGTTTTCGTGTCCTTGCAACCAAGAAAAAGAGTTTAGCCCTCCATGTTTGTTGAAGAACTAATAAAAAAAAGAAGGAATGCATGATTTCAGGTTTCTTAGAGGAAGGGGGTGTTTTTCTCTTTTTGGCTGGCTGCCCCCCTTCTCTTCTCTCATTCTTTTTATATCCTAAGAAACCCTAACCTCTATTTTACAAAACAGTCCTCACTTAAATAGATAGTTTACATTTAAGTACTTCAATAATTATTTTCTTAAAAAATGAGAAATAGCCTTGCATGAAATCTTCAAGTTTTGACTTAGAGGAGTTAAATTGCTGAAATAAAAACTCGGATGTCGGTTTAGATGCTTTGGAACGTAATTTGGACTCGTTTCTTCACGAAACCTATTTGCTAGCAGAATTCAGCTATCATCTTTGAAAAATCATATCTCACTCATATGACATCTTTTTTTTTGCTGAAATTTGGAGCGTTGATAGGTAGTTGAGTCATGAATCCAAAACAATTGAGTTGGTATTAATTGGACTTCTGTAGCTCCAGATATTCAAGTTGGAATCATAGTTATTAAACCTGGCCTGGGGGTTGACCCGGCCAAGGGGCCGGGTCCCGGGTTTCATGGGTCAACTCGGGTCAACCCGGAAAAATTAAAAAAAAAATTAAAGTTTTAATATTTTATATGAAAAAATTAAGAAAAAATCCATGTAAATATAGGCTATACATATTGTAAATAATGAAGTTTAAAAGAATATTTTAAAATATTTTTTTTATCTCACATTAAAAAGATATTATGTTAAGCTTTTAAATTGAAGTATTTAAACCAAAAACGTTTTTTATCCCACATTGAAAAAACATAACTTTTTTTTCTAGGAACATAGAGTATATATACTAATGGGTTTCAAATCCTACATTGAAAAAACATAGTATTTTTTCAAGATAATTTTTTTCTTAGTAACATAGAGTATATATACTAATAGGTTTCAAATCCCACATTGAAAAAACATAGTTTTTTTTCAAGATAATTTTTTTCTTGAGAACATAGAGTATATATATTAATGGGTTTCATACCCCACATTGAAAAAACATAGTTTTTTTCTTGTGAACATAGAGTATATATAAGATAACTTTTTTCTTGTGAACATAGAGTATATATACTAATGGGTTTCAAATTTCACATTAAAAAAAGATAGCTTTTTTCTTGGAAACATAGAGTATATATACTAATGTTATCCTTTTAAGTTGAAGTATTTAAACCAAAAGGTTTTTTTATCCTACATTGAAAAAATATAACTTTTTTCTTGGGAACATAGAGTATAATACTAATGGGTTTCAAATCTCACATTTAAAAAAAATAAAATTGGGTCTCGCCGGGTCTCACCTAGGTTGACTCACCAGGTCGACCAGGTCGTTGCATCGGCTGGTCTTTTGACAAACCCGGACTGGTCCAGCTCCCGAGTCAACCCGCCGGGCTGGTCCGGGTTTAATAACTATGGTCGGAATGGCCAAAGGTCAACACTGACAGATTGCAATATTTGACTTTGAAGGTTGCGATTTCCATGCTTTTCCTTATTTTATTTTCTTGCCTTCGATGTCCAGAAAGGTATGGATGAAATTTTATAAGGAGCATTTTGACACATTGCTCTATATTGACTCATTAATGACATTTTCATAAATAAGCTTGGAAAACTAGAAATTCAGCTTCTTCTTCTCCTTTAAAGTGTCAGCCAGTGCTAAAAATAATTAGAGGAGGAAAAAATTGAGAGTTTTCTCGCTAAAACCATGGAAAAAAACTAAGATTTAAGGCAAAATAGATGAGAGAGTGAGTATTGAACACATCTAACTCAAGAATTAAAGAGAAAAATCAAGTGAGGGGAATGAAGTAGAGAGAGCAAACTCATTGTTTAAGTAAATATTAAGAAGACCAGGAAACTTTGATTGGTTAACATTCAAAGTTCATATCATTATTGAGTAAGACATTACAAACTCGATTGTACAAGTTTAAGTAAATATTAACAAAATTAATGCGAAATTCTTAAATTTTGAATTAGATTCCTTAAATGTTAAATTGGAAAAAAGTGAAATTGTTAAAATATGATGTTCTTGGTATGAAATAAGATGTAAATGTTAGTTTAATATGCCTTGCAACCAATCAATCGATTACAAGTGACATTATTATATTCATGTAAATACATATTTATTATCAATAAAAGCTTAATTTATCTTTAATATTTATATAATATTAGATTAATAAATTTAATATTTGATTTATGAATATAGAGTAAAGATAAAGTCTATGAAACAAAAATGTTTTGCAAAGAAAATTATAAAGTTATTATAATTATGAGATTTGTATTACATTAAAGCATTGTTTCTAAACTGTTGGTTGATTCTCTTTTATTGGACATTTATTAGAGTCGTAAAGATTGATTCATATTATGTTCTTTATTTTATGAGAATCATTTGTTCTCATAATATGAGAAACAAGAGATATTTATAACTAATATGTAGGTGTTTGTCACAAAGCATGTACATTGAACTGACCTGCATCAGAATTTCATATGGAGAGATCAACTATGTATATGGAAATGCTATATGACGATTGTGTAAGTGATCCTTAGACTTGAGATCACTAAGTTATCTTATATAGAGAATGTTATGCTTTAATCTTGTTACATGTTATCTTAATCCAGGTAACGAAGGGACAAACATTGGGTATAACATGAACTATATGAAGGTATTTGAGTAATCAAGAGAGGATTCATCACCCTAGGTGGATTAGAAAAAATATTTCATCTGTTCTCAAATAGTTTGACTGAGAAATCATTGGCTAAGGTAGAATGAAATTTGAAAAGCGTTTCAAATCTTATTCAAATGATCAATAACTATTATGTAGAAAACAAACATGATTTAACATAAAAGACATGCTTCATGCTTTAATGTTAAATCGAAATATTATTGATAAAAGGATATTAATTACAATGATAAATTGGTCACTGAAAGTTAAGCCAAACCACTAATGACTTTTCTAATATTTGAGGGATCATGACACGTTACTAGACGATACACTTGATCTTCAAATATAAATTAATCAATTATTGAATTATAATAAATTAAATTATTGAATTTATTTAATTATATTTAATTAAAATTAAGATTTATATTTAGGTCAACATATTAGAAACCTAATGGGTCTCACATATTAAGAACCATTAGTCACAAATTAAACTAGAATGATTCAATTAAGTATGATTTGATTAAAATATATTTTATAAATTAAGGATTAGAATATAATTAATACATGGATTATATTTCTAGACCTAAAAAAATCAAGTAAAAACATGATTGAGTTAATTTATAAAATTATTCTGAATTAATTTATGGATATTATTTAAGGGAAAAATTGATTTATTTTCTTCTAATTTATAGAGTGTTTTTAGATTTTCCTATAAATAATAAGTTACACCTTTTATTTTTTTGTGGTTGTTTATTATACAGAAAAACTACGTAAGTCACAGAATAGAGAGCTAACACTCTAGGCATAATAATCCCTCTCTTCTAAATAAGAATTTAAGAGATTTCTGACTAGTGGTTCATGTGAATTATCATTGAAAGCCAGATAATTAGATGACTTATGGTTTACGATAACTTAACCTTTAAAGAATCATACAAAGCCGAAGAAGATCAAATCTTCAAGTAATAAATCTCTAAACAACTCTAGATTTGTCTAACAGGATTGTAGGGAGTCCTCAAAAATTTTATTTTACTATTTTTGTTGTATGTATGATATTTGAGAATCCAACAGTGGTAGTGAAGCCATCATTAAACAATTAGGGTTGTTGTTTACATGTTCAAATTGTTATTGGTGTTAATTTTGCATTAATTTTATGTGCAATTTCGTTTTCCAAAAGTAATTTTTCTCTCATGAATTGAAGCATGCAATAATTTTATTTTGTATATTAATATGTTTTTATGCATGATGGATGATAATGGACATTAAAGATCAATGCAATTATGTTTTTATGGTTAAATGATTGTATTATTAAATAAGGCCTACGTGTTTTGCCTTTTCTATATTTTTCTTCTGGGTTGTAATTCTTTCTTATCTAATTCCCATCAAATGGAATTTGAGGTTTCTTAATTAATTATATGTTATGTGATTTAGAAATGTAAGAATTTAGATAAGAAATTATTATGTAATCTAAGACAAAGAAAGAAATGGCGATGAAGGCTACAACCAAGATGTTTTCAATGGACTTATAAAGACTTACTACAACTAACTAGGATTTGACCATCTAATTCCCTTCAATGGTTTAAGGAAATTAATCATCCAATTAGAATGACATGTTAGAGGTGTATGTTTATATATAAATTATTATATATGAAATGTATAGCTGTGATTTCATGTTATGTATATGACCTAATTAATTGATAATAAATCCCTCATTTATATATTAAGTACATGTTAAGAACATGAATAGTTGCTTTCCAATTTCATATGTATAAAACAAAAGTTTTATTCATATATAACTTGTTAAGTCACTCAAGGTTATCATTAATTGAATATGTTTAATCCTATAAAATTAGGTTCTACTTAACTAACCTATATGATTTAAATGAATCACTCGTGATCATATAAGGTTAAAGGCATGGGTTGGGCGAAACATATAAGATATGTTTAGATAAAGAGTGACCTAACTGATCTAGGAGTCTCATAGAAATGTGATTGATAAATTATGTTATCTATTTAATTTAATTTATTTTCATTATTAAGTCACTCAAGGTCGGATAAATTAAATGAGATCCTAGCCCACTAGAAAAATGTAAGAATTGTTCTCAAGCAGGAAAATAGGTTGTATGCTTTACAAAATCCAATCCTAAATGCCCCTTCTAAAATGATGAAGAAGAAGTTATGAATGAACATCAACGTCATATTGATGAAAATAAACAGGTTGTATGTGTAATGTTAGCTAGTATGTCACCTGAACTTCAAAGGCAACATGAGAATATGAATGTCTATATTATGATTATGCATCTCAAAGAATTGTTTGATGATGCCAATAGGAATGAAAGGTATAAAACCTCTAAGGAATTGTTTCGTTGTAAGATGAAAGGGGGTTCTTTAGTGAACACCTATGTTTTGAGAAATTAGATCAATTGGGTTTTGTCATGGACCAAAAGTTAAGTGTTTACTTGGTTTTGCAATCATTACCCCAAAGCTGTTCGTAATTTATTATGAACTATCACATGAACAAGTTGTTTAGTACATTGCTAGAATTGCTTAATATGCAAAAAACTACTAAAGGGACCTTTAAGAAGGGAAAAGACCTAATTCTTCTAGTTTAGTCTTCTAGAATATCTAAGAACAAGGATAAGAAGAATAAAAACATTGTCTCTAAAGCAAACAAACCTACTAGAGGCATCAAGAAAGACAAGGGCACTTGTCATCATTTTGATATGGAATGATATTGAAGGAGGAATTGTAAGTTATACCTTACAAGCGTGAAAGCAAAGAAGTTTCATGATGCTTCTACTCCAGGTATTGATACAAATCAAGTCATCTCTGAATTTAGCCTTAAAATATCTGCTGACCAGTTTTACGAGATCAGATATATTTCTCAAATCGTACATCGAACGAGCTGAAATTTTACAAGGATATATTATATACATGGAAATATAGTTTGGTAAACGTTTCGGCAAAATAGAGTTCAAGAACATATTATTGCATAGGGTCAAAATTACTAGACAAATCTTGTCAAATCTATCATTCTAGACCTTTCTGTACTATTTGGGACATATCTGGAGTTATAGGTGGAATTGGTTTATGATTCAAGTTGGTATGGAAACTAGACATCTAAATATTTCCAACCATATATAGTAGGCCCATCAATTCAGACATACGGGAGAGAATGACGTGTTTGAAGTCAGGAATGAAAATCTGCCAAAAATTTGTAAGAATTAGAGATTCAGGCTGTATAGAGGAATTTTGGAATCAAGACTTTGTTTTTATTATCCTTATTTATTTATTTGTGAAAAAATATTTTTAATTTGGATTTGTTTTGGCCCATTAAACATTCTTTAGAGATTTATTTTATTATTGGACTTCGTTAGTTGATTATTAGTTTATTCTATTAGGGTTAGTTAGAGGATACTATATTATATTCTTTTAGCTGCAAATTTATGCAGCAAGTTAGAGAATAAACGTGAGTTTTTCTTTTATTTGTTTGTGGCAAAACAATCTTTCTTTGCAGAGACAAAGATCGTACACTAACTTATCGAAGATTAACTAGCATCATGACGTTATTCACATACTTAAGGTTCTTAGATACAAAGTTATATCTAGGTCCAAGTCTTTTTCCAATACCTTTGGTTCGTAGGTACAAGGTTACCTATGAGTCAAAGTTCTATCAAACCTGATTTTTGGCTTTCCAGGTCGTTATCTACTTCGTTGGGGGTTGTTTGAATACGTGATCAAGAGATTCACATCAGTTGCTATCGAGCTAGGCTCCAAAAATTAGGTTATATCCTTTATTTTCTTCTTGTTAGTTTCGACTTCCTTAAATTTAGGTTTTTTTTATTCAGTTTTTTATTATTTTGTGTCTAAAGCTTCGTAGTTTGCATCTAGGTTTTCTTAAAAAAAAAGGTTTAATTTTATTTTGTTATTGTCTTAGAATACATCATTAGCATAAAGAGTAAAAAAAAGAAAGAAAAAAATATCCAAAAGTCACTTTTGTCCAATTTGCCACAAAACACAAACAAGGAAGAATTTAGACCAAACCAATTCATAAAATTCTCAAATCTTAAATAATGGTTCTAGGAGTCCTAATTGTACCCCATATAAAATTTGAGCTTATTTGGAGATCATTTTCTATAGTAACCAAGGTCGGGGTTAAAACTTGTCGTAATAGGTCAGATTCATATCGAAAGGGAATCTCAGGTAAAAAAATTCAGAAAATTATCTAATTTTATATATTGGGTTTCAAGGTTCTAATTACAACTTGTATAAAATTTGAGGTCATTTGGAGATCTTTTCCTATAAGAACTAAATTCAGGATTGGAACTTGTCGTCACGAGTCTAATTCGCATCAGTAATTCATATTTTTTTATACTGTTTTTATTTTTCAATTATGAAAATATAATAACATCATAATTGATATATTTAGGTGCCATCTGAATATTTTTTTATATAACCTTTGCATCTTTTTTCCTTCTCATCTTCAAAAATACCCATTTTACGTACAAATTCGTTTGTTAAACGCTAAATTATAAACATAGTTTCGTCTTTGCTTATTTTCATATCTTTCTTGCTTCTTGAGATATATTAACATATTTGGATACACTACTATGAATGTTATATTTGGTGTTGATTTTAGTTTCGCAAGTGTCGAAGAAAGGTGAGATGAGAGGAAAAAGACGCAGTGAATATATTTGAGTGAAAAGATTTTATTTGAGTGAAATACAAGGAGAGTGTAAACATATGAGGGAGTAGGAGATGAATGTATATTTATTATCAACTAACCAATTTTCAAATTCAAAGATGTCGAAGGTAAGCAACAATATGGCAACAAAGAGAAGAGACAATGAAATTGAAATACAGTTACGCATTATAAATCAGTGAATGGATCAAATGACCAATGAATTTGGAGATATGTTGGATGGTTGAAGAGGCAACGTGTTAATGAGCATGGTAGGGTTTAAATTAGATCTAAGCGAAGAGAATTTAATGTTATGAGGGCTGTTAGACGAGTTAACATTAATGTGGATAAGATTATGGTTGATAATGCAGACATAAGTGATGTTGATTTTGAAGACGTGTCTGTGGGATATAGGGAACATTTTGTACAGTAACAGAATTTTCAGTTTGAAGGGGAAACATATGATGATAATTTTGGTCAGAGGGTTAGTTATAGGTATCAGGACTATAATGTCGAGTTAGATGGAGATTTGAGTATAATTAAACTAAAAATATTGGCTTTTCAAGGGAAGAATGATCCTAAAGTATATTTAGAATGAGAGAAGAAGGTAGAGTTGATTTTTTAGTGTCACAACTATCCAAAACCCAAGAAAATCAAGCTTGCTGTGATTGGTTTTACTAAATATGATGTGGTGGGATCAATTAATGACAAATCACATGAGAAATTATGTAAGGCAAATCGATACTTGGGATGAGATGAAATCCCTTATGAAGAGGAGATTTATGCCTAACCACCTTTATAGAGAATTGTATCAAAGGTTGCAAAGTTTGAGTCATAATACAAAGAGTGTTGATGAGTACTTTAAAGAGATTGAACTTGCTATGATTCGATCTAATGTTAAGGATGATAGAGAGGCTACTATGGTTAGATTCATGAATAGTTTTAATCATGATGTAGCTCATATTGTGAAGTTGCATCATTATGTGGAGTTAGAGGAGATGGTGCGTATAACTGTGAAGGTGGAGAAACAACTTCAACAAAAAGGTACCATTTAGCAAAGCCAACCATTAAGCCTTTTGAAACCTTAAAAACCCAATTAGAAGGCTAACACTGGGGGTGGTCCATCACAACATAATGAAGAGGGCAAGGGCGAATACCCTAAAGAGAAGAAAGACACGTCGATCATTATTAAAGGTAACAATGTTACTCCTACTTCTCGCAACTATGACATTAAATGCTTTTGTTGTTTGGGTTTTGGTTATGTTGCTTCACAATGTTCAATCAAAAGAGTCATGATTATAAAAGCTAATAATGAGGTTGAGACCAATGGGGTGGATAAATAAGAGAAGATGCCACCATTAGAGAAAGTTGATGATGTTTGTGTTAAGTATCTAATTAAGGGAGAGACATTTATGGTGAGGAGACTGCTGAATATGTATGTTAATATGGATTATTTGAAAGGTTAGAAGGAGAACATATTCTGCATGAGATGACATATTCATAATAAGGTATGTAGCTTAATTATAGATAATGGTAGTTGCACTAATGTAGCTAGTACTGAATTGGTGAAAAAGTTAAACATGTATACTACCAAATATCTCATATCTTATAAGTTATAGTGGTTCAATGATGGTGGTAAAGTAAAAGTGAATAATCAGGTTTTGGTTGTTTCTTCTATTGGTAAATATTGTGTTGAGGTGTTATGTGATGTTATGTCAATGCAAGCTAGTCACTTGTTGCTTGGTAAACCGTACCAATGTATGATAGAGCGACAAATAAATATTCCTTTGAGATGAATGAAAGACCTATAACTCTTGCATCTTTAATACCTAAGCAAATATATGAGGAGCAACTAAAATTAAAGAAGGAGAAGATGATTCAAAGGAGAGCTTGTATATCAGGGGGACCTTCTTTGCTAACAAGGTTCTTCTTAGTTTTGATGACGATGTTATTCTTTGGCTTGAACTGATTTTTTAGCCTTAGAAGATATTTTCCATGAAACAAATTCGAGGTCAAAATTTTTTTGAAGAAGGGGAGGATGATACGAACCAAGTCAGGTTCGAATTTGGCCTTAAAATATCTGCTGGCCAGTTTTGCGAGATCAAACATATCTCTCAAAATATACATCAGAACAAGCTAACATTTTATATAGAGATAGACACATGAAACTATATTTTGGTAAATGTTTAGGTAAAATGGAGTTCGGGAACATATTATTGCAAAGGGTCAAAGTTACTAGACAATTCTTGTCAAATCTGTCAAATTAGCTAAACCTTTATATATTGTTTAGGACATATCTTGAGCTACAAGTTGAATTTGTTTGCGATTCAAGTTGGTATGAAAACTAGACATCTCAATACTTTCAACCATATATGGTAGGCCCATTAATTCATACATACAAGAGAGAACGACGTGTTTGAAGTCAGAAATGAAAATCTGCCATGAATGTAAAAAAAATTAGAGATTCGGACTACATGGAGGAATTTTGGCATGAAAAATTTGTTTTTATTATCCTATTTTATTTATGTATTTAATGTTGAATAATTATTTTTAATTTGGGTTTGTTTTGGTCCAACAGACATTGTTTAGGAGTTTATTTTATTATTAGACTCATAGTTGATAATTAGTTTAGGCCTATTAGCTTGCAACCCAAAATGGATCCATTAGGGTTAGTTAGATGAGACTATACTATATTTCTTTAACTGAGATTTCAGCAGCAAGTTGGAGAAGAAACGCGAGTTTTCATTTTGTTTGTTTATGACAAAAATAACCTTTCTTTGCAGGAACAAAGATCTTATACTAACTTATCGAAGATTAATTGGCTTTGCGGCATCATTTGTATACTTAGGGTTCTTAGATACAAGGTTATCTCTGGGTCCAAGTTTTTTTCCAATACCTTTGGTTCTTAGATACAAGATTACCTCTAGGTCAAGATTCTATCAAACCTGATTTTTAGTTTTCTAGGTTGTTATCTATTTCGTTGGGGGTTGGTTGATCATGTGATCAAGAGGTCCGCATCAGGTATGTTTATAATTTAAAACTATCTTACTACTTTGCATTGTAGTTCTTGGATATTGGATACCGAATGTGGTTTTTACATTAGCAATTACATCTAGAAACTAAAAAAAAAAGTTGAAGATTAGTCGAAGATAAAATAAACCTACTACTTAATAATGAAGCAAGGGTTGTTGCTGTTGCCGTAAGAACTAGTTAGGTATTAGTTGTAGGAATTAGTTATTTTCTTTTCTTTTGTCTAAGAGGCTAGTTGTAAGAATTAGTTAATTTGTTTTGCCTTGATTCGTATCCATGTGTCAATCTTTTATTATAAAGGCTCATTATTTTTCATATTATTTAATTTAATTTAATTTAATTTAATTTTTTATATATATAAATAAAATAAGAATGACATATGAAAAATTTTGATCATAATATTTTTGTTTTTATTTCTAGAATGTGGTTTGACATATTGCCTGTGGGCAAATACAAATCCAAGATTTTACTATTAAAATAATATGAAGTATAAAGCCAATAAGAATAATACGTAACACGGGTGTCTATATGTATGCATTTAAGTTAACAAATATTGAAATCGTTTTGTTTGATTTTGATTGTCTCTTAGCTAGAAGATTCCTTTAATTTTCAACAAACTTCATGCTCCAATCTGGACTTCCTCCGGTGTTTTATTTGGTCTATTATTGGCTTCTTCTTTTTTTAGGAAAAAAAAAAAACCTTTCTTTATACTAAAATGTATTTGTATCATGAATTGATAAAACATTTATTTTTTTTAAATAAAAGGCACTAAGATTTAATTTTTAGATTAAGCAATTTATTTATTTTAAAATCAATAGTTGACTTGTCAAGATTTATTTGATTAGTCAGTCACCCAAGCTATGTGTACATTAATTAGGTCAGCGACTCATTAATTAAGTTAATTCTCGAATTAAGCTTCGAGTCACCAGGCTTTTATGTCGCGAAAGCATAGCACACTCACTCGTTACAATAAACTAGATTATTTGTGAATTGCATATAATTCCAAAACAAAATTTGCTTTCACTGAGGAAAATATGTATGGAAACTTGAGGAGAGCTTATATCTTAAATTTATTTTTTATTTATTAATCATGTATTCGAGTTTTTTCAGAATTAATAAAGCTTACAGGATTATTAAATTTAAAATATATAGGATTAATCAAGTTATATGTAAATTAATTCAAATATCTATATTAATAATAATAAAAAAAAAAAAACATGAAACATAATCGGGTATATATATCTACTTGTTAGAAGTGCCTTATTATCTCCAAGAGAGAGGTGTAAGTACCCAATATCACGACAGCAACACCAAGTAGCACTATAGTCCATAAGACCACCATCTCAAATCCAAATCGCTGATAAGTTCCAGAAATCTTCATGTAACATAAGGATGGAAGTATAATAGAAGCTGTCATACTTAAAAATGCTCCGACCAGCGACATGAGATCACCAAAGAAAGGGAGAGAGAGGGCTACAATGACATTGCTGATCACCAAAGCCGTACCGATGAAGAGGCTAAATGGCCTTTTCTTGCCGTTCATTGGAAGCCAACTTTTGGTAGCATTTACAATTGGAATGATCATCAGGGCGTACTTTGTTATGGGACTGACCAGTGTGGTGTATATTGTCAGTCTTGAGCTTAGCTTTTCGGTTGGAAGGTTTAAGGTTATCTGCGACTGAACGCTTGGTCCAAACATTAGGTAACCCATAACTGCCATTGATGCGTAGCTCAAGGAGCATAAAATAAAGCACAGAATCATGACCTGCAATTAAAGCAGCACTAGACGTTAACGTCAATGAACCTCATTAATCATGTAAAATCGTAAACATAGAAGCCAGTTTTATGAGGAAGTAGAATATTACAGAAATCAGTCATGATGGTTGCTTACGTTAGAGAACTGATGCTTGTTTTTCATAGAAGTGTAAAGGGTGGGGAAGACTGGATGTGCACAGTAACAGAAGGCATACAAGCTTACTGCAGTAGGGATTCCATGCCAATTCACTAACGTTCCCTTTTCCTTAAATCCAACCCCATCAAATGCACCAGTCCAAAAAATTGAGATGAGAACGATAGCTGAAGCTATAACCCCACTGGCAGAGATATAAGATAGAATGCTCATGTCATCCAACCAAACCGTAGGCAAAATGATAAGGGCCACAATTATAACAGAACTTTGTCTGCCACCTATTTCAAACCCTGCGACTTCAATCCCCATGTTAGGAAATAAATTTTGTAAATTATCCCCTTCAAGAATCAGGAATCCTGTTGAAACTAAATACAGTTCTGTGTACATGAGAACTGAAACCAAAATTCTTCCCTTTTTACCAAAAGCACGCTCGCCTATATCAGGATAAGTTCTGATATTTGAATCCAAATCCATACATCTTTGGATCAACAAGCCGGTGTAAAAGGCTGCAGTGGAGATGACACAGAGAAGGATCAGGCTCAACCATCCTCCTGATGATAGTGCATAGGGAATTGAAAGGATTCCAACTCCTGAAAAATCAAACCGAGAACAAAATTGGTTAGAGTTTGAAGACTACAACGGATGCAGCGTATATGTTAAGAGTAGAACCTGACAAAGCATTGAGTCCGTGGAAAACAGTCTTGAAGGTAGATGTGGAGCCTGAACTTGTAAAACTGTAATTTGATTCCACATCTCTCAGTTTGCATCCTAGCCTGTGTTGCTCCTTGTCAACAAGGAGAGGCACGGCCAACGATAATTCGTCATGAGGCATGGTGTCCATGATATTGCAGACAGCTGAAAGAGAGAGAAAGCAAAATCAGCTGAAGGTTAGAATCTGCAACTTGAAAGAATTTTTTCTTTTCCTTTCTTTTAGAGAAGTTCAGCTACCAGCAGGTGTTACTCAATGTAAAGTTATACCTCCCAAGAAATAAATATTTTCTCTTTGCAAGTCTCAATGGCTTCTAACTTACAAGGCCGCTATTACATATATATATATATACACGCATTTTATAGTGTCATTTCCTAACAGTAATTCAAAAGTATTTTAAATGTGTCTATAATGAAATGAAATCCTTCAAACACATGAAACACGTCCCCTGTATAGTCCTGATCGAAGAACTGCAACCTGTGGAGATTCAGTGTGACCTTCCTTGTCGGTGTGATCTGAATAAGACTTTCCGACAGAAATTTCTTCCTAATGGATTTTACTGCTAACTCCCCACTTTTGGCGTGATTTTTCATCGCGGATTAGAATAATTATCTAATGTTAATGTCAAGCAAACACACCATACTGAAAAATCAAGCTGAAACTTTGCAAACAAAGCAGAAACGTAAACCAGATAAATTTTCACATATTTTCGTACGCAAAAGTCCTGTCAACAGTAGTTTGTTGTTACTAGACTACACCTACTCATAAACCCATGATTAGAAAGTCATGTTTTCTGAAAGATAATAATTAAAATATAGGACTATACAGTCTATACTCTCTTAGCAGATTAATGAGCATTCATTGATTTCATGTTGCAAATGTTTTCCCCGTACTCGCGGCCACGGGGTGTTTGGAATTCTAGTTTACTTTTTAAAATAGTTTTTTATATTAAAATATATTAAAACATAATCTCTATATCACATCATCTCCGTAGAGATGAGAGGGGACCATACTTCTAATAGCATTAAATTTGGTTGGTCTTAAATCCCTTCCTCAAGTTGTCGGAATATAACAGGTAAATATATCCTTAGCTTCGGCCTGCTATAGGGGAGGTGGGGATCCCTCTAAATATATGTGGTGGTAATGGAAGTAATGGGTTCAGCCCATCTTTATACCCTTTTTTTTCAAATAAAAAATAAAATCATGAAATGGAATATCCATTGATAAATGGAGTACAATTTATGCATCATCTACCGTCGAATACTCTTTTTTCCGAAGGTTATGAATCACGTACAGTCCACCAGTGACAAAATCATTGCCTTGAATTTAAGGTGTTTAGATAATTTCCAAGTAGCTGACTTAGTACCTTACCAGAATTTAGGCAATTGTTCAGCATGGTGTGTGTGGCTGACTGGTCAATAATATAATCATCACCAAGCTTCAAGAATAGGTGAGGTCCAAGATTAGCCAACTAAAGCTAACAGTGATTATATTACCAACAAGCTCGGTCTCTTGTACTACGATGTTTCACAATCCTCATGAATTAAGGTTTTTTTTTTTAGTGTGAATAATCATATGTTCATGTGCTTAAGAAATAGATAATTGATGGTAAAAGATGTAATAACACCAGTAAAGAATTTTTTTGATGGAGTTTGGGAATACTCATATCATAAAATTAGTTATTTTTTAAGGGATTGCAATAAATAAAAGAATATACTTTAAATTCTAAAAACAAAAGTATTTATTTTTGTTTTGGTATGCTAAATGTTCTAAGATTTAAAAGTATGAATACTTAAATAATAAAAATTGTAAACTCTATACCTTGATGATTCAGGTGACATTTATAATCCTTGAACCTTGTCGTTTTGATAGAGTGAGGGGGTTAGAGAGTTATTTCCTTTTGATAATATTAATAACGGATAAATATCTCTTACACAATATTAAAAGAAAGACAAATATTCTTTATAAAATATTAATGATGATGAAAATATATATAGTAATCTCTTAGAAAAATTTTATACACATAGGATGTAGGGAAATAAATATCTTTGACATTAATATTTTGTGTTAAAAATCATAAAAATAAATAAAAAGAGTATTATGAGTATGGTTTAAACTCTTAACCATGCCCAGGATGTTAGGTTTTGAAGCGAGTTAGATCTATATTATCCTAGTATAAATATAAACTTCACCTATTGGTCATGGCTAAACCTTTATACCTTCTAAAAATAACTAAACTTTTTCACAAAGTTCCAAAAATATTGATTGAAAAGTTCACAAAGTATTGATTCATCTAGTATATATTCATTGTTACAAGCACTAAAAAGATGAATTGAAACCATAACCGTACGAGGACAAAGTGTAGAAAAAATATACGGGATTTAGGAGGTGTTGATGTGGAATATTGAAGGGGAAAAAAAAACGAATTTAAGTTTCGAATATGGAATCCGGATCGGTCTTCAACTATATATCAAGCATCACATCAAAATTGTGACAAACGTTAACCTGTCTTACTTTTGAATCGACGAGTACATGGTACAAAGCTATTTAAGTTGTTTTCAGAGTGTGACAACTTATGCATTTATTGTTTTTAAAAGCGTTTTTATTTAAAAAAATATTAAATTAATGTATTTTTTTATTATTATAATATGCTAATACCCATGTATCACAATATTAAAAACACAATTAAATAATAAAAAATTAGTTAATAATTGATAAAAATATTTTAACGTGATTTAACAAACAATTTGGGATTCGACAACATCAAATTCTGTCAAGAGATCATCTTCAAAAATGTATAGAAATCCAAGCAGAACTTCTCTTCCTGTGCTAGTAGTGCAATGCGTGATAGAAACGGAAAGGAAAAAAAAACCCTACCGTACGTGATATGACATCGCTATGGACTTGACGCAAGCAATAAATTTCGATACACAGAGGATGTCTCAATACATTATTAAAAATAAATTATGTATTGAATAAATATATTTTTTTAGTTTAATGTGGGTGTCCGGACCAGCTTGCGCGCACCTCGACTAATCCTACGGGTCCCGAAGTTAACGACCATGTAAGTCTCCAATAGCTATCATATGAACAACCATAAGGCTCGAACCTGAAACTACAAAGGAAGCAAATATTTTGGTCTCAAACTCTTATCACTGGGTTACCATCTAGATGATTGTATTGAAATAATATTAATTGATTGATTGATCGATTGATCGATCACGAAAGAAAGAGTCTTGATTGGGTTGATCGTTGTTTAAATGGTTTCCTCTACATGGATTGTTTGGTTTTGCTTCGCTCCAAGAATTAGAAGGACAAACTCATCACGGGGTGTTGTCGTGCTTCATGTGCTGTGATCGATGTGTGAACGCCTTTATATGAAGGATAGGAACCCTAAAATGAGTCAATAAAAGTTCAAAAAGAAAATACAGAAATATACCATAATTAAACATTTGCTACATTTCACACTTCCGAATTGTGTTGCCTAACATTTGGTATCACCGAGCCTCAATTTTTATTTTTATTTTCAAATCTAATCCAATTAGTCTTTAGGAGACTCTAACTATAAAAAAATCCCAAATTAGTCTCATGTATTTTACAAATGCATTGTAATTGGGCCCACTAGAACTACTAAGTATTAATGGATTTTTTAATATGGTCTAGATTATATCATGTATTTTACAAACGGAATCACAATTATAATTTATCCAATTATGCTGAACTTCTTCAATACACAACACAAGACTAAAATAGATAACAATCATATCTAACAAATGCATTGTGAATTTTTGTTTTTCAAGAAATAACATAAACAAGAATATAAGAAATATTTTAAATTAATTACATGCATAATTAATTAATGAGCAAGGATAGGTTTAATGTCAAATTACAAACCTAATAAAAGAAGATCAATAGCTAAGTTACATACATATTTAATATTAGTTCCATTTACATAACAAGGATAGCCATAAAATAATGAAGAAAGTGCCCCCACATTAAGGAACACATTATTTATAATCCGTAAAGTATAAGGAATATAATGAACATTTCACCCAAAGTTCAAAAGCCATTTATTTTCTCTTTATTTTTTTATTTTGATCCTCTATCTTTTAAAGTCACCATTTCCTAAAAATTAGCCTAAGTTGGTCTACAAGTTGGTCTTATAAATGCTAAATAAAAAAAAAACAAAAAAAAAGCATAGTGAACAATGAGTCCATAGTGTTTTGTGAGGGGATCCACAATTTATTTTGCACAGTAAATCCCCCACACCTTTTAGATTTTCTTATAAAGTATATTTTTTGTTGGCTTATATATAAATTTAGATATTTATTTGGTTATAAGACTTGAAATGGCCTGGCGGGTTAATTCAAGACTCAGCAGACTCGGGTCTGAATCAATTCGAGTTGAAGAAAAAATAGTTTAAGGTTTTGACTTAACCTTACCTAGTCAGAAACCTGGGTCGACCAACAACCCAGGGCTAAACCTGATTCTCAACTTATTGTTTTCTTTTCGTCAAAATAACATTATTTTCATTCTTTAAAAAAAAAATTAAGGTTAGGATGACTTCTGAGTTGAATTTTATAACTATAAGTATTTGATAGGAATAATTTTTTATTGAATAACATTGACTTATAAAACCATAACAGGTGTCTTGAAAATCCATTTAATAGGGTAATTAAGACAATGCTGGACCATATGCAAGGCTGAGGCTGGCAGTGGTCAAGAAGAAATTGAGGTGGTATCCCCATGTCTTTACCACCCAATATGAATTTGGATCCCCCTTTTTCTGTGGGCATCATATATTAGGGATGAATAAAAAAATTGAAAAATCAAGAAAACAAAAAAAATAAAAAATAAAAAACTGAAAAAACCGAACCGTAAAAAAAAACCGATTAAAATTTTGAAAAAACCGGCCGGTTCGGTTCGGTTTCGGTTTTATAAGCCTAAAACCGAAAAAACCGAACCCAACCCAAACTGAAAAAAAAACGAGCCAAACCGGTTTGAACCGGGTTTTGTTCTAAAAAACCGAACCGAAATCGGTCAGTTTGAACCGGTTTTGATTAAAAAAAAAAAACAATTTGATTTATATATATATATATATATATAAAAAAACCAACCAAAAAATATCACCCCCACCGTACACAAGCTTTTTTCTCATCTTATATAGCTTTTTTTTTTCTTTTTTCTTTTGTATGGGACCTCTCTTTTGTCATTTCATGCACCATGGCATCAAAGAAGACATCTCCCCGTCAAACTTGGTGCCCCCACCTCCATTAATCCTCGCTCAAAATGACTTATACATCCCTTACCATTGCATTACTGAATACACTCCTTCAATGGAAGCAGCCCCCGTCACCATCACCTCCATAAAGTGTCAATATTTGTAGGCAGGGGTAACTTTTGAACTTACAACAAAAAAGAAGAAGCAAGTTCTTAAAAATGGCTCAAATTATATATAATTTGAATTAATACCCACTTGAAGATATTGGTTTTGATGGTTAAAGATATATGCCTTTCTTTTTAAAAAAAAATTTATACTTAGAGTAAACTTATACTCAGGTTTAAAAACACTATCAAAACCCTATAATTTGAATTAATATCACTCCTTTTTTTTAGGATTTATTTGAAATTATATTAGTGGTTACGGTTCAAAGTATTTTTCGCTTAGAAATAAATCAAAATAATATTTTTATTTTATTTTTTAAAGACATAAAAAAATTAATAAAAAAAATTAAAATTAAAAAAACACAATTTGCACCTTGTTTTCAAATACGTTCTTAGAATGATATATGGAGCTGATGTATATAATTTTTTTTTAAAAAAAAGGAATATTCTCTTGAATATTCATTAGTCTTTATAAAAAAATAAAAATTGGTTGACCAAAAGGAGAATTCTCTGTCTTTGAAAGAGAAAATATCCTTAAATGGATTTATAGATGTAACCAGTATTTTGATGTTGAGGAGACTGCTGAGCATTCCAAGCTTAAACTAGCCTTCTATTATCTAGATGGAATAGCTCTGTGTTGGCATTAGAATTTTATGAGAAGCTTGGGGGGCAGGTTGTGTCGTGGCTAGAGTATATGGAGGCCTTATGTTGCAGGTTTAGAGGTGGATAGGAACCCTTTAAAAGAACTTATTGAACTAAAGCAGAAAAATAACTTGGAAACCTACATCAAGGACTTCGATATCCTCTAGAATAGATCCAAAATTTCTAAGAAAAATGCCTTGGTGTTTTTTGTATGAGGATTGGACGTAGAGGTCAAGAATCTAATTAAGATGTTTGAACTAAAATCCTTAAACAAGCCTACACCTTAGCCAGGTTGCATGATAACACCCTTACCCACCGATGTTATAGTTCCAATTCTAACAAACAGACCTATCATCCAACCACATATGCCTACAAAAATAAGACCTTCACCCCTCTCGGCTACAACAAAAGCCTACTAGGACTTCCTAATAATAATTATAAACCACTCCACACTGGTATCCTACCAAACCCCCTACCTTATAACCCTAACAATGCTAATAGAACCACTAGACCCATCAGGAACAGGGACTTGGATGAGAGAAGAGCTAAGGGCCTTTGTTTTTTGTGTGATGAAAAATTTATACCTGGGCGGCACAAGTGCCAGAACAAGAAGCTTTGCTCCTTGTGTGTTGTTGAAGAAGACGGGGAGGGCAATGAGGAAGATGGAGTAACCAAAGGAGACCGTGACACTCACAACCCACTCATACCTCTTAATGCCTTAGAAGTGATTGGTCTAAATACTCTTAGAATCACTAGCAGAGTAGAGAAACAACAATTGTTTATCCTTGTGGACTCTGGATCGAAGCACACACAACTTCATCAACAATCAAGTAGTAGACATGTTGTGTTGTAAACTCACTAGTATTAAAGCTTTAATTGTGCAAGTAGCTGATGGTGAAACCATGACTTGCACTTCAGTGTGCAACAACTTCCAATGGTCAATGCAAGGAGTTGGTTTTGCGGCTGATATTTTTATCTTGGATCTAAAAAATTATGATATGATCTTAGGAATTCAGTAACTAGCTAAATTGAAAACCATTATCTGTAATTACAAAAAGATATGGATGGCATTTCAAGAAATCTGTATTAAAAGGGATAACCCAGTATCAGTAGAGACTTTCAGATTACATTAGCCTCGATATGCTTAAAAGTGAGTGCCTTGGTACCTAACTCAGGCCTGTGTAGTGGGTGGGTAGACAAGGCAGTCAAAGTAGGATTCGCTTGTTTCGTCCGTTCGGCTCGTACAGTTCTTGCTTTCAAGGCTCAGGTGGGCCGCTTAGTAGGTGACGAGGGGATTTCAAAAAAGGGGGTAATATTCTGCCGATGCATTCGTTCGGATACATTCTTCCTTCACCTTTTCAACCCACCCATCCTAAAAATGCGAATTTGCCTCTTCCTGGTAATGAATTGAGCGGCAGCGAGGAGGTCCGGTTCCATAGATTAATTATTGGTACGTACCTTAGGATTGGGACCATTTTAAATATGTAGGTAGGATCGGAACATGTTTTAAATGTGATTGTGAGAGGATTATAATGACATGATTTATACCAGGCCTCGCTGTTTTTGGCAACACAAGGGCCCATCGACCGAGTAATGCATAATTAAGTGTAATTGGAGCAAGTGTTCAGGTTAATTTCTACTATTAAGCTTAGGATTCCTTCGCATAATTAAGTTTAAATAGACGATTATCGATTATTATTAGGATTATAACTAGTCAACAATCCATAATTAAGATTACAACATATTCCTTATGAATGTATGTGTCTAAAACTGTTTTATGGTACGTTCAAATAAAAGAATTCATTATATTCTAGGAAGATTTATGTATTTAAAATCTGGACAGAGAGTTCTTTAAACTTATATTGTTTCTTTTATAGTAAGACTTTCTATTTTTCATTTATAGATATAGGTGTACCTGAATCACAAAATCTATGTATTGTGTGATTATTTTTACTAAGATATTCTATATAAATTATATTTATATTCACGATACTTAACATATGTAAAAAAGCAATAAAATCTCATCTTTCCTAGAACTATATTTATACTTTGGAGCACAAAGATACTTTATTTGTGCATTAGCTTACTTTATAAAACCCTAAAACTATTTATATATTCCATTTTATCTATATTTACAATAATATCATTATATCTAGTTTATGTATTTTTTTTTCATTTAATAGGATACTCAGTCACGGCCACCTTTTAAAACACCATACATATAAGTTTTATTCCATAAAACTTTTTTTTTTAATTATTTAATATTATTTGATTTTATTTTTCAATTGACCCATTTTATCACCGAGTTAAATTTTCAATGTTTTATTAATACCATAAAATTTTGAAAGGTGCATGTTCTCTAGAATCTATAATCTAACTAATCATTTCCTATCTCTCCATTTTATTTCTTATTCTAGAGCAGTCAACTTGTTAATTATTGTCTTTATATTACCATCATCTCTTTTCACAAATAAAATATCATTGAACTCTAGTTGATTTTTTATGATTAAACCCAAAACTTTTTTAATTATAGAAAACAACTCTATCATTTGACATCTTGCATGTCATGACATTAGTCTTGATCGATTCTAACTTCAAGGGAGGACGTAGTTTCCTTTTAATTTTTTCCATTAATTCACATTACCCATTAATTATTCATGATAAGAACACATAATTAAACCAAACTCATCATTCTAACCAACCAATCATCACAATCATAACTTTACATAATGCAATCACTAACACTCATGCTTAATTAAATCATAATAAAACTCAGAGTTCCTTACCTTAACAACACTAAAACGAGGTAGATTTAACAAAGAAAAAACTCAATTTCTCTTCACTCTTTACAATATCTCTCTACTTTCATCCATCACAACTCACCCAAAGCTTGAAATCTCTTGCTTTGATCCTTCTAAATGTCCTTTACAACTCTTAATCTAGCCTTTTTATGTGTTTTTATCAAGAGGCCCCCCTGTTATAATTGATCAAATGACTTAAGGAAGCGAAGACTTCTATTTATATATTTCATTTTATCCATATTTACAATAATATCATTATATCTAGTTTATGTATTTTATCACCGAGTTAAATTTTCAATGTTTTATTAATACCGTAAAATTTCAAAAGGTGCATGTTCTCTAGAATGCGTAACCTAACTAATGATTCATTATCTTTGCATTTCATTTCTTATTCAAAAGCGGTGAATTTGTTAATTATTGCCTTTATATTACCATTACCTCCTCCCACAAATAAAATAGCCTTGGAATCTAATTGATCTAGAAGTATTTAACAGCCAAATAATCCTCTCAAACATTGATCAAGCTCTTATAAAAAGGAGCATACTCCTCCTTGGAGTTCTTCTTTAAGAAGTTGTCACTCATAAAAAACCTCCTGGATCTTTTTCTTCTTCTTGGATTTAGTCTTCTTTTCCTCATCAACTTTCTTAACAAAACCCTTATCTTCCTTCTTTGGTCTATAATCTTTATCACCATTAATCTCCTTCTCTCCAAGGTGCTCAAGTTAATTCTTCTTGAGGTAGAGGGTAGTCTCAGTACCCCTACCAAGTTGTTATTCATTAACATCCCTTGTAACAGTGGAAGATCAACCAGCATGTGACTGCCACACATATTGTTCATCATCATTATATTTAATTGTCACCACAACCATCTCTGCAACAAGGTAAGTAGAATAGAACTCCTCACCAATTTGGCCAATCATACTCATATTAGCCCCATCAAGAACTGAGTTGTTGCCTCATTCCCTCTCTGTTGTTTGGCTCCCGTTGTTGTCTTAAGTATAGCCATTATAATATCCAACTGCAAGTTAAAGTGGTCGTTCCTTTTTTTCTGCCATTTCTTCAATTTTTTCATGAAAATGTTGTATTTGTTCATCGACCTTCCTTCCATGTGTCTCCAAGGACTTAATCTTGTTATTATCCTCCATTGTTAGCTGTTTATTGATGTAGAACTTCAATCAGTCAAGAATCATAAGCTCTAACACCAATTGTTAGGTCTCCCTTAACAACACAAAAGAAACTAGAGAGATAGAAGGGAAATAGAAGAAAAGGAGATTCAGATTAAGAAGAACTAGAGAGAATATAGAGAATATGTAGTAACTACAAATCTGAACTTTCTTATTGTCTGCCTTCCAACTCTCCATTACAATGACTTAAATACAATGAATTGCAGCCAAATAACTACTCCTACTAACTGTTGAAGTTTTTAATCTTGTGTTTGATTGTGTTTATTTGATGATTTGTAGGTTGATTGTTGATTTGGGTAGTAGGAGAAAAAGGTTTGCACAGAAGGTTGAAGAATGGAGAGAGTTGCAGAAAAAG
>Ga0307515_10002519_pt1 | contig 39619 bp, 46 predicted proteins | sample 17_EM_MG_FD_194513 | JGI IMG/M metagenome (GOLD analysis project Ga0307515, IMG submission 194513) | Populus trichocarpa ectomycorrhiza microbial communities from riparian zone in the Pacific Northwest, United States - 17_EM | ecosystem: Host-associated > Plants > Roots > Unclassified | place... | reverse complement strand
CGGATATCTATCCACTCCTGCGCTTCGGAAGGTTCCGACCTTTCAACGCGTGGGGAGACTTCAACAAATTCATTGTGAGTAAAATCCGTGGGGGTGCGTTTAACAGTAGTTTAGACCCCCCCCCCCTAGGCACGGGTTCAATACGATGATGCCCCGATGGCGTGCGCTAGGGCCCAGGAAGTCCTCAAGCCTCTGCTTCTTCGAAGGACGAAAGACGCGAAACTGGTGCATACTCAACCCACACCTCGTTCCAGGCGTTCTCACTAATGTTCTGCCAGGATGGCGAACCCCTGCTTGTACTTCCAGAGAAACACGTCGAGACAGAGACGCTCGAGTTTTCTCCTGAGGAACGTGAGGTATGCCAGTTGGTCCGATACCCAAATGTTCGCTGGTCCACTGATTGTTTGTTTTAGATATATGAAGATTTCGAGCGGAAAACAAAGGTCAAAGTGAATAAGTTCATCAAGGAGGGTAGCCTGTTGAAGAAGTACATTTCGGCCCACCCTAACGCCTCAGAACTCGGGCTAACCCTTCCACCCTAGTCATGCGGCAGTCCTAGTCATGATTTTGAGGTTACGGCAAATCTGCGCTCACCCCTATCTGATCCTCGTCAGTAGAATGGTACTCCCACCAGATGACTTTAACGCTGACCCATCCCTTCCAGACAACCGATGCAGAGTCAGGCGATGCAACTGCGGTCACCGGTGTCAGCGAAGACAAGGAAATGAGGAGAGCCATAGCAGCCAAGGGGTACGATTGGGTTAACATGGTACAGTGACCCGATTCAATGTCCCGAAGTGTCATCTAATGCACTCGTAGATGAAGCAGAGGTCGGTCCTGATGACAGGAGCATGGTCTGAATTCGCTGAAGTCTAGTCTAGGTTCCTGTCCCGTGCTCGTGCACTAGACTTTCAATTCAGCGGAGATGAAGAAGCGGGCTTGATCTGCCCCGCCTGCCAAGACCGTAGGTTACCCTGTCACCCTACTTCATGGTTTTGGGAACTTAGGAACGTGATACAGAGATGACTCCTGACAATGGTCGAGTTCTGAGCTGCAGTCACGAGATCTGCGCGGACTGTCTTTTGCAGCTGCGTGGCGCCCCGATCACCCATGACGGCCAATTGTAAGCTTCCAAAATGGTCCTGTGTTCTTCCTGCTCAAGCGTATACAGCGGTCATGGCGATGAACGGGAACGAGAGTTCGAGGCTGCTGCAACGAATGGGTTTCGGCTCTGTAGGATGTCACCCAGATATATTTCACAGCATCTGACACTTTCTGCGATTCAGGCCCAACGTGCAAGAAGGCTGTTGACTTCAACGACAAGCACGTCTTCAAGTCATCCACTTTCGAACCTACGCCGGAAGCCATCAGGAACGCCGACCTCGCAGAAGAGCGAATCAAAGCCCGTGACGCCCAGAATCGCCGTGCTATGACCTCACCGGCCCTTCCAACAGTTGCTGACATAGACGTAATGGAGCTGACCGATAGCTCGGATGACGATCTCCCAGAATTCGAGGAGCTCTTACAGCAGAGCAGTAGCCAGAAGAGTAGCAGCAGCCAGAAGACCGTGAAGAGGCTAGAATCGATGAAGCTCGAGGCTGATGGATTTGAGATGATGGGAAGCCCTCTGTCCCCTGGTTCGTTCTTTCATCCCCGTTCTCACCCCTTAGTTGACTGACGGCGACTTGAAGCTCCGAAAAACAAGGGCAAGCAGAAAGCAAAGGATGAGGAGAAGAAGGAGTTAGATCCAAGACTGGTTGAGATTTGGAAGCGGGCGAATGCCGATCTTGAACCGAGCACGAAAATGCTTGCGTTGCTAAGGTTACTCAAGTCGTGGGACGCAACCGGGGATAAGACCATCTGCTTCAGTCAATGTCGGTCTGACTCCCTAAGCCTTTGTAACGCAGCTGATACAAAATTGATCTAGGGACTTCGGTGTTGGATCTTGTGGAAACGTTGTTCGCGAGGCACGGAATACAGAACCTACGATATGATGGAAAGATGGATAAGGGGTCTAGGGAGATTGCCTTGGCGACGTTTAAGAAACCTGGTGGTCCGAAAGTCTTGTTATTAAGGTGCGTTTAGCTTCAGACCCTGGTAGTAGGCGTGGGTTTGCTTATGCAGCGTCTAGCACGAAATGTGGTTCCGTGGGATTGAACTTGACATCGGCGAATCGTTGCATCAAGTGAGTTCCCTGTCCCCCCTCGACGGTTTCGTGACTTTTACATCTCGTTTCTGCGCAGCCTGGACCTATCGTGGAATTACCAAAGGTACGTCCGGTAGCAACTATAGGGCCTGGACAATGCTAACTCTCATCATTAAAGCGAAAGTCAAGCTTATGATCGTGTCCATAGGATCGGTCAGGTAATTCCCAGCTTTCAACCTGCGCTGAGTTGCGACGACGCCTAACGATTCTTGTAGGAGAAGGAGGTGTTTGTCCATCGTTTAGTCGTTCGCGACACTGTCGAAGATCGGTACATTTTCTGCAACGGCCACTCTGTTTCACTACTTATTGTTCTGCTTGAAGCATGCTTCGTCTACAAGAGACGAAGAAGGGCCTAGCCCAAGCAGCGCTAGGAGAGGGAGGAACAATAAAGCTGCATAAGCTCAGTGTCAAGGAACTGAAAGCGGTGCGTTACGTTTCAAACCCATCCATACTCCCTCGGATCCGCTTATTATCTTTCGCCACAGTTGTTCGGAATGGGTCGAAAAGACGACCCCCAAGACGACCCAAGCCAGGGGCGTTTGCCGTTCTAAACCGGACTTTGGAATCGTACATTACGTTCAACTCTGTTCGACTATGATAAGTTCGCCCACGGGATGGTGTCCGTCGGGGGAAATGTGCTGTATAATCCTTACTGTTATTCCAGACCCTCTATGCCGCAATCTACTAATTTTTGTACCCCCACTGATCATGGCTCACACGAGCATTTAGGTTCGGGTACGATTCAGTATTGAGCTCGGGTCGGACGAGACTGGCCAACGATACTGACATTGGGCTCCCGAGCGTCAGTTTCGTTCCGACCGGAAAATTGCTCGCTTATGCAGACCGCGAAATCTCCAGCAGACCCAAGGTCGTCGGGACCCCGGTCTTGGTTCCAATCTTAACGCCACTAGTTAGTGTGCGCACCCCAATTTCCACACTCATAAACGAAAAAGGAACGTTGTGGGACAGTTTCAATTCCATGGTAAACAGGCGCTCGCGTGGGGTCGCCGCAGGGGTGGCACACATTTGAGAGCCGGACAGGTTATGTAACGCTCCGGAAACTTATGCCTACAACTCTAGGCGTGGGGGGTGGGCTTCATCGCCTGTGTTCCTATAAAATCGGGGGTACCAATTCTTACATCAGAAAAACTGGGACCGGCTCTCTTGCGACGACGATTTTGGAACAAAAGCCCGCCAGTTTCCCACTCGTGTCGACGGGAAGATTGTGTAGACCGATATAATTCCGAGTCCAAGGACCTTTCTGTCGTTTAGCACGGTCCTCCTGTCCCCGCTGACGGTGAGAATGATGACCGGGAACCGCTCCGGGCCCGCCTTTGGCCCCTGATCCTGACCCCATTAATTGTATCGGGATTGATAGGTGCACATATGGTCATACAGGCGCTGACCGCGTTCAGGGTCCCCCGATGCGCGTAAACCTGTGATCCTAATCCATGTGCGAGGCATAAGTTCCCGCCTCGCGGAAGCGCCTGGCTTGTCAAGCCTGGCAGCGGTCCCGATCAAGGAGATCCGCCCGCACCGTTTAAATTCATCCGTAGGCGCTGGACATCGGATTCGCTGTTGTCGCTCCAATCCGTCCCGTGGGCGTCAAGTACGGGCGGCCGTTAGCCCACTTATGGTCGACAGGGTTACCTAGAGCACTACCCTGGAGGACCGCCGGATACCCCAGGAAATACCTCTATCCTCATTGCTTGATTCGTCTGCGTCGATCCTGTTGGGTGATCCTAATTCGATCACCCTCCTGTAAAGTCACGGTCCAGACTCCGCCGCAAAAGTCTGGTTTTCCAAGTTGGAGCTTAGTTCTGCGGGTTAGGCTGGAGATGGAACTCAACGCTCTCCTGTGGACACCCCCCCACCTCGTGCTCCCGATGTGGCTCTAAGCGAGGGGTCACTTGACTCAGATGAAGGCCTGCACGTCCGGGGCGGGCAAGCGAAATTAGCGAACAGAACGTCGAGAAGAAAGCGAAGCTGCGCGTCTGGTCACTTAATCTCTGATCTTTGAAGGACAGATCTTAGGGGGTTGGTGCTATGCTCCGCAGTGGCGGTCGGCCCGGGAATCGACCAGCCATAACGAGGTGCCCGTAACTCGCGAAGTTCAATGGGAGCAATATCACTCAAGGTGGGGGGACTGAGTCGTAACCTCGGTCGTGTTCTCGCCATTTCTTGTTTCCTTGTAACGAGGAGGTGAGCTCCCATAAACCTCGGTATGCAGATCCCTTCTAAAAATACTGTGCAGAATGAACTGCCAAGTTAAGCTTACGAACCCCGATGCGCACAAGAGTATATCCGCTCAAAGCAAATTGTTTCAGCACAAGTTGGGTCGAGGCCTTGGTGATACCCAACTGACAAACTAAAGGCAGATTCGCCATTGAACAAGGGCGAACCGGATTGATCGAATCGACTGCACCAAACGCTTGATTAACGCTTGTGGAAATATGGCATTGCTGCCGGCAGGCTGATATATAACAGGGTACTACACTACGTCCAGGCAACTAGTGCACACCAACCCAGGCAAAATATTACAACTCCTGAACATTTCGGCTGCCCGTCATGTAACCGATGGAAGCCCTTACGATCGCTTCAACTATTTTCAGCTCCTCGTCATCTCTCGGGGTGTATACCGTGAGGTATTCCTTGACCAGCAAGTGACTACCACTCATGGGGTGCCTTTCACCACGCCCTTGATCGATCACTGATCCGAAGCGTGTAAGTTAACCCCATAAAGCCCGCGAAACAGCAATGCGCTTACCGAGTTTGCAGTCTAACGGGGAGAGGAGACAATGTATCGACCAATCCGTACCCTCGTGAATGTGAAGGATCTCCCGTTTGGCAGCGGTGGCGACTCGGTGTGGTGCTGGACGGTCTGGGTGGATGACCAAGGCGTCGTTTTGCTTCTCGTGAGGAGAGAGTGCGATTCCGACGAGGTCTGGGTTTGCGCTGGCGTACTTTGGGATGAGGTTCTGCATTTTCTTTACGGACGTTTCAGCTTCGGATCGCATGGAGGGGGGGCTAATATAAAGGGGACGTACCTCGTGCATCGCAGCATCCGCTCGTTGGGTTAACTGCCGAGACGGGACGGGGTGCCAGTTAAATGTCGGTCGCTCCCCGGACCTCTTGGTGATTTCTGATGGATCTAACCAAGCGTCCTTGTTGGGGTCGCTGAGGTACATATCGGTGCTGGTCGTCTCGCATGCGAGGAAGATTTTTAGGAGGGTAGACTTTGCCCATCCGTAGACGTTGGGTGGTAAACCACCACGACCGGCGTCGATATATGCCCGGTAGTTCTGGCCCAGAAGAGGCGCGACAGCGAGGGAGATAGCAGAGAATGTCCCGATGGTAGTGATCAGCCGGGCGTTCTGCTCCAGCATGAAAGAGAAGTTGGAAACCACAGATTCTGAGGGGGAGGCCATGTAGGAGTGAAGGACCGGTATTGACAGGGAGACCGACATCGGCTTTTATATCCATCCTCCGGCTATAAGGTCCAATATATGGGGTCCATCTTGGTACCTAAGTCGACAATTGCTCTCGCTTCTCGCTGTTGATGGTCGAGGCGGAGCGAAAAAGTGAAAAGAAATTACGTTAGAACCGTTTGGAGAAAATCTGTCGACTCACCGAAAAGATCTAGCTACTTGCTGCCACGGTCAATACACGTAACACTACATGCCAGGTCTGGCGAGGGATTGCCACTTACCCTCTCTCACATCCGTTAGACGCTCAGTTAATTGCCCACGCGCAGTAGATTAGCCGAGCAGATGTCTCGTGTGACATATCATAATTGTACTATGTCCATGATAACGGTCGATAAAGAAACCAAATCCCTTGAAGTTGCAAGGTGGCCTTGACAACCTCGAACTAGCGTGATCGGCCTTTTCTTCCGCTCACCTCCCACGTGTAGGGGGGGAGAGGGGGATTTGATCGCGTCACCCACAATCCTTCGGGTTTAACTTTTTTTTCCTGCACGGGGATTGTTCTCTCATTCAAATTGTCCCCATCCCTGATATGGATGCCTGCGCCTCCCCTCGGGGGCCTTGGGAAGTCCTGCGGGGCCCGCCTCCGGAATTCCGCCCTCTTCTCGCGTGTATCTCCGAATTTGCTGTCCATACGCGGGGAGGTGGGTTCTGACTCGTACCAACGGGTCTATAGTTCGATGGTTAAAGTTTGGGTCCAAGTGGGGGGGCGTTTCAGTAAGCCTCACCTCCGCCTCGTTCGCCGTGTCGGTCACATCACACCGTAACCGCGATCCCACCTGATCCGAGAGCTACGAGCCAGCTCTTCACCACTTAGACGGTCCAAGGTTGGCTAACTCCATTCTGGCTGGTTGCGACCAGATGGCACACAGTCAGGCCACCCCCGTATCCGAGCGAACACCTCAGTTTCAGGTCGGCTTCTACCTTCCATTCCGATGGTCCTGGGAAATCCTACACACTTCCATTCTCAGGTAATCTCTGACTGTAGTCCTGTCGATCGCGCCCCGCACAACCCCAGCTCACTCAACTTGCCTCCATTACATTCCGGTCCATGGATCGAATCATGGTCCCCCTGATCATCAATCACGTCCGCTCGGAAACCCATTGCAGCCTGATCGTGAAATCGCTTGACGTCAGTGCCCTTCGTGCCGTTTTGGATTGCTGCGAACGCAAAGATCATCCCGTTTCGCTCGTCAACTCACGGTTTGGTCGATAGCCCACCCCTATCTCGCGCATTGACGAATTTGTAATGCGTTCCGGCTCCAATTCCCCTTTAAAGACCGATGCCGCGAATCCATTGAGATAAGAAACCGATCTTTCGTGTAAGTTTACCCCTGGTACGCGGTGCTGCCTGGTACAGCACGGATATAAACGGGAACAGAGTACCTTTCTTCAGGAACTCTACATCAGTGACCATTATGTCCTGGGAACGCGAGAGGTGTAGATTAGAAACTTTGACGTGTTCAACGTGTCACATTTGTGGACAACGCAAAAGTCCAGGAAGGTCCGACAACTACGAGATCAATAAGACGCACAAACGTAAAAGGCGCTTGGGCTGAGATAACTCAGAGTAAACAAGAGCAACGGCAAATGTGTCCCCGGATTCGGATTGATAGCAAGAACTAGGTTGAGCAGAAAAACCTAAGGGAGACGAAATGCAAATGGATGGCATAAGTGATGTCATGGTATAGGGAATACTGGAATTCGTTGGATCTGTGCGGAGACGATCGGAGAATAGAAGGGGAGGGTGAGTCGAACGAGGAAAGCACACAACAAACAGCATAAGATGGTGAAAGAGATGAAGCGGCTCGGTGAGGAAATCATACAACCTCGTGTCAATGGATTGGAGTTCGTACAAATACAAGTCCGTCGTTACTCATCACATGGAATCAAGCAAGCATGGCGGTGCGTTTAGCCGCGGACGCCTTCTGCATTGGGGTCTTGACGGACGCGAGGGATCTGTTATTCTCTTTTTCGCTGAGGCTGGGGCTCGTTCCCCCGCTACGGCTTCCATTCGATGCGGGACTGGTCTTCGGCCGAGCTGGAGTCACGCGATCAAGGTGTGACGCCCGGCGTTGATGAGCTGCGGGTTTTGGTGTGGACGTAGAAGACAAGAGGTTTGTCGAAGCGGAACGAGAATGAATTGAGGACGGTCGGGAGGGGGTCCCGACAGGCCCTGAGACTCTCCGAGTGGCTGAAAGAGGAGGAGCACCCATCGAACCCTCGATTCGGTTCACAGCCTTCGTGAGAGTAGGTGTGGTTGTCCCATTGACTCGAACGCTCTTGGCGAGTGTTCTGATGGTACTTGGATTTTCGGTAGTCTTCTCCTTTCCAACACCGTCCTTCGAGCTGTCAGACAAGACAGAGGATGGGCGGATCACGGTGGGTGTGTTGAAGATGAGTGATTCACGTTTTCGAGAGGCGGGGCCAGGTGTGCTCCCAGCAGTACCCCGGACTCCCATCTTGCGTTTCAGCTGAAACCAGATTTTATCAGTAAGACTGCCAACAGATCACAGGTTAGAAGAGAAGGGACGAACGAGTTCAAGTTCCTGCTGCTTCGAATCAAGGGCAATGTTCAATCCCTTGATGTCTTCCTTGTCCTGCTCTCTCCACTTGTTCAACTGGGTCACTGTCACCTCCTTGGTCGCGCTCTCTTGCTGGAGTTCGTGGACCTGTCGCCTGAGTTTGCCGATCTCCTTGTCCAGAGAAGCAACACGGTTCTGGAGGGTGTTGACGAGAATATCACGCTCTGCCTTTTCGGAAACGAGACTCTCCAGTTGTCGCCGAGATTCCGATTCACGAACGACGAGCTCAGAAAGCTCCCGGGACTGTTCGTCGACCTCGCGCCCACGCTCCTTCTCGAGTCTCCCGATCACTCCGCGAAGCTCCTCATTTTCTCTCTCCAGTTTGCTGGCGCGCAAGGAGAACGTTGCAACTTCGCCGTCCCGTTGGGAGACGCGGGCTTCAAGTCTGGAGATAGTCTCAAGAGATAGCTGATGATCCTCTTCCAGAGCGGAAAAGACATTCTTCTGCTCCTCCGATGTTTGGGTAAGTACATCCGCGCGCTCTTGTTCGGCGTTAAGTTGCTCATCGAGCTATTCAACCGGATAAGTAAACTTGGGCGGAAGACAATAAGAAATTGCACATACATCCTCAATCTCTGCTTCCAATTGGAGTCTGCGATTTTCGCTCTCGTTCCAATCGCCTTCCAAGTCAGTGACCCTCTGTTGTAAACCGTCCCGACTCTTCTTGAGCTCTGCGCTCTCCTGTGTCATCTTCTCCGTATTCTTCCACTGGGCCTCCAGCTCGGCCTCGAGGACTGCGTACCGTTGAGCCATCTTCTCGCTCTCGGAGGGTTCATTGGTAAGGGGAAGGTTCCTCTTTTCCAGTTCTTCGATCTTGCGGATCAGTTCCTCTCGCTCCTGATTCCAATGAAGCGATGCGGTCCATTGCCTCTGCTTCTCCTCTTCCTCGACTCTACTACCCATGATCTCCATCTGTTCCTTCGCATCGTTGATCCCTTCCTTCAAACGTTTCTCGCTGTCCTCACGTCGTTCCAGTTCGCCCTCAAGTTGTTGAATGCGTTCTTGAGAGAGTTTTTCACCATCTGCCTTCTCTCGCTCGAGGCGGGTAATTACCCGGTGAAGTTCACGGAGGGCCTCGCCACTGGCATGGTCCATGACGCTGCGCTCGAAGCTCTCTTGCCTGCTTCTCTCGCACTCATCTTCCAGCTGCCGACAGACTTTCTCCAGCTCCTGTACCTTCTTCTTCCACGCCCTCAAGACACTATTTCTCTGGGTTTTATCCTTGTCGGCAAGTTCCAACTTCGATGATAGGGAGGAGACGACCTCAGTGCGGGCAGAAAGGTCGACCTCGTACTGTACGTTGAGTTCTTGCTGTAGCGCGAGCTGAGTACGCAGAGACCAGATGAGGTCCTCTTCCCGAGAGGCAGCGCGAGCGTGGGTCGGCTGAGGGGGCGTGGGTGACATCATCGTCCCCGGGGTGTAGTAGGTCTTGGCGTCAACGCTGAAGGGATCAGGCTCAGGGTTATCGAAGAGGGAGTCGGGGATTGACTTGTCGTTAATATATGACTCAGGAATGCTCTCTTTTGAGGACGCCACGGAGGCAGAGCGAATCATAGCTTGAAACACAGTGTCAGAAAGGGCGCGACTTCGACTTGGTTTACGGAGAGATGTGGATTCAGATGATTTTGAAGAAAGTTTATCGGAGATGACGGAAGGGGCGCGGAAAGACTCCGTAGGCGTAGGTGGGAGCAAGGTCTCCACAGGTAATGAAGGGAGAGGATGGAAGACGGGTCCGCCAAAGTTGAAAGGTTTATTGAGATGTGGCGAAGGAGAGTTGAGCTCATCCACAGGGGGGGAGAAGAAATTGGTCTCATCTCCTGGACCCTCGGGGGTTTGGCTTGAAATCTCTGGGGGGAAGGGTGAAGCCTGGAGAAGCGATTCTGTGCCAGGCGAGGGTGCGACAATAGACGAAGATTCGTCCCGGATTTCAACTGCATTGTCTTGGAGTGTAGTGTGTTCCCCCGGTAAGATAGCCGGAAGTTGCCGCTCTTGGGATAGGTCAAATATGTTCGACAGATCAGGAGGAGGGACAGGCATCATCAGAGAATTGATGTCATGAGTTTTCGAGGAGTCAATCGGCTCGTTCGTGGGGTTGGCAAAGATTTCGCGTGCCGAGGGGCGTGTCGTTTCCGAGCGAGCGGGGGCAGTATTCTTGCCCGCCAGCTGAAGACGCGCGAAGAATGAAGGATCATCAAGCTCCGAGCTCTGTGCGGAACTGTTGGGCGTGATAACTTTGTAGGCATCGCGAGAGAAGAACCGGACGTTCTGGCCAGTTCCCGGAGTGTTCTTCTCGCGCAAGATAGAACGCAGGGAATTGTACCGTCCGGCACTCTCATCGGCGGTTCGGGGCGTAGAGGGAAGCCCATCCTGGGAGGAGCGGCTTAGTGAGATTTCAGAAGCTGGGAGGTTTATGGTGAGCTCCAACTGGCGGGTTTGAAAGGGGACTACCCACGACTCGTTTTCAATTGCACCGTGGACTTAGCTTTTTTGGAAAAAATTGGCAAGCTGAATGGGGATGAAGGGCGTTCGTTTTCGGCGTCGAGGTCGTTGGAGGTGCGTCGGAAGAGAGTCTTGCTTTTTCTTCTTGAGATGGATTGAGACGGATTGGCAGACGAAGATGGCAAGGGCGTAAGTTGATCTTCCGCGTGGAAGACGGACAAGTTAGGGTGTTGTTCATAGACACTGGACATCACGTCGATTCTTGTCGGGTCGACATTCTCCTGTTCGATAGTCGAACGAGACCTCCCAAAGGCACCGCTGAGTTTGTTCCACATTGTTGATGTCTCTGTCGACGCCGGCAGCGGTGGCGACGACGGGAAGGTGGCAGGAGCGACGTTGAGGGAGAGGTTGAGGAGAGTGCGGGAAATTTCAAATTCACAACTCAACCAAGTTCAACCACGGATCAACGCACGTGACCGACGCGACGCCCGTGGCACGTGGTCCACTTGGCAGGTTTTCTTCTGGCCAATTTTGAAGGCGGCTCTGAAGGTGGCTCACAGCCCACGCCGACCGGGGCCAGTTACTCTCTACCGGAAGTGCAAAACGCACCAATCGACCGACCGAATCCCGCTCAACGCTTCTTCATCCTCGTTACGTCAATGGTTACGATGGGGAACTGCGACCGACTCGATTGCGGCAGCGAGGGTCACACCCATCATACCACACTGCCTTCAGATATGTGAATGGCTCCTTCACATGCACTTTTTGTATGCTTCCATTCAAAGTGGTGGTCTACAAAGTACGGGGCTTATTCGCACCACCGCTGGGACCACTCAGGCCGCGCCTGACACAATCATCCTCCGAAAGCGTATTACAATGACGGGAAACCACGTATGGGCCAGTAACACGGCGTATACGTTTGCTGCACGATCTGCTATTGGACAGTGTGACCGTTTCGGCGCGTGAGGAAATCGTCTGATTTCTAGTGATCGTACGAGTCGACGGCTCAGATATATGGTCGATTGTCAGGAGAAATGCTGCGCCATTCTCCAATGACCCCTTCTCTCGCTAGAACCGATGGGGAACTGAACCCCCGGAGTACCTCTTACGAGTTTGGTGGCCCCTTGGGAACTGCCATCATCATCCTGATCGTCCCAATCCTGGTCTACTCCCTTTACTTTGGTTGCACTGATCAGAACGGCTGTCCCTCTCCTTTCACGTCTATCAAAAACCTCGATGTATCGGCGCTCATTCAAACTTCTGGAAAAGTCTGTGGGATACGGAAGCGATGCTGGTGTATCTCGCCTGGTACACTTTTTGCGTCGTTTCGTGGGCGGTGCTTCCCGGTGACTGGGTTGAGGGACTGCCTTTGCACAATGGCCAGCGGATGGAATACAAGATCAACGGTAAGTATTCACCTATCCCCTACAATTGCGGGGAAAGCTAACCAGTGAACAGCCTTCCCAACATTCATCCTTTCTCTGGGAATTACTTCTGGTATAATCCTTTGTCATGGTCCTCAGTCGTTCACCTTTATCTATGACAAATGGACTGGGTTACTTACCGCTGCCTTCTTGATGTCAATGGTCCAAGCGATTGGGTGTTACATCTCTTCGTTCTTCGGCAACCAGTTGCTTGCGTTGGGTGGGAACACTGGAAACGTGTTTTACGACGTGAGTGAACATTTCCAGGGTGGTATTCCGGCGACAGGACTGACTCTCCCGCAGTTCTACATCGGCCGGCTATTGAACCCAATGATTGGCCCGCTAGAACTGAAAATCTTCAATGAGCTTCGCCCAGGAATCATACTCTGGGCGCACATCGATATTAGCATGGCTTGCAAACAGTATACCCTACGTGGAAGCTTGACGAATTCCATGATCCTCACCCTCTTCTTTCACCTCTTGTATATCAGCGATGCGGTCTATAACGAGGTATGGGGAAAGGCACGGTCTTATTCCACGTACTGATATCCTCTGCAGCCTGCTGTGCTCACCGTAATGGATGCAACGACCGATGGATTCGGGTACATGTTGTCTATCGGAGACCTTCTCTGGGTGCCCTTCACGTACACAACGGGGGCCCGATATCTCGCGTTCGAGCACTATGTTCTCGATCCCATAGGGACCGCACTTGTCCTCCTCGTTTCCGTCACGGGGTACTGGATCTTCAGATCTGCAAATGGAGAAAAGAATGACTTTCGAAACGGTCGTAATCCTAACAGTGCGCGTTGTCTATCGCCTCATCCATTCCGGCCCATTGACCCTGTGGTATAGATATTAAGTTCATGTCTACAAAGCGGGGCACGAAGCTTCTTATATCGGGATGGTGGGGAAGGTCCCGACATCCCAACTATTTGTCAGTAATTACCCTGTGCGTGGGAAGCGGGTCATCTAATTTCATTCCAGTGGGGACTGGCTGATGGCCATATCGTGGTCTCTCGCAACTGGGTTCAACACGCCCTTCACCTATTTTTACCCAGTTTGGTTCTTCTTCTTGCTCGTTCACAGACAGCGTCGGGATGATGAACATTGTTCTGTCAAGTACGTAACCCTCCCTCCGGAAGTGTACCGGTCGTCACATTTTTAATGGCTGCTGTTCACTGGCAGGTACGGCGAAGACTGGGATAGGTACAGGGGGCTTGTACCGTATCGCATCATCCCTTACATATACTGATTCCGTGTTCTCCCGCGCTTATCGCTTTACCCACGGTCTCGGACGTTCGAGGGTGTAGCTCTGTGAATTCCTCTGCGATTCCTCGCCACCACCTTGCCTGTCAATTGAGGCAGATCTAGACAAGCGGCGGTGACAGTCGCCACCAACCTAAAAACCCCTATTCGTTTTCGACATGCCGCTGAATGTATTGCGCTTCGCGACCCTCACGGTCAATGCCCCGGGTTTCGAAGCACTCCAGGATGTTGGCCCCAACACTAGTCGTCCCGTAACGCACGGTGAGAATGTCTTGTTGACGGATGTTCCGCTGACAGACATCAATCCCCCCGTAAGTCCCCCACCAACGAAAAACGTCGGGGGGATGAGATAACAACTCCACTTGACGGCACTCCCGTAAGCTTTACCACAGTACTGTCGCGCTGCGCACGTCATGTACCCAGCGCCCGCGAAATTTTCTCGCGCCGTAACCTGAGCACTAGTCGAGGCCCATAGAAGTTACGTGAGATCAAAGTCCATGGAACGGACTGGGACGTGTGAGCGTAACGGCATCGATGAACCCACCAGAAGTTCAAACGAACCTGGGCTCCCACGACACCGAGGGCGCGTGGGGGTGTCTGACGCGCTTGATTGGGACGACGGACTACGAGTCGGAGCTCGTGGATCAGTGTATCTCCCAACTTTCGCTGGGACCTCTGTACACAACCGACTTCAGTTGTGGTAAAAGGTTCAGTCGCTTCCGACACAATTCTCGCCATCTGGTCTGATAAATGGAAGCGTCGTGACGATCCTCCTGCCTCGGAGTTATCCGGCACAGCTTTGAATCTTTTCATGATGCGCGACTCGAAGCCATCGAGATACGTCCACCGGAAATTCTGTCCTCGTGAACACGTTTATCCTAACCTCCTCTTCGTGGACATCGAGGAGGGACGGAAGCAGATTTCAGTCAATCGAAATCCGACCCCTAACGGTCACTTTATAACTTCTTGACCAGATGTACTCCTTTAAACATCGTCTCTTGTCGTCTCCCCTGCTTTCTACCACGTTCAACCGGAAACCACTCACCCTTCAGGATGTCTACTGCCACTCTCCTAGATCTTCCTAGACTCCGGATACAGGCTGCTTCTCGATCATACTCTTCCACGGATACCCTCGTCGATAATTCCACGCCTAAATACCTACAATCTATTCCCTTCTCCCCGCGTCACCTGGTACCCGTCCGGAAGGTTGGGTCAGGCGCATTCGGGAGCGTCTACCAAGTGGTCGGCATGTCATCCGACCCAGCTGCACATTCCGGTCAAACCCCTAAACCTCGATGCTATGCGCTCAAAGCCATCCCTAAACTGGCCGATAACGCCGACGCCGTCTGGAGAGAACGCGAAACGTTACTTAGGACAACTGGATCTGACTGGTTGTGTGGGTTTGTCGGCAGCTGGCAGGACGCCTCGAACTATTACCTCCTGATGGACTTCGTCGAAGGGGGTGATCTGATGAGCCTCACCACTCCTGTCGAGAGCAGCCGCAGGTCTCTCAGGAACAGGATTCTCAATGACTCCGTGGATGAATCCCTGGATATCACTCCACGAGAAGTTCAGGTGATCGTCGCCGAGCTGATTGTCGCCTTGGAGGAGCTTCACAAGAGGAAGATTATTCACCGCGATATCAAGCCACGCAACATCCTCTTCGATGCAGACGGTCACGTTGTCCTCGGTGACTACGGTATCTCGAGAGACTTCAACCTCCCTCCTTCCCCTTCCGCCCTAAAAGATTCTGCTCCCACTCTCAGGCGCCGGATGCGGAACCTGGCTAGGCGATACGGCAAAGACCAGATGAGAAAAGAACATACCAATGCGGCCTACGGCAGCCCTGCTTACATGGCGCCAGAGGTCTGGATGGGCATTCCTTATTCCTACGAGGCCGACTTCTGGAGCGTTGGCGTGCTCATGTACTTTCTTCTCGTTGGCCGATTCCCCTTTGACCTGGACAGCTGCAAGGACGACTTCGAGATCCGCGACGCGATTTTCTGGACACCCTTCAACTTGGGCTGGGATCAGCACGGCTCCGATCGAGTAGATTCGGTGGCTTTGGACTTCATGGGTAGAATGTTAAAGAAGGTTTCCACTAGAAGGCTGACGGTTGGCGAGATGAAAGGGCATCCCTATTTCCATGGAATCGACTTCGAGAAGGTCAAGGCGAGGGAATACCCTGGTCCGATGGCCGACAAGGTTTCAGTCCGCGCGACGTCCGATCGAAAGAGGACGCTGGGACCGGGTGCTTTCTTGGCGGATTCTGGCTTGCTCGGTATCACTGGAACTATAAAAGGCGGTCACGGAAGTGCTTCTCCTGGTATTGGCTTTGACTTCGATTCCCTGGAGCCTTTCCCCCGTCACACCTCCTTGGCTCGGTTTAAATTTATCGCACGCGTCGAGAAACTTCTCCGAAGAATCTAACTGGGCGCGTACTGGTCGGTTCCCCTTCGAGGCACCTTTTCGCTCATCATCACCGCAACCAATTCAACTCGCGGCATCTCGGTTTTTCTGGGTCTACTTGCTCTCCTGGTCTCAATCTTGTCTCCCCACTGCGCTCCATGGATACCACTCCGCTAGCGTATGGGTTCCACCCATACCCCAGACCTGCACACTGTCCTCCCGATACGGAGTGACCGACACGTTCCTTTCCATTCCCATAGATACTTTTTTCCCTTGGTCGGTTTCATTTATACCTGCTGTCAATTTGATTTGCTTGCTGAATTACCCGTTCATCCTTTCCTATTTTTCGCTGTTTTGCATCCCTCGTCGCAACCAATGCAACCCCTTGATTCTTTACGATGTTTTGGAGGTACCAATGTGACCGTCACGATGCGGCGTTCGATCCGTCTTTTATATATATACCGGCACTTGCATACCGCAATGGCTACCTAATACAGACACAAGACGCGGTGGAGCGAACCCGTAAACTAATAAATACGTTTGAGTTTGAAGTGCAGCGAAGAGCCTGGGAGGCGGCAGAAGGTTAATTGGGCTGATGCTTTCAATCCAAGAGAATTGAAGAAAGGCTGTAACTTAGTGTCCGTGATGTTCGGGATCACATGAGAGACGGTCAAGGTGTTCAGCGCTCAGCACTCAGCACCCTACGCACATGACAAACAGAGCGGGGAGGGGAACTGATGGAACACTTGAACTTGTTGGGTTGACCGCGGCCTCATGTGAGCTGCCATTGTGAGACCCACCGCATCAAGATCGGAGCGCTTATTTGATATTCCAGGCTCACAATTGACCCGAGAATACCGACAAAGTGGGCAGGAACTCACTGCACGGCGAATACACGAGGTGACAGTACGTCTACGATGAAAATGGGAAGGTTTGTTCTGTTGGTGGGACGTGTTAGAAGTGGAAATATTAGCACACTTCTCCCTCAGAAAGGAAAGAAAATAGCGGTGGGGAGGGACGGTCCTAGCTGGTCACATGATATGACGGGCTGAAAGACAAGCAACAAGCGTAAGATTGACGGGCGGGTCGTCGGATCCGAGTCGGTGCTGCCAGTAATATATATTGTTTAACGGCCGGACGGACCCTAGCCAACATGCTTTGGGAGCCGAGATTGTTCGTTGAAATCGAATGGTCTGCATGACCGTTCGAACACTGGTTCGCGAAAGTACATGTTTGCAGTTGTGGCCCCAGAACGTGACGCCGCAGCATCTGAAAATGTGGGAATCCATAAAATGAATTGTGTGATACACTCGTTCGTTCGTCCAAGCGGGGATCCTGGAATGCTTCCGCACAATACAATGCAAAGCCTGGAATCAGGAGATGGGGGAAACGCGCGTCAACATTACCCACGAGGCAAAGGGGTCGAATGCAAACTCGGCGGAACGAGCTGTCCTCAACACCGCGTGTGGGTGGGGTACAATAGTAAACGCTAGAGCGGCCACGCAGGGAACGTGCAGTCTAACATCTCATGAAATCGGCGCGATGAAATAGAGTGGGTCGTAGATTGTAACCATCGCTTCCGAGGGTAATGTGACAAATACGGTGTGGAAAGGGTATTGATAATGCAGAACAGCGTGTGGTTGGTGTTCGCTCCGGCGCGGCTCGATGAACCGCTCGCTTAGCGTATTGTGAACTTACAGAGACGCTGACGCGCGATACGGACGAACATCATGCCTGGCCGTTCATGCATGGTCTGACTAAGGGATCTTCTGGACCTCTAAGAGCGACCGAGCGGTACTTATAGTTAGCTGTGGGCGGCGCACAAGCATAGAATGAAGGTCATTCGCACTTACAGATGATATCGACCCCATTCTATATCCCTGGTAGAAGACGGGTTCGAACGTGAAATGCTCCAGAGGTATTACGGTCGGCAACCTGTGGAGATGTCGTACAAGGGAATTCCCATGCCAGGGTGCGATGACCATGTCTGATGATTATTTCGAATAGGCCCATTACACGAGCGTTCTATGAAGACTGATACAAACGTTGCAGATGTCCCGCGTAAAGTAGGGTTGTTGCTTGGCGTTTCGTGAATTGACCATTGTGCGATGGAACCGAGACGCCAGAGTAGGAGAAAAAGAGCCGCAGGAGACAAGAAGAAAGTAAATTCCACGGAACCAGTCCAGGGTTAATGGCGTTGCTAGAGTCCCGACAGTTTTGCGCTTTTGGGCTGGCATCGGTGTTGCGTACGGGAGAAGAAATGTCGGGTCAAGTGCTAAACCAAGTCCGTAACAAGTCCTCGGTGGGGTCTCCAAGCACAAAGAGCGATGCTGAAGGATTTCAAATTTTGTTTTGGGGGAGGAGGTAAGCTGCGATAGCGAAGCAGGATCGAACGTTCGCAGCTGCGGTGAGAATCACATCGCAATCTGACCGGCAGAGCCATTCGTACAGGTGGCAAGGTCGTATTTCACCCTGGCGAGGTACTAACACTGAAACTCTTGTTGAACGAGCTGGGCTGCATACGTTGGGTTCAACATCGATCTGGCAACACCACTTCCAGCCTTCCGGGGGTGGGCCCACCTTTCGGACGGCAAACAACATTCGCCTTCACCGTCGCGTTGTATGAACGATGTACGCTCACCACCGCGACGAACACGATCGAATGACCTCTCGAGGCTCCACGTGACACCGATATGACGTTGGGAGATTCGGATGACGTCTTGGGTGGTGGGCAACGCATCTGGGGCACCCCACACAATCGCGGAATGGGTATAAAGAGAGGGGCGGGGCATTTCTCTCTCCTTACCTTTAACGACCACCATGAAGATCATCCACGCCTCTGCTTTAGTCCTCGTCGCCCTCGCCGGTGTCAACTCCAAATCTTGGTATGCGTCTGATACGCCTGGTGTGTTTGAGCTCTTGCCTCGTACTTACTTTTCGATGACCCCTGACCTGTCTCACTCTAGAATACACCAAGTGGAACAAGAAACAGCTGCAGACCTGGCTCGAGCAGCATAACGTTGATATTCCAAAAAGTTTCTACAACTCGAAGGAGGACCTCCAGAACATCGTGGCCGAGAACTGGTGGTCTTACACCGCGTGGACTAACGAACAATACAACAATGCTCAGAAGTCCTTCCAGAACCTCAAGGACTCCACCTTTGAGTCTTGGGACGAGTCTCGCCTCCGCGAGTTCCTTCTCGAACAGGGGATCGTCGAACCAAAAGGACCCAGGGAGAAGTTGATCCTCCTCGCCAAGAACCACTACAATGCGTATAAAAACGCCGGTTCTTCTCTCTCTTACACTGTCACCGATACGTTCTCGAGCTTGGTTGCGACTGGCACCGATAGCGTCTTGAAGCCATTTGACGAGTCCAAGGACTACATCTACTCCACTTGGGATGACAGCCAGATGAAGGATTACCTCGTGTCTCGTGGTGTCCTCAAGTCTGACGCCCAGAACACGAGGGACCAGTACTTGAAGTTGATGAAAGAGCATTACGGCGCGGTCGCTCACCCCGTTTGGCAAGCTTGGTCTGACTCTTACATTGTATGTTTTCCGGGCATTCGTTCCACGTTGTGCAATGTTAACTTGGATGCAGCACGGGTGGCTCATCAACAAGGGGTTGATCAAGTCGGACTACCAAAACAACCACGATTACCTTGCCGAGCAGATGAAAAAATACTATTACGAATCTTCGGACAAGGTTTACAACCCATGGTCCGATTCCGAGCTCAAGTCCTGGCTCGTCGACCACAACGTCATCAAGCCCGAGGCCCAAATCAAGCGTGATAAGCTGGTCAAGTTGATGTCGTGCGTATCCTCCCTGTCCACACACACACGGACCCGCATCTCATCCACCTCCAGTGATAACTTCAGCAATGCTCGAGACACCGTCTGGAGCTCTTGGTCCGACTCCGAGATCCGTTCTTGGTTGATTGATAATGGATATCTCAAGTCCGGTACCCAGGCGAAACGCGACGAGCTTGTCCAACTCATCAACGAAAAGTGAGTCGCCGCTTCAACGTCCAGAAAGCGTTGAGGAACGCTCACCACCTTTTTTAGGCACAAGGATTACAGCGGTCGTTCTGCTGCCTACCTCACCTGGCCCGATGCTCGGCTTCGTGCCTACCTTCGTACCCACGGCATCCCCGAGGACGGCCTTCCCACTGGCCGCCCTGGCCTTCTCCAGGAGACTCGGATCCGCTACGTCCAGACAACAAACTCTGCTCAGGCTTTTCTGAGCAGGATCCGCGACACGGTAAATTCCGGGGTCGAGTTGACTGAGGAGAAGATTCACCAAATTTTGGGTCTCCTAACTGGAACATACGAAGACACCAAGACTTCTGGAGAGAAGAGGGCCTCTGAATACGAAGAGGATTTGAGGAAGAAAGGCGAGTGGGTGAAGGGGAGGGCAGAGGACGTGCGCAAGAAGACTGAGTTGTAGTGTAAAATATCTTCTACGGATGATTCCGTCTTGTATTTGTTAACCCCGCCCCTGTACACCTACCATAACGTGTGTGTCCTTTAATTGCCCCCTTCTGTTGTTTGTGTCTGTTAGGATCCAAAGCTCTACCCTGCCATTTTGGGGAGAGTGGAGAGCGAGGCAAAGTCGATCATGGACGTTGATGATCCTGAATACCTTTCATACCTCACCTCGCTTCACCTCGCCGACCTAAAATCGGAACCAGCCAAACTAAACTCGTCCTCGGCCCAACTCACAAATGTCCTAACCACACTCTGTCACACTTCCTATTCGACCTTCCTATCCGTTCATCAATCCGTCAACACCCTCTCGACCTCTCTCGACGCGTTTTCATCTTCCCTCGAGGCGCTGATCAACGTCTTGCCCGTCGTAGAGCAGAAGGCGAAAGGGTTTCTGGAAGAGGTCAAGGACGTTCAAGCCGAGAGGAAGAAGATGAAAGTTGTCGTGGAGAATCTTGGGAGGGTCGAAGAGATCGTTGGAGTTGGAAGCGTTGTCGAAGGGTGCGTCAGGAGTGGGTGGTACGGAGAGGCCGTTGAGGTTGAGATGAGAATTGCGAACCTCGCGAGGAAGTTGGACCCTGACGGCCGTGGTGTCGTATGGGACGTCAAGGCCGAAGTTGATCAACGGATCCGAAGCATGGTTGGAGACCTACTAAGCGGCTTACGCGAAAGCGGAGCGAACAAGCTTCCCGTATTATTCAAAACCGTCGGGTTCTTGAGGAAGATGGGAGTCTTGGACGAGGAAGAGATCGCTCAAGCGTTTTTGAGTTGCAGGTTGGGATGCCTCAAGAGGTCTTTGGAAGATTTGGACATCGAGAGGAGGACTTCTGGGGCTTTCACTCAAAGTTCAGTTTCGGGGGAGAGGTACTTGAAGAAGTACGTGGACGTTTGGAGGGAGGGGGTTTATGACCTCGTCTCTCAGTTCACCACGATCTTCCTCGAACGGTCGGCTTCGTCCTCCGAGACGACGGAATTCTTGCATTCGCTTTTGACGAATTACACCACGCATCTTCTCTCTGTGTTGCTTCGGACGTTGGAGGTTACGTTGCCAACGGTCCAGGATCCTTCTGCGCTCAACTCGTTGTTGACCCAATTGACGTACTGCGCGACGTCGTTCAGCAGGATCGGGATGGACTTTCGATGGATCATCGGGGGTTTATTCGAAGATGCCGTCCGAACGAGTGTCACGAAAGGGTTCCACGACGCTCGAGATAAATTCGTCTCCTCCGTCTCCTCCGCTTCACCTACCGCTCTATCCATCTCGCCTTCACCTACCTCAACAACGTCTGGGGGTTCTTCGTCGACGAACGAACCGAACTTGGACGCCCTCCGGTTGGATACGGTGAACCCTCCCCACGTACCTCCTCACATCCTCACGTCTCACAAACCGACGGCGATTTACGCCAACGATTTGTTGACCACATTGAACGGTCTTCGGCTCTTGGCTCCGAAAAACCTTTACAGGGACCTCATCACGGAGCTAGACAAATCCCTCGACGATTCCGGGACGACGTTCATAGACGTTGTAACCACAACACCTCTCACAATATCTTCTTCCTCCTCGTCATCGCCACCTTCGTTGTCTGTCGGTCCTTCACAAGCAGAAGAGAAAGGAAGGAAGGTCAGAGTGTATCTGGGAAGCTTGTTCGTGAAGGTTTTCGTTCCGTTCGTCAGACGCGCGCTCGTGGAAGGGGTGTATGGGTTCGAAGGAGAGGAGAGGGAGAAGGATTGGAGGAGTGAGCTTGGGTTTGTAAGGACGTGGGAGGACTGGTTGCAGTTGATCACGCCGCCGGCCCCGTAGAAAGGTGGGCATAGGGGAACCATGAAATCTCGATTCCCATGGACAGCGTCGCCGTATCGGTCGTATTTCCTAGCAGCTACTAATAGATCTAATTTAAGCTGTGCACAAGGAAACGCAACGACCCATCTCCAACCCATAGTGTAAAGGCTCACTCAAGCTCGAGGTTTCGAATTTCGGACAATTGTCCGAGTCTTTTTCATTTCAAAAAAAACCCTCTTTCTCCTTACCACTAATTACTACCATCTACGAACCGGGAGAGATAAGGAGGAAGAGAAAAAGAGGAAGAGAGAGTCCAATGCGGTAATTGCAAGTAGCAACAACGAGGACGAGAGGGGACCGTATTGTGTTGAATGTGTACATTGTATGTGTGTATGTGTGCGGGGCGGAGAGAGAAAGACGGCGATCGAGGACACAGGGCACAGAAGACAACATTTCGAGGGGGTAGAAGGACAACTTACATTTACAAGGGGTCGAGTAGCTAGATTGGAGCAGGGGGGGCAAGGCGCCACCCCCTTACCTCCACTACCTCGCTGAATGCTTCTTAGCAAGCTCACTGTAGCCGGTCACGGTAAGAGATGGTTCAGCACAAAAATAAAAACACCATCGGAAAAACTCACCTATAAGCGCTCTCGATGCACGCCTTCACGTCCTTATAGCTCACTACCAAACAGCTCTGTTCGTCCCTCGCAATTAGCATCATCCTCTCATCCGACCCCGCATCTAGCTTGTTCAAACATGTGAGGACGTGAGTGAGGTTTACGACCGGGTCGAGATTTTCGTCGACTTGGTGGAAGACGTAGTCTCGGAAGAGTTTGATGATGTATCGGTCGCCGGTTTCCGACCAGCGTTGTGACCTTCCGAACCTGAAATGGGGATGCGCTTTGGTTAGAATGGGATAATACGTAGGAAGGTGTTTATCGAGGGCGTACTCTGGTCGCTCATTGATGAATCCCATCTTGGTAAGCAACCTTACAAGTCGCCCATTCTCGAGCTCACTCATCAGCTCCGCCTCCAGCCGGTCAACAGCGCTATACAAGAAGGGGTCCGTCAGCACGTGCATAAGGAGAGGGGCGGAGGAACCCCACTTCTGTGTTTCCCTCATCTCTAGGAGCACCCTACTTCCCATCGTATCCAACAGCTGCCTTATGGACTTATGCGGTGACTGCTTGACGAGATACATCGCTACATTCTTCACGTCTTGCGAATAATTCTTGTCGATCATCTGCAGAGCCTTTTGTACGTTCGCCATGGCGTTCACCTGCCCACAACACAGTTCAAAGACGAGTTTTCCAAAGTACGCAAGGTCTTCTTGCTGCATGTGATTGATGTCTTGTGATTGGCGCGTGTCGTGGGTGAGGATGTCCACCAAGCAACAGGAGCTGATTCGGACCCTGGGAGAAGAGTGAGGATGATTTGAGGAACAACACATTATTGTCTCGTACCTGTTTTTGCCGGTAACCAGGATCTTTGTCGGGTCCATAACCCTCACAGCCAGCCCCGCATCGTGAACCTCTTGGATTGCGCTTGCGAGTTGGATGATATATGACCAAAGTGTCCGTTCTGGCACGAGCGAGTCATCTTTCGGCTGTTGTAAGCGACCGTGTTGGAACGTTGGGGGTTTTGGTTTCAGGTGAAGGTTGAAGAGCGTCTCGGCGTTCGGGTGATAATCGTATACGATCACGAGGGCTAAGAAAATATTGAATCAGGTGGAACGCGACAGGGGCCGGAACGGGAGGGACATACAGTTGTCGTTAAATGCCTGAGAGGTGAATGCTTCCCGGACCTGGACGATATTTGGATGCTTCAGCCTCGACCAAGCCTCAACTGGCCCGAACGCGGCTGGGTTCATTAGTCGATAACCTTAAAATGGGTAATCACTGAGACGAAACCTCCAGGAAAGTGGGTGGATGGACACACCCTCCACCCTCCTCAAAGCGTAGGTGACCCCATCTGTCGAATTCACAGCCCCGTAAACGGTTGAATACCAATTACCCAACTTGCGTCTATCGCCCGCAGTCGCTTCTAAGGGCACAAGGGTGTGGTACCCCTGCAACTCTTCCGGTAATCCCAACCCCGGTGCAGGAGCGGTGTTGATGGTTTCGGACCTCTGCTGTAGCTCCTCGCGTATGGCGTCAGAGATGAAGTAGTTGTTGGTGAAGGCTTCTGGGATCGGATTGGAATACAGATGGTAGCTTAGCTGCAGAGAGGGTGGTTTTCAGTGAGGGTCGACGGTGATCGGAGGGGGAACCACGTACGGGCTGTGGGATGAACGCGGATGCAGCTTGGTAGAAGTCCATGCTGGGCGATGGGTATTCAGGAGGAAGAAAGGGATGTTGACCGTGCGTTTCATCGTAATCTTTCGCGCCCAGCTAATAAAAAAATCGTGATGAAATCAGCGTTGGTCGACCAGGAGAGAGAAAAGGCCAGAGACTCGTGAGAGAAAAGATGATAAGATAATCGAAACCCACAGCTTGCAACCGTTGCGTGACGCTATCCACCCCATTCTCGTATCCATTTCCGTGCTGGTAGTTTGAAAATGGATCGAAAGGATCCTCGCCTTCGTCATACTCGACAGGATTAGCCCATCCCATTTGAGTGTTTGAACGCGAAGGCGAAGTGAGGTTACTCGCGGACGCAGGACTTCCGGTTGATTGGACGGAGGGGGTGGCAGTCGACAAGAGCGGCGTAGAGGATTTCGGAACGAACACGGGAGCGTTAACGGACTGCGCCGGTAGACTGGGCGTCGCTTCTGTGGTTGGTGGGGACTGTGGCGGAACACTGTTTGGCGAAGATGGAAAGAGCAGTGAAAGATTTCCAAGTTTCGGGTTTTGAGTGAGCGTTTGTGAATCCTACTTTGCTCACGTCGCGAAGGGTATGGGCGAACTTACAAAGGTTCCACCGGTTCTTCCTGTCGGTCGCGTAGCCGGTAAGAAACGAGTTGGTCATATGATAAGATTGAACGTACCGGAGGGTGATAATAGATACACCCCTTGTCCTGAAACTTGCAGGACCTGTGGTACGCTTCGTAAGCGACAGCACCGAGAGGAGAGAGAGACTGACCCGTAAATGAGGATGTTCCTGCATTGCCTTTGAGGCTGATCTGGCGGTGGGTAGGTCAAAACGGGATGCAACACACGCAAGAGAAGGTGTGAGAGAGAAAATCGACCTTTCTTTGAGGGAGATTGTTTCGAGACGAGCTTCGGGTCGTCCGCCTTTGAGGGAGAAACGATCTTCACAGCAGAGGAAGTTGAGGATGGCCGGAGGAACAGGGCCATCTCTAAGGTGATCGCTCGCCGTTACGCGCAAGGTAGAAAAGTTGGAGGATCAGACAGAGTGATCACTCGATCAAAAATCAATTTTCCCTTTCAAAAAACCCCTCTACTTCACAATTCGCCAGCTGGTGAAGAAGGGGCGCCAGGTATTGCAGCATATATAGTATTACATTACAGAAACTCATATCACTAGGTCTGGAACCTCCAACGTGGGTCATCATCACCTAAGAATACATCCTCACCCGCATCCTTCAGTCTATCGTCTCGTTCCCCCCGATCCCTACGTTCATTCTCATTTTTGAGGATGTACCATAATGCACTCACGATGATGATATTTGCAACGAGGTAACCCACGGCCTAACGTAATAAACAGTTCAGTCTGTCATTTGAATGAGAAGACGGATCACGAAAAAGCCGCACCACGCCATGCCCGACAAAGAACCTCGGGCTCCATTTGGGCCGGTATAACTGTGTTCCGAGGACTGCCCCGAGATTTCCAATAGAGAGTTGCATCGCATTCGCGACTGCTCTCTTGGTCTGACCCGAAACGTTGTTTGCAGGCCAGCTCAAGACGATGGCGGTGGCGGAATAGAGACCCGAAGCGGCTATAATCGTCCCCGTGTATGCCGCTCCTGGCCGGTGGCTTGTGATGAGGATAATGTACCCGACGATGGCCAGAGCGGAACTGGCGATGATGAATGGGGCCCTTAGTTTTGTCCTCTCCGCATAGATGGCGGCGGCCATGGTCAAGACGAAGGCAGCAACATAGGGAGGCGTCGAGAGCAGCTGCGCTTGAGCGGCGGTATAACCCAAGTCTCTGATGATTGTGGGGAGGAAGAGACTGAGCGTATAGATCGGCAAGCTCATGGTGTGGAAACCGAGACCGTAAAGCCAGACCTTTGGATCCTTGAGTGCTTGAATGACACCATCCCAGGTGAACTTTTCGTTTCGAGCAGCGTCGCTATCTTCCTTGAGCCGCTCAACAACGTATTCCCTCTCCTTGGGAGTGAGGAATCTGGCGGTCGCGGGGTAGTTGTAAACGAAGAAGTATGCGGCAATGGAGACGACGACGGTCAAAAGACCCTCCTTTAGCGATATATTAGCCGCCGTGTCGAGAATCGAAGCAGAGAAATTTACGATGATGAAGATCCACCTCCAACCATTCAAACCAGCGACACCTCTCATCTTGGCAATCCCAAATGCCTGAAGCCCGGTGAGTGCCGCGTCGAAAACGAATCGCTGGAATAGCTTACGAATATCCCACCAAATGCACCTGCAAGAGTGGCAGCGGAGAAAAAGAGAGCAATGCGGTAATGTTGTTCGTTTCGCCTGTACCACATGCTCATATAGAACACGACTCCGGGGAAGAATCCACTTTCTGCGACGCCGAGGAAAAAACGGACGGCGAGAAATCCGGGGAAATCCTGGGTGACACCCATGAGGGTGCTAACGATACCCCACACGAGGGTGAGAGTCGGGAGCCAAAATTGTGGGGTCGTGAGTTTGAGGATGATGTTACATGGGACCTCAAACAGGACGTAACCGATGAAGTACATGCTCAACGTGGTAAGGTACTGGTTTCCAGCTTGTTTCAGGCGGTGGTAAGGCTCACGCTAAACACGGGCGGCGGGGAGAAACGCACTCATGTGTAGATCTGTGACAAGACCTTCGATACGAGCGTTCCCAACTGAAAGCAGAAGTGAGCGGAAGACGAGCAAAGGAAAGGAAGAGGATTACCATTGCTCCGGTCCAAGAAAGAGAGGAGGAAGAGAAGGGTCAAGCCAGGAATGAGATGCCAATCGAGTTTCCTCAACAGTTTCTTCTCGTCGATGGCATCCCCGCCCTCGTCTATCGTATGATCAGAGGTGGTCTCCTCGATCTTTGTCGTTACTTTCTCTTCGGACATGGCTGGAGAGAGAAGAGAGGGCGGGGGGAAGACAGGTGGGGCGACGAGCCATTTTATGGGACCAAGGAATGGACGTAAGACGGTATGGACAGGAGCAGGGAATTCCCAGATAAATCGACAATTCCTGGTCACGTGAAACGCTTGTTGGAAATGAGGGGGGAACAGTAGACTTGGTTCCCTTTTCAAAAGAGATACAAGGTCGCGTTTCTAGTTGGGCAGTGCGGTTGGCGGGTGCAAGGTAATTTGATTGTGATCTTGGGGTCAGCAATCTCTCGACTCGACTGTATTCTTCCCTGTACTTCTCTAATTCAGGCTCTTCAATGTCAAACTTTCCCACCAGCCCCTGATTTACCCGAGAAGCCTGGGAGAAACCAGAGGTGGCGGGGTCGTATCGGTGCAAGGCGCGTTGCAGCAGAACGTCGTGAAGTTTGGAAGTACTGTAGAAGTTTCGACGTGAGTCTGACAGCGACCATGTGTTCAAAGTGATTCCTGGATGACGTCACCGTGTTCGCTACTTGATCGTCTCAAGTCCAATGTTGACAGTTGTCTCCATGCCAAGTCCATCCACGAATAAATGCCACTTCCTATTGCCACAACGTAAGTCACCCAGAAAACTGAGACGGACTATAGTGAATGCCCACCCTCATCGTACGGAAACAAATGGGCCCCACGGTCCGATCGATCAACGGATCACGAATCCCAATCCATCCGCAGGAGCCTCAGCCCCTCCGTGACCGTCTCAACTAATCCTCGTTCCGTCTTTTATCATTACGACCCGTCGCAACGGATCTCCCGGGACATGAGCTGCTCCTGGAAGCCCGGATTGATTCATGCAGCGACTCGCGCGCTCCACGGACCACATCCTTGAGCCTCGGCGGCGCCAAGTTGTCGAGTAGCCATCAGCTGAAATGGCAATTCTGTCGCTATTCACTGTACAAAAAGGCAACCAAAGCAGCAGAAGCATTCACGTATGCAGCCGCAACAGCGGCATTTCGAAACAGCCCCCCGGTTACAATGGGCCAGAATCGTGCCTCGTTCAGCCGTGGTCTGGTGAATGAACCCGCACGTGGCGGGGAAGTAAACGAAAAGATTCGTGCAGTAAAAACCCTTAACCGGAATCCTCGGCTTCTTGACTCCGTCAGCAGGAATGCCAACTGGGATGTGGCCCGCGCAGACAGACACCATGTGGGTGATCCGCCCTCCAGATATAACTCAAGGAGCCCGGGCGGCGACCAAGCTATAAGGGAGACAAAAGAGGCGGATGGGTTGTGCAGAAGGACTCCAACGGAAAGGGAGGGACAAGTCACGCTCTTTCCCAGAAAAAGATTATCTTCGATGATTGCGTTGACGTTCTTCCAACACACTGTCTCGTGCGTTGAAACGGGATACGCTGGAGAAATGTACAAAAAGCGAAGAACGGAGAAAAGAACTCCCCGAAGCCATGAAGAATTCTCATGGTTGTCGAGCCAATAGACCTTTTGTAGTCTACCGTGTCGCGACAAACGGTGGTGAGCCCACGGACTCGCACGGAATGCTAAAGGTGACCGTTGCGAACGATCGGCTTTGCGTCTGGGTGATTTACACAAGCCATTGACTGCGAAGCAGCACAGCGCCGCGGAACCAGTTGGGCCCAAGTGTGTGCGGCGGGAATAGTCGGAACACGGGACAAAAAGAGCCCACCGGTGGGCACACTATTGAATCCATGTTTGATTGACAGTGCATGGGAGGAGGGATGGTTGAACGTTGTAGTAATCTTAGCCTGGAAAAAGTCCCCGATTTACACAAAAAGCGCGAGGCAATCAGTGGTATCGGTGCGAGACGCATTGAAGCAGGGCGTGAGGGTGGAGGTTTCGACACGAGAGGTGTCTGACAGTGACATTGCGCGTGCGCGTGATCCCTGGATAATGTGTCCCCCGTGTTCGCTGCTTCATCGCCTCGAGTCCAACGTTGACGGTTGTCTTCATACCACGTACATCCGCGCTTCTTATCGCTACGACACGGATCGCCCAGAAAAACCAAGACATACTGAAAGTCGCAGTACGGAAGCAAACTGTCGAACGGAGCTCCACGGTCCGATCAATCGACGGATCACAAATCCCCATCCTTCCGTCAGCCCTTCAGCCCTTCCGTCTCAACTGATCCCAGTTCCGTCGAGAGCTATAAAAACCCACGTCAGAGCGAGAGTAACGACCCTCACCTTCTCTTCTCACAACCACCACCATCTCCTACCATCCTACACCCAAAAACCCCTTTCTACACACCTCCAACACCGACTTTTGCCAGTGCTTTTGCCATTGCCTTTGCTCTTGCTCTTACCTCCTTCTTGCTCCTATTCTGGCCCCTATCTCTTCATGGCCGCACTCCAAGTCGTCAAAGTCTCTTCCAAGGCTGTTCCCACCGCAGAGAAGCAGGACTTCTCTCTCCCCTTTGATCTATCCACCGTCCATGTCATGGGGGTCATAGGTAAGGGTGCTCACAGTACGGTCTATTGTTACCACGACCCCTCCCAGGACCGCCTCTATGCTGTTAAGACGCAGCAAAAAGGGGATATCAAGTATCGCCAGTTCCACCGTGAGGTACACGTCCTCGCTAGGTTCAAGGGCTCTTCTCCATGGCTCCTATCTCTCATCTCCGCCTTCTACGACGGAACCTCCTTTCATATCGTCACCGACATGCATGTCACCAACGTTGCTCTCGCTGTCCAGCAGTGTCGACTCCCAGAAGGTCGTGTGCCTCTCGACGTTGTTCGCCGTCTCATGGCAGAGATCTCGGTTGCCCTCGATGAGCTTCATGTGCATCGAATCATCCATGGAGATCTCAAGCCTGAGAACATCCTCGTCGACGTGAGCGGTCATGTAGTCTTATCCGACTTCGGCCTGTCGAGGGATTTCAATCAACTCCGTCCCAAACATCAGACATCGGAGCGAAATACCTTCAGGCCGGATGTCACCTTCGCCAGCAATGGAACGGGCGTTTACCGTTGCCCTAACGGTTGGATGGGGACCCCGTTTTCCTACGAGGCCGATCACTGGGCCATGGGGGTAATCATGCACTGGTGTCTCTTCAACGAGTATCCCTTCGGAGTCAAAATCAGGGATACTTCTGACTCGATCAGGGATGCCGTTTTGATGGAACCCTACGACTTGGATGAAGAACGCGACGCTGTAGACCCCTATACAGGTGACCTTCTGCGTCGCATTCTGGACAAGTCGTCGTTCTCGCGGATCAAGGCTTCAGCGATAAAGTGCCACCCCTTCTTCGTCGGTGTTGATTGGGACGAAATTCGTCGGCGGGAGCGTCGGGGTCCCTTCTGGCATATTCTACCGGAAGGTGTCCGCATTCCAGCGACGAGTGATAAGCCACAAGTGGACGAGAAACCCGCCGAGGTCGAGGTCTCGATTGAACCGGAGGATTTTCCTAAGCCAATTCCTTCGCAGACTATGGAAGATCTCTCAGTCATCGCAACGGTGACTGCAGAGATACTTACCTCGCCGGAGGTAAGGCTTTCCTGGACTCCGGATACCTCTCAGATCTGGGTCTTCTATCTTCTCATGCTCCTACCTCTCTTGATTCCCATTCTCTTCTTCACTCTCGCCTTCCTCTGAGCCCCCAGGCTACCGGACTCCTACACAACGGACACTTGTCTCTTTCTCTGCATGGACCTTCGTCTCCTCGTCTTCATCAGTGTTACGGACATTTTCCCCCACCCGTTTATGTTTTCTTCTCTCCAGTCGCCTTCACCACAGATTGGCGGCCGCCAAGGTAAGTGTGCCACGCACGGCGCGGGCGTATTGTTGCTCCCAGGAAGGAAAGGTAAGATCCAACTTCGTCTAAGTTTTGTTTCCAAATATCTGACTCCTCGTCCACAGTGATGATGATGAAGAGACGGGGGAGGCTTCGTTGCCTCCCCCTGGAGGGTGTGGTACTAGCGGGAGGGTCGGAGGGTCTTTTGTCAGCGACAGGAAGGTGAGTGTATATAAGGTGAGTCCCTATAAGGTGAGTGACCGTAAGGTGAGTGACTACAAGATGAGTGACCGCGAGGTGAGTGAACGCCTTCTCGCTTGCGTTTTTTCTTCCGTAAGTCCGATGCATAACGGTTGGGTGGGTGGGCCGAGGTGCGTAGTCAATTCCTCGTCTCAAGGATGATCTCCTTTACAGTAGTTAACGAAAGGTGCGTGGCCGGTTTATCTTTCGTGACGCCGTCCCGGTTGTCTAGGGGTTGGGTTATCAGCCAAAGGTCAGTCCCTCCTCTTCCCTTGTGGTCCGTTTTTAGGTCAGGGACAGGGTGGGTGGGTGAACAAGGTGGGTCTCTCGTTTCTTTGGGGTGATGGACGATCCAAAGAGGTGAGTGTGGGTGGGTGGGTGGCCATAGCAGGTAAGACTTTCTCCTTTTCTAGAGGGTGGGCGGGCGGCACAAAGGTAAGCCTTTGTCCTTGAAAGGGGCTTCTGGATATCCCGTAGGGATGTCATGCGAATCGGTGAGTTGACCGATCCTTTTCTGGATTTGACCGAGTGAAGACAGCAGTCGGTTGCAATCCGTGATTTCGGATCGTAAGAATTGGCCGCGATCGAGTACGTTTCTCCGTCCCTTCACGGTCCTCCCACAGAGTTGACCTTTTGCTTTTAGGTGGCGGTCGCTGCCGATGGGACGCGTGCGGGGGATATTGGGGGGATATTGCCTGGTAGGGTAGTGGAAGTAGACCCACAGGTAACGAGTGCGAAGAAGGCAAGTCTTCTCCAGTGGCCTCTGCACGGACACCACTGACTTTAACCATCCGTTCGTCGAAGTGGATAAGGGTGGTTCGGAAGCGAAGGACCGAGGATTGCGACCGGAATTGAATGCACCGAGTTCCCCATTCCCATATTCTGTTACCTGTGGACGGAAATTTCGCCCCGAATGCTCCATAATATGACACCTTTCAGGGAGTGAAGAACTTTTGTGTCTGGTCGCGAACAATGGAATATATGCGGGATAATGTACATCTTGAGTACCTCCGATTTCGATGAGAAGTGGGACAAATGGGAGTAGTGTTACGGTGGTGAATTTGCGCGGAGGAGGGGGGGAGGGTCGGTGATGAGGCGGTAGGGATTGTACAGGCAAGCGAGTATCGCAGAAGAATTCCAGCCATAGGGATGTGATTAATGGAGCAGGAGGTGTAAACGCGGTGAACAGGTCGAGATCAACCTTCGATCTGGGCGTCGAGGCACTTTCGAATCAATGTTTCTATGAGAGCCTTCTTCTTGAATAAGACCATTTGCTCTGGAAGACAGAATTTTCAATAGCGTGTGGGTGTTGCGGGGTGATCCACGACATACCATTGGCAATGGGAGTGGTTGCGTCGAAGAGCTTCTGGAATGACATTGGTGGGTTAGACTGTATCGCGAGTTCTAGATAAATGCGTAGATGTTCGGCATTAAGGCAACGTAGAATAATAAAAGTGAAGGTACTGACCCTTAGATTGATTCTTGACCTCGTCGATCCACCCGACCTCATTGAGCTCTCTCGTGAGGGTGAGGAGAATCCTGCATGCATGGGAGATGCGCCCAAATGGGTTTCGAACATGAACGAGGATTTGGGCGAGAGGAAGGGGATTAAAGGAGTCACCTATCCCAGTCTCCGTTGTCCACCAAACGTTTTTGGAGTTGCGCGAAGAGAGACTGAAGCTGCTCTTCGGACACGGCCCTCTCGGTTGGACGCTAAACGGTACGGTAAATGGAAAGACGCTGAACGGGAGCGATCATGGTCTGAATCCAAGTTGCGAGTACTGTGATGCTTCGACACTGTCATCGGCTTCCACTCGCCCTCCTCTCTCTCATTCTCTATGTCGCAGACACACGACAACAACAGCAACTCAGCCTCGACGCAGTCTCGACATTTTCTTCCGCTTCCACCCTAATCCTACCCTCTCACGCTAGCGACATCGTGATCTCCGTTGCGTTATGCGGGAACTCGGAAGGCGCGACCCCAAGAGTCATTTTCACGAATAGCTCAACGGGGACTCCGACAGACGCAGACGTCGGCACGCAGGACGTGTTCGAGATTCTGATTGAAGAGGGAGTCGGAAATTGGACTGGGCCGATCGGTCAAGGTGGACGGTTGGCGATCACGAACACTGGCCAGGCGAGGTATGAAGTGGGGGTTTCGACGAATGCGGACCAGGCGTTTCACCAGTATATTGGCCAGGCCGGGCTTTTTTTCGGTGATTCGACTGGGAACCAGGCGATATTCTTCTCTCCCCCTTTCGAGAGTGTTGAATTCACCCAACCAACATTCCCGAATTACACTCTACCTTCTGCCCAAACACCCTTCTCCGTCTCCCAGCCTTCTTCTACGCCTCAGTTTTCTCTTACTCTGGTCGAGACAAGTTCGGCTTCGGGGTTGTTACAACGATCTTCGTGCGCTTTGAGAGCGGCGAGCTCTGTGGGGACGGTCAAGAACCAGACCAATTGGATTAGGGACGGAGCTGAAGGGTGGAGGTCGAAGTGGCTTGTGGACGGCCTCACACCCGGAACGAACTACTCGGCTTTTGTATCCCAGGACGGGATAAAGGTCATCGGCCCACTCTATTTCTCCACGAAATCAGGTCGGTGTGCATCCCCGTTATGGCTTCAGTGCTTTCCTGGATCTCACATCATAAAACGGTTGCAGCTTCGTTCAATTGTCCTTTGGTTGACGGGTTGTCCTACTGCCCAGGAGTATCGTGGGCGGTGCCCCTCCCTGCTCCACCTAATTCCGACACAACATACAACTCCTCCAATCTCCCCACACAGATCACCGACACCCTCCAGCAATACATCACAAACTTCACTACAGCGCTGACGACCTTCGCATGCGGCCGGGACATCTACTCTCCCATCCAAACCTGCGCGGATTGCCAGCGGGAATACAGGCGCTGGCTCTGCGCAGTTTCGTTTCCGCGGTGTGGGGAGCCTAGGGGAGATGAAGCGTCGCTTGGGAGGGATCCGAGTCCTACGACGGCTCTGGCGAGTCCGACGGGGAAACCGAGGAATACGAAATTTCCCCAGGTGGAGGGAGGATTTGTTGAACTGTTGCCGTGTCTAGAGACGTGTCAGGCGACGGATAGGGCGTGCCCGAACCATATGGGGTTCGGTTGCCCTTTGAAAGAGTTCAACGCCAACAAGAGCTATGGGGTGGGCTTCATTGATAGTGGAGACGCGGAGGTAGAAGGAGGAGGTCGGACCGAAGTATCCCAGGACGTCTATGGGAACGTCTGGTGTAACTCGGGTTGACGTTCCTCGTCTGTCGCCGCATCGCGCACCTCGGACATTCGCATACATAGGTATATAGTGTTGTGCTTTCGCTGTGTTGTGCTACAAGTTCCCTTCCATAAAGTTATCCCAGGTACTTCGGTACCTCCTTTTTCCAGGCCACCCGACCCCGCCACAACGCTCGCCCAAAATTCGGCGCCCACTAGTCCGGCTGGGTAGCGTTTTCCTCCAGGGCCTTGTTCAAAAGATCCCTGTGCAAGCAATTCTCGGACGAGAAACTCCAAGCGAGAGCCTTGATATCCTCTTTTGTCAGATCCTTGAAGTGATCCACCCATTCCTGAACGAGGAACTCGGCGATGAGGATGTTCCTACTCAACCTCGCGATCCTGTCCGCCAGCCCCCAGACCGGCCATGGGTAGAGTTTTTGGTACTGCTCTGGGATTTCTTTGACGATGTGGTCGACGAGGGGTTGGTAGACTTGTTTGACATGGGAGTCGTCTGCACCCCATGGGTCGACGGCAAGACGGTGTTTGCGAGCGAGGAAGTCCTTGAACAGGGCCCTGTACGGTGTCTCTGGAGATACGTAGACCATACCCTGGAATCCGATATCCTTGTATAGCCAGATCGACCAGCTGAGACGGTCCTTGGATAGACGAGAGTAAACCAAAGGAACATCAAGGACACCATGAGGGAGCACGAACCCTGTTGTAAACGGCGAGTTGATCCTTGAGGACGTGGATACGAGATTTGTTGATCTCTTCAGTGGCATCACCCTCATACTCCTTTCTGGCATATACGGGGCCCCACTCCCCATTCCACACACACAATCCACGCTTATCCAACCACTCCCTCTTCCTCTCATACGCCCTGATCAGAGCCCTGACCTGGTCATCGCTACCGACATACGTCTCTGATGACGCAGGGAACCCGAACTGAGAGTAATCGTGGATAGAGTATGACGTGTTCTCCCACTTCCTCACATACTCGTCGCTGAAGTGAGTGAAATCGGATGCGAAGGTGTTTCCATCCAGGAACAAGATGTGGTGAGCGTCGATCTTCCTGATCGCGTCATAGAGACGATCGTAGTACTCGACGAGGCGGGTGTGTTTGGGTTCTGTGGGTTCGTTTAGCGGGTTGTAACCGGCGATCCACTTGTTGTCTTTGTAGTGGGCGGCGAGCTGTTCCCATAGCCAGACGGCTCGGTCCTGGTGGTCCTTGTGGTTCCAGAAGTTGGCGATGTGCCCTCCATGATCAGAGTGCCAGTCTGTGTTTTGACCGCCAGGGACGGCGTGCAGATCAAGAATGGTATAGATGCCATGTTGTGCGCAAAGGTCGATCACCCGATCGAGGTGGTTGAATCCCTCTTTCTTGAGAACTCGAGGGTTCTGGTCATCTGGGAGATCAGTTAGTATTCAGATCACAGATGGCGGTGGAGCGGTTGGCACCTTCGAAGTGGCGGTAGTTGAATGGGAGACGGATGCAGTTGAGCCCAAGGCCCTTAAAAAATGCAGCATCCGCGGCCTGGAAGAACGCCTCAAGGAACTACATCATGCCAAAGTTCAGCTCCAAGTGGATAGAAGCCCTATCTGCCAGACCTGATCGAAGAAATACTCAGAGTTTTCCTTTCCAATGGTCTCGGCTAAGGCCTCTCGGATCTGGAACTCACATCCAGGATGTCCTGAACAGACGATCAGAATTCCCAATAGGGGAGGAACGGTTTTCCGCGAGGGACTTACCGCTGATGAAGTTCTCCATGCTATCGAGGTTACCCCCAAAAAATGTGAATTTCTACAGGCGCAAACGGGGGTGACGAGACACCCACTTCATCCATCCACCGAGACCGGCGCCACGGAGGATGACCTCATTACCATCCCTATCGACAATTTTGGTGCCCGATACTCTGAGGTACGAGGCCATGGGACCAAACGGTTGTCAAGAGTTCAAAGATGAGTGAGCAACTGGGGGAAAGGGCGAATTTTGGGTGAGCTCAATTCTGGAGCCAACGACTGTTACATACTCGTCTGCATCTGTTTTACGGACCGGGCCGGCGAGACTACCGGAACGGAATTCCTTGAATCTTGCTGAGTCGGTCGGGGCCCTCGGGGGAGTTAACCACCAGGTCGCTGCGGCGATTTACCGGGGTAAGGACTCATGGCGGTAGGCGGCGACCCCGCTGATGGAGCTGGTCCGCACTCGTCGAGGTAAGTCTGGGGCGATCGTGTGGGGAACAGACGTCAACGTACTCAACCGTTGGTACTCCGAGGATGTCCCAGAGGTGTGATTAATGATTGTCTGAGTTCTCACGCGCACGAACGGGGTGGTTCGTCGCTCAAATGTGGCGGATACTTATCGGATAAGTATCTCAGATTCGACAATGTTACATATTACGAGTACGTATACATGATCAAGTTCTATATACACATGACAGATGGTGTTGTTACAAGATGAGATATGCAGCGTGCAAGCGAAGAAGATTCAAAAATGTTATTTCTCAAAACACGTGTGTGGGAACAAAGGCGATGGAATCGATGGGGTCTGGTAATTCGAGTTGAAGGGACGGATGAGGCATGATGGACGAATACGGATATCTTGTCCTCGAGCCCGGCCGCTGTTGACCCGGCTTTGAGTCATGTATTACGAAACTTTGGGAAACGATCCGGCGTCCCCGAGGGACTTGGGCGATCTGCGGACCGTAACCGTGAACGGGGGTCCGAGGGGCAACGTCGGATTCCGACGAGGAAGAAGATTCATCCTCGCTGTCGCTCCAGTCCGAGTCGTCATCAGAGTCGAATGAGGGCGATCGACCTGTGGTGTCTCCTACACGGGATTGATATCGATGGTGATGGTATGTGTGGGGTTGAGTGGGACGGGTGGTGGCCAGAAGGAGGTTGTGCTGTGCGAGAATATCAGATTCCCGCAGGGAAAGATCCCAGTCGAGGACATCGAGGAATTCCCGTTCAACGCGGCCGACATCGCGCTTGCCAAACATTCCGGTCCATGCTGCCCAATAGGTATTCTTTGGTGATGTATCATTGACATACTAAACGAGTAATCGATCGGAATATCAGAAAAAAGAAGCCACCCTCTGGAATGAAATCAAGACTGACCTTCGAGGCAACGACCAAAGCCCCGAGGAAAATGCGCTCGCAAGCCCACTGCTCCAATTCGACGAACAGATGTGGTCTTGAACGCTCAATGTATACGAGAGCAACTAGAATGACGGGTAGCGCCACTTGGGATTTTTGGATGACGCCTGTGGCGAACTCCGCGAAACTCGTGCGGAGAGGGGATCTGGGGCTCCTTCGACCTCTGATATCGGAGGAAGACCCACGGCCCATCGCGTAGTCAACAGCATCTGTTGTGCAACGAACAACATGTTCTGTCAAAAGGAGCGGCGGTTAGCTTACTCTACGGAACAAGTGATGATTGGATGTGTACTAACCGATGATGTGGCGATCGACTTTCGTGTGTGCCAAAGCGTAGAGGAGGGGAGAGGAATGGTAGGCTGGATGGAGGAGAGATGCGGGATGGAGGAAAGACATTGCGCGGGGGGAGTTCGATGGAAATCGGAACCGGTATGGCTGGACTTTTAAAGGCCACTCATGTGGAGGAGAACTTTAACCCGGTACGCGCTCCGCGATTGGGACGCCGGGGGGGAGCGGTCACCGGGCGAGTCATGCTGGTTCCTCCGGGGATGCGGGTTCCGACTGTTATCCATCCAACCTGAGCCATCATCCGATTGGCACGGACGATCCTGGATGCACTTGCGCGGCTATCTCCGACCACACTCGCACCACATGTACAGCAAATACAATGTAATCATTAGCAAAGAATCAGTACATACGTACACAGCAATCTCCTGACAAAAAAACGGCGAAAAAATCAATCCGGAGAATGCACAGCAGATATCCAAAGAAACGCCCAGATCAACCATGTGGATGGATCTCGGGTGGCATGAAAACCGGTTGCGAGCGCCTGCTCTTTGGCTGATAATCGTGCTCTTTCATTTTGTGTCGGTGCAGTCCCGCTCGATCCGCAAACCCCCGCTGGCAGAACGGACATTCGTAAGGTGTCTCCCCCGTGCTAAAAAAAAAAGCTGGGTTACCGACCAACGACCTTCCGTGTGCCGCTTTTCAAGAAAAACTCACTGTGTGTTGATGTGCGTCTCCAAGCCCGAGTTGCTCGGAAAGCGTCTCTGGCAATGAGTGCACTTGAAAGGCCTGAGAATCCGATTTCAACGAATCTGATGCTCGGCAATAATATGGAATTTAAGCTCACCTGATTTTCAAATGTACAGCCTTTATGTGCCGAGTAACAAGATGTCGCTTATCCCCGCGCTGGCCACAAGGTTCTTCTTCACCTATAGCGACGTATGTACACCGGTACTTTGAGACCCCAAGCTTCTCTACATATTGATCCCAGGGATTACCTTCGCCGGTCGCGGCAGAAGTCGATGCAGGGGACCCCGGAGAACCCTTCCCTAAAGATCCCTCATCGTCATCGTAACTCGTAGCCGACAGCAGATCGCTACTGGAAGACGCGTAGGATGGAGATAGTCGACTACTTCCACCGTGTGCTTCGTATCTGAAGGATTTTTATTCAGCCTAAAAACAGTGTAGGAAACGGGGACCGGCTTACCTAGGCATCGAGCTCCTTCTTTCTGGCTCAGGGCGAGGTCTAGAGAGTGGAACAGATAAGCAACGAACGGAATACCGAACTTACCCACTCACGGCGATGTATGCGTTGGTGTTAGCATACCATCGGAACCCCGGGGGGAGCGATGCAAATCAATCTCTGATGCGCTGGATTTGAGTGTTTTCGGTGGTGGTTGATATGTGACTAGTAACTGGTCCGTATTTGGGTTCATCTGGGATGCTGCAGTAAGGCCGCCGGCAAAATACGTCGCCGTTGTTGTCGATTGACCCAACAATGGCGTTGATGCCGACGGAGAGGTGGACGATCGAGACGGGAGACGCGAACTTGAGGACGTCCTTTCAAGTCAGGAACGTTGATGTTCGGTAAATTCTCGTGGGAACGACTCTCACCTTGGGTTAGATCTGAGATTACTTTCATGGTGCTGCAGACTAAGTGCTGGATGCGTCGTGGTCGG
>Ga0307515_10002518_pt1 | contig 39631 bp, 39 predicted proteins | sample 17_EM_MG_FD_194513 | JGI IMG/M metagenome (GOLD analysis project Ga0307515, IMG submission 194513) | Populus trichocarpa ectomycorrhiza microbial communities from riparian zone in the Pacific Northwest, United States - 17_EM | ecosystem: Host-associated > Plants > Roots > Unclassified | place... | reverse complement strand
GCGGATAGGTGCCCGTCGGCGATTGCTCCGCAAGGGCGGGGCCTCGATAGTTACGACATCGAGTTCAATTGGTCAGCATCATACCTTTCGCGACGCCGCCTTCCGGGCCGTATTTCGTGATCGCAAGCGAGCATATGAACGCATTGTTGCGTTGCCTGATCTTGCGGATGTCGTAGGCGGCACGGCGGAGGAACCAGCGGTCGTCGCGCGAGCCCGGCGTGAGATCGATGCCGTTCAGCATGGCGAACCTGTCGAGTGCCTTCCGGTTGATCTTCAGGCTGGGACAGAGTTCCAGGATCTTGTAGATCTCCGAAACCTTTTCGTGCGGAGAGAAGGGCTGGGCGGCCACCGGCGCGGCCAGCATCAACAGAGGCATGAGCATCATGGAAATTTTTCGCATGTGAACCCCGGCACAGTTTGCCGGCGGCTTACCGCGAATCAACATGAGACCCCGCCGGTCATGACGAAAATGTGACATTCAGCAGGTGCTAAATCAATTATCCGGACGGTACTAAATTTAGCCGGCGAAATTTAGTGGAGCCGGTCAGCCCTGCGAAAGATGGCTTGCGCGCGGCGTCGCGCGATGGCATTTGCGTGGCCGGCCAAGGAGGGTGCGATGACCAGGGCGATCATGCTGCAGGGAACCGGATCGGATGTCGGCAAGACCGTGCTGGTCGCCGGCCTCTGCAGGCTTGCCGCCAATCGCGGCCTTGAGGTCCGGCCATTCAAGCCGCAGAACATGTCGAACAATGCCGCGGTCAGCGACGACGGCGGCGAGATCGGCCGGGCGCAATGGCTGCAGGCGATGGCCGCGCGCGTGCCGAGCTCGGTCCATATGAACCCGGTGCTGCTCAAGCCGCAGACCGACAATGGCAGCCAGATCGTGGTCCAGGGACGGGTCTATGGCCAGGCCAAGGCGCGCGATTACCAGAGGCTGAAACCCGAACTGCTCGGGCGAGTTCTCGAAAGTTATGAGACGGTTGCGGCGGGCGCCGATCTCGTCATCGTCGAGGGGGCGGGTTCGCCAGCCGAGATCAACCTGAGGCCGGGGGACATCGCCAATATGGGTTTTGCCCGCGCGGCCGGCGTGCCCGTCGTGCTGGTCGGCGATATAGACCGGGGCGGGGTGATCGCATCGGTCGCCGGCACGCACCTGATCCTGCCGCCGGAGGACCGGGCGATGATCACAGGCTATGTCATCAACAAATTCCGTGGCGACGTTACGCTGTTCGACGACGGGATACGCGCCATCGAGGGATTTACCGGCTGGCCCTGCTTCGGCGTCATCCCCTGGCTCAAGGATGCCGGGCGGCTGCCGGCCGAGGACTCGGTCACGCTCGAACGGCTGGCGAAGGGCGAGGCGAGGGCGCTGAAAATCGCCGTGCCGGTCACGCCGAGGATCGCCAATTTCGACGATTTCGATGCGCTGAAATCCGAGCCTTCCGTCGAGCTCGTTTTCGTCAAGTCAGGCGAGCGCATGCCCGCCGATGCTGGGCTGGTGGTGCTCGCGGGTTCGAAGGCGACGATCGCCGACCTCATCGCGCTCAAGGCCGAGGGCTGGGACCGGGACATAATCGCGCATGCGCGGCGCGGCGGACGCGTCATCGGCATCTGCGGCGGCTACCAGATGCTGGGGCGCACCGTGCGAGACCCTGATGGCATCGAGGGTAGCGTCGCCGAGATCGACGGCCTGGCCCTGCTCAATGTCGAGACCGTCATGGCGCCCGAGAAGAGGCTGGCGAATTCCAGTGCCAGGTCGATACAATTCGAGACGGCGCTTTCAGGCTACGAGATTCATCTGGGCAAGACCGACGGCCCCGATCACGTGCGGCCCTATGTCGAGATCGAGGGCCGGCCGGATGGCGCGATGTCCGCCGATGGCAGGATTGCGGGGACCTACCTGCACCGCCTGTTCGACAGCGACGGTTTTCGCGCGCGGCTGCTTGAAAGTTTCGGCATCGCGGGCGGGCAATCCGACTACCGGCAGTCCGTCCACGATGCGCTGGATGGCGTCGCCGCCGAACTGGAGCGGTATCTCGACCCGCACTGGCTCAATGGGCTCATGTCCGATTGAAACGAGTTATTCAGCAACAGTTCATCTTGCGGGCAATAAAGTTTTGAATAAATGTACTGCACCAGCCGTGCATAGGGATGAGCGGGCGTCTCGGACGTCTTTTCTCGTGCTTTCTATTTCAGCTGCGCTATGATTAGAATATCTTGACATAGCGGAGCTGAAACGAAGATTTCAGGCAAAACGGGGGATGAAATGAATTTACCCAAACACATCAATATCCTGATGGCATCCGCCGTCGCCTTCTCGGTCGGGATTTCGCCGATCGAAATTACGGTCGCGCATGCGCAGAGCGCTCCCGCCGCGGAAGCGCCGGGCGATTCGGGCTGGCAGAAGGAATTCGAGCTGTGGCGCACGTCCAACAAGGGCGGCAAACCGGCCGATTATCAGAAATATCTGCGCGTTTACCCGAACGGCAAGTTTGCCAATGTCGCCAAGCGCCGGATCGAAGAGCTGAATGCCGCGACCCAGACGGCGGCTCCGGCCGACGAGACCGCAGCTGTCTCCGACGCTTCCAAGAGCGTGCCCGCGGATGATGCACAGGCAACTGCCGATGCTGCCAAGGACGTCGAACTGTGGCGCCAGGTCTCCAAGACAGGCAAGCAGGCGGATTACGAGAAATACCTGAAGCAATTCCCGAACGGCAAGTTCGCCAAGGTCGCCAAGACGCGCATCGAGAACCTCGTCGCCAAGGTCAATGCGCCGGCGGAAGAGTCGGTCGACGTCGCGGCCAAGAAGGTGGAGCCTGCCGAGGAAGAACAGGCAGATGACCAGGCACAGGCGCAGGATCAGGCCGACACCCAGCCGGATGCACAGGAGCAGGCCCAGACCGACGACGCCCAGCAGCCGGAGGCCGACGACAATGCGGCGACCGTGACCGCGCAGACCGAAGAAAAGCCCGCAGCCGGTGCCGACTGGGAGCAGGAATATGCACTGTGGAAGGCCGCGTCCGACGGCAACACGGTGACCGAATACGAGGCCTATCTCAAGGCTTACCCGAACGGCAAGTTCTCGGCGATCGCCCAGGCGCGCGTCGTGCAATTGACGGCGGCGGAACAGCCGGATCCGACGATTGCCGAGGGTGACGAAACGCAGAACGACGCGTCCAACAAGAGCAATGTCGCCGGTAACCGGAAGAACAACCAGCAGCCCGAGGAACAGGCCGCGGAGGACGACCAGTCCCAACCGGCCGACGACCAGGCGCAGGACACCGCCAATCAGGACCAGGATGAAGATTCCGCCGCAGCCGATCGGCAGAACAGCATGGCGAAAAAACAGGGCGGTCTGACCCAGCGGCAGGACCAGGCCCAGGATCAACAACAGGACCAGCAGCAAGATCAGCAGCAGGCCAAGTATACGGATGGCTCCGAGGAGATCGAAGAGGCCGTGCTCGACCGCGAGCAGCGTCATGAATTGCAGGGCCGCCTGAGCGCGCTCGGCTACGATACGCAGGGCACCGACGGCGCCTTCGGTCCGCGCACCCGCGACGCGATCGCCTCCTGGCAGCAGGACAATGGCGCGCCGGTGAGCGGTTATCTCTCGGAAGACCAGATCGACGCGATCCGCGTGACTTCGGCCGCGTCCTATGCGACATGGCTGGCGACCGCGGCACCCGTCATCATCCGCCGCGTGCGTCCGCGCACCGAATGGGTGCGCGTCGTTCGCGTGCGGCCGTTCGTGCGCCGTCCAGCCGCTGTCGTCGTGATCAAGCCCTTTCGCAACAGGGCGCGCTTCAACAACCGCGTGAAGTTCAAGGTGCGGTTCAACGGTGGCTGCCGCAAGAGGCGCCGTTGCTGAGCAAGACCGATTGCGCGTTTTTCGACGGGGCGCCTTGGCGCCCCGTTTCGTTTTTGGGCGCCAGAACTGCTTCCATTTAACAATGAAGCGCTTAAGTCCAATCGCGACGGACGGACGTCGATATGCCGATTGACTTGGGCTCACCCAGGCCTTAGATTCCACCCTGTTTGGTTCCCAGCGGGCATAAGCCCAAGGGATCAAAAGGGAATGGGAAGAATGGACCCAATCAGGGCGTTTTCATCCCGGCCGACCCCGCGACTGTAGAGCGGACAAGCAAATTCCAGGAGTGTTTTCAAAGTGGTTTCAGCCGAGGCAATGGTGCCGGGGCGGGAATGACGGGGGAAAATGCTTCAAAGCCACTGAAGTGCCGATGCGACAACACGGGGCGGGACGCCTCCTTTCTACGAATCGTCCCCCACGCGCAAAGGCGACCGCTTCGGGAAGGCGAGGAAGATGCGTTGGTTCATGCCTAGGCATGGACCTGGAACCGTGAGCCAGGAGACCTGCCAGACAAAACCGGCGCATGCGCGCCAACAAGACTTACTCTTGCCAGCAGCACGGAGGTTGTTATGGCTCAATCCGCAGTTTCTTCCCGGTCTACTTCAGTTTCGACCCTCTCGGTTTCGGATCGTCTCGTCGCGGGCATTCTCGCTCTGCTTCTCGGATCGTTCCTCATCTTCGGCGCCGGCTTCGCGCATTCGTCCGTGTTGCACGACACCGCGCACGACGTACGCCATGCCAATGGCTTCCCCTGCCACTAAAGGGGCCATCAAATGATCGTCAAATATCTTCTGGCTGCGCTCGTGGCCGGGCTGCTCGCTGGTGCGCTCCAGACGGTTGCGCAGCAGGCGAAGGTCGTTCCGCTGATTCTCGAAGCTGAGAAGTATGAAAACGCGCCGGCCGAGAAACATGACCACACGACCGGGCTGAACCTTACAATGGTCAGCAAGGCGCGCGCCCATGAACATGAAGCAACGGCCGCTGCCGGCGCTGAAGAAGACGGCGGCATGTTGTTCGGCGTCAACCGGATCACCGGCACGCTGATGGCGAACCTGGTGTCGGGCGCCGGCTTCGCGCTGATCCTGATGGCGGTGACCTTCGTCACCGGTCGGACGATCACGCTGGCCAGCGGCGTCCTGTGGGGGGCGGCTGCATGGCTGACCTTCCACCTGATGCCGTCGATCGGCCTGCCGCCGGAGCTTCCGGGCTTTCCGGCCGCCGAATTGTTCGACAGGCAGATGTGGTGGGTCGCCACGGTGGTCGCCACGGCAATCGCGCTCTACCTGCTCGTGCTCCGCAAGGAAGTCTGGGCCAAGGTCGCGGGCGTCGTGGTGCTTGCGCTACCGCATGTCGTCGGCGCGCCACAGCCGACGGATATCGCCAGCAACGTTCCGGCAATCCTCGCGGCTGAGTTTGCGGTCGCAACGCTCTCGGCCGGACTGTTCTTCTGGATCGTGCTCGGCCTGATCATGGGCGCGATCAACGACCGCTGGCTGAAGACGGCCTGACATGCCGCCTGATATTACTGGCGCTCCGTCCGGTGCCGTCCTGGTGCTCGGCGGGGCGCGATCCGGCAAATCGGCTTTCGCGGAAGGGCTGGTCACCGAGACCGGCCTTTCACGCCATTACATCGCCACCGGCCGCGCCTGGGACGACGAGATGCGCGAGCGCATCGCCAGGCACAGGGCCGATCGCGGCGGTGGCTGGCAGACGCATGAGGAACCGCTTGATCTTGTCGCGCGGCTCGATGCGCTCGACCATTCGCACAATGTGATACTGGTCGATTGCCTGACGCTCTGGGTCACCAACCTGATGATGGAAGAGCTGGATATGGCTAGCGAATTCGCCCGTCTCGAGGAATGCGTGTCGCGCGCGAAAGCGCGGCTCGTTCTGGTTTCAAACGAGGTGGGGCTGGGCATTGTGCCCGACAACCGCATGGCGCGAGATTTTCGCGATCATGCCGGGCGGCTCCATCAATCGATCGCGGCGTGTGCCGCCCAAGTGTATTTCGTGGCGGCTGGCTTGCCGCTGAAAATGAAGGGTTGAAGCAATGCAGAAGATTCCGGCCACCGTGATCACCGGCTTTCTCGGCGCGGGCAAGACGACGATGATCCGCAACATGCTGATGAACGCCAATGGCAAGAAGATCGCGCTTATCATCAACGAATTCGGCGATCTCGGCGTCGATGGCGACGTGCTCAAGGGCTGCGGCGCCGAGGCCTGCACCGAGGACGATATTATCGAACTCAACAATGGCTGCATCTGCTGCACGGTCGCCGACGATTTCATTCCGACCATGGAAAAGCTGCTGGCCCGCAAAGTCAGGCCCGATCACATCATCATCGAGACATCGGGACTTGCCTTGCCGCAGCCACTGGTCGCCGCCTTCAACTGGCCGGGCATCAAGACGGCGGTGACCGTCGATGGCGTGATCACCGTGGTCGACAGTGCCGCCGTCGCCGCCGGCCGCTTCGCGGACGACCACGACGCGCTCGACGCCCAGCGGGTCGAGGACCAGGGGCTGGATCACGAAAGCCCGATCGAGGAACTGTTCGAGGACCAGCTGACCGCCGCCGACCTGATCGTGCTGAACAAGGCCGACCTGCTCGATGCAGCCGGCCTGCAATCGGTGCGCGACATCGTCTCCAATGCCATATCGCGCAAGCCGCGGATGATCGAGGCGCGCAACGGTGACCTGCCGGCATCTGTCCTGCTGGGCCTAGGCGTCGGCACCGAGGATCATATCGATCTGCGCAAGTCGCGTCACGAGCTCGAGCATGAAGGCGCGCCGCACGACCACGATCACGACGAGTTCGAGAGCTTCATCGTCGAACTCGGCGCGCTGGACGATGCCAATGGCTTCGTGGACGCGTTGAAGCCGCTGATCGGCCGCCACGACATCCTGCGCCTCAAGGGCTTTGCCGAGGTGAAGGGCAAGCCTATGCGTTTGGTTATCCAGGCGGTGGGCTCGCGCATCGATACCTATTTCGACCGCCCCTGGACCGCGAACGAAAAGCGCGGCACGAGGCTCGTGGTGATCGGGCTGCATGACGAGATGGACGATGTAGCGATCATGCGGGATATCAAGGCGCTGGGTTAGGGGTTGATTGAACGGTCTGGCTGGAAATGCTAGATTCCGGCCGGTCCCTGGAGAAAGTCATGACGATCTCGGTTAATCTGACGCCGGAAGCTGAAGCGCGGTTGCTCGAACTGGCAAGGAAATCCGGCCAGTCGAAAGACGTGCAACTGCGGCAGATCATCGATCAGGGTCTTGACGACCTTGAGGATTATTATGCGGGGCATGAGGTGCTTGGGCGGATAGTGCGTGGCGAGGAGCAGGTGTTGACCTCCGAGGACTTCTGGCGTGGCGTGGACAATTGAATACGCCGCATCTGTCCAGAAGCCTGTTGCCAAGCTTGATCCGCAGACCCGCAAGCGAATCCGCAGCTTTCTCGAGGAGAAGATCGCCAGTCTCGATGATCCGAGAAGCCAGGGCAAGGCGCTGACCGGCCCATTGAGCGGGCTTTGGCGTTATCGTGTCGGCGACTATCGCGTCGTTTGTGACATTATCGACCGGCGGCTGGTCGTTCTGGTGGTGAAGATAGACCACCGCAGCAGCGTTTATCGCTAGCTGGTTCTTACGAAAGCAGGACATGCATCTTCTCTTAGCCCAGAAAGGTTCGATCTCCGAAGGCGACGAGGCGTTCGACCTTGGCCAGTCGCCGGGCGATATCCTGTTCCTGTCGGCTGCCGACACCGAGATTGCCAGCGTGGCGGCTTTTGCCAACAAGGGTGGACCGAGCTGGCGGCTGGTCAATCTGGCGAGCCTCAAGCATCCGATGTCGATCGACATGTGGATCGACAAGACGGCCCGGCACGCGAAGCTCGTGGTGCTCAGGGCGCTCGGCGGCGTAAGCTATTTTTCCTACCTGATCGAAGCGTTGATGGCGGCTTCGAAGGCGCATGGCTTCAAGTTCGCGGCTCTGCCGGGCGACGACCGGCCGGATGCGGGGCTTGATCCATGGTCGACAGTCCCCGGCGATGACTGCGCGCGATTGTGGTCCTATCTGGTCGAGGGTGGTGAGACCAACATGGCGCGCTTTGCCGGGATGGCGGAGGCGCTGCTGTCGGGTGCGGCCAAGCCCGATGTGGCCGAGACGCTGGCAAGGGCGGGTGTATGGTGGCCGGGCAGGGGGGTGATTGGTGCGGATGAGTGGGACAGCATCGTTGCCCGATCGTCTCCAAGCATTCCACCGCTCGCCGTCGTCACCTTCTACCGCGCGCTCGTCCAATCCGCCCAGACCCAGCCCGTCGAGGCGTTGATCGAGGCACTCACCAAGCGTGGTCTCCGCGTACTGCCGATCTTTGTTTCCAGCCTGAAGGACGCATTCTCGGCAAGCATGGTGCGTGAACTCTTCGCGCGGTTTTCACCCGATGTCGTGCTGAATTCAACAAGTTTCGCGGTCGTCTCGCCGGGCGCGGAGAAATCCGGGACCGTGCTGGATGAGACCGGTGCGCAGGTGCTGCAGGTGATCTTTTCGGGTTCTAGCCAGGAAAGCTGGGAGGGCTCGAGCGTGGGGCTCAATGCCCGCGATATCGCGATGAATGTCGCGCTGCCCGAGGTTGATGGCCGGGTGCTGGCCCGTGCTGTATCATTCAAGCGCGCGGCGCGTTTCGACGAAAAGGCGGAGGTCAATATCGTCACGCCTGAGCCGGCGGCCGATCGCGTCGCATTCGTTGCCGATCTGGCGGCCGCCTGGGCGCGGCTGCGGCATCTCGACAATTCCGAAAAACGCATCGCGCTGATCCTCGCCAATTATCCGAACCGTGACGGCCGGCTCGGCAATGGTGTCGGGCTCGACACGCCGGCTGGCTCGGTCGAGGTGCTGAAGGCCATGCATGTCGCCGGTTATGCGACGGGCGCACTGCCAGCCGATGGCGATGCGCTGATCGCCCATCTGATGGCCGGGCCGACAAATGCGGCGATCGATGGCCGGGAGATTCGCGAGACGCTTTCGTTGGGTCATTACAACGCGTTCTTCGAAACCCTTCCGGTTCAGATTCAGGATGAAGTGACGGCGCGCTGGGGTGCACCCAAAGACGACCCGTTCTTTCTCGACGGCGCCTTTGCGCTGCCGCTGGCGCGCTTCGGCAATGTCATGACCGGCATCCAGCCGGCACGCGGCTACAATATCGATCCCAAGGAGACCTATCATTCGGCCGATCTCGTTCCGCCGCATGGCTATCTCGCATTCTACGCCTTCCTGCGGCGGGAATTCCGCGCCGATGCGATGATCCACATGGGCAAGCACGGCAATCTGGAATGGCTGCCGGGCAAGGCGATGGCGCTGTCGGAGACTTGCTATCCCGAGGCGGTGTTCGGCCCCATGCCGCATCTCTATCCCTTCATCGTCAACGATCCCGGCGAGGGCACGCAGGCCAAGCGGCGATCCTCGGCTGTCATCATCGACCATCTGACGCCGCCGCTGACGCGGGCGGAGAGCTACGGCTACCTCAGGGATCTCGAGGCGCTGGTCGATGAATATTACCAGGCGCAGGGCACTGACCCGCGCCGGCTCCGGCTGCTCAAGAAACAGATTCTCGACTTGGCGGGCGATACCGGCCTCGGAGAGGATGTGGGCATATCCGGGCTCGATGAGGACATGGCGCTGCAGAAGCTGGATGCCTGGCTCTGCGATCTGAAAGAGATGCAGATCCGAGATGGGTTGCATGTGTTCGGGGTGTCGCCCGAGGGCCGGCTGCTCACCGATCTGACGGTGGCGTTGGCGCGCTCGCCGCGCGGGAGCGGCGAAGAGGCCGGGCAGAGCCTGCAGCGGGCGATTGCGGGGGATTTGCTAGGCGGCATTGCGTTTGACCCTCTCGATTGCGAGATGGCCGAGCCTTGGCCAGGTCCGAAGCCGGAGGTTCTTGCCAGTCTTTCCAACACGCTCTGGCGCACAAATGCGGACGCCGTCGAGCGGATTGAAATGCTGGCTTCGAAGCTGGTATCCGGCGAGATTTCGTGCCCCACCGACTGGCCCCAGACCCGGCTCGTCATCAATGAAATCGAATCCCATCTCAAACCCTCGATCATTGCTTGCGGGCCCGCCGAAATCTCCGCCCTGATGACTGGTCTCTCGGGCCGCTTTGTCTCCCCCGGCCCCTCCGGTGCACCGACGCGTGGTCGGCCGGATGTGCTGCCGACGGGCAGGAATTTCTATTCGGTCGATACCCGTTCGGTGCCGACGCCGACCGCCTGGGAGCTTGGCCGCAAGTCCGCTGAATTGCTTGTCACCCGCTATGTGCAGGATCACGGCGACTGGCCGACATCCATGGGCATCACCGCCTGGGGCACATCCAACATGCGCACCGGCGGCGACGATATCGCCCAGGCGCTCGCGCTGATCGGTGCCAAGCCGGTATGGGACATGGGTTCGGCGCGGGTGACCGGCTACGAGATCATTCCGATGGCGGTGCTTGGCCGGCCGCGGGTCGATGTGACGTTGAGAATATCCGGTTTCTTCCGCGATGCCTTCCCGGAACAGATCGCACTGTTCGACCGGGCCGTGCGGGCCATCGGCGCGCTCGATGAGGACCAGGCCGACAATCCGATTGCCGCACGGATGGTGCGCGAGGCGGAGATATCGGGCACGCGCCAGGCAGGTCACCGCATCTTCGGTTCGAAGCCGGGGACGTATGGCGCGGGACTGCAGGCGCTTATGGACGAGAACCTCTGGGAGGATCGCGCCGAGCTGGCGGAGAGTTTTCTCGACTGGGGCGGCTATGCCTATGGCGCGCAGGAGGAGGGCGAGGCGGCGCGCGCGCTCTTCGCGGAGCGGATGAAGACGATCCAGGCCGTGGTCCAGAACCAGGATAATCGCGAGCACGACCTGCTCGATTCCGACGACTATTACCAGTTCGAGGGTGGCATGGCAGCTGCTGCCGAGCACCTGTCGGGCAATCGTCCGGCGATCTATCACAACGACCATTCGCGGCCGGAAAAGCCGGTCGTGCGTTCGCTGGACGAGGAAATCTCGCGCGTCGTGCGCGGCCGCGTGGTCAATCCCAAATGGATCGCCGGGGTCATGCGGCATGGCTACAAGGGTGCCGCCGAGATCGCCGCGACGGTGGATTTCATGTTCGCCTTCGCCGCCACGACGGGCGCGGTGAAGGATCATCATTTCGAAGCGGCCTACCAGGCCTTCCTGATGGACGACGCGGTGCGTGACTTCATCGAGGAGAAGAACGAGGCGGCGCTCAGGGATATCGCCAAGCGATTCCTCGATGCGATCGACCGTGGCATGTGGAAGCCGAAATCCAATTCGGCGCGGTTCAGGCTGGCGGAGATGGTGGTGGCGGGACTTGAAAACTCGCCGTGAGTCTTGTACATACTCACGTACAAGGGAGATTGGTTATGGCCTATGTCAATGTTTCGGATTTCCGCCAGAATCTTGCTGCTCATCTCGATGAAGTCGAGAACAGCCGGGCGCCTTTGTTCGTGACTCGCAACAATCGCAAGGCGATGGTGGTCATGTCGGAGGAGGAATATGAGAGCATGATGGAAACGCTGCATCTCACGTCCAATCCTGCTAATGCCCAGCTACTTCGCGAGTCGATAGCGGAGATGAATGCTGGCAAGCTGGTCGAACATGACATCGTCGAGTCAAAAAGCGCGGAAGCTGCGCAGTGAGGCTTTGCTGGTCCTCGCGCGCGTGGCTTGACTATGTCCACTGGCAGCAAGCCGATTGGCAGTATGTCGAAAAGATAAATGCGCTTATCAAGGACACTGTGCGAAACCCGTTCACGGGGACTGGCAAGCCGGAGCCTCTTCGCGGTGAGATGCAAGGATTATGGTCGAGACGCATTTCCGGCGAACATCGTTTCATATACCGCATCTACGGCAGGGGCGAAGAGCAGACCCTAGAAGTCCTGTTCTGCCGCTTCCACTACGTGCTTCCCGACAGAAAGAAATAAATTGACCGAAGAAACCACCGAAGCCGTCGTCCACGACGACACCCGCCACGCCGAGAAGATGGCCAAGAAGAAGGCCGCGCGTGACAAGATCATGGCGACCAAGGTTGGCGAAAAGGGCCTCGTCATCATTCATACCGGCAAGGGCAAGGGCAAGTCGACGGCGGGGTTCGGGATGATCTTCCGGCATATCGCGCATGGCATGCCCTGTGCGGTGGTGCAGTTCATCAAGGGTGCGATGGAAACCGGTGAGCGCGACCTGATCGACCGGCATTTCGCCGATCTCTGCGAATTCCACACGATGGGCGAGGGGTTTACCTGGGAGACGCAGGACCGCGCCCGCGACGTCACGGCGGCGCAAGCGGCATGGGCCAAGGCGAAGGAACTCATCTCATCCGGCGAGAAGAGCATGGTGCTGCTCGACGAGATCAATATCGCGCTACGCTACGATTATATCGATGTGGCGGAGGTGGTCGCCTTTCTCCAGAACGAGAAGCCGCCGATGTGCCATGTCGTGATGACTGGCCGCAATGCCAAGGACGAGTTGATCGAGATCGCCGATCTCGTGACCGAAATGGAGTTGATCAAGCATCCGTTCCGATCCGGCATCAAAGGCCAGAAGGGCGTCGAATTCTGACGGTCATTGAAATTCCGAGATTATATGCCCATCATATCTCCAGAGACTGGAGGTTTGGGCATGAAGGAATTTTCGATCGGTGAATTGGCGGGCGCGACCGGCGTCAAGGTGCCGACCATCCGCTACTACGAGGGTATCGGCCTGATGCCATCGGCGCCGCGCACCGGCGGCGGACAGCGACGTTATTCCACGAAATCGCGCGACAGGCTGGGTTTCATTGCGCATGCGCGCGAGATGGGCTTTTCGCTCGATGCGATTCGCAGCCTGATCGATCTCTCGGATCATCCGGAGAAGCCTTGCCATGACGCGGACCGGATCGCGGCCGACCGGCTCGCCGATGTCGAACGCCGCATCGCGCGGCTGACGCGGCTCAAGCATGAGTTGGAATTGATGCTGGAAGGCCACCGTTCGGGCATTGCCGCCGATTGCCGAATCATCGAGGTGCTGAGCGACCACAGCCATTGCGAGGCGGATCATTGAGGCTGGGTACGCCGGCCATTTCTGGCCAGCGCGAAGAGTCAGTCAGTGCCTGACTTTATCAGGCATGCCGGAATCGAGTTCCGCATCGAGTTCCTCGATCAGCTGCTCGATCGATAGATCGCTGTCGAAGCCTTCGATATCCATGGCATCGCCCGCCTCCAAATGGGCGATCAGCGTGGCGAGCTTCGCCTCACGGGCTTCGAGCGCACGCAACGCCTCGCGAATGACCTCGTTGGCCGTATCGTAGCGGCCGCTTGCGACCTGTTTGATGACGAACTGGTCCCAGTGATCCCCGAGACCCAGATTGGTGGTGGCCATGACGTGCTCCTATCCAAGAAGCCGGACATGACCACAGGCGGCTGGCGCGGGGCTGGACTTATAGTCCGAGCCAAACCCGAAGCGGGTTGGCCGGATCCGCCAGCAGCCTGATCGCCAGTGCGATACAGACGGTGACGAGCAGCGGCCGGATGATTTTCGCGCCGCTCTTCATCGCGAGCCGCGAGCCGGCCTGGGCGCCGAGGAACTGGCCGACACCCATCACCAAGCCCGCCTTCCAGAGGACTATGCCGGAGAAGGCGAAGACCGCGAATGCGCCGATATTCGACGCAAAATTCAGCATCTTGGTATGTGCGATCGCCTTGAGAAGCCCAAAACCGATCAGCATGACGAAGGCGAGCATGAAGAAGGAGCCGGTGCCGGGGCCGAAGATGCCGTCATAGAAGCCAATGAGCGGAACAATGGTCAGGCCGAAGAGGAACGGCGTCATCTTTTGATGCTGATCGACGTCGCTGATATTCGGCTTGAACAGGAAATAGAGTGCGATGACGATCAGCAAGACCGGCATCAGCGCCTTCAGCACGTCACCTGGCACGATTGTGGTGACGACAGCGCCGAGTGCCGCGCCCAGCGCGGACATCAACGCCATTGGCAATTGCGACCTGATATCGACATGACCGGCTCGCGCATAGGCCAGCGTAGCCGATCCCGAGCCGAACAGCGATTGCAGCTTGTTGGTGCCGAGCGTTTCGATGGGCGAGAATCCGGCAAGCAGCATGGCAGGAACCGAGATCATACTGCCGCCGCCGGCGATCGAATCGACGAAGCCGGCCAGGAACGCCGCGAGGAAGAGAAGGGTGAGGAGTGAGAGGGTGATTTCAGGCAAGATGGGCTCGATTCAATGCGCGAGGACATTGCCGGAGCGAGCGTGACAGTTCAAGCGCGATCGGAAGCAGAAACTGCTTTTGGCTTGACGCCGGGCCTCGGCAAATGCCAATCCTCCGCGAGATTTCCAAGGGATAAGTGATGGCCCGCAAGATCATTATTCATTGTGGCGCACCCAAGACGGGCTCCACCAGTTTCCAGCACCTGCTCTACGATAACCGGGAGCGCATGCTGAAGGCCGGGTTCTATTTTCCTGCTGTTTCCCGGAAGAAGCGCGAGCCGGACGATATCCGCATCATGTTGTCCAACCTCAAGGGCGAAGGCGGCAGGAAGAAGGAGATCAGGCAGGTCCGCAAGCTGATCGAGACGCTGTTCGAGCAGAACGGCATGCACACGCTTGTTATCTCCAACGAGAGCCTTTTGGGGAAGCCCGCGGTCAAGGGTAGCAAGACATTCCTGCCGAAGGCCGAAGAATCGGCGAGGCTGATGGCGGAGGCGCTTGAAGGCTATGATGTCGAGGTCCGATATTTCATCCGTGACTTCGCGGGCTTCCTGCCCTCCTGGTATGTCCAGCAGGTGCGGATGGGCAGCGATATGGAGTTTGAGAAATTCGTGCGCGCCTACAATCTGGAACAGGCGACATGGGCGCCTGCCGTTGCTTCGTTGCGCACACATTTCGGCACCGAGCGCGTCGAAATCTACGATCATGCCGATCTGGTCAAGGATGCGTATGGCCTGTTCAGCCGGGCCTTTCCCGAAATCATGGCGGCATTGGGCGAGGCGGGGCGCTCGCCGCCCAACAAGAACATGTCGATCGGCAAGGGCATGGTGAATGCCTACCGTCGCTGGAATGGGATCGCCGCGAGAATCGGCTGGTCGGCCGGATCGAGGAAGTCGATCCAGCATATTGGCAGGCGCTATGTGCTCTTGCCCTTCGAGCGCTTCTCGAAATCCGAGAAGGTCAGGTTCGATCCGGAAACTGCGGCGCGGATGACGGCGCGCTACAAGGCCGACATCGAGGCGATCAAGGCCACGGCGCCGACGCCGACTTTGGGAGAATAATTCTCATGAAACGCGAACTGGTGATCGGTCTTGGCGTCTCGCAAACCGCATCCGGTCGCGAGGCTGCCGATGCCGCGATGCTCGCGCTTTCCACCGCCGGCCTGCAGGACGCGGCCGTGCTTGCGATTGCAACGATTTTCGGCCGCGCTGAGCATCCCGCCGTGCAGGCTGTCGCATCCTATTTCGGCGTTTCGGTCATCGTCTTCGATGCGGCGCGGCTCGAGCAGGAGACGCCGCGGCTTGCCAATCCGTCGGCCGCGCTTTTCGAGCGGATCGGCTGTCACGGCGTCGCCGAAGCTGCGGCGCTCGCCGCAACCGGGCCGGGAGGCGCGCTGGTTGTCGAAAAGACCAAGTCGGGCGGCGTGACCATCGCGGTGGCGGAAGCCGTTCGTAGCGCCTGACCATCGGACCTGACCATTCACTAAAAATGACTGGAAATTTGGCGCGGGCTTTGCGAAAGGTCTGTGCATCTCAAACAACAAGAAAATTTGGACGGGTTCTCTCATGCATAAAGTGATTTTCGATACCGATCCCGGCGTCGATGATGCGATGGCGCTGCTTTTTCTCGCGCGCCATCCTGATATCGATCTGGTCGGCATCACCACAGCCTTCGGCAATGCCTCGATCGAGACGACGACGCGCAATGCGCAGTATCTCAAGCAGCAATGGGGTATTTCAGCGCCGATCGCCAAGGGCTCGGCGGAGCAGTATGATGCGGGCAGGGCGACCCATCCGTTTCCGGCCTATATCCATGGCGATGACGGGCTCGGCAATATCGGCGTTCCCGATGTGGTCGACGTGCCGCTCGATCCGCGCCCGGCGCACCAGTTCATCATCGACACGGTCAAGGCCAATCCGGGCGAGATCGTGCTCGTCGCCGTCGGCCGCATGACGAACCTCGCCAATGCGTTGAAGGCGGCGCCCGAGATCACAGGCCTGGTCAAGGAAGTCATCATCATGGGCGGCGCGATCGACGTCCCCGGAAATGTCACACCCGCCGCCGAGGCCAATATCCATGGCGATCCGGAGGCGGCGGACGCGGTGATGATCGCGCCATGGAAGGTCGTGGTTGTCGGCCTCGACGTGACGCTCAAGACCACGATGTCGCGCGCGACGATGGCAGGGTTGGCCTCCAAGGGCGGCAAGGCAGTCGAACTTCTGGACAAGCTCTCGCAGTTCTACATCGATTTCTACGACGGCCAGGTGCAGGACAGCATGGTGGTGCACGATACCTGCGCCTGCGTCTATCTCGTTGCCCGCGAGCTGTTCACCACCCGCTCGGGCGTGGTCCGCGTGCTGACATCAGGCATCGGCGAAGGCAAGACCATCCAGAAGCCCGACGGCATGGTGTTCGGCACCAGCCAGTGGGACAACCTGCCGAGCCAGTTGGTCTGCACGGATGTGGATGCCGCCGGGGCGATGAAACTCGTCGAGGAGACGCTGGTCCGGCAGTGACGCGTCGAATCGATTCAATGGTTTGGCGGTATGCGCTCATTTTCAGAATCCGGATCGTAATATTCGGATTCTGAAAGCTTCGCGCGGCAAGCAAAACCATTGACGCTTCCAGACGCATGCCGCCCGTTCGGCCATCGTAGCGTCCAATGAATTGGCGGATTGCGTTTATGCCTGTCGCGGCATAGGAAATGACGATGGACGAGGTGCTTTTTTCCGATCTGCCGGCTTTCGAGCCCGGCACCGTGTGGCTGACCGGCGCAGGGCCGGGCGATCCCGGGCTGCTGACGCTGCTTGCCGTCAAGGCGCTGCGCGAGGCCGATCATGTTGTCTATGACGCGCTGGTCGATGAGGGCTGCCTTCGGCTCGCGCGGCGGGGCGCGGTGCTCGAATATGCGGGAAAACGCGGCGGCAAGCCCTCGCCGAAACAGCGCGATATTTCTCTCAGGCTGGTGGAGCTCGCGCGCTCGGGCAAGCGGGTGCTGCGGCTCAAGGGTGGCGATCCGTTCGTGTTCGGGCGTGGTGGCGAAGAGGCGCTGACGCTGGTCAACCATGGCATCGCCTTCCGCATCGTGCCGGGTGTCACGGCGGGTATCGGCGGGCTCTCTTATGCGGGCATTCCGGTGACCCATCGGTCGATCACCCATGTGGTGACCTTTCTCACCGGTCACGATTCCTCGGGGCTCGTGCCCGACCGCATCGACTGGCCGTCGATCGCGAAGGGCTCGCCCGTCATCGTCATGTATATGGTGATGAAGCATATCGGCGAGGTCACGCGGCATCTCATCGAGGCGGGGCGGTCGCCGGCCGAACCCGTGGCCTTCGTCTGCAACGCATCGACGACGAAGCAGACGGTATTGGAAAGCACGCTCGGAACGGCGGTGGAAGATTGCGAAGCCGCCGGGCTCGAGCCGCCGGCTATCGTCGTTGTCGGCGAGGTGGTGCGCCTGCGCGGCGGGCTTGACTGGCTCGGTGCGCTCGGGGGCAAGCAGTTGGTGAGCGACCCATTGGGCACCGAGAGCCTCAGGGATCCGGCATGAGCGGCCTCCTGATCGCCGCTCCGTCGTCCGGTTCGGGCAAGACCACGGTGACGCTCGGGCTGCTCAGGGCGCTGAGCCGGCGCGGCATTGGCGTGACGCCGGGCAAGGCGGGGCCTGATTACATCGATCCCGCATTCCACGCGATCGCCTGCGGCACAACATGCCTCAACTACGATCCTTGGGCGATGCGGCCGGAACTGCTTGGTTTTCAGGCATCGGGAGAGGGGCCGCTGGTCATCGAGGCGATGATGGGCCTCTATGACGGTGCCGCCGACCATACGGGCTCGCCAGCCAGCCTTGCCAAGCTTCTCAGTCTCTGCGTGGTGCTGGTCGTCGATTGCGCCCGGCTTTCGCATTCCGTCGGCGCGATGGTGCGTGGGTTTATCTCGCATGATGCGGACCTCCACATATCAGGGGTCATCCTCAACAAGGTCGGCAGCGCGCGCCACGAATCCATGCTGCGTGCCGGGCTGGCAGGTCTTGAGGTGCCTGTTCTCGGCGTGATCTATCAGGACAAGCTTCTCGGCCTGCCCGAACGGCATCTCGGGCTGGTGCTGGCGCAGGAAATCGAGGGAATCGAGGCCTTCATGAACCACGCCGCGGATGTGGTCACCTCGACTTGCGATGTCGATGCGCTGGCCGCGCTGGCGGCGCGGGATGTCATGTCGATTGCAAATCCGGATTGCGCGGTGCCCGCGCTCGGCCGCCATGTGGCGATCGCCCGCGACCAGGCCTTTGCCTTCATCTATCCTCATCTCACGGATGGCTGGCGGGCAGAGGGCGCCGAAATCTCGTTCTTCTCGCCGCTCGCCGATGAAGGACCTTCCGATGCAGCGGACGCGATCTTCCTGCCGGGCGGCTATCCGGAACTGCATGCCGGGCGGCTGAGCACGGCCGGGACGTTCCGCACGTCGATGCTGGATCGCGCGGCTTCCGGTGCGGTGATCTATGGCGAGTGCGGAGGCTACATGACTCTGGGTGAAACGCTTGTCGATGCGTCGGGCACGGAATGGCCGATGCTGGGGCTGCTGCCGCTGGCCACGAGTTTTGCCACGCGCAAGCGGCACCTTGGTTACCGCAAGCTGACGGCGCTCGCGGGACCCTATGCCGGGATGCGGCTCTCGGCGCATGAATTCCATTATTCGACGGTGGTACATGAAGGGCAGGCCGAGCGGCTCTTCGATGCCGTGGATGCGGCGGGCGAACCCGTCGGTCTGGCCGGACTGGTGCGGGAGAATGTGTCGGGCTCCTACATGCACCTGATCGATCTCGCCGGGGCGGACGCCTGATGGCTGGCATTGTCCATGGCGGTGGGCTGAGCGCTGCTTGCGCACGGTATGGCGGTGAGCCGGCCGATTGGCTGGATCTCTCGACGGGCATCAATCCTGATATGGTCACGTTGCCGGACATTCCGGCGGCGGTTTGGAACAGGCTGCCGGACAAGGCGCTTGAGCGGGAGGCGCGGGAGGCTGCACGGGATTGGTATTTGCTTGAGCGCGGAACACCCCCCTCAGTCCCGCCGGATATCGCCCCCTCAAGGGAGGAGATCGACTCGTTGCAAGCGTCTCGTTCCAACGCGGAAATCGAAGATGTGGCAAGCCTCGGTTGGCTTGGGGCGGTGGGCGAGCCGCATATAATCTCCCCCCTTGAGGGGGAGATGCCCGGCAGGGCAGAGGGGGGTGCAACGAAGGATGACGCCTCGGCAGGGTTACCCCTCCCGGTCCCTGGCACCCAGTCCTTCATCCAGATTCTGCCGAAACTCGTGCCCGCCGACCGCCCTGTCGCGATTCTCTCGCCGACTTATGGCGAATACGCCCATTGCTTCCGCCGGGCCGGAATGATGGTCGATGCGATTGGCTCGCTTGATGAATTGACCGATGCACATGGTACGCTCGTCATCGTCAATCCCAACAATCCCACCGGTGGCACGTTCCTGCGTCGGGAATTGATTGCGCTGGCGGCCAGGATGCGCAGGCAGGGCGGGCATCTCCATGTCGATGAGGCGTTTGGCGATGCGCGGCCGGAATTGTCGCTGGCGGCGTTTGCGAGCGAAACATCAGGCGTCACCGTCAGCCGATCGTTTGGCAAGTTCTTCGGTCTGGCGGGAGTACGGCTCGGATTCGTGTTCGCGATTCCCGCCGTCCTCGACACCGTTGAAGCCGAACTTGGTCCCTGGGCCGTATCGGGTCCGGCGCTGTTTCTTGCACGGGAAGTCATGCGGGGCGACAGGGCGAGGATATTGTCGCAACTCGATCAACGCAGAGCGGCGCTCGGCGCGGTGCTTGACACGGCCGGACTGGAAACCATCGGCGGCACCGAACTGTTCACGCTTATCCGGCACAATCGTGCGCAAGAGCTGTTTGAACATCTGGCGCGGTTGCATATATTGGTGCGGAAATTCGATTATGCCGGTGACTGGCTGAGGGTCGGATTGACGCCGGATGAACAGGGGGATCGGCGGCTCGCGCAAGCGCTGGCCTCCGCAAAAGACTAGGGCCAGGACTTCTTGTACACACTTTATGTGCTGTTTCTTGCCCTGCTCGTGGACCGGGCGGTGGGCGATCCGGAAAGTGCGTGGTCGCGCATTCCCCATCCCGTCGTCCTGTTCGGCAAGGCCGTTGCTTTCTGCGAGCGGCAGTTCAATCACAAGGGCCTGAGCGAGCGCGACCGCCGCGCCTATGGCATCATGGCGATCGTCGCATTGCTGATCGCCAGCGTGATGGCCGGTATCCTGATGTCGCGGCTCTTCGTCTATGCCGGCTTTTTCGGCGTCGTCGCGGAGATTATCGTGGTCGCCGTGCTGCTGGCACAGAAAAGTCTTGCCGACCATGTCAGCGCCGTTGCCGGCGCGCTGCGCAAGGAGGGCATTGTCGGCGGGCGCAAGGCCGTGGCCATGGTGGTGGGGCGCGATCCCAACATGCTGGACCGCGCCGGCATCTGCCGAGCGGCGATCGAAAGCCTCGCCGAGAATTTTTCCGATGGCGTGGTGGCGCCGGCGCTATTCTATGCCGTGTTCGGCCTGCCCGGCCTCTTCGCCTACAAGATGCTGAATACCGCCGATTCGATGATCGGGCACATGACGCCGCGCTACCGGCAGTTCGGCTGGGCATCGGCGAAGCTCGACGACCTCGCCAACTGGCCCGCCGCCCGGCTGTCGGCCGTTCTGATCGCGCTCGGTACATGGTTCCGCCGCGGCAAGCCTTCAGCGCGGCAGTCGATCAGCGTGGCCCTGCGCGACCACGGCCTGCATCGCTCGCCCAATTCCGGCTGGCCGGAATCGGCTATGGCCGGTTCGCTCGATGTAGCACTCGCGGGACCGCGAACTTATGCCGGCGAAGAGGTAATGGAGCCGATGCAGAACTCCGCCGGCCGCAAGAATATCGGTCCGACGGATATCGATTCGGCCATCGAGGTCTTCTGGGCGGCCTGCAGCACGTTTACAGCACTTGTGCCCGTTGTTGTGCTAATTCTTGTTCTTGTATTCTGAGGTGCCTGCCACTGCAGATGCTTCAAACTGTGCTTTAGGCGCACCGCTTGGCGTGAGGTTAATCTTGCGCGATTATTATATCGGCGTTAACCAATCCTTTTAATTCATTATGGCACAAAAGTGTCTATAATAGGTCTTCTCGGGGCGGGGTATGTCATGCACATACGACTATTAGGGAAGATCACTATGAATAAGTTCTTTGCGGTCGTTTTGACCTTGCTTGCATTCGGCTTTCTTTCCAACGCGCAGGCTGGCACCATTACTGCCCGCATTTCGCTTTCGTCGCAGACCATGACTGTGACGGACGGCCTGTTCGTCAGGCACAAGTGGAAGATCTCCACCGCCCGTCGCGGCTATGTCACGCCCACCGGCAACTATCGTGCGTACCTGGCCTCACGCCATCATCGGTCGCGCAAATACGATAATGCGCCGATGCCTTATGCGATCTTCTTCAAGGGCGGCTATGCCGTGCATGCGACGTTTGACTTGAAGCGGCTCGGCCGCCCCGCGTCGCATGGCTGCATCCGGCTGCATCCCGATAATGCCGCGGTCTTCTTCAGCCTGGCGCAGAAGTATGGCCTGAGGAACACCAAGGTCATCATTACCCGCTGATGGGCCGCCGCCCGGCGTGGGTGGATTCCACTTTTTCTGTTGCGCGGAATGGGCTAACCCGTAAAGGGGAGGCCTGACCGGCAGGGGAAGCAGAATGCAGCTGGAAGACGTTCTCAAGGGTGTGCTTGCCGATGTCGCCGACCATATCGGCGAGGGCAAGGTCGCCAACTATATTCCGGCGCTCGCCAAGATCGATCCGAAAAAGTTCGGCATGGCAGTGGTGACCGTCGACGGCGAGGCCCACGTGATGGGCGACGCCGAGGAAGCCTTTTCGATCCAGAGCATTTCGAAGGTTTTCACGCTGACCCTGGCGCTCGGCCGGGTGGGCGAGGGGCTGTGGAAGCGGGTGGGCCGCGAACCCTCCGGCACGCCGTTCAATTCCATCGTCCAGCTCGAGCAGGAACAGGGAATCCCGCGCAATCCCTTCATCAATGCCGGCGCCATCGTGGTGGCCGATACGCTGCTTTCGGGCCACCAGCCGCGCGAGACGCTGGGCGAGATCCTGAGTTTCATGCGCTACCTCACCAATGACGACAGTATCATCATCGATGCGGAAGTGGCGCGCTCGGAACAACAGACCGGCTTCCGCAATGCCGCGCTCGCCAATTACATGCACGCCTTCTCCAATATCCACAATCCGGTCGAAAAGACGCTTGGCGTCTATTTTCACCAATGCGCGCTGTCGATGAATTGCGTGCAACTCGCGAGGGCCGGGCTGTTCCTGGCCAATCGGGGGCTGCTGACGCAGGGCGGGCGCAGCGTCGTCTCGTGGGAGCGCGCGCGGCGCATCAACGCGCTGATGCTGACCTGCGGGCATTATGACGCCTCGGGCGATTTCGCCTTCCGGGTGGGCTTGCCGGGCAAGAGCGGGGTCGGCGGCGGCATCCTGGCCATCGCGCCGGGCAAGGCCGCGATCGCCGTCTGGTCGCCGGGGCTGAATGCCAATGGCAATTCCGCGACCGGGACGAAGGCGCTGGAAAGCTTTGCCAAGCGCACGGGCTGGTCCATCTTCGGCTGAACAAGCGCGTTCGGTCAGAACGAGCCTTCGACCAGGCTCTTGAGAGTCCGAAGATCCTTGTCGATGTGTTTCGCATCGGTCTCGAAATCGGTGTCGGACATGCCGGATGCGCGCAGCAGAGTGAACATCACTTCCGCGCCATCGCCGTTCGGCACGACGCGGAGCGCGTTGTGGAATTTCCTGCCATCGGGCAATGTGACCTCGTGATCGGCGACGCCAAGGTCGTTGGCGGGTACGAAGCGCACCTGAACTTCTCCGAGCGGACCACCATCGGCGACCCAATGATCGCCGCGTTTCTCCAGGCCGGCGCCGAGGCCCGCCGCCCAATGCGGCATGTTTTCCGGGTTCAGCACGAACGCCGCGACGTCGTGCCAGTCGCGCTCGATGGCGATGTGGATAATGCGGGCTTGCATGGTGGACATTTCGATCTCCCTGGCTGCGGTACGCTCTATCAACGAATGCTGCCAACAACGTCAGCGGCAGGCGTTGGTTTCAAGTCTCGCTGCGCTCCCGCTTTCCGCAAGTCCGCTATATCGCACAATTCCTTTCGATTTTTCTGGTTTGGCTCCGATGATAACGCCTTGCCTCGTGACACGTGCCGCGCCTATAGTCCGGCCAAAATCAGCAACTTGAATATCCAGGGAGATGACGCGTGGAACAGGCGGAAATCGGTTTGATCGGGCTTGCCGTGATGGGCTCGAACCTCGCGCTCAACATTGCCGAGAAGGGCAATCGCATCGCGGTGTTCAACCGCAGCCCCGACAAGACGGATCATTTCTATGCCGAGGCCGGCAAGCTCCGCGACCGCATCATTCCCTGCAAGACGATGGAGGAGTTCGTTGCCTCGATTCGTCCGCCGCGTCCCGTCATCATCATGGTGCAGGCCGGTGCGCCGGTCGACCAGGTGATGGAGGGTCTCAAGAAGGATCTCTCCGCCGGCGACATCATCATCGATGCCGGCAATGCCAATTTCCGCGACACGATCCGCCGCTTCGACAGCCTCAAGGATTCCGGCCTGACCTTCATCGGCATGGGCGTGTCGGGCGGCGAAGAGGGTGCGCGCCATGGCCCCTCGATCATGGTTGGCGGCAAGGAAGAGTCCTACAAGCGCGTTGAAAAGGTGCTGACCTCGATCTCGGCGAAGTTCAAGGGCGAGGATTGCTGCGCCTGGCTGGGCGAGAACGGTGCGGGGCATTTCGTCAAGACGATCCATAACGGCATCGAATATGCCGACATGCAAATGATCGCTGAAATCTACGGCATCCTGCGCGACGGGCTCGGACTGTCAGCCAAGGAATGCTCGGATATCTTCGGCAAGTGGAACAAGGGCCGCCTTGAATCCTATCTCATCGAAATCTCCGAGTTGGTGCTCAGCAAGAACGACCCGATCTCGGGCAAGCCGATGGTCGACATGATCGTCGACAAGGCAGGCCAGAAGGGCACTGGCAAGTGGTCGGCGATCGAGGCGCAGAACATGGGCGTGCCGGCCACCGGCATCGAGGCGGCGGTTGCGGCCCGCAGCCTGTCGTCGTTCAAGAAGCAGCGCGAGCATGCCGAGACGGTACTCGGCCTCCCTGATGCCGACCAGATCAAGTCGATCGACCGCAATCAGCTGATAGCCGATCTCGAGTTGGCGCTGCTGGCCGGCAAGATAGGCGCCTATGCGCAGGGCTTCGCCGTCATGAGCGAGGCCTCGAAGGAATTCGGCTGGTCGCTGCCGATGCCGACCATTGCGCAGATCTGGCGCGCCGGCTGCATCATCCGCTCGCAGTTCCTCGACGATATCACGTCGGCCTTCCGCGCCATGCCGGATGCCGACAACCTGGTGATCACGCCGGCTTTCGCCGCGCTGGTGAAGGAGACTGACGGTGCGTTGCGCCGCGTCGTCTCGACCGCGGCACTCAACGGTCTCGCGGTTCCGGCGCTTGCCTCCGCGCTCGGCTATTTCGACAGCTACCGTCGCGGACGCGGCACCGCCAACCTCATCCAGGCCCAGCGCGATTTCTTCGGCGCCCACGGCTTCGATCGCGTCGATGGCGTGGACAAGCATCATGGCCCATGGGGCAGCGGGCTGGCGGATTTCGCGTAACTATCCAGTCCGCGACGTCATCCTCGGGCTTGTCCGAGGATTGGGTTGGTCAGTTAAAGAACTGAGAAACAACAACTATTTCGCAAAGCAATATGCGTTGTCAGATGTTCGGGACAAGCCCGAGCATGACGGAGAGCGCTTTGCGACGCTGAAGATTTCAGTGTGTTCACCCTTAGGCGTCTGTAAGGCTCAGTTCGGAAACATCAGCCGTCCATCCGGCATGCAGATGCTCTGTAGCTGCTCCGGCGCGACACCCTCGATGCGGCCGAGGACAGCTTTGGCGAGTTCGCGGCCGGCCAGTCGGATATCCTCGTTGACGGTGATCACCTCGGGCCGTACGAAGCGCAGGAGATCGGCCGGCTGCTTGGAGACCATGTCGATATCGCGTCCGACCTGCCGGCCCGCAGCCGCAAGCGCGGAGGAAATCGCCACCGCGCCCGCGCTCGATCCTGAAATGATGCCGTCGGTTTCCGGATGGTCCCTGAGCAGGTTCATAGCCGCTCGATAGACGACCTGAAGCGGATCGTGCACCGTGGCGTCGCGCAGCGGCACCCGCTCGCAGCCGAAATCCCGCAAACCGGCGAGATAGCCGGCATGCATATGATGAAAGAAAGTGAAGCGGGGCAGGGGTTCGAGGATCGCCAGCCGGCGCCGCCCACGCTCGGCCAGCATGCGCACCGCGTCATAGGCATAGGCCTCGTTGTCGAAGTCGTGGAAGGGATGGGCCACGCCGAGTTCCGTGCGCCCATGGGTGACGAAGGGCATGTTGCGCTCGAGCAGCAGTTTTACGCGCGGGTCTTCCGGCTCGATGGATGACAGGATGACGCCATCGGCCGATCCCGTTTCGACGATATAGCGCACCGGCGCCATGGCGTCGCGGTCGCTTCTATACGGCGTGACGATAAGGTGGTAGTTTGTCGAGGCGAGAACTTCAGAAATGCCGTAGACGATATGGGAGGTCAGGCCCATCAGTTCTTCGTCGATGTTCAGGATCAGGCTGATGACATTGGTCTTGCCTGTGCGGAGGCGTACGCCCGCACGGTTCGGATGGTAGCCGATCTGGGTGGCGACGAGCCGCACGCGCTCCTTGGTTTCCTGGCTGATGTCGGGTGCATCCTTCAACGCACGCGACACGGTGGTGACACCAAGACCCGTCATGAAGGCGATCGTCTTGAGAGTCGGCCGCTCTCCCGGCACCGGCGCCTGGCCAGATTGTACCATGCTTCTCATTCCGTCCATTCCCGTATGCGTGCCGTCTATGACCGAAATCCGCCACAAACGCCATCTCCTCCTTGGGGACGGTAAAAATCTGTAACGTTACAGGTGAAATGTCGAGCGATATTTCGAGTTTGTGCCGGATTTCTATCTTGCGGTGCAAAAAATCATTGCCTGAAAAAATTTTGCGCCTGCGAACATTATTTCGGATGCCAAAATAATTGTAAATTGGAATATACATATGTATATCAATGGTTTATTGCCTATTGTGCGCTGTGCATAATATCTGGCTTTTAAGGCGATTTAGAGAATTTTCGACCTTCGATTTGCAATTTTTACTTGTATTTCGTTAAATCAGCGGAAATTTTCATTCCAGCTGTTGCGGACATCCGGCAATTCGCATAAGTTTTTCCGGCAACGTTTCAGTGAGGGAGGAGAACTCATGAAGTCTCGTTATTTTGCAGCAGTGCTCGCGGCTTCCGTGGCACTGGGGGGCGGCATCGCGAACGCGACCGATCTCGAAGTCACGCATTGGTGGACATCCGGTGGCGAGGCTGCGGCCGTCGCCGAGCTGGCCAAGGCATTCGATGCCACCGGCAACAAGTGGATCGACGGCGCTATCGCCGGTTCGGGCGGCACTGCCCGGCCGATCATGATCAGCCGCATCACCGGCGGTGACCCGATGGGTGCCACGCAGTTCAACCATGGCCGCCAGGCCGAGGAGCTGGCACAGGCCGGCCTGATGAAGGATCTGACGGCGATCGCGGAAAAGGAACACTGGAAGGATATCATCCGCCCGGCGAGCCTGCTCGACAGCTGCACGATCGATGGCAAGATCTATTGCGCACCGGTCAACATCCATTCCTGGCAGTGGCTGTGGCTTTCCAACAAGGCATTCGCCGATGCCGGCGTCGCGGTGCCGAAGAACTGGGATGAATTCGTGGCCGCGGCACCCGCGCTCGAAGCCAAGGGCATCATTCCGCTCGCAGTCGGTGGCCAGCCCTGGCAGGCCGCAGGCGCGTTCGACGTGCTGATGGTCGCCATCGCAGGCAAGGATACTTTCCACAAGGTGTTCAAGGACAAGGACGCCGAAGTCGCGGCAGGTCCTGAGATCGCCAAGGTTTTCAAGGCTGCCGACGACGCTCGCCGCATGTCCAAGGGCAGCAATGTCCAGGATTGGAACCAGGCCACCAACCTCGTGATCCAGGGCAAGGCTGCCGGCCAGATCATGGGCGACTGGGCGCAGGGTGAATTCCAAGTCGCGGGCCAGGTCGCCGGCAAGGATTATACTTGCCTACCCGGGCTGGGCGTGAACGAAATCATCTCCACCGGCGGTGATGCCTTCTACTTCCCGCTGCTCAAGGACGAAGAAAAGTCCAAGGCGCAGGACGTGCTGGCCTCGACGCTTCTCAACCCGGTTACCCAGGTTGCGTTCAACCTGAAGAAGGGTTCCCTGCCGGTTCGTGGCGATGTCGATCTCGCTGCTGCCAATGATTGCATGAAGAAAGGTCTCGAAATCCTTGCCAAGGGCAATGTCATCGAAGGCACCGACCAGCTGCTTTCGCCCGACAGCCAGAAGCAGAAGGAAGACCTGTTCTCCGAATTCTTCGCCAACCCGTCGATGACTCCCGAAGCCGCGCAGAAGCGCTTCGCGGAAATCATCGGATCGGCTGACTAAGATCATCCCCGATCCCGGCCGGCGGCATCTGCCGCCGGCCGGTTTCCCACGCCCCTCATGTCGGGGCTGAAGGCGAAGGTTATGCCACGCGCGCTTCTCCAACGGAGCACGCCGCATGGCTTCCGATCGTGAATGAGGAGACTGACCCATGACGGGCCAAAAGACCCATGCCGGCCGGCCGAACAAACTATTCCGCAATCTCAATGCGAAGATTGCCTCGATCCCCATGATCCTCACCGCCGTCGTGATTTTCCTTGGCGGTACGATCTGGACGGTCGTCTATTCTTTCACCAATTCGAAGCTGTTGCCGCGCCTGAAATTCGTCGGTCTCGATCAGTACGACAGGTTGTGGGACGCCCCGCGATGGGTCATCTCGATCCAGAATCTGGCGATCTACGGCATATTGATGCTGATCTTCAGCCTGGTGGTCGGCTTCGTTCTGGCTGCCCTCATGGATCAGAAGATCCGCTTCGAGAACACGTTCCGCACGATCTTCCTTTATCCGTTCGCGCTGTCCTTCATCGTCACCGGCCTTGTCTGGCAATGGGTGCTGAACCCGGAATACGGCATCCAGTCGATCATCCGCGGGCTCGGCTGGACGAGCTTCAATTTCGATCCGCTCTACAATGCCGACATCGTCATCTATGGCATCACGATCGCAGCACTCTGGCAGGGCACGGGCCTGGTCATGTGCCTGCTGCTCGCCGGCTTGCGCGGTATCGACGAGGACATTTGGAAAGCGTCGCGCATCGACGGCATCCCGACGTGGAAGACCTATCTCTTCATCGTCATTCCGATGATGCGCCCCGTCTTCATCACCACGCTCGTCATCATCGCCAGCGGCATCGTGCGCGTCTACGACCTGGTCGTCGCCCAGACGTCGGGCGGTCCCGGCATCGCGTCGGAAGTGCCGGCGAAATACGTCTACGACTACATGTTCCAGGCGCAGAATCTCGGCCAGGGCTTTGCGGCCTCGACCATGATGCTCCTCACTGTCGCCATCATCATCGTGCCCTGGGCTTACCTGGAATTCGGAGGACGCAAGCGTGTCTGATACCGTCGCTCTCGTACCCGACAACCACCTGCCGTCGGCGATTTCCGAATTCAGCGGTCCGCGCGGGCCGAAGCCGCGCCGTACCTTCTCCGGCCGCAACATCATGCTTTACGGCATACTGATCTTCGCGGCGCTCTATTATCTCCTGCCGCTCTACGTGATGGTCGTGACGTCGCTGAAGGGCATGCCCGAAATCCGGCTCGGCAACATCTTCGCGCCGCCGATGGAAATCACCTTTGAACCCTGGGTCAAGGCCTGGTCGCAGGCCTGCACGGGGTTGAACTGCGATGGCCTGTCACGCGGCTTCTGGAATTCGGTGCGGATCACCGTGCCGTCGACGCTGATCTCGATCCTGATCGCCTCGATCAACGGCTATGCGCTGGCGAACTGGAAGTTCAAGGGCGCTGACATCTTCTTCACGATCCTGATCGTCGGCGCCTTCATCCCCTATCAGGTGATGATCTATCCGATCGTTATCGTGCTCAGGGAAATGGGCATCTACGGCACGCTGACCGGCCTGATTCTCGTCCATTCGATCTTCGGCATGCCGATCCTGACGCTGCTGTTCCGCAACTACTTCACCTCGCTGCCCGAGGAATTGTTCAAGGCAGCCCGCATCGATGGCGCGGGCTTCTGGCAGATCTATCTCCAGATCATGCTGCCGATGTCGCTGCCGATCTTCGTGGTCGCCATGATCCTGCAGATCACCGGTATCTGGAACGACTTCCTGTTCGGGGTCGTCTTCACCCGGCCGGAATACTACCCGATGACGGTGCAGCTCAACAACATCGTCAATTCCGTCCAGGGCGTGAAGGAATACAATGTCAACATGGCCGCCACGCTGCTCACCGGCGCGGTGCCGCTTCTCGTCTACTTCGTGTCCGGGCGTCTCTTCGTCCGCGGCATCGCCGCCGGCGCAGTCAAGGGATAAAACATGGCAACCTCAGTCTCCATCAAGGACCTTTCCCTGAGCTTCGGCGCCGTCAAAGTGCTGGAAACCCTCAACCTCGACATCGCCGATGGTGAGTTCCTGGTGCTGCTCGGCTCGTCGGGCTGCGGAAAATCGACCTTGCTCAACTGCATTGCCGGCCTACTCGAGCCGACCGAGGGCCAGATTTTCATCAAGGGCAAGAACGTCACCTGGGAAGAGCCCAAGGATCGCGGCATCGGCATGGTGTTCCAGTCCTACGCGCTCTATCCGCAGATGACCGTCGAGAGGAACCTGTCCTTCGGGCTCAGGGTGGCCAAGATGCCGAAGGCGGAAATCGACAAGCGCGTGCAGCGCGCCTCCGACATCCTGCAGATCGGGCCGCTGCTCAAGCGCAAGCCATCGGAACTCTCGGGCGGACAGCGCCAGCGCGTCGCTATCGGCCGCGCCCTGGTGCGTGACGTCGATGTCTTCCTGTTCGACGAACCGCTCTCCAACCTCGATGCCAAGCTGCGTGCCGAACTGCGTGTCGAGATCAAGCGCCTGCATCAGTCGCTCAAGAATACCATGATCTATGTGACGCATGACCAGATCGAGGCGCTGACGCTGGCCGACCGCATCGCGATCATGAAGAGTGGCGTCATCCAGCAGCTCGCCGATCCCTCGACCATCTACAACAGGCCGAAGAGCCTGTTCGTCGCCGGCTTCATCGGTTCGCCATCGATGAATTTTCTCAAGGGCGAGCTAGAAGCAGGCGAGGGTGGTCTCGTGGTCAATGCCAATGGCGTCAAGATTCCGCTTAATGGCTACAAGGCCGATGGTCCTGTCGAACCGGGCCGCAAGGTCGTGCTCGGTATCCGGCCGGAGCATGTCGCCGTCGATGAGCCCTCGGCCACCAAGACCTTCGATGCCGTCGTCGATATCGAGGAGCCGATGGGTGCCGACAATCTGCTCTGGCTGAAATTCGCCGGCCAGACGATTTCTGTCCGCATCGCCGGCGCCCGTCGCTACGCTCCAGGTGCACAGATCAAGCTTTCCCTCGATTTGAGCCTCGCATCGCTGTTCGATGCGGAAACAGAATTGCGGATCTGACGTTTCCCACCGTCTTATCCCGGAGAATTTGAAATGCCTGAAACCACCCAAATCGACCTCGGTGGCGTTTGGTCACTTGCTTCCGAGGGTCAGCCGCCTGGCCTGTCGATCACCATACCCGGCGATGTGCATTCGGCGCTGCAGGGCCAGGGCGTGATCCCCGACCCGTATTTCGGAAAGAACGAGGCCCAGGTCCAATGGGTGGCGCATCAGGACTGGAAACTGACCCGCAGCTTCCAGCTCGACGTCGCCGATCTCAATGGCAGCTGGTATCTCGATCTCGATTTCGTCGATACCGTTGCGACCATCCGCATCAATGGCGAGATGGTGCTCGAATGCGACAATTGCTTCCGGCGCTATCGGCCGGATGTCTCGCCTTTCCTCGTCGCGGGCGAGAACACGCTCGACGTCATCCTGCACTCCCCTGTTCGAGCCGGCAAGGAGGTCTATGACCGCCAGCCATTCGAGGTGCCGTGGAGCAAGAATTGCCCAATTCCCTATGGCAACATGCTGCGCAAGCCGGCCTGCCATTTCGGCTGGGACTGGAACATCGCGCTGGCTCCATCGGGGCTCTATGGCACGGTCAAGCTGCGCAAGCTCGACCTTGCGCGCATCGAGCACGTCATAGTCAAGCAGATGCATCTGGCCAATGGCAGCGTTGAACTCAATGTCGTCCTGACGCTGTTTGCCGTCGATCCCAGCGTCCTGCCGATCGATTTCGATCTCGACGGTGAGAAGGTGCATGTCGATTGCGCCGTCAATGCCGGGGAAACCGTCGTTCACCAGGTCTTCCAGATCGAGCGTCCGCGCCTGTGGTGGCCGGCGGGCAGCGGCGAGCAGGCGCTCTACAATGTCGATGTGACCATTCCCGGCGACCATGTCAGGCGCCAGGTCGGCATTCGCACCGTCGAACTCTTGACCGACAAGGATGAGGCGGGCAGCCGCTTCGCCTTCCGCATCAATGGCCGCGAGATATTCTGCAAGGGCGCCAACTGGATTCCCGCCGACGCGCTGTTTTCCAGAACCAGCCCTGAAAAGACCGAGGCGCTGCTCAAATCCGCGGTCGATGCCAATATGAACATGATACGCATCTGGGGCGGTGGCTTCTACGAGCACGATTGGTTCTACGACGCCTGCGACCGGCTGGGCCTTATGGTCTGGCAGGATTTCATGTTCGCCTGCAATCTCTATCCTTCGCTGCCGGACTATCTCGAAAACGTCACGGCGGAGGTGGATTACCAGGTGCGGCGGCTGTCGCATCACGCCTCCATCGTGTTGTGGTGCGGCGACAACGAACTGGTCGGCGCGCTGACCTGGTTCGAGGCATCGCGGAAGGATCGCGACCGCTACCTGGTGTCCTATGACCGGCTCAACCGTACTATTGAGGTCGCGGCCAGGAAGGCCAATTCCGATGTTCTGTGGTGGCCGTCGAGCCCGTCCTGCGGCTATCTCGACTTCGGCGATGCCTGGCATGCCGATGGCTCGGGCGACATGCATTTCTGGTCGGTCTGGCACGAAAACGAGTCCTTCGACCATTACCGCTCCGTCAAGCCGCGCTTCTGTTCGGAGTTTGGCTTCCAGTCCTACACGTCCAACCTGCTGGTCGATGGCTTCTCGGAGAAGAAGGACCAGAATATCGCCTCTCCCGTGATGGAGGTGCACCAGAAGAATATCGGCGGCAACGAGCGGATCGCGGGCACGATGTTCCGCTATTTCCGCTTTCCCAAGGATTTTCCGAACTTCGTCTATCTCAGCCAGATCCAGCAGGGGCTGGCGATCAAGACGGCTGTCGAATACTGGCGCTCGCTCAAGCCGCACTGCATGGGCACCATCATCTGGCAACTCAACGACACCTGGCCGGTGGCCTCCTGGGCGAGCCTCGATTACGGCGGCAACTGGAAGGCCATGCATTACCAGGCGCGGCGCTTTTTCGAGCCGGTCAATATCTTCGCGATTCCATCGCCGGATGGTTCGGCGATCGACATCGCCATGGTCAATGATCTGATGACGCTGACTGAAGTCACCGCCGAATTCTTCATCGTATCGATGGACGGAAGGCGTACGCCACTGACTTCGGCGCGCGGCACCTGCCGGCCCGATGCCTCCTCGACGCTGATTTCGATCCCCGCCGACGGCATCCCGGATGGCAGTCTGCTCGCATGGTTCTTCACCGCGTCCGATGGGTTGTCGGGCAGGGGCCATCATGTCGACGGCACCTACAAACAGCTCGAACTCGAGCCATCGGGTCTTTCCGCACGCACCACGCGCCGCGCGGATGGCACCTACGAGATCGCCCTGTCATCCAGGGGGCTGGCGCTTTTTGTGATGATCGAAGCCAGCATCGAGGGCCGGTTCTCCGACAATGTGCTCGAACTGACGTCAGGCGAGAGCCAGACCATAACCTTCGTTCCCGTCGATGCGGCGGAAGCCGAATTCACCATCCGCGATCTCTATTCCTGCCAGTCGGCGGATTGATCGCCCATTCCGGGCGTACCCAGCGCCCAATTGCAGAGGACACGACTGATGACAGATGTTTCTTTCCAACTTTATAGCGGTCGTAACTTCCCGCCGCTTTCCGACCTGATCAAGCTGATTGGCTCGCTCGGCTACACGGAAGCCGAAGGTTTTGGCGGTATTTATGGTGATCTCGACGATGCCGGCGTCAACGCGCTCAAAGCCGAACTCGATGCGGTCGGCGTCAGAATGGCAACCGGCCATTTCGGCATCGACCAGCTCGAAAACGAAACGGCGAAAATGCTCAACGTGGCGAAGACACTTGGCATGGATGCTGTCTATTGCCCCTACATCATGCCCGATCAACGTCCGACTGACGCCGCCGGCTGGAGCGCATTCGGCGCACGGCTCGACAAGGCGGGCAAGCCTTTCAAGGACGCGGGTTTCGATTTCGGCTGGCATAACCATGATTTTGAATTCGTGGCACTCTCCGATGGTTCGCTGCCGCATGACCGCATTTTCGAAGCCGGCCCCGGCCTTTCCTGGGAGATCGATGTTGCCTGGGTCATCCGCGGCGGCGCCGATCCCTTGAAGTTCATCGACCGCTACAAGGACAGGATCACATCCGTCCATGTGAAGGACATCGCACCGGCCGGCCAGGCCGAGGACGAGGGCGGCTGGGCCGATGTCGGCCATGGCACGGTCGACTGGAAGACGCTCTGGCAGGCGCTGAAAGCCACCAAGGCGCGCCATTTCGTTGTCGAACACGACAATCCCAATGACATCAAGCGCTGCGCATCGCGTTCGATCGCATCCATCAAGGCATTCTGAGGATATTCCCATGACGAAAGAATACGGCGTCGGCATCATTGGATGCGGCAATATTTCGGGGGCTTACTTCAAGCTCATCCCGATGTTCAAGAACCTTGATGTGGTGGCCTGCACCGACATCAACATGGAAGCCGCCAAGGGCCGCGCAGAGGAGTTCGGCGTCGAGGCGCAGGAAATCGATGCGCTGCTCGCCAATCCGGCGGTGGATGTGGTCGTCAACCTGACGATCCCCGAGGCGCATTATGCCGTCTCGAAGAAGGCGCTCGAGGCGGGCAAGCATGTCTATTCGGAAAAGCCCTTCGTGCTTTCGATCGAAGAGGGCGAGGATCTCCGAAAAATCGCCGACGCCAAGGGCCTCAAGGTCGGCTCGGCGCCGGATACCTATCTCGGTGGTTCGCACCAATATGCCCGCCACCTGATCGACTCGGGCAAGATCGGCAAGGTCACGTCGGGTTCGGCGCATGTGCTCGGGCCGGGCATGGAAATGTGGCATCCGAATCCGGATTTCTTCTTCCGCCCCGGCGGCGGCCCGATCCTCGATATGGGACCCTACTACATCAACAACCTCGTCAATCTGATCGGCCCGATCAAGCGCGTGGTCGCACTCGCCAACAAGGGTAAGGAAGAGCGCATCATCAGCAATGGCCCACGCACCGGCGAGAAGGTGCCCGTGATCGTCGCCACCAATGTCCATGCGATCCTGGAATTCGTGAACGGTGCGCATGTGTCGCTGACCGCGAGCTGGGACGTCTGGGCCAATCGTCACCAGAACATGGAACTCTACGGCACCGAGGGTGCGATCTTCGTGCCGGACCCGAACTTCTTCGGCGGCAAGGTCGAGGTGTCAGGCACCGACAAGGAGCCGAAGGAGGTCGAGGTCTGGGATCATCCGATGACGGCGAAGAACTACGAGTTCGCCTGGGGCACGCAGGCCAATTATCGCGGTGTGGGCCTGTCCGACATGATGCGGGCCGTTGAAACGGGCGGTGACTATCGCTGCTCGCTCGACCGGTCGCTGCACACGATCGACGTGCTGACCTCGATCCTGCGCTCGGCGGAGGAGGGCAAAGCGGTCGATATCCGCACCACCTGCACCCAGCCTGCGGCGTTCGGGATCGAGGATGCCAAGGCGCTGTTGCGGTAAGGATCGCCCCTCAGCCTCTCCCCGTTGAAACGGGGAGAGGGGACGCAAGAGGCGCGGACAGTGCCACAAATCCCTTCTCCGTGTGAGCGGGAGAAGATGCCGGCAGGGCAGGCGCAGCATGTCGCGCCGGAGATGAGGGGCAGACGTCCGGTTGCGGCCTCGTCTATGGCGGAGTATTAGCCACATACTGAAAATCATACTTTTGGGAGTAATCACCATGGCCTGGCAGCCCGCCGACAACCGCTACGAAACCATGAAATACAATCGCCTCGGCAAGAGCGGACTCAAGCTGCCGGCGATTTCGCTCGGCCTCTGGCACAATTTCGGCGGCGATACCCGTCACGAACTCAAGCGCGAGATCTGCCGCACGGCCTTCGATCTCGGCATCACCCATTTCGATCTCGCCAACAATTACGGCCCGCCTCCCGGTAGCGCCGAGACCGCGTTCGGCGAGATCCTGCGCACGGATTTCCAGGGCTATCGCGACGAACTGATCGTCTCGTCCAAAGCCGGCTACGACATGTGGAAGGGGCCTTATGGCGAATGGGGCAGCCGCAAATACCTGATTGCCTCCTGCGACCAGAGTCTGAAGCGCACGGGCCTGGATTATTTCGACATCTTTTATTCGCACCGCTTCGACCCCTACACACCCCTCGAAGAGACGATGGGCGCGCTCGACCAGATCGTGCGCTCGGGCAGGGCGCTCTATGTCGGCATCTCGTCCTACAATTCCAAGCGGACCAAGGAAGCCTACAAGATCCTCAAGGACCTCGGCACGCCCTTCGTCATCCACCAGCCGAGCTATTCGATGATCAACCGCTGGATCGAGGAAGACGGCCTGATCGACACGCTGGAAGATCTGGGTCTCGGCTCGATCGTCTTCTCGCCGCTCGCCCAGGGCATGCTGACCGCCAAATATCTCGGCGGCATTCCCGGGGACAGCCGTGCGGTGCAGGAGAAGTCGCTCAACCCGGATTTCCTCAACGAGAAGAATGTCGAGAACATTCGCGCGCTCAACAGCATCGCCGAGAAGCGCGGCCAGACGCTGGCCCAGATGGCGCTCGCCTGGGTGCTGCGCGGCGGCCGCATCACGTCAGCCCTGATCGGCGCTTCCAAGCCGAGCCAGGTGGTGGATTGCGTGGCGGCGATCGAAAAGCCCGATTTCACCAAGGCGGAGCTTGAGGAGATCGACAAACATGCGAAGGAGGCCGACATCAATCTGTGGGCGGCTTCGGCCGAGCGCAAGGGGCCGGCGCGGAAGAAAAAGTAAAGACAACTGCTTCTGTCGTCTCGCCGTGACCACGATTTGTTGGAGAGTTGGATGGCCGACCAAGACAATCTCGTCATCATGCCGATGCCGAGTCTGGTTGCCACATTGTTGAATAGGGAGCGGGCCAAGGGCAGTCCGCTCACCGAAGCAGAGGTCATTCATATTCGCGACAACGCTCCATCGGTTGCCGTGCCTCGCGATATCGTGCCGACGATCGAGGAGCAACGAGGCTACATCGACGTTGATCCGGAAAACTGCTGGGAGGAGTGGCAGATAGCGCGGCGAGAGTTCGAAGAGTGACAAGGTGCAACGTGGCTGAAAGACGCGGAAAGAACGTGCAATGATCCAGAACCCCATCCTGCCAGGCTTCAACCCGGATCCATCCATCTGCCGCGTCGGCGATGATTACTATACCGCCACCTCGACCTTCGAATGGTTTCCGGGCGTGCAGATCCATCATTCCCGGGATCTGGCGAACTGGACGCTCGTCACCCGTCCGCTCAACCGCAAGAGCCAGCTCGACATGCGCGGCAATCCGGACTCCTGCGGCGTCTGGGCGCCGTGCCTGTCCCATGCCGACGGCCAGTTCTGGCTGGTCTATACCGACGTCAAGCGCTTGGACGGCTCGTTCAAGGATGCGCATAACTACATCGTCACCGCGCCAGCGATCGAAGGGCCGTGGTCGGACCCGGTCTATGTCAATTCCTCGGGCTTCGATCCATCGCTCTTCCATGACGAGGATGGCCGCAAGTGGTTCATGCAGATGCAATGGAACCATCGCCGTGAGGCGTTCAATACGCCGGGCCGGAATCCGGCCTTCGACGGCATTCTCTGCCAGGAATGGGATGCAAAGACGAGGAAGCTCGTCGGGCCGATCCACAATATCTTCGGTGGCACCGAACTCGGGCTGGTCGAGGGCACGCACATCTTCCGCAAGAATGGTTGGTATTACATCACCGCCGCGGAGGGTGGCACGGGGTACGACCATGCGATCAGCATGGGCCGGTCGAAGAATGTGATCGGACCCTACGAGCTCCACCCGGACAAATACCTGGTGACCTCGAAGGACGCGCCGGATGCGGTGCTTCAGCGCGCCGGTCATGGGCAATATGTCGAGACGCCGGAGGGCGAGGGCTATGTGACGCATCTCTGTGGCCGCCCGCTACCGCCGCACCGGCGTTGCACGCTCGGCCGCGAGTCCGGCATTCAGAAGATCACGTGGCATAGGGATGGCTGGCCCCGGCTTGCCCATGGTGGCTTGGTGCCTGCGGTCGAGGTGCCCGCGCCAAACGGTGCCGTGACCACCGAGCGGCCCAGGACAGTGAGCTACGGCTTCAACGAAAGCACGCTTCATTCCGATTTCCAGTGGCTGCGGACGCCGGCGCCCGAGCGGCTTTTCTCCACGACAACCAGGCCGGGGCACCTACGGCTCACCGGCCGCGAAAGCATCGGGTCATGGTTCGAATTCTCGCTCGTGGCTCGGCGGCAGGAGGATCATCGGTTCCGCGCCGAGACGGTGGTGGAATTCTCGCCCGAAACCTACCAGCAGACGGCGGGTCTAACCTATTATTACAACCGCCACAAATTCCATGCGATCGGCATCACCCTGCATGAAAAGCTGGGCCGCGTGCTGGTCGTCCAATCCTGCCCCGGCGACTATCCCTCCGGCAAGCTCACATTCCCGATCGAGAGCGGCATCGCTGTTCCGGATGGCCGCATTCATCTCGCAGTCGAGGTGATCGACAACGACCTGCAATTCTTCTGGCACGCCGAGGGCGCGAGCGAATGGCAGAAGGCCGGCCCGGTGCTCGATGGTGGCGTGGTATCGGATGAGGGTGGCGTCGGCGAGCACGGCTCGTTCACGGGCGCCTTCGTGGGCATGTTCGCCTACGATATCACCGGCGGCGGCAAGGCGGCCGATTTCGACGGTTTCAGCTATCAGCGGCTCCGAAAATCGTGGGAAGACCCGCCGAATGATGTCCGGCGGGTCTCCTGGAATGCTTAGTTTGCGAATTTGATACCGGCGCGAACTTCGCCGATCGCGAGCCTGATGAGGCTCTGGGCCTTGGCCTTGTGGCCGCCCTTGTTGTTCGCTGCCCTATCAAGATAGACGTTTGCGGCATTGAGATTATCAAGCGCCGCGCGCATGTTGGGCTGGTCGTTGTCTTTGCCCTTCTTGATAATGATCGTCGTCTTTGTCTGGCTCTGCGCCACGGCGTTGAGGCCTGCGCCGGCGATGAGGCCGAAGGCCATGGAAATCGCGACGATGGCCGGAGTTTTAAGCTTGGTCATGGAGGGTTTCCTTCCCGTTTTCAATCAATGCTGGTAACAGAATCAATGTTCAATATCCGGAGCCTACAGGTCAACATGGTCGGGCTCCAGCCCGCTTCGCGCCCGCGCACTCACAATTTCGTAGGCGCGTTCGAGATCGTGGCAGAATTTCCGCGAGTCGAAAAGTGCAAGGGTGTTGCGCCCTTCGCGGAGGTGGCGGCGATGTGCGAGAAGCGCCTCCGGGTTCGACGCGAGCGCGACAGCCATCTCCACGAAGGCCTCGCCGTCCGCAGCGACCAGTTCCGGTAGTCCGGTTGCGTTGAGCAGGCTTTCCGAGACGCGCGAGGCGAAGTTCGTGCCGCGTTTGGTCAGCACCGGCAGCCCGGCCCAGAGCATATCCGAAGTCGTCGTGTGGCCGTTATAGGGAAACGTGTCGAGCCCGAGATCGGCGGCCGTGATGCGGGTGACATGGGCGTCGTAGCCGACCGCATCGGCGAAGATCACCCGCTCGGCCGCTATGCCTTTCTGCTTGAGATAATCCCGGAAATTCGCCCGGCTTGTCTCATGGTATATCATCGCCCAGAGGATGGAGCCCGGAACGGTACCCAAGATTTCCGCCCAGAGATCAAGCGTTTGCGGCGTGATCTTGCGATTGGAATTGAAGCTGCCGAAGATGAAGGCGTCTTCGGGGAGGCCAAGCTCTGCGCGCGAGATCGTTCCGGGTAGCGCCCGGTGCGTGTCGTCATTCGGCTGGTAGCTGCCGGGCATCCGGATAAACTTCTCATGGTAATGCGGCCTGGCGCTGTCTGATGTCACG
>Ga0307515_10002517_pt1 | contig 39663 bp, 36 predicted proteins | sample 17_EM_MG_FD_194513 | JGI IMG/M metagenome (GOLD analysis project Ga0307515, IMG submission 194513) | Populus trichocarpa ectomycorrhiza microbial communities from riparian zone in the Pacific Northwest, United States - 17_EM | ecosystem: Host-associated > Plants > Roots > Unclassified | place... | reverse complement strand
GAGTATTTCTATTTATTCTGGGGGCATTTGGCTGGATTGTGGTTGTGTGATGTGTATTTTAAAAGCTGGCCCATCTGTGGGCCCAAACCCGGTTACCGGCAAAGGGATAGTACTTAGGACCGTGGCTATTTACCTCCCTTTTTTCATGCTCCCGTTTTGGCGTCCCCGGTTTTGCCAGTGTTGCTAAGTGGAAGGCTGGGCTCGAGATGAATTGCAACGGGCGATTTGTATCACCTGATATCGCGCGCCCTACTCCCTCTCTTTCTTACCCGTCGTCCGAAATCGATTCTTCCTTATTGAGATCTACATCAAAGTGAAATTGTATTCTTTGTTCACACCCCACCCAATGGAGAAGCTCTCCATCTATCGTGATCGGGGTATGTACTGCATTATGATCTTTGGAAGCACGTTTAGCTGATCATTTTCATTTTTCATGCCAACCCTAGGTACGCAAATTGCCCCGTTCGTTCCTATTCACTGTCGTAGGTCTGCATTCCAATGGACATGTGGCATCTTCCTGTTCTTGCTGCGGCTGCCGTTCTTCGTCTCCGTTGTTGGCTTCTACCTCCTTGTCATTCACTGGCTCCCGGTAGGCTCACTAATACGGAAAGCATGGTTATGGAGCATTCTCGGAGTGTCTGGTGTGTGGTGGGTGGATCTACAAGTTGAGGGTGTGCGGAGAGGGTGCATCTATCTGTCGCATTATCATGTCGCACCGTACTAATTGACCAAGGTCACTGGCACAACAGGCCACCAAGCTTCCTGGTCCAAACAGCATCATCGTTTCCTCTTGCACGTCACCTTTAGATGCGATATACCTTGCTGCCATTTTTGACCCAATTTTCACGACGAGTTATCCGACGACAAAGCTCGTGGAACATGTTTCACTTCCTGTTTTCCTCTGGCGTTACTTCACCGACCCTACACTGCACCCTGTTGAACTAACGAACTTGATTTCACTCCCTGAGTTACTGAAAAAGAAGGCAAACTGCACCATCTTACTTTTCCCCGAGGCTACTCCAACTAATGGCCGTGGAATCCTATGCTTCACCCCTGCCCTGTCTACTGTCCCGTCAACGACCAAGATATTCCCTGTCTCCCTGAAATATACACCAGCGGATATTACTACACCTATACCAAATACCTACATCGACTTTTTTTGGAGCTTGCTATCGCGGCCGACACATTGCATCCGTGTGCGAATTGCGGAGATAATTTACAACACTGACGTTGGGGTCAGGAAGGTGGAGAGTTTTGACAGTGAGGATAGCAGTTATACGGTGGAGGAAGAGGAGTTATGTCGGGTGTGCGAACGCAGCTCCGAAGCTTTAGCGAGGATCGGAAGGATCAAAAGACTGAACTTGGGCATTAGGGACAAGATTGGGTTTGTCAAAGCTTGGAAGGGCAGGAACAATCTTTTGGATTAATGACGCGACGAAAACGGTGAATGAAGGGAGGTGTGCAATGCTACTGCTGATATTTGTTTACTACACTTTAGTTAGACGAATATTTGAAGTTCAGCTGTTGCAGTTAGATCTGTTTTTCTTACGTACCTTCTTGATGAGGATATCATACCTAAGTAGTTATTATCAATTAAGTGCTGTAGCAGGCTGGATGCTACGGAAGATGTGACTTCCCACTGTTAGGGTTTTGGTGAAACAGCACATCTACAGCTACATTCCGCAATGTGGTTAAGTGTCAGAAATGAATTTCACGAAGGTGATCAACCTGGACTTAAATTGGTAGTTCGATTACGATTATCCTTTTGTAATATAGTAACGGTTTTAATACAAACTACCTCTATATCAAATATATTATACAGAGTACCCTTCCCTTTGAAGCTTCCCTACAAAATGCGATCAAGAAAATGCAAAACACTAAAAACAAACAAGTGATATTACGAAGACTGAAGACTTGTGCATTTGGTAATACTGGCAGACTATGTGTTGGGTGATATTGCGGAGTTGATTATGAATGGTAAAACAATGCAGCAGTAGTATATTAAATTAGATGACTCTCAACTACATTTGTAAGGATGAGTTATTCCAATATAGGTACCCATCTTGCACTGGCCATTGCACAGTAAATTGTACATAACATCCTCTATAGTACTCCTGCAAAAGAAAAAACTTCCATGATACTTTTAATACCTTATTAGTAAAATGTAATTTTGTATCAAGTTTCTAAGAATATTTTTGAACAGTCAGGCTAATTCTACAAAAGGAAAAGTGATAAAGGTAATAGAACTCTTGTAGTTATTTTGAAAAGTATTCAGAATATAAGTCTCCAGTCAAATACATACAAGAGCATTGGAAATTGATCTTCAACAATCTGAAGTACCGGAGATATGTCTGAAAGGCTCTTTTCAGACACTGGAGCAGTTGAAATATACTTATTGGGGTCTCAATTAGTCTATTACACTGGGAAAAATGACCTTATGTGACATGTAACTCATATAGAAGCTGGTGCTGGGACAGGAATCCATAGCATATTTGACACAAGGTACTATGTAGTTCTATGGACCTGCACATAGACTGGATTACTTTGATAGGCATGTGATTATGTGCACTTGATACTATACATTATGCTGCATTCAACAAACTGGAAACAAAACTACCAAATGTACTTCACTGCACGCTCCTAAGTTGTTATACGCTCCCAAGTCATCTTACGCTTCCAAGCATTTGTACACTCCCCAGTGATTGTACACTCCCAGGTACATTCTAAAGTACGCTTCTAATTGTACTTGATTGTACACTCCTAGCGTGCTTGACTTATCCTCCCAAGTCAGCCCTCAAGATGCTCCCAAGTACACTGCCAAGTACATTATCCAGTACACTCCCTTGCATGCTCTCAAGGACTCTCTCAATTGCACTCAATGGAACACTCCCAGCCTGCTTGACTGTATGCTCCCAAGTAAGCTCTCAAGATGGTCTCAAGCAGACTCCTGAGGGCACTCCCATATATGCTCCCATTTACACTCAATGACACACTCCGAGCCTACTTGACTATATGCCCCCAACTGAACTCTCAAGATGCTCCCAAGTACACTCTAAGTACACTCCCAAGTACACGAGTCCCATTACATTCTCAATCTCACTGCCAGGGATGCTGACAAGGACACTCCCAATGTGCACTCGATGGCACACTCCCAGCCAGCTGGACTTTTCACTCCCAAGTCAGCTCTCCAAATGCTCCCAAGTACACACTGAGTATACTCCCAAGTACACCTCCTAGTACATCCTCAAGTACAATCCCGGGCATGCTCTCAAGGATGGTCTCCGCTGCACTCAATCACACACTCTCTGTCTGCATGACTATGCACTCCAAAGACTGCTCTCAAGAGGCAACCTGGTTCACTCTGAGTACACTCCCATTTGCCCCAACTACATTCTCAATCACACTCCCAGAAATGGGTGCAAGGATGCCTCCAGTGGCACTCGATGGTAAACTCACAGCATCATTTACTACACTCTCCCAAGCAACCTCCCAAGATGCTCTAAAGCATGCTCCTGAGAAAGCTCCCAAGTATACTTCCAATTGCACTCTATGACACTCCCAGCCTACTTGGATCTACACTCTCAGGTACACTCTCAAGTGGCAAGACACTCCCAAACTCACTTGACTATATGCTCCCATGGATGCTCCTGCATGCTCAATCCAGAGACTTGCTGAGTTGCAAACACCAGACAGAGGGAGGCATGAGGCTGGTGGCGGATGGCGGGCAGTGTCTGGCAGGATGCAGGCAGTGGGTGGTGTGTGCTGTATAGTAGGTGGCAGGCAGCATATATTCGCCGAAATCATGATATTGGCAAACATGGTTGTATGAATCATATCATTAGTGAGGCCACCATGATAAAATCGCATGATGCCTCGAAGTCATGGTGTTGATAATTGCATCCTTACGTTTTGCAAGGACGGTAGACAATTGGATCATGGGGAGAGCCAATCTCCAACTCAGTAGTCTCAGTGCAATCAGCAGCCAGTTTCTCATCGATTTTGGGTCCCTGCATATGCATTTGGTCCGGTTCTAATTGTGATTCTGGCGATGGTGGTGATGGTGATGGTGATGATGGTGATGGTGATGGTACCTAAAGCACTGAGTCCAGTAGGTTGGCTATGTCAACATCAATGTCAAAGCATCAACAGACTTATGACTTCAATTGGGTACAGCATGCACAAACTCATACTTCAATCGGCCCAAAGATTCCTCTGGACAGGCTACTCTCACCGTACCTGGGCTTTCTGAAGCATGGCTGGGAATCAGACTCTGAAGCAGGCTGTCAAGCAGGCTCTTAAGCAGGCTCTCAAGTAGGCTCCCAACCAGGCTCTCTAGCCAGCTTTCAATCAGGCTCTCATGCGGCCTTGGAAGCTGACACTTAAGGTGCTGCCAACAGCTGTGTCAGCAGCAACGAAATCGATCGGCAGTCACAACTGGCTGAGGTCTTTCCAGTGCCAGCTGTGACTAGTCCCCATTGTCTCATACGGAGATAGCTATGAGCCATCAACGGATGGCTATAGTCTGCACATTGTGCAGGGGTACACGGAAAGTATGCGACAACCCACATCAATGCACCTGTGTGTATGGAGCTGTCTATTTGCGATTTACACTCTAGCTGATGTAGGGAATTATTTAATGAAAACATAGTTGAATAATTTTAAAATACAGGTACTTGAAATTGAATATCTTCAACAAGTTAGAAGATAAAGGTATTGCAATATAATGTAAGGTGGTATCATTCAAGTAAAAAAGAGATAGATTATGATATATTATATAATAAATGGGAATACAATCAGTATAATAAAGTATGGAGAATAATTCTTGGGGAGATATCAAATGGTACATCAAGAGAAGTTGTTTGATATTGGCTGATTTCCTTTATTTGTCTCTTTTGTTGTTCTCTTGAAAATAAAACCAACTGACAACGATGCAACTTGACATCTAACTATTTTTTGATTTCACAATTTAAATGTTTGTGCATATTTATTTGGTTAGATTTTGTGGCAATTTTGCTATAAATAGACCTAGCTTATTATATAGTTGTAATGAAACTTTCTAGACAACAGACTGAGTCTAAGTTAAAGATAAAATATAGTCTGTAGTCAGTTGTTAATATTAACCCAAAGTCTCATACTGACAAATTCTATGAAGATAAAATCTAATATATACTAGCATAAGTTTATCATATATTGACTTGATTTCAACTGTGCTTATAAAATATCCAACAGGTGTAAATTGTATTTTAATTTCCATTTCTCCTTGGGTTAGATGTTGGTAGTCTCAAATTCCAATTCAATTTAAGTTTCTGATACTTATACTAACCATATTCAATTACTAACCATAGTTGAAATCCTACCTTACATTTATTAATCTCCACAAATGAAGGATGAGTCAGAACTAGCATTGCCATAATGAATTGACTGATTCTATCCTGCCAGATTACTCTGTTGGATTTCCAAATAAATACCATTGCATGCATTCAACTCTATTGACTTCATTTTCAATTGATTTCAAAATCAACTTGAGTTGAAGTTTGGGAAGCAGTAAGGCATATCACAATCCTGTAAACATTAAACAAACTATGTTCAGAGGTTTGGTAATAGAATTAGCTTGAATATATTTATTTGTCCCAACTATTGAACAATGAATATAAGAATACATGATCAATTTTACACAAATTACCATCCAGAAGAAACTTATAGTTGGAAATACTAGTATACCAGACCTCTTCAGACAGTTGGAGGAGCATCAGCAGCAGCATTAGTTCACCATCCAAATTGTTAATTATACCACTGTTGACCACTTTGATGAAAAGTACCCAATATACATAAGCAATATGTGAAAGGGTCTACAATCCATATGCAAACATCTTAGACATTCCAGTCAACTTCACTGGTGGTCCCAAATTATTCCTGACTTTCCCAGCTCATGCTGTTGCTCATCAATATACTTTCAGATGCAGCAAGGGCAATCCAGGATACTTCTCAAAGCGCCAGAGATTATGGAGGTGAATTCATGATACTAAGTGATTTGACTAATTGGATTGTCAGTTTGGAGATGCACTTGGAGGAGGTGAGCTTGTGAACTTAGAAGTTGAATTTGAGTGAAATTAGACATACACTTGGAGATGGTAATTAAATGAAGATGGTGGCGTACTTGGAGGTCCACAATAGAGTAGTCGATCAGGAGGCAGTAAATTGGATTGGAGGAAGATCAGCAAAAACTAAATTTCCTTCATTCAATTTATTTAGTTTATTGTACCCACACACTGAAAAAAATGAAATCAAGGTTGCCCTGAAATATAGCATTGCTGTAACATTCCTGAGTGTTCATTGAGTAGTTGCCATGCTGTTTTCAACTGTCACGACCAGTTTAGCCACTTGTGTGAATGTGATAATGAGCACTTGACAAACAGTTCACACATCCTTTGGCAACATCTCAAATCAGCTCTCCATATACTCCTATGTCGCCCATTTCAATTTGTTGTTGCGATGATGATAGTACTCCCTCCATTCATTCAATGAAGCCTGTAGTTCTTGTGTTTGAAGATCCCTCATGGATTAATTTGATCAATGATAGTTAGCATGCAGAAGTGGTTCACAATATTTAATTTGTTGATACATAATCATTCAGTAGCTTGCAGTTGTTCAACCCTTGCGGGAGGGTTATGTATCATTGTTATTATGATCTCATGCATTTGAGATCAGACTTCAGTATTTCATCAGTTCCATTACATAAACTACTATTATGATATTTCGATGAAACATTGAACAAAATAGCACAGAAAGGACATTCTAAATCTGATGACGGACACTATTCCAAACCTCCAAGCGAAATCGCACCCTCTAGAATTGTACTTCCATTGACTAATCCCGTATACTCAACGCTGGAGATGTTGGTGATGTTGTTGCTGTTGCTGTCACTGCACGGGACGGGCTGGCTGCTGCTGATGATGGCAGATCTGCCCATAGGCTGAACAGCTGAGACCCGCATGCAAGCTTCAGTAGCAGCAACAAAGCTGCTGAGACAATTAAAAGAATTGTGGGGCTGCTCCATCACCTCCTCTGGGAAATAATCAAGGAAGTCCTCATCAAAGCTGCCCTGATTGTTATGAGGTTGAGCCATCGCTGGGTTGGTACCAATTGAGTGGATCCTTCTGCGAATTGTGCTGCAGATATTGTCTATCCTGTTTAATTGAACCTCTTGCTAGGAAGAACAAAAATCTAGGTTGAGACGACACAATACATCGATGCACACATTGTTAACCGCATGACTCAGGTTTCATGTATCGCACTTACGTTGTGCTCCACCTCCTGGACCAAACGCTGATGGGACCCTAAACTTGCCTGTTTTCCAGGCAAACAAACAATGGTACCTGGCCATCGCTGTCAGTGCAATGCATGTTAGGTGTATTGTATCAATCAATGATCAATCTTTGATTGCCATTTGTCATATGCTAAAGAAGTATGTCCGGTGGATAATATCCACAATTCCAGTTGCTGCAAATCGAAACCTGCACTGCTAAATTGATCGTCAAGGAAATGATTAAACAAGAAGGGAACCTCGAGCTTACCACACAAATGTTAGTGAGGCATTTAAACCTGTCCTTGGCCAGTAGCCAAGCTACCATTATCCTGATCTGTGTAGCTGACTTTGTTCGAAATCCGTAAATAGAGTCGATTGGAGTGTTGCGGTTGTATACTGTTGCTGCCTGGGTGCAAGTAATCGTTGCGAGAGCCCAATGCACAATGTCAGTAATGAAAATAATCCTTGAGATGATTTACTGAGCACTGAAATATAGACATGTGGAGGGTCTGATTTTCTCTGGGCTGGATCAATCCTAGCGATTTCCTCATACCACTAACTATGAATCTGGGTTGTCTTCACTGCATTCATGGCAAAGGGATTCACAAACATCACATCATTGATGGCTACAGGCTTCACATGTGCCATGACCATCACTGGAATGTCTGAAAACGTTGTCTGGGCATTGTATTCTACGACGACGATGAGGCCTGTCATGTCATCAACAGCGGGCTCATAGCAGCACAGATTTCCAGCTTTTGATGCAATCAATTGCTCACTGGCTGCGTTTGAAGCCTTCCTGTAGTAAATATATACAGTAGCGGGCGAACTCAATCATTTCAACGCTTGATCTAATACCTTCTTCGATGGCAGAGGCGCAGGCTCTCGTTCATCCTCCTCCTCCGAGACAAGATAGACCTCACAACACTCAGGACAAAGGAGTCGCACCAACGTTGGAGTTAATTCAGTTGCCGTGACTTGCTTTCCAACTATTGAGGTGAAGGAATATTTTGACAGCTGCTTGCCCATTGCTTTCCCGGAGGGTGGCCAAAGAGGCTCATGATCGGATTCTGAATAGTCATCTCGATGATCATTGTAATTGTTGGGTTTTCAGCTGAGATTGTCATTGAGATTCTTGTTATAGATAAATCGTCTCCTTCTCCTGGTGCTGGAAAGAGGGGGAGGAGGAGGAGGAGGAGGAGAGGTGCGGTGCATGCATAGTGTGATTTGAAAAGGCAGTGAGTGATTGGTATGAAAAAATTCATCGAGTGACTAAAGGCAATATACATGAATAAATAGCAAATGAATTCAAGCATTGTGTGAAGGAAAGAAGCGTTGATATGATTGAAAGGAGTGTCGAAATGCGTCATTTTATCCTGTTGACCATTTCATGATCTTGGCTTGTCCCACCACCCACTCTTCCAACTCCTTGGATAGATGGGAACTCAGAACTAAGAATCGCAGGAGATAAGCATGCTATGGGGATGTTGATTGGTTTCTTTTGATGAAACACATTATCTCAATGAGCGAAAAAGCATTCGCATTGCACTAATCATTCGGGCTATTTTCTGTTGGGCAGAGATACCAATCTCTGCATTACATGATAGCCAAACACTGACTCCTATCGGTGGCACTGTGCTTTTCCCAAAAACAAGAGTCTCAACGATTAATCCCAACATCATGAACTCCCAACACAGCCATTCATGGATGAATATGACCTATGAAATAATAAAATAAACAAAACACCAAAAAGAGACCCAAAACATCTCCAAAAAACTCCAAATTATCACCCATCCATCTACCCTCCAAAGTGCCAGAAAAATACCCACCCACAATGCAATCCTTGAAAAACCGTCCAGCCAGTGCACTCCATCCTCATAATGACTAATCGGCCGCTGGGTGGCTGCTGGTATGGTTCTTATTGGCCAAAGAGTTCGCAGTGGCAGGATTCACAATGTGATCGTGCTTGCATCGGTAAGCCATATCCTCATCAGCAATTATGGTTTGCTTCTAATTGGGAAAGAGACTGCGAGCATGGTTTCGGATAACTGCAAGGTATCGCTGCTGCATGATAATCCTCCTTTGAAACTTCCTTTTGAACTCTTGGAAGCCAGTTTTCGTCGCTGGGAAGCCTCTTTGATTTGGGTGCAGCATCTCAGCATCATCATCCAATTCCTCCCTAAAATTGTTGATTGTATCCCCAGCTGATGGTGGGAGGATGTCATCGAGTGGAATGTAGCTGCACGCACCACCCATAGGCATCTGGGCGCCAGATGTGCCGTCGGTTTGTTGGCCACAACAAATGAAACAATAAAGCATTCGGTTGCTTGATTTCATCACTGCTCTTACCCCTCTGGCAGCAGTATTGGTATTGAAGATTGGGGTAACATTACGGGCATATGGACCACCATGTCTATTAGGCTCCACCCAGCAGCCCCAGAAACTGTCTGAGTTTCCAGCTGGGGTCTGGCAGACCAGTGATTGCAGCATTCACAATTTACACAATCGTCTTATCGACGATTGCTGTAAGTATTGGAAGTATTGATTCATCATCCAGTGGCCAGTGCCATGTGAATGGCTGAGTATTGTTCATACTCACCCTCTTCCCAGCATCATCCGGATGCACATAGGTGATGGTAAAGCTACATGACTCCACAAGGATACCAGGTGGGGGGTTACAACTCACTTTTATCGGCAAAGACCTGTGAGCCGAGGCATCTTCCTCATTATCTTCTGTATCAACATATCATCAGGGTGAGCTCAAGAAGCTTCTTGGCGATGAAATACATACCAATGTGGACGAATTTCCACTTCTTTGTCAGGGTTTTGGCAATCCTATTCTTTCTTCAGCAAAGGCCAACCTCTGTGGACATGACGAGTACTGCCTCGAGTTTCTGACCACTGAGGATGGTCTTGTCTGCCATGTTCAGTTTCCAAAGTGGCCGGGTAAACTCCAGATCACTGATTGTCGTAATGCAATGATCGATTAGGAGATCCCGTTTCTCACAGCCAGCGCATCGCTTGTTCCTGATGTTCATGGACTGGGCTAACACCCAGACATGCTCCCTCACAATATTATCTTTCCATTGCGTAGTCAAACCACCCTTCTCCTGCCAAATCGCCATGGTTTCTACTGCCCATTGCCTGACTCCAACATTGGTGTTGTCAGCTGAGAGGTGGACATGTTGTGTCGGCATCTGGATTGTATTTGCATATGCATCGACTGATTTCGGCAACCAGAAGGCATCACAGTACATTGTATCTTCTCAACAGTGGTCAATGATTGAGTGGTGGATTTCAAATGCTCGTTACACTACACAAGCGTCAGGAGTGTTAAATATATGGTCAATGGTAAAGCGATGCGGTAGCAGCGGTGAGTAGTGTGTATTGAAGGTTCTGGAGATTGTAAGTAAGGTGGGCAGGCAAGGCGAATATAAATGTGGGCTTGGAGGGGTCATCTTGATCCAGCGACATCATCTTGGCAGCTATCCAGCTAGGAAACAATTTTCTTAGCATCATCTAAGCGCCCTGATTTGTTGACTGAACATGTAAATTCATCACAAGGACAACTGAATGCATGCTCTGCAGTCAGATCTCACCCATTAGACCATGCTCTAGTTCTTGTACCCCACGATGACATTGCTGGGTTGGTATTCAAGGACAATGCACGGTTCATGTAAGTTTGGAACTTAATAAACAATGATAATCATACATCAGGCAATGGGCATAAGAGGGTCTTGTAAGGGTGCGAAATGATCACTGTGATGAGCTGAATGCATATGCTGTGTGCTTTTTGAGATTGAAGTGATGCTCAAAATGAGAGAGCAATTGAACACTTTTCAAACGGGTAAAGGAGGATGAGAGAAATCCTACGAGAGTGGTAGGACTCCTTGTTGGAAAATGTACATCGAGCTGTGGCTTTTTCCGAGGACCAGCCAGACTACAATGGCATGAGTAGCGAAAACACCATCGAGACAATTCTTCACATCGTTGCAACATTTCATTTTTGTAACGAAACATGCATATTTGTCTAAAGTGTTTTACTCCTGGAAGACATACTCCGACATGGGTGCTCACATCACTAACCTCAATCGCAACCACTGAGGAATGAGTGTATAGATATCAGCCGAACAGCTGCAAGATGATGGTTTTGCGATTGAGCGCAATACGATTCTACTTCCATATGTTCATGAACCTCATCGCAACTCTTTGCTTCACCCTTCCGACAATCATTCCAGCGATATAGTTGTGGAAAGCGAAAATCCAAATGTCGATCCAGACCAACCACCAGGTCGGATACGTATCAATCGTACTGCACACTTGGACAACCGTCTTGCCGGCAAGTCTATTAGTACTGAGTATTTCGATATCTTGGACAATGAAATAGATCTATGGGCACCATTCTCTTGTGAGGAGGAGTATTGATCAGTGCACAGGTGCGTCAAGCACAACTTGAGCAGCGCTGCTGTCAAACAGCTTTTCAGGAACCGTGCGATGGCAACCGTCAGCAACTTCACTTCGTCCCTTACTATATTCAGATAGTTGAACAACATGTTCTACGCAATGGGCATTGACTCTTGGAAATCAGGCAAACTGTGTTACAATTGTTTGGCTGATACAAGCAACCTAAGCAACCCTGATTACACATGTGTCTTCTACCGGAATCCGGTTGGATGCATTCTGTTCCTCATGCAACAGCTTTCTTACAGGGAACATATGTCATCTACTCCAGCAACGGAATTCAGTGAAACTGATGAATGTATCATCTCAGAGGTGAAATCAAACGACTGGTGGTGAAATGCACAGGTACATTAGTTGAATTTTGTCATAGCTATGATGATTGTGACCGCTTCAATAGCTACGGCAGCCGTGTGGAACTATGATTGTCCCTTTATTTGGGAGTTCAGACCAGACACATCATACAAACCATTTGGGTGACAGGATGGAATGGCTAGTATATTTAAGTCTTGGAAACGTCGACTCTAGGATTGGATCAAATGCTCGAATCTGGCAAGCATGCTTGTTGCCCTTCTTCCTGTTCCTCCAAAATATCACTTAAAAGGACATGGTGACACAACTGCCATGAAGGGACAACAAATCAATATGCTGCCGGTTTTAAGGAAGGCCTTTGAGTGAATTTTTCATCCTCTCGACCAGCTTTTCGTCACTGGAAGCCACATGGGTTGTCTGGATGGTCCGATGCGGCAATGTTATCCTGTCATCTGTGCATGGACAGCTGGCTACTTTGAAAACATTCAGTTGCACTCGATCAAGCAGCCCCAGTGCCTGGCATATGAAACCCCAATATCGTCGTTTGGAGACGGGAATTCATTGTCATGGTAATTGAGATACCATCAACTATACTTCGAAAAGATAATAGTCACGACTCAGGGAGATGACATGGAGAGATACGAAAGAAGACAATATCTGGAAGATTGAGTGGTTGGAACCTCAGAAGGCATTGTCTGGAATATGTAATGCATCTCCCTGACGTCAATTATGGTACCTGATATTCTTCATACCGTCTATCTCAGTATGCTGAAGGATATGATGGACTGGGTACAGTCCTTCGTGAAACAACATTCCAGGATTGACCAATTGAACTAGCTCTGGGCAATGATGGGTCCATGACCTAGCTTCGCTCAACTCAACAAGCCGTATAGCCGGGTGACCCAATCGTGTGGTGAATAGATGAAAACACTTGGGTGCGTGATTGTTCCAGTTTTCACGGCAACTCTTTGAAACCATTTGGCCAGCCAAAGCATTCCCTTCACAGAAGCCCTGTTGTGTGTCAACAACTTAGTGTATTTTCACCTTATGGCACAGTACTGGTACCATACTGAAGCCACAATCGAGTATATGGAGAAGTACCTGGAGGAGTTTCATCATCAGAAGGAAGTTATCAGTCGATTCCATGCCAGTAAATCTACAACGAAGGCGTCGGAAGCCTCGAAAACGCAGTGGACTTTGAACACACAAGAGGAATAGCATAGTGACCAGGCTTGCAACAATCATTCCGCAGCTGCAAAGCGTCATTGTATTGATGAAGATAAAACCCAAATTTGGTCAGATATTATGCAAAATCTTGTCGACATATCAGATTTCAACTTTGTGAATCTCCTTCTCCTGAACCACTTCTCTGAGCACATCCGCCAGCTTGGCAACCTCATATATGCAAGCTCTGGACTCCCAGGCAGAGCGATGATGAATCTTAAATAAGGGTACCGACAATCGAATCATCATGAGACCGCCTACCAGATTTTGCAAACAAAAGCCCGAAACGAGGTGTTTCAGTACCGAGAGTGGAATGCAAATGCTGCAAAATAACTTTGTGCCAATGAAATGCCTCTAAGCGAAGCACCTATCAAGTGAATGATGAAACCCGGCGTCCAGAATTCAAGACCCTTGATGACTTGGCCCAGTGGTGTGCAATGCCAAGATGTGAGTAACCAAATCACATTGCTTGCTGTTTCAGGAGATTTGCTGACTTCACTGACTACATCGATTACGATCAGCATTTCAGTTGTCTCAACGATGCAAACTACATTAGGTACAACACAGCAGCAATTCTGGTGACGTCTTTTCAATGTGACAATTAGGCAGTTCATATGGTTTATTGCACTGTGTCCACATGGTGGAGAAAGCATAAGCCACCAACATATGATACAGTGCTTCTTTGGATGGGGACGAGTCCGGATAGCAGCTTTAAGTCACCTGCTTGATGCATTCCCGCACGTTTGAAGTGTCTTTTCGTCATCAACAATGCTGAATCAAGCAATACAGGGCTTCTTGCCTTGGTTCAGACGTCTGCAACAGGGATGTTATGTCCAACTGCTGGTATGGTGGTTGTCGAAGAGAGACATCGACCACCGATGCAACCCTTCCACGACGGATGCTACTGTTGGAAGCTTCATTTCGCTGTCACAACCACTTATATCGTCCCTATACATGAGATCCAATGGGCTGTACATCATTTTTCGCTGACACTGCAGCCAGATAGTATGTGGTGGTTCTTGAGCAACACAATTGACTTATATGGTTGAAATTTGTGTTACATGTAGATCATTCAACTCGATGCTTGAAGTAATTGTTGCAGCAACATATTGAAATCTGATGAATGTTTTCACTGGGTGTCTTAATTTTGTTATGGGAGTTGTGCAAGCTTGTGTATAATCGATGTCTCAAGGGATTAAATAGTTAAGAATATCCTTGAAATCGATGAAACAGTTCAAAACACTGTCAAAAAGATCAAAATCTAGAGGACCAATGTGAAATCAGTGCAGTAAATTGACTGAAATGACTAAACAAGTTTTCGAAATGTCGTGACAATGTGATCACATCATTGAACTCTTCGAAGCATGGGGCAAGAATGCAAACCACTTGCTCACATTATTTGTGGAGAATGTGGAGAAGGATCGGAGCATGGGGTCCATTTTCAGAAACCAATTTCGCTTTTTGCTGATGCCATAGCACACTCCCAGCCTACTTGGCTCTTCGCTCCCAAGGACACTCTCAAGAGGGAAGACACTCTCAATCTCATTTAACCCCCCATATATGCTGCTGCATGGTAGATCCAGAGACTTTCTCAGTTGCAGATACCACCCACTGGGAGGCATATGGCTGGTAGAGTATGCTGGGCACCGTTTGGTGGGCATTGGGTGGTATATGGCATGTGGGAGGTGGCTGGCAGCATATATTGGCCAAAATCATGACATCAGTTGATATGGTAGTCTAAACCTTTTCTTTAGTGTGGCCACTGTGACAAGATCTCACCAAGCCTGAAGTACGTTGTATGGACACTTGTAGAATTAAGTTACACAGAAAATGTTGACAATTTGATCTCTGGGGGAGCATATCTCCAACTCAGTTTTTTCAGCAGAATCTCCTCCCAATGTTCAATGGATTTTGGGTATAGGTGTACACATTCAGTCTGGGGCTGATGTTCATGATGGTTGTGATGGTGATATTGACGGTGATAGTTTTGATGGTCATGTTGATTGTGCCATTGATGGTGATAGTGATGGTGACACTGATGGTGATGGTGATAGTGATGGTACTGAATGCACTTGGTCAAGTAGGTTGGCTCTGTCAATGTTAATGTGAAAGCTTTAACAGAGTTGAAATGTTCTATTAACCAAAGCTTCAACAAACTCCATTGAAATCTCTACCTGTTCCGAAGAGCGGGTTTGTCAAGCCCAGCCCTCTCAAGGGGGCCTCAACGCAGTATATCATATAGGCTATCGCATAGGCTGCCAAGCAGGCGATTGAGCAGGCTATTCGGCACAATATTGAGCAGGCTACCGAGCAGGCTATCAAACAGGCTATCAAGCAGGCTATCAAGGCAGTTTTCAAACAGGCTTTTATGCAGAATCTCAGGAAAGCTCTCCAGCAGGCTCTCAAGTGCCAGCGGGCTGTAATGTGGACTTGTGGGGATACTGTATATCGTGCTGGCATAACAGCAAAGAATCAAACCAATAACTCCAGGAACAGGTTCATCTCTAGCCGCCAACTGTATGCCAATCCACAGGCCCACGTGCACATCTCTAAAAATTGACTATGGATGACTATAGACTGCACATCTCGCAGGGGTCCACAGGAAGCTTGGTATATGCTCCACATGTTGCGTAGCACATCCTATAGTTGAGTTGGACTTCTGCTGATGTTACCATTTCATTCATGAATTAAGAACCATGTGCAGGCAGGATGAATTTTGGTCTGTTTTCCATCAATTGTATGCCAGTAATAAACCAACAGATAGATGTATATTATATACATGAGCAGCTACAGGTCCTTATTATCAATTATGATCTCCAGATCCAACCATGTGGAAGCTAGTGCACTTTGATAACAACTATTGATCGCATCAATTCTGTGAATATTTATAACTATAATCATATGTTTTGTCTAGTGGGACACTTTCTCATTGTACAAACTGATTACTGTATGTGCATACTACAATACTGGCCATGTGGATGCAAAATGGTGTTCCAAAGACACTTCGATAGATCTGCTACTAGAGTAAGCAATGGTTCCGGACCGCCACTCGAAGTCTGGGTCCGGGTCGGAACTGAATCATTGCGAAATTGACGGTCTGGGTGGTGAATACACCCGAACTGTCAATTCGGTTACAGTTTGACGGAAATCTCACAACCTGTCTGAATTGGGCGGGTTTTCAGCCGGTTGTCCAGCGGGTCAGTCTTTTGATATATATAATGCTCTTGATTTTGTTGTTTGATAATTGTATTTGGGCAAAATCACTTATTCAAAATCCAGCAATCGCATTTTGAATGCTTTACAGGTTGGGATATAGATTATTTTGGAACTGAAGTTTTTCCTTTCGTGGTTGGTATTTTGAACTCTTAGGGCATTCAGTAGTTCCGTAATGAGCGAAAATCTCCGGGCGATGCCTTGTTCATTCAATATACAACACCAACATTTTTTAACACTCTGTTGACGCTTATTTTCAAGATGGGGTAACAAAGATATCGTGCACTGTGTTGGCTGAAAAGACAACCAGTACATTGCATATGAATTATTATCATGAAGCGCCTCATAGATTGCCAAAGATGCAAGACCAAAAAAACTTTAAGGCTCCATTCACGCTGATTATCAGGATGGGGTGGGGTGCGTGACACTGTTGTTTTTGCCCCTACAGGTGGCCAATGCCTCATTTATGGATGTCTGCAACCAATCACCACTTTGATAATGCCAGATGCAAAGCCAAAAATCATTGACGCTCCATTGATGCTCATTTTCAGAATGGGGCAATGTCGGTTTCACTTTCTCTTTAGCCTATAAAGACTGCCATTACATTCATTATGCCTGAGCACTACCAGATCACTTTGCAATTACCTGACTTGAACGATTAAAAATCGTTAACTCTCCATTGACGTTCATTTTCATGAAGGGGTGAAGAAGACATGACGCGATGTTTTGCCTGAAAAGGCTGCCAATACATCGTATATACATAATTGCCACAAATCACCACTTAGATAACCAAAGATGCAAAGCCAAAAATCGTTGATGCTTGGTTGACGCTCAATTTCAGAATGGGGCAGTGACCGTGTCGCTTGCTGTTTTGCGTATAAAGTCAGCCAATATGTCGGTTATCCTAAACAGTGACTAATTCACTTTACAATTACCTTGCCTACAAGACCAAAAATTGTTGATGCTCTGTTGACGTTCAGTTTAATGTATTGTCCAGTCAATCTCTGTGGTCATCGATAATTGCAAGAATAACTATTTGAACTTATTTGGTGCCTTTTGGCAAGATTGGGACTCAGCACTGTGGCGACGCTGAGCCGAGGAATCTTCTTGCACGGGTCACTCTCATTCACCCACCAGTGAGATTCTGTGTTACATGATTCATTTCGCCCACTATACTTCTGTTTAGGAACAAATATTCACCTGCGACTGCTCAATCTTCTCTCATAATATATCTCTAAGTGAAATTCTTGGTCAAGCAACATATAGAACGTGGTGAAAACATATTGACCCATTCTGTCCTACTTTTTCTTGTTTCCTGTATTCCTCCATGTTTCCATCGCAGTGACTGTGATCAACCCCTTTTAAGCCCGATACAATGACCTCAGTGTTGGCCGAATCAATCAGTGAACATTGGGTGCGGCACTATCATCCCAGTGCCCTAGGCTATCCGGACCATCAATGTCATTGTCAAGCTTGATATCGGATTTGTTATTTTTCTCCCAGGTGTCATCGCTCGCGTTTGGATCATCCAAGTCAACATTACAGTCCAGCCAATTCTCGGTGTCCGAAATGCTTTCAGCTGCACTATCATCATCACATTTGGCTGAATAATGGTCGATTCTTCCGATTCGGCAGACATTTAATACTTGAGTTCGTCCTCCAGTGAGGTCCATTGCAGACAAAGTGGCTGGCAACTGTGATCTTTCAGACAATTTAAATGCAGCCTCACCATCATGTTGAAAGTTTGACCAGGATCCTTTGATGATCTCTTTGGAATCTGAAATGTATCAAACAGCTGTCATTTGAATGTTCCAGGCATGAGATTCCTTCTGTGTAGCACGTAGGTTTTGGCTGCCCTGCCACATCTCCAAAATGTCATAGACCTTGGCCAGTCTGTGCAATTTCCTTTCCTCTACCTCTATATTCAATTCCAAGTCATTTTCAGTTTCCGTGGAATCCAATGCTGTGTAATTGCCTGCCAATATTCCATTATTGGCTCAGGCAAACTGCCTTACTACAACTGTTTCCTCAAAGGTATCACCTGTTGTTTTCGACTGTCTCCAGCCGATAATGTCTTGCCCAAGGGAACAACTTGCCTCCACTTTGACACAATGTGGTATGATAGATAATATGTCGGGGGCCACATTGAAGAGATCAGTGGACTGTGAGTACATTTCCTCTTGTTGGCGCCACCAATCGGTGATATCCGGTAACTACAATGCTCTGCGAATCTCCATGGGGTGGCAGTGGTAATCATCAACATTGGGATTAACTTGCCCCCAGTTCTGTGGTGCTTCAGGCGCTGAATTCAAATAGAACCTTGCGGCAGTCAATAAGCATGCTGGGCGATTGCCTCATCTGGGTGTCATTTCAACCAAGCGTTTTGGTGTTAAGTATTCTTCATCGTTGCTGGACAAATCATTTGGATCAAAAGAAGATTGGCCAAATCCAGACTACATTGCAGACGGAAACAGATTGCAGCCCGGAACCATTTTGGGGTTAATGGCAGACATATGTTGATGTTTCGCTCAGTATTCGTTCTCCACATACTTCGAAAACGCCTCTTGAAATTGGGTAGTATATGAAGTCTCGTCCTCAGGATTAATATTCATTTCTTTGTCCCACTTCTGAAATGATCACAACTTCATGCAAGGATCAAGGATATGCGCTGGAATGGGATGCATACCGGTCATTGGAGTTACTTCACTATAATATTTCAACACCCGCTGTCGCGCAAACGTCACAGTGAAGTGTACGTCTTCCTTCCATTGAGTTTTCTTCTTAGCTGATGCTCACATAACGCCATCCATATGATTGAACATGTCATTGTAGACAGTGATAATGTGATGCAGAGTTACCGTATGCCTTTTTGACATCCACAGGGTCCAGGATCAGAATAGCCTCAACACTTCCATGACATACTTGACGATGATCCATTCAGTCTGTGTTGTGTAGAGTGGCTGGTAATCACTGTATTTTGGATTCGTGAGCTACTCCCGGGCGAATTCTCGTAATCAGTAGACTCACTCAAGCAACTGCAGCGTCAAATTTCACTGTGTTTTCACATACAAAACAGGTAGTGCTGCGATTCTTGCTTTGGCTTTTTGACAGTCAATGAACTCGTTTCGATGACCAGGTGTCAGAGTAATCAATACAGCAATGATTCCGTGCTATATGAAGGTCAGTTTCAGATCTTCCAAAATGTCTTGAAATACATACTCTGTCAATTATCTTTGCTAAGCTTGGTCTCATGGCCAACACCTTGTGGATTCTAGCATTGCCCTCATTTCGCACTCTTCGACTCTTAGCAATGACAGTGGTTTCATTGTCTCCAAATTGCTGATCGCACGCATGGGCTTCCCAAGACTTGGTGCGGCATTTTACACCGAGACTGCTCCTGAACGCACCTATCACAAGGTTAATGACCTGTGCCATGCATGTTGCGTGGTTCCTTATCGCGGGCCACTTGATTTCGGACGGCTCATGGGTTGATTGCAGATCTCGAGTCATCAAATAATTTGAAGAAGTATCATTAGTCGTGATTCCAAGTACATAGCTGTCGGTAAGCTCAAAATGATCAAGAACTTCCTTCAAATGTATGGCTGGCCGTGCTCCAGTATGTTGACCCTGGACCTATTATCCTTAATTGCCTTTTGAAATAGGAAACAAACAGGCATTCAACCTTGTTGAATGCAAGTTGAACTTCTTGCAAAGCCCAATTTCAATCAACATAGTGAGGTATGACCGACGTTATGGCCAATTTGTTCGTTGATGTCCACCTATCCAAAGCTAAGTTTACTTTGTTTCTGGATGGCAATTGTTTCTTAATTGCATCCACTGTCAGTGAGTATTCCCTCCAGCAAATGTTGCTATGGGTGCTGGCTGATGGAAGCACCAGCTTGCTGCATAACACATTATATGACCGCCGCAGCTCTAGGTTTGATATAGCATTGCATGGAATATGAGCCGAAACAAATCCTAACATGAGGTAGTACTTGGAGGTGTCATTGTGAAATTCGGCAGTTAGAAAGTTGTTTGCTGCCAGTTTGGAGCATTGTGTCTGTCAATTATATTAATGTAGAGAACATCTAACTGACAAATATGAATTTCGTCTGCGAACCTACTATGGTAATTCCACAACTGCCATGTCTCTTCAGTATACCCAAAGCTGTTTCATCAACGGTTGTACTTGTCAATTCGAAATCTTCTGACTCTGTTAATCCGTTCAACTTTGCAATGTGCACTTTTGCCAGCAACTGTTTCCCCATTGAGCTGGTCCCATGTTCTGATGGATGGCAAAGAACATAATGACAAATGATACATATGATATAAGGGGTGCCAATCACCTCAATTCCGGAGTGCATATAGAATCGCCATGAATGTGCATGTCTAGAATAATTCGAAGCAATAGGACACTTTGTGCCCACATTTATAGAAGCCCACCCAGTATCAAATATGATTTGCAAAACTAAATCGTGAATAAAGACTTGTTCATTTTTGAAAGATATAACCACCGCTCGCAACGATTTATATGATGATCGGGAATCCAACCCGGCAGCAGGCCTATCAAAATTTGCCTAATTGGAGTTGAGACGCTGTCAAATGTGACGTTATTATTAAGTAGAATGCAGGTTCTTAAATATGGACTCAAGAGATACATGCCAGACAAAAGTAAGACCAGTGAGACATTGCGTGCATTGTTGTGAAGTTTTATACAAGGACATATTGAAAAGACTGACAGTTAAAAACTCAATTTGGGAATGACACAAGGTAGTTAGTTGCTGTAAAGCTTACTAAGCCCCACAAAAGCTGTTGCCACTCCGCTGACGCTTATTGTTAGGAGATGGCAGCAGTATTGTTACTAGTATTTTTGCAAGTATAGGCGGCCAATACGATGATAAAGGGTCAATGTCAATGCACAGCCGGTGGATAATGTAAGCTGCAAGACCAAAAATCGTTCGCACTCTGTTGACCCTCCATTGACACTCAGTTAATGCTCCATTGACGCTCCATTGACGCTCTATTGATGCTCAGTTGACGTTCATACTAAGGACATAGTAGCGATGTTGTTGCAACCATTTTTGCCTAGAAAGGCAGCCAATAGTTTGACACAGGGTTCATGTGGTCGCACAGTCCTTGGATCATCCAAGATGCAAGGCCAAAAATCGTTAACGCTACATTGACGTTCATTTCTAGGATGGGGCAACGAGCCTGTCGCTTCCCTTGTTGGCTATTTGGCCGACCAATACATTTACATTGGAAGGATATGACAATCCAGCCTTTTGAATGCCGAATATGTAAGACCAAAAATCATTGATGCTCTGTTGACGCTCTCTCGATGCTCTGTTAACCCTCTGTTTGAGCTTTGTTGACGCTAATTTGACGACATAGTAGTGATGTCGTCGCAGAGATTTTTGCCTAGCAAGGTGGCCCATAGTTTGATCATGGATTAACGTTATCACACAGCCATTGGATTATCCAAGATGCAAGGCCAAGAATTGTTGACACTCTGTTGACGCTCATTTTTAGGATGGGGCAACACCCATGTCACTTGCCTTTTTAGCTATAATGCCAACCAATTCATTTACATTGGAAGGATATGACAATGCAGCCCTTTGATTGCTGAATGTGTAAGACTAAAAATCATTGATGCTCTGTTGATGCTAACATTAAACACATCCAAACAGTCTCCGTACTGTCAGTAATTGTATGCAACAAATTGTATAGTCATAATTGACAACCAATATAGCGTTTGTCTGTATTATCATTTGCATCCAGAAGCTTTGTGACCTCTCAATTTCTGATCAACTACTATCCACGTTATCTGAGTGATGGATGAGGTGGCCCCATTGCATTTCCACGCTGTTGGCCGGCAATTTACGGCATGTAGATCACTTGTTTTTGATCAATATAGCCCGACTTCCTCACCTTTCCTCATCCAGCTCCTTCTCCTTGATTTCCATGACGTACTATAATCAATTTTCAAAATCTCAACCAGGTGAACCAGGTCTGTGCGGAGAGTTATGCAGTTGGATACATGGATGAATGCAGCATGATGATCGTCATTCAGACCAATTCATATTGAGCACTGACCGCATCTTCTATGACTTGAATGACATCACTGACTTAACTTTTGTTGGTGAATTTTGTCACTAATTTAGTTTTTGCTTTCTTAATTAACACAAATCGGCCAGACGATATCAAGTTCATTGGTCATGTTACAGCCTGATTTGAAGTCCAGTACTTTCGCATGGCGCGTATAACCCTTGCACATCCAAAGAGGAATTATCATGCCTCATAATTTGGTCACTGTGATCATGAAACAGCTGACACATAGCAAAATTGGTCCAGGAATAACTTTTCTAATAGATATGACCTCAAGAGTAACAATTCACATAGCTATGTCTCCGGCGAAGCGTGATCCTTCACCATTGCGGTGTCCGAATCCCATTTCTATATGGTGATTATGTAGGGAGACAATATGCAGGGGAAATAGCTTCCGGATTCAGCAAGCGTCATATACTTACTCGCTGATAAATCGAGCTTCGTGTCAGGCCAATGAGATATTATGCCTTTATTAATATGTGGCTTCCTGTTGCGGGGGTAACAACACCTATCCAAGATACTTCGTTCAGTACTCAGGGTGTATACGGCCATAGATCCTAATCTATACTTTCTTAATATCGGAACTATCCGCAGGATCACTCTTCCTCTGAAGATTCAGTCGGCTTCTGATAGTTCCTATCCTTAGGGAATAGAGCAGTTCCCTTATCCAACTTAATCCGTCGGCGGCAATCGTGAACTCGGTGATTTCCTTTCCTATCGCAGGGCCAAGCGCAACGTGAATACTCACCCGCTGCATTCCTTGTTGAGATCTCACTGTCGTCAATCCCTCCCGTTTTGCTGCAATCATTCCCCTTATTGGTTGCAACATCTTTGAATATCCTCTTGGCTATGCTTAAGGTTTTCTAAATTTTCTTTAACGGGTAAATTCGACCAACTGTCATTCCTTCGGAATTCTTCAAAGCTGCTATCTCTCTCAACCTCCTAGATTCTTCTAAAAACTGCTCAGTATAATCTAATTCTTGATTCACCCGTCGATCCTCAGCAAGGTCCCTAGGAGTAGCCGAGGCTTCTCGAGGACGTTATTCTTGTGATATCGTATTATCTTGGCCCTGGAGTTTATCGATGTGGGAAACCAATCCTTGTTCAAGCCCAATGATCGAGGCTAACCACCACACACAATGCGCCACGAAGATTTGCTGGGTTCTTCTTGCGTGAGATATAATACACTCCAAAGCATATATGATAACGTCGTTATCGTTCTCAAAAGTTATCGGCATTCAGGCAAGGAATACTTATCAAAGGTGCGGGGCTGCCGCTACACAAAGGTAATAGATTCTAGGTATAATATAATAGATGTAGGTATCATACAAACGCAATAATAAATAAGGATATTTCTCTGCTGGTAGGTATGGATGTTTCTCTCTAGCTGTTCGAGCATGTCTTCTTCATTGCCGGAACAATGTGATCTCTTTATAGTCCCTTGGGCTTGGTTTCATCCAACTGGAACTATGATTTAATGTCTCAAATGATAGCTACGTACCTTAGTGTCTTACGGCCCGTTGCCCACGCTTCGACTATCGATAGCCACGCATCCCTTTGGTTATTGTGTTCATCCAATGTGGTTTCAAAGCATTACGCTCCTGATAAGAATCAGGCCATCCATCGCATGATATCATATCGGCTCATAAATCAGACCATAACTTCAACTTTGACTTATCGCAACGTCTTGATTCGTAGTTGGAACGCACACCCCCACAGTGATACGTCACTTGTGATATTAATCACTCATATTCTAATATCGGTCAGAATACGATGCTATGCCAACGTAGATTGTCATGCGCGTTAATCAAAAGGCACTTTGCCACTGATTAAACCATTACGGATCCAACTCCTCAACTCAATGCTGGGTGTCCGTTTTAGGTTTATTGCCAACGCCATAATCCCTTAGTCCTTTGTGCTTAGGCGTTCGACTTTAACCCGGACGTGCCCTGCATCCAATAGAATTGGAAACCAGAGAGCCCTTTACTTGCACAACTGCCATTTACAACATGTACAACTGCATAGTATCCAATGATGAATCTGGTTGAGAGCATCTTGCTCGGCAGGACCCTAGTCCTTTCGATCTGGCAAGGTGTTGCATCATCAAATCAGCTGCCGCAGCACATTGCTTTCAATGAATCCGCCAAGTCATAAGCTTGCCCAATCGAGACGTGATCAGTAAGCCCCCGCTAAAGGACATACCGCATGGTATTGAGGACCATTACACTGATAGGAGAGAACCCCTAACACTTCCCCACACCTAGCTTCATATGACTACGTCTGAGTCAACAAGGCAGTTGCGGAGGTAGCGATGTTCCGGGGACAATATCAGGAGATGTGATCAGGTCTCGAAATGTTGTTAGCGCAGGCACGGCTGCTACTTCGTCCGTTTGAGGATCAATGGCAGGTGGAACCTTGAATATGGTTCTTCAGAACTTCATATCTCTTTCAGAAAAGTAATCGGCCGCGTTCCCCCATTCCGGCTGTGTCAATTCGTCAATCTTTGACTGCTTCTGCCGAAAGCTCTCCATGCACTGCTGTATCGTTTTAGATATTGTGCCCATCACCCACCAAGGTTCGTCATCTTCGCTCAGCCTGCCCGGCTCTGTATCTTCATCATCCTCATCATCCCTATCTTCATCATCCCCATCCTTCTCATCGTCAGATTTTGCAGGATCACTCAGACTGTCTCCGATAGCAATCAGCATCTCCTCGAATGGTTTTCGGGCTCTCTCGTTGTATATCCCGCGTTTTCAGCATTTATCATATCTTCCTGCTCCTTCCTAATCACAGTTTCTGCATCTTGAACTCGATTTCTGTCCGCAGCGGTGTCTCTCTCAACATAATCCTCGATGCATTTCTCTTTCTATTCGTTGCTTAGCAAGTGCATTTCCCTGCATTGCTCTGCCGCAAGCTCCATTTTTGAACGCAAGCTGCACACTGCCCCGAGGGCTCCGACTCCTTCTGCTTCGAACCTCTCTGGCCTTCATTCATTTGATGACATGGTCGTGTGGAACGCTTCATCGATTTCCCGCATTTGCCCCATTTGCCTGCCCGAAGTGGCAAAAGGTTCATTGTTGGAGTATCCACGATTGTAGTCGGTGTTGACTATCTTGTTTGGCGAGCAGTTGGATGTTGCAAGATATGCACAATATAGAGTCAAGCTGGGTCTTTTATGTCAAGGTTGGTATATTTGATCAACTTGAGCAATCCAAAGTGTGCATTGTGACCGTCACTAACATTGGAATCGTAAGGCTAACCATGCAACATGACTTGATTTCAGCCTCAGTTTCATGTATGATCCCTGGGATTTCATGAGACAAGCCTCACCAGACATCCTTTCCCTCGAACAATGACCTATTGATTACTCACAATCAAGAGTTTTTGGCTGTTGAAAACCTATATTTATCCGGGTAAAGTCACAATCAACATCAGACCAACTTACAGCCAATCGTGGGACAGTGTGGAACCCCTTCAACATGCACCCATACGCAGCAGGATTTATCATGAGTAGAATGTGCAAGTTGCATGTTACTCGTTCCATTTTGACTTGAAGCTAACTATTTATTCCTCAGGACTTCCCACTTCATTTCATTATCATCTTCCTGTTCTATTCCACAATAGCAAATCAAGGCTACAGAAACACCTCAGCATGGTGAGAGTGGATGCGAAATGAGCCGATCGACGGGCGCTGCATCCAATGCGGCACTCGGTGGCACACAGCAACAGCACACACACCAGTTAGTCCACCGCGAAGCTGCAGATGCAGCCACTGAAAATAGAACACAGGTTGCAATTTGCACAATCATCTGTAAAACCGAAGGCAGCAAGAATAGGAAGCAGCATGCAATTGAATGTGAGTATATCCATATTGCGGTAATCAGCCTTCAACAAACCATACAACATACAGCAGGTATATGTAGCGAGCTATGTGACCGATTTATAGCTGCCTGTAAAGAGAAACTTCAATGGTCGACCATGGCATTTGTCCCCACAGTCCGCGAAATCAAACATCATGATGTAGTCGGCTCTCCGATCTTTGGCACACAAATTTCATGATAAGCATCCATGAGAGTGGACCAAATAGGCTTTAATCACCATGGAGGAGGCTACCGAAGTATATATGAATAAGCTAGTAGCCAAATCTCATTGTTAGAGCCAGCAACTAGTATCTTGTAGGTTTTCAACGTGTCTGCTACTAGGACAAGGCAAGGAGGTCGGGTCCAGCTGGAACAGTCCGACATGCATCTGGCCTTGAATATGGCCAACATGGCCAATGGATGGTTTTCATGCGCCACAATAGAGGAAACGCAATACCTGATCAACAAACGTCGTGCCAAAGTCTGAGAAGAGAAGCAGCGGGGATTTAAGTTTCCTAGGCATAAACAGGTGAAGGCTGCGATAGAAAGACACCCAGCTATGCTTCGTCAAAACCACATGAATGGATGCCTTCCTTGCCAAAATGGCACCTCAAAGAATCCGTAGACACGCTGGAGGTGCAATGGAATGGGTGCACCTCCGCCCGACTGACACAGATAGCCGACACCAGAACCGACACCATCTCTGCCTGGCACACCATCTGTGCCACCTGGTGACAAAGAGGGAGTACAACATTCCGAAAACTGTCAATATGCCACCTGGATATGTGAATTCACACCGTCCTGTTCCCAGCGCTCAATTATTCAATCTTGACGCATATGCCCAGGATAGCCAGCCCGATACAAATTATAATCCAGATATGCTGCCTGATGAAGAACCATCCACTGGTTAGTACACTCACTGCTGCATGGTAATGCAGCTGATATTCATTTTGCAGATGAGAGCAGCCTATTGAGTGAACCTGGCAGTGAGAACGAGCATTGATTGAAAGGAAGGGGATTTTTGAGTATATTATTACCTACAACTAGTGGACACTGTAAAGTATATTTTCAAGGATATATTTATATGTAATACTAAAAAACAATGTAGTGATAAAGGAGAATATCAACGAAAACAATAGAAAGGCTGCCCAAACAATGCAAATGAAATACTATGCCAAATCATCTGATTGAATATTGTGGATACACCCATGGCAAAATGAGCGTCAACAGAGCGCCAAATTTTTAGGACTTGCATGTCGGGTGATTAATGATTGATTTGGTCATTACTATACATAATGGAAGTATTCCCTGCTCTTATAGGCCAACATTATTGCAACACGCTCCCAACCCCGTCATGAAAATGAGCGTCAACAGAGTGTCAACAAATGTTGATCTTGCATCCTGGGTAATCTGACTGGCAATAGGTTGCAGACAGCCATAAACAAAGTATTGACCGCCTTTACTGGCAAAAGAGATAGCGGTACCCTCCCTGCCCCATCTTGAATATGAGTGTCAACGGAGCGTCAATGATTTTTGATCTTGCATTTTCGGCAATATGAGTGGCGCTTGATCACAGGCATTCATATGCAAGGACATGGCAGCTGTTGGAAGCAGATAAGTACAGGATATCCCCGCGACAGCGTCTGGGACAGTAATAACTTATTTCATCGACAGAGCTACCACTAAGTCTTCTTGACCATTGCAGCTAACAAAAACAGTTGAAACGATGTATATAAACAATAACGGCCACATCGCGCTGTGATCAACGATGATGTAAGGCCAACCATCATTGACACTCCATTGACGCTGATTATCAACCTGGGGAAGGGAGTGTTTCGCTTTCTGTTTTTCCTATAATGGCGGCCAGTACTTTGTTTATGACTGTGTGAAACCTATTGCCCCCCAGATTGCCCAAGATATGCTACCAACAATCATTGACACTCCATTGATGCTCATTTTCAGGATGGGGTAGGGTAAGTGTCTCTGATTGTATTGATCATTAAGTCGGCCAATACATAACAAAAAGACGGGGAAGTACCAATGTCAATATTTTGCAATTAATCATAGCATATCAGAATGCGACCATAAATAGTGAAACCCAAAATGCAGAACCGGATATTGGAACCGATAGGTCTTGCCAACCGGGGCAAAACCCGTGAGTTGACGTGTACAGGTCCAGGTCTCGCCCACCAAGTTGCAGTGGGTCGGGATCTTGGACGTGTGCAGAATCGAAGCGAACCCTGTTAGCTGTCCACTTCGGACCGCTGGCAGGTTACCCAGACCCGTTGCTAACACTCTCTGCTAGCAGTTCCACACAGTTGACACTGCAATCTGCCCAGTTGTCCAAGACATACTGCACCTCAGTTGTAGCAAGTAACAAACACTCTGAAGTCACCACATCAGTAAATTGGTATGTATAGGGCAATTGAATGAGACCATGCTGCCAGATTTCGAAGATGGTTTTGTGATCACATGCAATCGCTAATAATACCACAATATGATTCTAAGTACTCAAGTTGATCATCATGACATCAATTCAATGAATAGCATTCAATCTGATTTCACTCCTGAAGTGTAAATGAAGATACTAGTATGTGCCTGGAGATATTAGCCTCGGTACTAGGTTATGGTGGTTGTGATTTGAAAGGGTCCAAAAGCTAGTATCATATCGATAGCATGCAACAATATCAGTTAGTAAAGCCAAGTACCCTCCAGTAGGTGATTGGCGATCTGCTTGGTCGGATTTTGTTGGTATTTAGCCCGGCTTCGAACAAGTGAATACTCACTGTGTAGATAGCAATGTTTGAAATCTCAAATTTCCCAACTGCCTCACTCCGAATTTTGTGTGCTTCCTTTTAGCTTTTCTGGGACGATTTGTTCACATCAACTTGCATGTTGTTGTTGCTGGCAAGCATTGTACAAAAGAATGAATCTCGGGCAATATCTCACCAATCTGTTGACACCCTGATGTTCCACTCCTTACTGATTTGCCATCAGCCAGTATCAATAGGGGATATATTCCATATTTGCATACTGGTGTTGTGTGAGTCAGAGAGGTTCTGCAAAGTCAAAGCCAATAATGGAATATTGCTCTTACCTGCTAAGCATAGTGCTCCTGGTTCTCTGAAGGAGTGTCACTGGGTGATTGCAATATCTATACATTGTCAGCCAGATAGTTCAGTGTTGGAAGTGAGTGTGACTATGACCCACCATGGGTTGCCAGGAGAAAGAGTGGTCGCTCACACCTAGATATTGTTACTCAGTCACTGAACACATGGGTGTATGTTTCAGCTTGATTTTGCCTGCTGTTGGCTGTCGGACGAAGCAGATGTCTACAACTAGAGATGCTCAGAGTCAAATTCACAGATGGACATTTCTGCTCCTGCTAACTGGTTGCTTTATACTGGAAGGTCAAAATGTTAGCAGTTAGAAATGGTCAACATCAGACACAAATATCACACTGGATCCATATATACCCCTATTTGAGTATTCTAACTGGGCAAATAACTGCACTGATTGCATACACGGGATCTTCGAGGTGAGCAATGCTGTTCATTGTGGTTTTAATTGCAATCAAGTATTCACTGGCCTTCCAAGCTTCACTTACTACTGTTATTGTCTTTGGATTGTTGTAATGGTCAGACATTTTCATTAGTGTTAATCCCATGGCTACAGACACCAGAGTTTTGATTATCACTGTGGCTTTGGGATATTTCACTGGGATTTTGATCAGATTGGCAACTGGTGCCTCCGAATTCTCTAGAGTAGTCAGGGGTGCTGATGCCAGGTCTCAATTGACTCGCCATTGTGTAGGTTGCATGTCGTGCTGGTTCAGGTTGGGAGGACTGGCTATGTATGTATATGGAATCCATGTCTAGTCACCATTTATTATATAGTGCATTTCTATCTCCTGTCACCGAGAAACTACCATGCCAGAGGTGAAGATACACTGAAAAATACTTGTTCCTGTGTCAGAGTTATAGTCCATGTGAAAGTCAAAGTTGCACTGTAGATCTGTCAGAATGAAGTTCATTTTCAGAGTTGAGATTTTACCATACATGTTGGGTCCACTCTGTCAGAGTTGCAGTAATTATCATATAGGTGAGATTGCTTCTAGTATCAGAGCAGGGTAGTTTTCAGTTAAGGTGATTGTCTGAGTCAGGGTGATTGTCAGAGTTAGGGTGATTGTCAGGGTTAGAGTGATTGTCAGAGTTAGGGTAAGTGTCAGAGTAAAAGTTATACCATATGCATTAGATCTCCTGAGTCAGATTTGAAGTAAAGCTGTATAGTAAGTTGAGTTGCTTTCGGTTTTAGAGTACGGTGGTTGTTAGAGTTTGGGAAATTTTAAGAGTTAAGCTAATTGTCAGAGTCAAAGTTATACCCTATATGGTCAGTCTCCCAAGTTAAAGTTGATGTAATGCCATATTATAGGAGGGGTTGCTTCCTGTACCAGAGTTAGGGATATTGTCAAAGAAAAGGTAATTGTGAGGGTCAAAGTTATAATGTATATGATGGATCTCTCATGTCAGAGTCAGTTATATGTTCCATAGGATAGAATTCATATTATACTACGTTGTTAAATTTCAGTAATCTCTCAATCTTTGTGACTATATTCTTCCCCTTATGCTCCTTTATCAGGCCATGCAATGAGACCCTTCCCATAATAGGCGCAGTTGGGTATAGAAGATATCGGAAACAAAAATGTTATATCAGGGACAAGAAAAATGGCACTTGAGATTTATATTGAGGAATCAAAACCAGACAAGTGTCGAAGCTGTTCACAGTCATCTGTTTGCATTGCTATCCAGGAGAACAAGTAAAGAGAAAAGAAAAGGAAATTCTGCAACACCTAATAACCTCTCTGAATATGCAGTTTGTCAACCACCCTCGAATTATCTTTCATGCTCCGATATACCATCTAAATCTTTGCTTATGGTCTGGTACACCATTAACACAATTCTTATCAACACACTCACACCAGATCATAGGATGTCACAACACCTCTGACCACTATCTTGTCATACTAAATATTCCTACCACTACTATACAACATTCTCATACCACCTCTGCATATCTTGACATCTCTGCTCTTCCATAACACTAATTCCTTGCTGCTTCCCCTATGCCTAACATCATCCATATCTTGATACTATCACTCGCCAACCTGAGCAGTGACAGTATCCCCACCATAGGATTGAGGTCCACAGAGAACCTTCTCCAATGGTCCTGGCTTCCCTGGATAGTGTTAATGAAACTGTTCCACCCCCTGCAGACCATCTACGAACTTCACGTGTTTCCATGTCAAGGAGTCATAGTTTGTCCATCAAATGAGTTACTGTAACTGGCTCCAATACATATCACTATCCTCAGCCCTCAAATCCGGATACTCCTCCTTACCATCAATCTTGGCGGGGGGGCAGGATGCACCCATTGCCCAACCAAGGGATCATCCACCACCAAATCAAACAACAACACTGGTTGTAGTTGATGCACACATCTCGACATGGGAACTTCCAACTCATTGGCAGAAGGTGATATCTGTCGAACTACCCTATATGGTCCGAATGATTACAATGTATTTTCCGCTGGCGTCTCAGTATCCAAACGTGATGCACGGCCAACGAACCCTGAAATCTTTCCTGTATATTTCATACCAGTATTTGTGAATAATTTGCATTCTCCTCCTTTTTCGCTATACTTTTCTGCATTTCTGCCCGTAAATGCTTATCAGCTTGTTCCATCCAGGACTATGGTTCATCTGCATCAATCCGTCGTTGATCCCAACTTTCCCCCCAGGCTTCCGAAACTATCATTTGTGGATTGATCTCGAACACTGCCAAAAATGGAACAAACGTCATCGTATCTGAGACACCATCAGCAGCAAACCGGCCATTGGTAACCATTCTATCCAATCGTCTTGTCAATGATTCACGATCACACACAAATAGAAATGCGTGTCTGCCTTCATCTGTTTTGTTTTTGCATCAGTCAGAGGAAGGAAGGCTGTTCATATCCTGGGCTCAACCACTGAGCGGGCACACAGCTGTGCCCAACACTCCATGGCGAACTGGAGACCTCGATCCAATACCATTGTTACTGGAAGTCATTGGAGATGTACCACTTCCCATAGAAACAAATTAGCCAATTCCATAGCGGCTGGTATAGCATAACAGGGGATGAAATATCGCATGTTTGAGAGTCTATTGACAACAACCCTAATGGCACCAAACCCTTCACACTCCGGTCGCCCAATGATGAAGCCCATCGAAACACATTGCTAATTTATTGCTGGTGGTGATTACGGTCAGTGAACCCGAATTGTTGAGTGTCTTATACCCCAGGACCGCAGTTATGTATGAAAATCACATTTCTTCTTGTTGACCAGTTTCCGCAACTCCTTCCAGTAACAACATTGATCCAAGTGGTCAGGGATTTTCGCACGTCCAGGATGATTAGCTAATGCTGTATTGTGATGGTGTTGTATTAAGTGTAATTGCAACTCTTCACCCTCTGGTACATATATCTTCTACCGATATCGTATCCATCCATCCTCCTCCTTCCATGGAACCACTGTAATTTCTTTCAATCCAGTATTTGTTCAAATTGCCTCGAATGTTTTTCCTTCCAGTTAGTCAGTCACACAAGCTTCTGCAAAAAGATCAGAATTAGAATTGCCTGCCTGCACAGGCAGACCGTCCACCAACGAAGGTAATTATTTCGGTAATTACTGCTGCCTTCGAACCACCTGTCCCATGATTCTTTATCTTTCATCCCCCCCATTTGGGGAGATCTCAAGGCCTTCTTCCCAAAGCATCGGCGTTCACATTGCATTAGCCTGGTCAGTATAATAATTTATAATTAAACTGGGACAGACATTCTGACCAATGTGCTTGACATCTAGTTAGTAGTTTCTTTATCATCAAATACTCCAGGTATTGATGATCTGTTGGCAATTGAACTGGGTGTAGCGCCCCTTCACACTCCAGTCTTCATTCCTCGCGAGCTTTAATAATACTATTATTTCCTGGTCATATATGTTGTAAATACTTTCTGCTAGAGTATGGATTTTTGAAATGTATACCACGGGATGTAACACTCCCTCAGCATCATGTTCCAATACAACTCCAGTGACAACCTAATCTGAAGCTTCGGTCTGAATAATAACCTGCAATTGATATTTGAAATGCTAGAGTAGTGAAGCTGATGTAAATGTGGTAACCATTCTCACAACAGCTAGCTGTTATTCTGATTCCTATCTCAATGATTCATCTATTTATATAAGCCTCGTGAATGGTTCTGCTTATTCAGAATACTTAGGAATGAATCATCAATAGAAATTGAATAATCCAAGGAACTGTTGAACTTTGAACAGATTATTCAGCCAGCCATTCGCTGCTATTACTTCCCAGCTCCAATTCCATACAGTCTCAACCTTATCTGGAGCTATTGAGATCCTCTTTGTTGAGATGATTAATCCAAGATATCTAACCATTTCCTTATGGAATTCACATTTTTCTATCTTCAGATATGGACCCAGCATCCAAAGGGCATGGCATACTCAATTTAACATGTTCGACATGTTTGTCTTCCAAATTGCAATGTATTAAAATATCATCCGAATATGCTGAAGTGAGATCATCCAGCACCTCCCTAATGGCATTGTCAATATACCCTTGATATTTGGCAATGGTATTCATCATTCCAAGGTGCATCACAGTAGGTTTAAACAGGCTATATCTAGTCTGGAAGGCTAAGTTATGTTCATCCCCTGTCATAACTCATAGCAAATTAAATGCCCCCTGAACATCGGGTGTTATATGTATCCTGGCTTCCTGGAGGTGGTTCAAGGTTTCTCATATCCAAACAAGATGGTACTGATTGTTATCAGTTGCTCCGTTTCTATTACGATGGTCAATACAGAATCGGAGTCTGCAATCTAGTTTCGTTGCAAACAGCACTGGTGCCTTGAATGGTGACGACAGTTGGCGAATAATGCCTGTCGACATATTCTCATCTAGCCATTTGTTGAGGACAACTAACTTAGCCCACGACATTGAATACAATTGTCCCCTAGTCAGTTCCTTGCCATCTTTCAAGAATAACTCATGGTCAATGCCTACTTGATGTGGAGGGAGTTGATCTGCCAGAACCTTGCTAAACAGTAGCAAAACTCATAATACTGTTTAGGAACAATCTCCTCCAGAGGTGATTCCTTAAGGTCCTTTGCTTCAATTGCATTATTGATATTCCAGAATAATACTTTAAAGATTATAAATTTTCCTTTCGTTATTATCCTAGGGAAAGTTAATCCATTCAGCATTATGATATCTCCTCAAAATGGCCATTGTGGTCCAATTTTGGGTTTCAATACCTTTTCTGTCAGAGAGTAAAATAGTCCCAGGCATTCCTCTGTAACTCCTTATACAGTCATGGGTGGGTGGTGGCAATGTATAACTCAGTAGTGTGATCCAAATGTCACTTTATTTGAAGCAAACCTAACTGCCACATCATGTAATCATAACCAGGGAATTCCAAGTACAATAGGATAGTGTTCCAACTATGTAACAAACAAGGGTAATTGTTCTTTATGATTTTGGATAACCATCGCTACTTTAGCAAAGTGTATAATGTCCTCAGACATGATAGGTCTTCCGTTAATAACTTTGACTTGTCCTGTCTCCTTCATCTCTTGGAGAGGTGTTTGAGGATTATGAGCAATATTTTGATTCAGAAATGCGAAACCCGTAGCTCCACAGTCAATCAGCACATATGTTGGTATTTTTTTATTATTCACTGTAAATGTACAGATTGTAATTGTATGTTTCCCTTTCATTGATCCTTGAAATACCTCCACTTTGGTAACTGAAAGAAGCGAAATTTGAAAACATTGTAAAACAGTAGAAACAAAACTTTTTCCATCAGCCAAAGAGCCATCTTTGGATGATAGACCTAATCTTTTCCCAATTCCTCAGGACCACTTGTTGTTCCTACCTCATTGACTGGTGCTCCAGCCACCTTGAATATCTGAGCTATCTTCCGTACTGCACATACTTCCACTCTGTGGTTCAACCCGCCACAGCACACAGTTCTCCCATCTGCAAGCTTCTTTGCCCTCTCCTCCGCAGAGATCCTTCATCTGCCTGCAGAGAGATCCATCATAGCCGGTTCTGTGTATCCAGCCAATGTCCCGGCTGGAGCTACTGCAGGATTCATTGGGACGATTGCGTGTTTGGGGGAAGAGGTGAAACTCATCCCTCGGTCAATTTTCTGCGCTGATATCTGTGCCTGATGTTGTTGAACAGATTTATCCAGCTTGTGGCATATTGCAACTGATGGGTAGAGCTCCTCGGGCATATCATTATGTTGGGAGGAGTACTTGCTTTCCTTCAATAATCGCTTTCCAAGAGCAATCTTGTCAGTGAAAGATTTGCTATAGACGTTGGCAAAAATAACTTCAAACAATGCATAGTATTGCAAGAACTGGCGGTTCATTTGTTTCATTTCAGAGTTATTTCGTTCTGCTGTTGCCACCGTATTGGAATCCCGAATCACTGCTTCAGATAGATGAAACCTGGAATGTCAAGCAGCCCGATCATTCCACCCTCCCGGACATGTGGTCAAATCTCGCCCACTGCAATTCACCTCAGGCAGCTGAATGCATACCACATGGTTGACTGTCCATTGGGAAAGCTGCAGGGCTTGTATCAAATGACCATCAGGCGTTGAGCAATCCAGCACCTCAACTGAGTTCAATCTGACTCTGAAATGTCCAAGAAGTCTGGAAATTTCTGCTCTTCATCTTCCTGACAGTGGGGAGCAGCCGGGGCCGCTTGCGCTGCCAGCATCAGGAGTTGGGTAATTGCATCCTCATACTGCAGACATCCTCTCCAGATTTTCATGCATCTCAGGTAATCGCATCAAGCTCGGCATGTAGTTCCTCCGAGGTTTCTGCCACTGCTGGCCTCCTTCTGGCTTCAGTGAGGTGGTTCTCAAGCATCTCAATTCTCTCATACATTTCTGAATGATTGCACCTGGAGGTTAGGAAATATTAGGCCTTCAGGTCTGGAACTTCTTTCGGCAGCCGAATTATCTCAGCTGCGTCAGCACATACCCTCTGCACCATCTCTGCAGGTTTGGTGTACTTGGCCACCCATAACACCACCTCCTGCCATTCTGCCAGTGTCTCCTGGGTATCCTCGAACCCGTTGCTGTCCCCCTGCATGTGCAACAGTTTCCCTTTCTTGTCCTGGTTCTTCGGTGACATCAGAGCTACTTGGTCATGCTGTTTGGATCCTGATATCTCCACTAATCAAGTCCATCTACCAGTGCCGATTTGATATGTTGATTTCGGAGGGGGTTGGGGTAGGGGGCACCATGATAGTCAGCAGGATCCCCAAGGACTTAGCTGTTGTTGCTGTTGCTTCTGCTTGTCCGTTTGTTGAATGGGTTCCTGTGCAGTGATGTCCTTCACAGGTGCAAGGTGCTTCTTAACAGCGGGGGAACCACGAGTGGGTTCCGAAATACTTTGTCCAAAGTTATCCAATCACTGGATTGTCAATATCCTGAACCCTGCCTTCTCTTGCAGCAGCAGTCTAGTACATAGTCCAAGGGGGGAGAGTGGTTGATTGTTCCCAAAATTAAGCTTTCAATGGTTGCTGTTCAAAGAGGTGGCAATAATTGTCTCAATAGTCTCAAAAGCGGTCGAAGATTCGGGTTCAAAAACAACACAATGAACAAGTGCAGGATGAATCCCAGCTGTTCAGGAAGAACAAGTTTGGTTTAACTTTTGCATCCGAGAATGGTGATCAATATGGGTTGTTATGGTTATCTAATGTGGATATATGTATCTGGATGTCAACTGGATCATCACAAATATGAATCCAAGATCAGTCTGGTGCTAAATTGACCCAACAAGTAACAGATCAAGGTTCAGAACAATACTTACACCCTGTCAATGGTTATTGGTACATTCAAAATCAAGTATGTATGTCTAAGACTCGTTCTAGTATAATGGGGGTGTCGGGCATTGGTAATATTGGAAACAATGATGTGACGTCAGGGATACGAACAAAGGCGCTGCAAATTTTTGGCGAGGAATCACAACATCAGACGAGTCAAAGTCGTTCGAAGTTGTGTATGTTCATTGCTATACAAGAGAATGACTGAAGACAGAAGAGCAGGAATTGTCCAGCAGCAAACAACTTCTTTTCCTACACAGTTTGTCTGCCACCCTCAAGTAGTGTTAGCAACAGGTCCGGGCTACCTGGCTTGGGTCTGGGTTGGAACCGAACCAAAGGCCCTGGTCCAGGTCAGGAACCGCCATGCAACCTGAACCGGGTAACTGCCACCTGGTTTTGACCCAGACCAGACATCAACCCGTGGTTGTTTAGCTGGGTTGCAACTGGACCACAGTTCCATTTGACGGATCCTGAAATGTTGGCTCTACTTCAGTATCTGAGTTCTGATCGTATCGTGACATGATCAATATGTAGATTGTGCAGTTTTTGCAGCTCTTCCACCTCCCGCTTTTAGATTTGCGATCAGACCAATATTGGTTGAATTGCTGTGAAATAACAGGATATTTTAGGCGAAATTTGCGGGTTTTCGATAGCGACTCAATGAATGTTGGTCCGATCGCAAATCTGACAGCGGGAGGTGAAAGACCGTCTAAAACGTCACAATGTACATATTGATCATGTCAAGATATGATCTGACCTCAGATACTTAATTGGAGCGAAAATTGTGAAATTGAAATGCCGGGTGTCTTATGCTAAAACCAGCCCATTTCCAATGGTCCGGGTGTGTCGTGTGGTAAGACCCATTGCAACGGTCCGGTTTCAGGCGGATGCAGAAACCGAACCAAACCGGTAATTCGGAACCATTGCTAACACTACCCTCAAGTCATTTTTCATGCGCAGATTTACCATCTGAATCCTCGCTCATAATCTTACACACCATTACCATAATCGTTATCAGTACACTCATGCCATATCATCTGACGTCACAACACCTCAGACCACTTCCTTATCATACCTGAAAATCCCACCACCACTACGCGACATTCTCATGCAACCTCCACATCTCTCAACATCTCTGTAGTTCCATAATACTCATTCCTTCCCATTTCCCCTAGGCATAACTACATCCTGTCCTTCATACTATCAATCCCAAACCCAATCCCAGACAATTCCCCAGTCACAACCCTCGGTTCTTGGTTTGTAGATCTTACCACCGAGGCGGATCCCAATATGGTGCAGGATGGTCTTCACTGCTAGGCTTGACTAAGGGGAAGATACTATCACATATGGTGTCCCTTTGCAAGTTCAGCCAGATCTCTCCAGCTGTACTCGACCGCCGATGACTACTGACTGGACCTGCGGGTAAGCAACAGGAAACCATCATAACTTCAATATTGCATCGCAAGAAGTATAGAATGATGAAGTGGCACTTGGTTGGAGGTTGATGTATTTGCACTGCAGCTTTGCAATGAATGGGAGTATATACCTAAGAAGGTGGAAGAGGTAACTTACCCAGTTAAGTATTGGACGATGTATATCCTGTAGGGAGCAGTTCATATTGGTTACACTCAGTATGGGCAGCTTGGCCCCCATCTCTCTACAAATACAGCTGAGAATGGTTTGGTTGGACCCAGTGAGCCACCCTTATCTCCACCTGACCCTCAATACTAGTTTATCCCTCCAGCTGAGGTGTATGCCCAGTGCATGAAATACAGAGTTTCAACAATGAAATGCTGAGTATTGCCTAAAATGACTGTGAGTCTTGCTGAGAGCATGTGGAGCGAGAATGGTGTCGCAATTCACATGACACAGCAGCTGATAGGTGGTATACTCAAAGCACACTGAATCACACGAATATATGATATATAGTCTAGCCACGAGAGTTCACAACCACTAGTACAACTAGATAGAGTTAAGAACGTAGTTTATGTTGGCCATACAAAACTGGAAATGTACTTGATAGAGTAGAATGTTCGTGTCAGAGCAACCTTTCAAAGCAACCTTGTCAAAGCAACCTGGTCAGAGCAACTTCGTCAAAGCTACCTGGTCAGAGCAACCTTGTCAGAGCAACCTTGTCAGAACCACCTTGTCAGCACCACCTTGTCAGAACCACTTGTCAGCACCACCTTGTCAGAACCACCTTGTCAGCACCACCTTGTCAGACCCA
>Ga0307515_10002516_pt1 | contig 39672 bp, 3 predicted proteins | sample 17_EM_MG_FD_194513 | JGI IMG/M metagenome (GOLD analysis project Ga0307515, IMG submission 194513) | Populus trichocarpa ectomycorrhiza microbial communities from riparian zone in the Pacific Northwest, United States - 17_EM | ecosystem: Host-associated > Plants > Roots > Unclassified | place... | reverse complement strand
TTGATTATAGACCGGTATAAAGGCTTGGATGTAAAGTTGTATAAAAATCCTTAAGTCAGCCTAGGTAGTCACCGGTAGGCTTCTGGTAGGCTTTTAGTGGGTTCCTAATAATCCTTGCGTCTTTTCTCTAGTTACGTTTTTCCCTTATTAAGGTTTTTTAGGAGTTTAAAGTAGGGGTTAGATAGATAGATAATATATAGTGGTATACTAATACTTCTCTGATATCTCTCCGAACCCCTTTTAGGACGAGCCCTTATAATCTCCCTACCGTAAGGTAATAGCGATCGGGGGCCGACTGTAAGAGGGGGGGGGGCAATATAAGGGATATTATTGCGGTTACCTTAGGTTGCCCTTAGGATAACCCCCAGACGCCCCTTAGATAGTCGCCGGTCACGTGCTAGAGGCACATACCCGTAGTATATAGTCTCCACAATCCTAGAGGCCTTACCTCCTTAAGGATTCGTCTCTCTTACCAATCTATCCTGTTCCACAATCGTGTCCTTATAGCCCCCTGTCTACAAGATCCCTTTATATTAGGTTACTTAAGTGCTACACTACCTTAGTTTAAAACCCCTTAGTAATGCTAAGCCCTAAATATTTAGCCTATATACTAGATTTGTAGATAATAGGCCCTTAATTTTAAAATAAAGTGAAATAACTAGAATAAGTAAGACTTAGGATACTGTACTGTAGTAAATAGCTTAAACCGCCACAAACCTGCTTAGCCTTCTTACTTTTAATATTCTTAAGTTCTGCTATTAAAATCATCCGCTTATATGCCTAAGGCCCTAGCATAAAACACTAACCTACTTACTTAAATAAAACTACTGCGCCCACCTAAGATTCTGCTTAGTAGATAACCCCTAATTAGCGCCTACTATTTATAGATATCTGGGCAACCAAGGCGGTTATAGTAAAGTTATTTATGCTCTGCCTTGCCGGTTTATGCAGTACCCCTAAATAGTTTTACTTAGATAACCTGTTATATATTATAACGGTATTAATTAGACTATAGAGTGTGTAATAAGATTATAGCAAAGCTCTGTTTTTAGAATACACTTTATATCTACCTTATACTAACTTGCCCCTCTTTAGTATCTCTATTAGTACAAAACAAAGTATAACTACTAGTACCCCCACTACCTACTCTATATACCTTTAATTCTCACTTCTTTCTTTATATAGTTAATTTATTAAATTAAAATGCCTAAACAAATTCTCCTTAAAAGGTAACTATATTTTACTAAGGATAGTAAGCCTTATTCTAAACTAAAATCCATTAAAGAGATCTTACTTAAGGATTTTAAGAAGGTGTTTATAGTAAAGAAGAAGATTATTATCTTAAGCGGTGCTGGCATTTTAGTAGCTGTAAAAAGTAAGTCTTATATATTAGAAACCGTAGAGAGCTACTTTTTTTTAACTCTTAATACTTATAGTTCCTAACTTTTATACGCTTTATAGGCACTAATTTAAATATAGCCTATTTAAGATTAGTAATTGCGATAATAATAATTCTACTAAAAATATATATAGCGATATTTGTATTATAAATAAGAAAGCTTTTCATACTGTTTTTATTAACTTAAGTATAAGAATGTTGTTTATACCCTTTAAAACCTTATATTTTCTAGGCACTAGTCTAAACATAACCTATTTAATATTAATAATTATAATAACGATTATTTAACTTAAAATATATATAGAGGCATTTGCATTATAAATAAGCTAGCTTTTTATACTATACCTACTAACTTCTATTAGCTTGCGAACGAAAATAATAAGTATATCCTTTAATACTTTATATAGAATATTAACGGACTTTATAATAAATTCTAGTCGTTATCTTTAGACTCTCCTCTAACTAAGAAGGACCCCTAGTTAAAGATAGTAGAACTCCACAGTTAACTAGATAGGATAATTTACTATAAGTATATATAGCGCTTAACCTTTAACCCAAAGTACTTTTAGGGATTAGAACTATTAGCTTACCCTAAGTATATTAGGAGAGATATAGACTAATAAGGTAAAGGGAAACGGTCTAAAGGTATTAGCGTGTTTTAGCCTAATGTACTTCTTAATAGAGAAATTGATAATTAGGATAAGAACGTAATTGCAGCTATGTCTTAAGATGCCAAATATTAAGTTTTAGATCTTGTTCTAATTATAGGCACTTAGTTAAAAAAAAAACTAGATGCATTTTAGCTAGCTATATGCCTTTATAAGGTGGCGAAAACTAGAAATAGATATAATCCCATTATATAGATAAATAAGAAACCCCTATTACGTAAATTAGGGCCAAAATTTTATAGCCTAATTAATTACGCAATTTATAGGGACTATTAAGAGATCGCCAGATATCTTTTAGATAAGGCTACCCCCCTATAACTTAATAATGATGCGAAATTAGAAGGTAGCTAGCATAAAGATAAATAAAAAGAGGACGATATTAGAGTCGGCGACAATAGTTTGCTTAGCATAAGGAAGTTAGCCGCACCCTTTAATCTTTCTTAGTGACTAGTCTTCTAATTTGCTGGAAAGTTAAGTATATATAGTGTTAAAATCTACATCGTTATCCTTTCTAAGTAGCAGCTAAACTACTAGCTTGTATATCTTATCTATAAGCCCTACTAACCGCGTATTTAATAAATATATTTCTCTTATCTTATACTAGCCCTCCACTACCCACCATAATGGCGTTTTACCGTATTTATCCTTATATTTCGCGTCGACGCCGTTCTTAAGTAATAGTTTTACTATAGTCTTACTTGCCCATTAAGCAGCCTATAAAAGTAGTGTCCGACTATTACTATTTTTAGAGTTAGAGTTAACGCCTTTCTGCGTAAGCAGTAGCTTTATTATCCCCTCTTATTTACTCTCTATAGCCTATAAGAGTGGGGTCCAACCTTTAATATTAGTAGAGTTTAGGCTAATACCGTCCTTTATTAGTAGTAGCTTTACTATTACTTTATACCCGCGTTCTATAGCTACTAATAGCAGTATTTGATTGCGGAAGCTCTTAGGGTTTAGGCTAACACTATCCTACGCAAGTAGTAGCTTTACTACCCCCTTATACCCGTTTATCGCGGCCTATAATAGCGGTATATCTTTAAGAGCGCTCTTAGGATTTGGATTAACGTTATCCCGCGTAAGTAGTAGCTCTACTACTACCTTACTTCTATATTCTGTAGCTAATAACAGTAGCGTAGTCCTATATTTATCCTTAAAATTTAGATCGATATTATCCCGTATAAGAAGTAGCTTTACTACTACCTTATACCCGTTACTTATAGCTAGTAATAGCGGTGTTTAACTAAAATTATCTATTACTTAGATGTTAGCTCCTGCTTCTAGTAAAATATAAGACTCTACTTCTTGTTTATATTTTATAGCCTATAATAACGCTAAACTTTTAGAGTGCTGTAGCAATTTGTTTATTAACGTAAGTAGTAGTATTTCTAGACAAAGAGAGACATGTATATTAGCTCTATAGTAGTAAAATTTAAATAAGTAATAAAAATACGGTAGTAGAAGGCTTACTGTTTAAGTAGCTGGCTATATAGTAGTATTAAAGTATATTTAAGGATATAAGGCCCATAACTTAACCTAGCAAGTATAAGGTAGATTACCCTTTACTATAAAAGGATTTAAAATATATCTATAGAAGAAGAGGTAGAGTAAGAGGTATTTATTCTATTAAGCTATTACTACTTGTTTTTACTAAGCATTAAATATAAAAGGATATTTTAAAGTCGGGATTTAGGATTTAGGTAACCAAAAATAGAAATCTAGAATTAGGAATCGAGAAATGGGAAAGTAAAAAGGATTTCTTTAGTAGGAGGCGTATACTGTTTATCCGACCGAGTATACGTAATATTATATATATATAATACTACGCTTAAGCTACAGAAGAGCCTAATAGTAAAGAGATATAAATAAAGACCTTATATTTTACCTGTTCTATTATTTCTGGCCCACCTTTTATAAACATAATATTATTTAAAAATGCTATACGTCTAACTAACGAACTATTAGAATTAAATATCCCTAAGAAGATATATTCGTTATAAAGTAATTTCTAAGTAAGGCGCCTTATATAGTAGAAGGTAAAAATATCTTTAACCTATAGAATTATTAGATTAATATAAAGGGTATATAATATCTTTTACCTAAATATTTTTAAAACTAGTACTAGGTTTATAGAAGCCTTAGGGGAAATCTTAAGGAGAGATAGGACTATATCTTGGTCTAAAAACTAAATTATTAATCTTAATTTCTGGCAGCCTTATTGTAGTGTAATTCTTAAGATAAAAGCACTAAGTAAGGTTAGAGTGATAATAATAAGAGTGAAGGTCTCTAGTGGCCTCTTTATATAGGATTAGAGGAGATATATTTATCTATAATTTATAGCACGTTCTCTTTACTAATAAATATTGAGGCGATTTCTATAAGTTACCTATATCTCTTCCGTAGTATATTAATGTTTAGGCGCGTATTAGTGTTATAATATTTCTTAGAAACGGGCTGTGTTATATAGGCCCTGTCCGACCAGAAATCAGCCCTATTAAGAAAATTAGCCCCACTAAATGGCTTTTTATTCACTAAATATATTTACTACTTATACCTTTAACTTAACAATGTCTAGGCTATATATAGCCCCTAGCATTAATAGCAAAGATATAGATGATTTAAAGGCCTATATAGCAATATAGAACTAGAAATATTCTTCTTTATAAATATTTAATGCACCCCTCTATACTTTACCTACTATAACTATAATAGATAAATATATTACTCTATACTTAGAGGTTAGTATAAACGCTAGGAGATATAATAGCATGCTAATAAATATAAATTAGAAAGCTAGAGCTATTACTACTATAATTCTAAATATAACCTCTAGCACTGTTTTACTTAAAAGGTTAGGTTTAGTACTATATAATAATCTATAGAGTCCCTATCCGTATATACCCGTATAGAGTATAAATAAGGCTATAGTAATATTAGCTATTAGGTCGTTAGGCTTAGGTAACAAATTACCAAAATTTAAAGTTTTAATAGGCTACGAACCCTTTAAACTTAAGAGCGGTAAGATGCTAGGTACTCTATATAATACACCTTAAATATTTAAAGGGTATAGAGGTGGAATTACTTATCTATTAATATAGGTCCGTTTAGTTACTACCTTATAGTAGCTATAGTGGATTAAGAGTTAGATTAATATGCTAAAAGTTTAGGGGGTGCTATATTAAGAATGCTGGAATATAATGGGCCCTATAAGCTAAAGTAATAGTTATACTATATACTGGAAACTATAGCGTAGCAATTAAATTCATTGTTTATCGCCGTTATACTAGTTATAGTGTTATATAATTTAAGACCTATTATATATCTTAGGATAGTCTATAAAGAATATAGGGGGGATTAGCTAAAGGTCCCGGTATATATTAAAGGGGGTCTTAAAGAATTTAGAAGAGATTAGCTAAAGATTCTAGTATATATTAGAAGGGGCCTTAAAGAACTTAGAAGGGATTATTTAAAGGTTTTAATATAGATTAAAGAATTTAGAGGGGACTATCTAAAGGTTCTAGTATATATTAGGATAGTTTCAAAAGTATTTAATAGGTATACTCTCCTCCCCTATACTAGGTAGCGGCCCTTATTATATTATAACCAAGTTTTCTTAATTAGAGTTCTGATAAGATATGGTTTATAAACTATTTATTTTAGAAAAACTCTCTAATCTAGTGCGCTTTTATTTAGAGTGCTTAATATTTACTAACCTTTTAATTCTATTAAAGTTCTAAAAGGTATTACTAGTTTTGGGTTAATTTATAGAGCTAGTATTAGTACGCTTAGTATATACCTCCTTTAGCGCCTCCGCTAAAGGAGATAATTTCTTCTATTCTTTATATTGCGGTTATATCTCTATCTAAGTAATAAATGCGTTAAACTCTTCTAGTACTATATAACTTTTAATACTATTAAGAGTTAGTTACTAATTTAATAGAAAAATAAGAGAAAACTAACTTTATATTATACTCTATATTATAAAGACTAATAAGTACTTTAGGTTTAAAACGGTTCCATTTTTAGCTAGTAATATTATTTACCTTTAAGATATCTCCTTTAAGAGGATAGATTGTCTTCTATACTATACTTTTAAGGTTCTCGCTATTCCTAAGTTTTTTATTTATCTAGTTTAATTACTTTACTTTAATATTTATCCTCTTAGATAGAATGGATTTTATTAACCTATAGCTAACTATATTTTTATTTAACTTAAGATTATTAGCTAGGTTATAGATAATAGCCTTATTATTATCTCCTGCTAGTAGAGTATATAGTCCCTAAAGGGCTTTAAGTAATTTGCCTTAGTTCGATTATAAAGTAATAGGAACTCCGTTAAATCGTTAGCCTTTTAAATTAGAATTTTTATACTAATAGTAATAAGTCGCTCTACAGCTATTAGTGATAAGGTTTTAGTTTTTACTTCTCTACTTTAGTAGAGTGGGGTTCTAGCTCCCTTATAGACTAGGCTTCCTCTATAAAGTAGGGTTAGGCTTCTATTAGGAAGTAGGATTTTAGTAACTTAGAATAATAAGTAAAAGTTATATAGAGTCTCTAGAGTCTCTAGAGCTATTAAAGTCGCTAAAGCTGCTAGAGCTTTTAAGGTTATTAAGATTATTAGGGTCTTTTAAACTCCTAAGATTGCTAAAGTACTATTTAAGCTAAGCGCCTCTCTTTAATTAGTGTTACGGCACTGGCAGAACTAGCAGAACTTGGTTAGCAGAACTTGGCAGAACTTCGCGGTCACGTGACTAGAGAACCCCATAAAAGAACCCTACTTTAACCGGCGCTGCTCTTTTTCTCCTTTCCCTTCTCTAGCTTTAGATTCTTGTTTATAGACAATCCAATTATATAGGCTTACGTGTCCCTCTTACCGTACTCATGCCTTAATTAACTAAGTTGCTAATATTATCTAAAGCTTAAACTACCCTTTCTTCCTAAAAAGGAACTTAAATATATCTATAAGACTATAAATAGGATAGGACATAGAATAGGACCCTAAGGATATTACTAGGACTATAAGGAACAGAATAGAACCCTAAGGAAAGGACTTATAAGATACGCACAGACTAGAACCCCTAAAGAAATTACCTAGAATTATCTAATACCCCTACTATTATGCTATAAAACACAGCAGTAGGTAAAGCAGCTGTAGGACCCTTAAATACTTTAGATAAAGAAACAATTAATATTTTAACCCCCTAGGCGGAGCTTACGGCAGCTAATACCAAAATTAAATAACTATAAGAGCTGCTTAAAGCTAGAGATACCCCTATATCTAATAATAAGTCATTATTAAACAACTAAAGACTTACTATAGTCCTTTAGGCCCTATCCTAGCGCCTTAGTAGATCTACTAAGACCTATATAGCACTAAAGCGGTCAGCAAAGGTCGCGGATCCCCTACTACTTATAGATAGAATAGACCTAATATTTAATAACTGGAAGCTTTAATTACGGGATAAGCTTAAAGTTAATACTAACTACTTTCCTACCCCCTAAGCTAAGATAGCTTATATCTTTAGCCGTACTAGCAGAGACGCCTAGACGTATTTACGCCTGTAATATACTAAAGACTTAGTAAACCCCTTTATCTCTAAAGAAGAAATAATTAAATACTTATCTTCTATTTATAAAGACCCTTTTAAAGTATAGAACGCCCGCCTTAGCTATAAAAGCCTAAATATAAAAATAACGGAGACCTTCTTAGCCTTTTAAACCCGCTTTTTATACCTAGCTAAGTAGGCCTAGATCCCCTAAAAAGACCTACTACTAGACCTTTTTAATAAGCTTACCCTAGACCTATAACGGGCTGTATTACTAACTTATATTACGGTATAGACGTTAAAGGAACTTACGGACTATTGCCTAGCTATTAACTAAGGCCTCTATTAAATTAAGGCACGCGCTAATTAGCTAAAAACTAGAAACCTTGTAAACTAGACCATAAATACTACAAAAATAGCCCGTAGTGCCCTAGCATAATTAGCAACCCTAATAGTTAACCTAGCAGCTAGCCCTATAGCTACCCCTATTATAGGTCTAGTGTATACCCGGCCTATATATAGCGACCCCCGTATATAGGCCCTTAGCGATTAAGGAGCTTACTTCTTATATAGTTAACTAGGCTACCCTATAAGGAACTACCTAATAAAGGCAAAAATAAATAAGGTTCTATTAATTTAGGAGGATAGTACGGAATTAGAAAAAGAGAAACCTTAGAGGAAGACTCCTCTCTAGGGTTAAAAGGGATTAATATATTATATATTAATCTAGGTCAACTAGTTAGTAAAAAAAGCTACACTATCCCTTATACTTTATTCCGTAATAGATATTAAGTTTTAACCTCTACTTTAGCTAACTCTAGAGTAAATACCTTTGCCTTAATAGATACCTAATATACTATAAAGCTAGCTAACTTTTTAAATATACCCCTTAAAGAACTGCCTAAACCTATTTCTATTCGCGGGTATAATGGATAGATAGGTCTACCTATTAAGACTATTTTACGGATTTACCTTTACGTTAATAAATAAAGGTAGTATAATATCCCCTTCCTTATTACGGATCTAGGAAGCTATAATATAATCTTAGGAAGAAAATAGCTAGCCTATTTAGGCTTATAGCTCGATATATAGAGTAGACGGCTTATTTGGCCTAAAACCCTACCCCCAACTCCTTCCTTTATAAAAGAAATTAGTATTACAATAAAAAACCTTATACGGCCCTAAATTAACACTATTTACTAGGCCAATGCTATATATAGGGACTAGGCCTTTAAGAAAGATATATAGCTTAATCCGCAACGGATCCGTATACTACGCCGCCCCTAAACTACCCATATTACGCTACCCGCATTAAAGACCTAGGAAGTTAATAGTGACCTAAAAAAGCCCCCTATAGAGAGCTTAGGCCCTAGGCAGCTATGAAGAATAGTAAGAAACGTTAGACGCTATACTAAACTAATAAATTAAAGGGATAACTTATAAAAGATGGAATAGGAGCTAAGAAAGATTATAAACCCTAAACCGTAAAATTTAATCCGGTAAATAGCTATAAGAAAACCTATAGACCTTCCACTAGTTAATATCTGCTGTATTAGCGCCGTAGGATTTTACTAAAACTTAGTCTAGCCTAATACTATTACTTTTATAACTAGCTTATACAAAATTAACCAAATACTTAAGGAAAAGGAAAGCAAGCTTAGTAAATAGAAAAGTAAGCTTATAGACGAGGAGCTGGTAGAACAGAAACTACCCCATTAATATTAAAAGTTTAAGGATATATTCTCTAAGGCAGTATATAATATACTTCTACCGCACTAACTATATGACTATAAGATCAAGATTAAGTCAGATAAAGAAAACGCCCTTAGCTATACCCCCCTCCGTAAATAATCTATTGCCGAATTATAGGCTACTAAGTAGTACCTTATTAATAACCTAATAAAGGGGTTTATTAAGCCTAGCTAGGCCCCTTTTACCTCCCCTATTTTCTTTATAAAAAAGCTAAACAGAGGACTCTGTTTCTACATTAATTACTATAAGCTTAATAATATAACCCGCAAAGACTGTTATCCGCTACCCCTACTTAATAAAACACTAGCCCAAATAAATAGAGCTAAGGTATTTACAAAGCTTAATATCTATTAGGCTTTCTACCGAATTAAAATAAACCCTAGATTTATAGATCTTACTATATTTCGGACTTAATATAGATTATATAAGTGTAAAGTACTTCCTTTTAGACTAACTAACGGACTAGCTATATACCAACGATATATAAATGATGTACTTTTTAACTACCTTAATAACTTCTATACGGCCTACCTAGATAATATTATAATTTACTCTAAGAATAAGTTAGAATACAAGGAGTATATTTATAAGGTCCTATAACGGCTCCATAAGGCTAGCCTCTAGGCCAATATTAAAAAGTTAGAATTTAGTGTAAAGCGTATAAAGTACCTAAGGTTTATTATTAGTATAAATAGAATTAAGGCAGACCTGGAAAAGATAGCCGTAATTAATTAGTAGGAACTACTATAGACCGTAAAAGGGATATAGTTATTCTTAGGCTTCTATAACTTCTATTAACGCTTTATTAAAAACTATAGTAGGATTACTTAGCCCCTTAGCCGCCTTACTATAAAGGACCAGCCCTTTTACTTTAACACCGCATATAAGTAGGCTTTTAATAAACTTAAGGAACGACTAGTCTCCGCTCCCTTACTTACCTACTTTAACCTAGAACGGCCCTTAATACTAAAAACAGATGCCTTAGATAGTGTTATTACTGGCGTTTATTTCTAAAAGCAGACGGACGGAAAATGGCACCCTATTACTTGCTACTTAAAGACTATAATAGACGCTAAGCTAAACTACCTAATCCATAATAAAGAAATGTTGGCTATTATTTCTAGCTTTTAGCACTAGCGAGTATAGCTAAAAGGGACCCCTAAGCCTATTTAGGTAGTTTCGGATTATAAGGCCCTAGAATACTTTATAATAACTAAGGCCCTTACAGCCCGGTAAGTACGCTAGGTAAACATCCTATCCTAGTTTAACTTCTTAATTATATAGGCTAGGCGCCACTAACTGTGCGGACGCTCTTATAAGACGTAAACAGGACCTAAATAACTAGATAGCTGCGAAGATCTTATTACGGACCTAGACGTTACTATAACTAGAGTACCTTAACCCTTAGATATAGGAAGAACTAGATACTAAATCTCTAAGCGCTAAGATATATTCTATTAACCCTATGGAATTTAACCTTATTAATAAACTACTATAAGTAAACTGTACGGACCCTTCTCTATAGGAGTACTATAAAAAGGTAAAGAATGTTACTAGCCCATAGTCCCTTAAAAATGGACTACTTAAGCACTAGAAACGGTTGGTAGTAGCAAAAAAACGGAACTTATAAACCCGGCTTATTACTAAAGCATATACCTAGGTCTCTACGGCCTACCTTAGAAAAAATAAGACCTATAAGATTATTAGTGACCGTTACTACTAGCCCGGAATAGTAATAAATATTGACCGTTATGTACGGAACTGTAACAACTGCTATAGGTTTATAATTCCACAAGATAAGACCCTAGGACTATTAAAACCTCTCCTAATACCTAACCGCCCCTAGCAGTATATCTCTATAGACTTCTATAAGCTACCTATAAACCGCGACGGATATAATACGGTTATAATTCTAGTTAACCGCTTTAGTAAGCGCCTATTCTTAATTCCCTATTATAAGAATATTAATGCTAAGGAGGCAGCCTAACTATATATTCACTACGTCTACCGCATTTATAGACTACCAGATACTATCGTATCTAATTACAGCCTGTAATTTATATCGGCCTTCTAAAACAAGTTTACCTAGATCCTAGGTATTAGGCTAAAGCTCTCTATAATATACTACCGCTAGACAAACAGCTAGACGGAGATTATAAATTAATATTTAGATTAGAGACTCTGGCCTTTTATTAACTACTTTTAAAATAACTAGGGTAAACTGCTACCCCTAATAGACTATACCTAGGCAACCCTACCCTATAACTCTACGGGATTTATACCTATCTAACTAGAAATAGGGTATTTACCCTAAATAAGCTTTAACTGGGATAGACTAGAAGGACTACGGACTATACGCGAGAAACTGTCTTATAAGGAAGCCTAGTAGTACGCTAAGCGCTTAGAGGAAGCCTAGACGGTAGCTTATATAAATCTAGAAAAGGCCTAGAAATTAATAGAATAGTAGGCAAATAAGTATAGGCGTAAACCTAACTTTACCGTAGGTAATACAGTCTAGGTTATAATAAAAAACTAAAAGACGGAACGGCCTAGCCGTAAGCTAAACTATTAAATAGCGGGACTGTATAAGGTCCTTAAGAAAATAGGTAACTCGTATAAAGTAAAGCTCCCGGATTTAATTAAGGTTTACCCTATTTTTTTACCGGATAAGCTATAGAAAGCTATAAACAACCTATTACCTAGAAAAAAGAACGAACCTCCCCTACCGATTTAAGTTAATAGCGACAATGAATAGGAAATTAAAGAAGTACTAGCCTGTAAACTAGTAAGGAAAACGCTAAAGTACCGCGTTAGTTAGAAAGGCTATGACCTAGATCCTACCTAGTACCCTATATAGAACTTTATTAGCAGTCCCTATAAGCTTTAAAATTTCTATAACCGCTACCCTAATAAACTAGGACCCCTAAAGTACCTAGACGAGTAGATAGAGTACTAGTATAGTAAAAACGATAAGTTACCGGAAGAATATAAAGATAAGAACGCCCTATAAGCATAATACGGACTATAAAGCCTAAGGGTAGGCTTTTGCGGAGGTGGGGGTAATATTACGGCACTGGCAGAACTTGGCAGAACTTCGTAGTTACGTGACTAGAGAACCCTATAAAAGAACCCTACTTTAACTAGCGCTGCTCTTCTTCTCCTTTCCTTTCTCTAGCTTTAGATTCTCGTTTATAGACAATCCAATTGTATAGGCTTGCGCGCCCCTCTTACCGTGCTCGTGCCTCGATTGACTAAGTTGCTAACAATTAGTATATCCAACGGAGAAAGCTTCTAGGAAGTTTACTGCCGCCCTATTAAGAATTTTAATTTCTTTAGCTTTGTTAATAGAGCATAGGTATTACAAAATACGCTTAAGCTTATTTAATAATAACTATTATACATAAGTAATACCTTAAGAAAGGAGTATTAGAGGTAAACCTACGGAAGAATAAGAATTAACGGCGTAAGCTAGCTGTAAGAATGTATTAGGAAGGACTGCTTTACCTTCTTATAGTAAATTAGCCTTAGGTAAGAGAGGACCGCGGAATAGAATTACCTTAGCGCTAATAAGTATTTTATTACCCTATTACTAAAATACAAGTATTATAAGGCCTACTAGGTCGTTTAACTAATAAAAAAAAGTAATAGGGTGTAAGAATAAGAGAAGCAGGAAACGTTATAGGGGGGTTTTATTGCGATTGTAACGAAACCCCCCTATAATATTTGTTTGGCGTAAAAGTTATAGGGGGGGTTTTATTACGATTGCAACGAAACCCCCTATAACTTTAGCTTAGTGTATATTAGCCCCCTTACCTTATTATCCCTAAGACGCTAAACCCTATTACTATAACTTATACTTCTCTAAAGATTTATAATGGAAAATTAAACAGCTAATTAAAGTAAGGATGTGCAGCTATTTCCTAGGTTAATTAGATGTATTTACCTACTATAAAGTTTAAAAGCCCCCGTTAATTTTCTTTTAATAATATAATAATGCGTCCGTAAGAATTAAAGGTAAGAACACCTTAATAAATCTAAAATGCTTTAGATCTTAAGGGTATAGAATAGAGATAAGTAATATATAGAGCTAATGTTGGTTACACAAGGTGATATCACGTAGCTACGGTTCGTAGATAGTATGATAATTGTTCAATTGTAGAAAGCAAAGGATCGTAAGGATCGTAGTGCCTAAGTAGGGGGGTGATGAGTTACTATAAGGGTGACTAATCAGCGACACATAACCTCTGTCCATATATTCCAACACTAGCAGTTCTTTCTTTATGCTTATAGCGCTACAGGAAGGCAGCAAGGTATTGGTTTAGCTGCAGGTGGAAGCAGTAGAAGTTGGTTAGCTATAGGCAGAGCAGTAAGGGTCGGTTGTAATAGCAGTATGGTGCTAGCGACGGGTTGTTCGGACGGCAGTATAATGCCAGCAATAGGGTTATATTCTAGGGAGCAAAGCTCTACCTAGTCCTGTTCGGCATAAGGCTTATTAATTTAGGGTATATTAGTTATAACAGTTATCGGGTTTGTAGCTGCTGTAAATACTAATAGTTCTTTCTTTTATGGATTGCCTACGTAACTATACCGTTCCAACCACTCCCCCCCCTATATCACTCTCTCTTCATAGTACCCTCCATAAGAACTTCCTATCTAGATTACGCTGGTAGCCACCTCTATAGCTACCTTAGGAACTACAGGAGTCTTAAAATTCCCCTCTACGCTAAATCTTCTAAAGCTTGTTAAATGTTTATAGAGAAGTAGAGGCTTATTACGGAGATTACTATGGAGATTACTGCGGAGATTGTTGCGGAGGTTCTTGCGGAGGTTCTTGGTGGGACGGAGTTTAAGGCATAGGTTAAGATACAGCAGCTTAAGGCACTTGAGGTGTTTAATAGCCTAAGGTTATCTATGGTAGTTGCTGCGGAGGTTCTTATAGAGGTTGCTGCGGAGGTTTTTACGGAGGTTACTGCGGATGTTTTTACGGAGCTTGCTAGTAGGACGGAGCTTAAGGTATGGGTTAAGACACGGCAGCCTAAAGAACTTAAGGCTAAGGAACTTAAGGTATTTAATAGCCTAAGGTTGTCTATAGTATTGCTTGCGGAGGTTCCTGTAGAGGTTCCTGTAGAGGTTCTTGTAGAGGTTCTTACGGACGTTACTACGGACGTTCTTACAGAGCTTGCTGCGTCTCTAGTGGTGCAGCAATTAGGACAACTGGTAGTGCAGCAGTTAGAATAGCTAGTAGAATTAGCGGAGCAGCTAGTGGTTAGGCTGGAGATGCTTGTGTAGCTAGTGGGGGACTATAAAAAGGTGTTAATTGTAGCTGTTCGTCGTTAGGATTCTATTAAGAGTTAAACTTCTTTATAGTGCGTATTTGGTGCTTAATCTCTTATAGAGTCCATTCGTGCTCTTCTTTTGCGTTAAGGACCTGCTCCTAAATATTGTCTTTAATAATGCCCCCATCTATAGGGACAAATACTCTATTCTTCTAAAGGAAGTCTTAAAAATCCTAAACAATATTATTATTTCTAAGTGCCTAGGTATCAGCAGTCCATCCTACAAAATCCTCCCTAAAATATTCCCACAGTTATATATTAGCGTAGTGTTTACTTTAGTAGAATAAAATATGGTGTAGAAGAAAGCTGTTAACTTATTTTGCGGTATAAGTTATTATATTAAAGGTAGAGGTAAATTTATCCTAGTCTTTATCGATGAGTTTCGCGTACGTAGCTACCCTTAGTAGTAAGGAGTCTCTTTAGTCGGTAGCCATATTTTCGGAGGAAGAGAAGTGTTGTAGGGTTATAGGAGAGGATGTGTTATTGGTGTAGGGATTATCGTTTATTGTTTGGTACGCGTTTGGACGAGAATCTACAATTATGGGGCTTAGGACCAGTTCTAGCCTTAAATCGCGAAGACTCGTAAAGCGTATTGCTTTATGTGATGGACGCAAGAATCTATAATCTTAAAAAGGCTTAGGACTAGTTCTGGCCTTTAGATCCTTAGATTTATAGAAGAGTTCTATTTAAGGTTTAGGACTAGTTCTAACCTTAAAAGACAGCTTCCTCTAGTATAAGTAGCACTGGTACAGTAGCTCATCTCTTCTTAGTAATACCTAGCTGTTCTGTAGTATAACTGTGAAGTTAACCACTAATTAGTGTTGGTTACATAAGGTAATATCACGTAGCTACGGTTCGTAGATAGTATAATAATTGTTTAATTATAGAAAGCAAAGGATTGTAAGGATCGTAGTGCCTAAGTAGGGGGGTGATAAGTCACTATAGGGGTGACTAATCAGCGATATATAACCTCTGTCCATACATTCCGACAGCTAATCCCGCCCCGTTACGCTAGGATGTATAATTACCTTTATTTAGTTGCCTTAATGCTCCTTTTATAGCTTTTATTTATTACTGCCTTAGCTTTACTATTTTTACTACTCCTTTTAAGCTATTTCCTAACTTACCCTATTTCTACTAGCTATTTACAGCTGCGTTACTCCTTTAATAACTAGCTTGGTTTTTAAAGCCGTAATTTACTAAACCCTATTAGCCGTTAATATCTTAAAGCGGTATACTTAGCTGCCTCTTATAACCAGTACTAGCGATTTAGCAGCAACTCTTTATTAGGATTAAGATTCTAAATACGGTATATTAATTATTAAGCTTTGCTAGAAAGCGAGCGCCTTACTATCTGTTAATATAGATCTAGAAATAGCGTCTTTAATTATATTAGAAATTCATTTTAGATTAATTATAAAACTTAAAACCTCCTTATATTCTAGTACTTACTAACTTAAAGGCCTATAAGGCTAGTAAAAGGTAACTTTAAAGCTAGACAATGTATATCTGGGTACTAGTTTACTATATAGTCAACTTAATAAAGGCCTAAAAAACTAGCAAAAGCTACCTAAGTAGTAAGACAGGCACCGTATACTAATAGAAGAAGCTATAATATATAAGATTTTCCTTATTTACGTAAATAGGGAGACTGTATATATACTCGCCTATAACTTAATTAGTTTCTTTCCTAAGTCTAAATAGGAATTTCTTTATCTTCTTTAGAGGAGAATTAAAGTAACTATAGTGCCTAAAATATGGGATATTATCTATTTACCTTTATTCTTAGAAATAATATATAAATGCCCTAACGCAATTATATTCTAGGTATGTTTAATATCTCCTATACTATATCTGTTTTAATTAAATTATAGAGACTAATCTAAGAGAGTCTTAAAAGCTTAAGGAAGTATATTAAAAAGGAAGGTGTATAGAGAGCTATTTTTTAAAGGCTATATTTACCCAGTATAGAACCTTAATAGTAGTTATTTATATCTAGCTTAGAGAGTATTAAGATTTCAATATATAATTAAATTTGAATTCTCTACCGTCTTTAAATAAATCCCCTTACACTATAATGTGAATTTACGTCCTCTTATACTAAAATTCTTAAAATTGCAGTGCTTATATAGTAGGGGGAAGCCGTATTAGTAGCGTTATTGCGTTTATCGGCTGCTTAGTACTCTGTTAAATAGGTATATTTCTACTAAATATCTCTATATCTATTGGTCACATAGGGTGACTCACTAATAACAACTACTTGAGTAGGTTACAGTAATGTTAGTTAATATACTTATTGTTAATAAGGGAGGGCGAGGAGCTTAAGGCTTCTGACTACGCTAGTACCGCGGCAATACGTAATAACTACTTATCCCACTCCTAATACTAGCAACTCTTCTTTTATAGTTGCCATCTATATATAAATAACGTAATTAAGCGTAATAAATATTAATCCTCCTTACTTACTATTGCTATTATAATATAAGTCTTACTATCCTAAAATCTGCTTTCTAACGCGAATATAAAGGGTTCGCTAAGGCGCTAGTAGTAAGTAAGCTAATAGCGATTTTCTATCCCAGGGATAGAAAATCCTAATTAGTTAGCAGAACTTAGAGTTAGCAGAATATAGTAAAATTTAGAGTCGGCAGAATATGGCAGAATTTAGCAGGTAACGCGCCTTAGTACCGTTACACTCTTACCTAAAATCGTTAAATATGGCCTAAGAATCACATATGGAAAATAACCTCAAATTACTATATCTCCTACTCCCTCTTAACCCAACCTTTAACTTATATACGCAGAGTATTTATATTAATTAACGTCCCTAGTGCCGTATTTAGGTTTACCTTCGTTATTCTATCTACTAGGTTATCTTAGCTATTAATCTATTAAATCTTAAAGAGTTTTTAACGCTTATAGGATTACTAAAGTGCCATAATATCAATTATAAGGCGCTTCTCCTTTATAGTACTAAGCTTAACTAAATACTTATAGAGGGAATATAAGTTAGTATATATAATTATAGGGATAATAGAAAGTTTAAGTTAATTTATAATTATCTTTAGGGTAGTTCTAATTGTAATTACTATATTAACTCCACTAACTATTCTATATATCTCTAACGCTAGAACGCTTTAAGTAACGCGCTTACTCTTAGTTAAGCTTTAATAGATAAGATTACTATAGATTATAAAGTTATTCTCTCTAGTAGATTTATTTATAATAATAATCTTATATTCTAGCTAGAAGCTAAAATCTTTATTATTTATAAATAATCTATTAATAAATATAAAGAGCTTAGTGGTAGGAAGATTAATAAGCACGTATAGTAGTCCCCAATTAAGATAGTTTATTTACTAGGAAAGACGCTTATTTAGGGTAAGAATATTATCTTTAGTTAGTTCCTAGTATTAAGCGATAATAAAGAGGTTAAAGAAAGCCTTAGGTTAATAAATAAAAGTAATATAAGCTCTGCAAGCGCGTTACTCTATATATCCTTACTTTAAAGAATTAACGTTAATCTTTTTACCTTAACCCTTCTAGCGTAAAGCAATAGAATCGTAGTTTAGGGAGAGAATACATCTATTAAAAAGTAATAGTGTTATTAAATTAAGCTTTTCCTTTAGCTTTACTATTAGATTTACCTTTACTAGCTTATCTTCTTTAAGGGCTAAAAATTAGTCGTCTCCTAAGATAATTATATTATTAGTTTATATACTAATAATTTTAAATAGAGTTTCTATAGTTATAATAAGGAAGTAAGGATTAAATATAAAAGTAGTTATTAAAAGCTTCTCTTTATAGTGCTTACTATAAATAGCCTACTAATATATTCCTACCTCCGCGATTCTATATAATGGCTTAAGCATAACTATAATCGTATCTTCCGGATATTAGTAGCGAATTTACTCTAGAAGGTATGCTAATATTAAGCGCTAAAGGTATATCTCTAATTAGGTGTAGGCTTAAGTAATATCTTATAAATAAACCGCCATTTTATTCTTTATTAAGGAGGGAGCTAGCGTAATAATAACTTACTAACTAGCTTATTAAATTATAGGAGATTATATAAGAATTACCTCCTTACTATTATTATTGTAACCTTAGATAATAAGCCTTAATTTCTTAAATAGGGCGTTAGTAGCTTTGCCCTTAATTTTATTAACCATTCTTAACTTAAAGATACGAACTCCGTTAAACTTAGTAGGGTTATACTTCTTAAATTTAAAGACTCCTCTTGCAATAAGACCGTTAATCTCCTACTTATTAGATACTTAGAAAGGAGCTCCTAAAGTTATAATACGGCCTTCCTTTTAGAGCTGTTTTGCGAGCTTAAAGTTAGCCTTCTCTTTAGCTGTTATAAAGGCCATTAATAACTTAACTCTACTCTTAATGGCGGTAACGAATTGCTCTTTAAAATTAATAAGATATTAGCAATTTTGTAATCCCTTTAGGCGACCTCTACCGCGTTATAGTTACGGTATATCTACTATAACTATATTAGAATTATAGTCGCCTTCTAGGGCACGTTAATTATGGTCCTCTTCTAGTATATCTTTTAGGGCATTCTATAAAAGCTTAGAACTATTATCTTTATAGTAGGGTTTAATAACAGTTAAATAGAATTAAGTGGGTTTATAAGGCATTTAAATAGTATAAGTTTAACTATTAATTATAATAAGTTTATATAGGCCTAACTATCCTTTCTTTTTACGCTATGCGCGTATATTAGATTAGAGTAGCAGGTTAAGCGTAGTTAAGGTATTTAGACCATTTCTTATTCCTAATACGTCGTCAACCTAACGCGTAGCGTAGAGGTATCGCACCTCCTTTATTACCTTATAAATAGCCTTAGCTTATTATATAATAGAGGGAGATAGTAAAGAGTTATTAGTTATTTAAGGGTAGGCGCTAAAGACTAGTAATATAGATATAAGCCTATCCAGGCTAGCGGAATCGTTAATAGCCTTAATAGCTATTTATAAGATAAGCTCTTTACTAGCGCACTCTAGTTCTAAAGAAATAATTTTATATACGCGGCGTAATAGCGCGTAATATTACTCTACTTTTTTAATACTATTATATGCCTTAATAGGGACTTCCTTAACCTTAATTACTATTGCCTTTACCTATTATCGAAACTCTATAGATAAGAAGTTATTTTCTATATTATAGATAATTTAGTTAGGGGGTCCTTAATAGACATTAATCCAGTATAATTAAAGGGTATTTTATGCGTTCCTAGCTAATATATCCTTTAAAAAATATACGGCTTAGAAGGAGGTTAAAAAGTTAATAACTTAAAGTACTAGCTTACCGCTAAAATATATAACGTTAACAATAATATAGAAGTTAAAGTTATAGTTATCTTTAAGGGTAAACTTTAATTGGCTAGGGGACTTCTAGTTTATTTAGTAGTAATAGTAGTACTTTATAAGATACTTAATTGCCTTAACCTTAACTTTATAGCCTACTTATTAAAGAACCCTAAGTAATTAATAAATAGATAGGTGGCTAAATCGATGGTATAGTTAACGTAACTCTAACTTAGTTAGGTAGCTTTAAGCAATACTCTTTTCTAGTTAATAAAGGAGTAACTAAGGGTAACCCTATTTGCGTATAATAGGTACCTAATTATCTCCCTATATAGGTATATTCCTAAGGTTATTAAGCTTAATACCTAATTTATCTATATCTCTAATGTAAAATAGAAATGGGGTATTTATAGGAATAATATAAAAGGTAATACGCCCTAAGGGGGTTTAGACCCTAATTATGCTAAGAGAGATTACGGTACCCTTACTAAAACGTATTATATATTAGCCTGCCGTTAATTAATTAATCTAGATAAAGGTATTAAGTTATTAAAGGGCTTAAACTTAAGGTTCTTCTACTATAGATACTTCTACGGCTCTAGTATCTGGCATAATACTATAGAAGACATTTGCTAAGTATTTATTATTAAAGGAGAACGCGGAGCTTTCCTTTGGCTTATTAAAGATATCTAACTTTATAATAAAATGGAGCGTAGATTAGTTATTAAGAATAGCGATAGTTTATATACCATCTACCTTACTATACTTAGTAAAGTATTGGTTAGGTAAGTAGTCCTTAATTTCTATATCTATAAGAAGCTGTTCGGCCTTATTAATCTTACCCTTAAGATCTTTTACGCTTTTATATTAAACTAGGAAGCTTTAGAAGTAGGCTATAGTAACCTTATAATTTTAACATTTCTTATACTTTGGCGAAACTTATTATATACCTCCTTTTGTTTATTAAGAGAATGCCTAGTTAACTAGTAATTCGGTTTCTTATAAATATAGCACTTCTTTTAGCGATTACTTTAAAATAAGCCTCTATAAGGACCTCTACCTTTACCTTATAGTCGTTAATTATACCCTCTACCGTATTACCTACTATAGCCACTATATATTTAATTAGTCTAGTTATAATTGTATTAGTTAGGCGGGTCGATTAAAGTAGGTTAAAGTTAGGCGTTAAATTGTTATACTTTTTAAGAGTATAGAGCGGTGCTAATAGAAGATCTTAATTAAGTATATATACCTTTATAAGTATTTATAAGATTAAAGAGAGTAAGGTTATATTCTTTAATACCTTAGTATACGCTAATAACTTAATTATATAGGCTAAAATCCTCTTAATATGATTTGGATAAACCATACTAAATTGTCTAAAGTTAATTAAAGAGCTTTTAAAGATAATCGAGCCGAGGGACACCTAAGTTTGTAGCAATAATCCTTAAAAAGGTAGTCTCTCTCCATTTTAATATATACTGCTATTTGTTTTCTTCTATTTTAAAGTAGCATCTTAACTTATATATTATGCGGTTAAAATTATATCCTTTTCCTACTAAACGATTATAATAGAAGGTACTAGCTTAACCTTTAAGTATAATAGAATAGGCGTTATAGTATTAGTTAGACTCTATTCTTACTTTCTAGCAATAGTTATAAAAGATACGTAGTTTTAAATTAAGAACATTATATAGTTCCCTGTTAAACTTCTTCTCCTAATTTAAATAGAGCTTCGCGAGCTCTATAAGCAATGCTAAACTGCCTCTAATTTAAGATTAAGATAGAGGAGGTAGGAGTTGCATTATAGGCTGTAGTAGGGACGTAGGTTTAATCGGTGGAGTCTAAAAGTTATTAAATCGCGAAGCAATAGAATCCTGTGCCTACTATTACGGTGCTACAGTAAAGTAGACTAAATAACTACGTTATAATATAAAGAGGAGAAGAGGCGAAAGGGGTATTATATATAGATAGTAGGGCCAGCCGCTAAGGCGCTAGTAGTGGGCTAGCTAATAGTAGGAAATAGTATAAGATAGGTTAGTGCCGTAATAGTACTCCTCTCCCCTAAAAGGTTTGGTCCCTAAACTAAATAAGTAGCTTTAAAATAGAATATTATAGTACTAGCAAATTACCGTTAGATTACTATTAAATTGCCGTTATATAATAGTAAACTGCGGTTATATAGCCAGTTTAATAAATAGTATTAGTAGAACTCTATACCGCCACCTAAATTAATTAGGTATAGCGTTCTTAGCAAGAACCTAACTAATTAAATAACTTTAACCGCTGGTTAAAGTTCTATAAGATCTTAACTTCTTTAAATTATTATAGTTATTATCTACGGCCTTAGTATAGTAAGTCTTTCTTATTTTATACCTAGTCTGGGGGTCTAGGCTTCTTAGGGTATTATTTATAGAACTTTAGTAGTACGCGCTCGCACCCTTTTAGGGACTTCTTAGGTTCCTAGGTTTTTTTATTATAATACTTCTACTTAATATAATATATTAAGCCGTGCTCGTCTCTTTATTTATTATATATATTAAGGATTTTTTTAAATTCCCACTTATCCATAATATTGCCGTTATTATCTCTTTTAGTTATTCTGCCTATAATATTGCGGCGTTTCTCTTTATTAATATATACTTAGCCGGGGATCTCTTTAGGGAACTAGAGATGGACTTTTAAAGTATAAAAAGACTTATTAACATAAATATAGTTTAGGAGGTCTACTATAACTACCCCTCTATAGGCGGCTAAGACGGGCTAAGGTCTATCCCAGTTATTATCCTATTTCCTTTTAGGCTGGTTAGTCTTTATATTTTTAAGGCTAACTATAACTATATTATCCTTTTTAAATATTATACCTTTATCCCGTTTTATATTAGCGTTATCTTTATAGTATTACTAGGAGATATAAGCTAGGGCCTTAAGCTAAGTTAAAATACGCTTAAAGCGGTTAGCAATAGTATTAGCTTATAAGTACTCTTTCTTTATATATATAAATAGGGCTAATAGCTAGGGGCCTACTAGTTTAATGCCTAAACGTAAGTTATAGCTATAGTTAGTAAAGAACGGTAAGATTTCTATAGTTTTATTAACCTAGTTATTTATAGTAAACTCGGTAAGGGGAAGCTAATCTACCTAGTTATCTTAGATAAAGCTTATAAAAGCGCGTAGATACTTATTTATTACTATATTAATAATCTTAGTTTAGCTATTTATTTTAGGGTGCTATATAGAACTAGGGCTTAGAGTTACCTTTAGGCGCTAGTTTAGGCGGCGTTAAAAGTTAGAAATAAATAAAGAGCCTCTATTAAAGATAATGGTACTTAGGGCACTATATAACTTATAGATAGTATAAATAAATGCTTTAATAAGCTCCTTTATATCTAGGCTAGTAATAGGGATAAAGTATCTTATCTTTATTAGGCGGTTAATAACAACAAAGATATATTTATATGTTTTGCCATTGCGAAGGCACTTAGGTAGGTTAACAACGTAGTTAATAGAGATATTAGTTTATGGGCGGACTAGTAGTTCTAGTAGTTTTAGGAAACTGGGTAGTGCTAAGTATAGGGTCTTTATATAGAAGTAAAGAGCGTAGTTTTTTATAAAGGTAGCTATAAACTATAAAATACCTAGCTACTAATAGGTTTAATTAAGGAGGTTTAGTGTCTTAACGCGGCCTAGGTAGCCTATAGGACCTAAACTATATATATAGTATATAACTTCTAGTTAGAGTTTAGGTAAATTAGGGATAAATACTTAATTCCTATAATAGATTAGGCTGTTAATAATTAAACATTTAGATTTATTATAGTAGAGTAACTTCCTAATCTACTTAGGCTAACGGTATACTTTATAGCCTTCTTATTTGCGTAATATAGCTAATATATTCCTAGCAAGTTTATTCTTCTTATAGGCATTCTTAATAAGCTCCTTAAGGGTTTTTTTCTTAGGCTTTAGGTCTATTAATGCGATAAAGTTTTTAACACTTTAGTCTTAGGATTTGCTTAGTAGCTCTTCTAGGATAGTAGGGTTAACTTTTTTAGTAGTAAAATAACGCGGTTTTAGTGTTATAGACATTTATTACTAGTATTAGCAGGTACTACGCCTAGAAGGCGGCTAAGAGCGTTTAGGATTATAGCTTTAGTGTTAGGCCTATAAATAATAATAAAGTTAAACTAAGAGAGGAACTTAGCCCAACGGACTTAGCACTAGTTTAGTTATTTCGTTATTATAAACGTTTAAAGGTTTTTTTAGTTTGTAATAATTTTAAATAGTTACTTAGTTCCTTATAGTTTAGGGCGCTATTCTTTTAGTACTTTTATAATTACTAGGAGCTCCTTATTATATATTTTATAGTTATATTTAGGGGTAGAGTTTTTAATAGAGAAGAATGCAACTAGCTTAAGTTTACTATCTTTACTAGCTTAATAGAGCACTTCTTTTAAAGCCTAGTTTAAGGCATCTATCTCTACTATAGTCTTCTTTATATAGTTATAGTATGCTAAAACCGGTACTATAGTAAATGCTATTTTTAGGGTCTAGAACGCCTATGCTTAATTAGGGCCCTATAACCAGCCGGTGATTTTCTTTAGTAGCCTAATTATAGGCTTAACTACCTTAGAAAAGCCTTAGATAAATTATTAATAGAAGTTTATAAAGCTAAGAAATTGCTATAGGTCCTTAACTAATATTAGGTCCTTCTATTCCTATAAGGCCTGCACCTTCTTAGGGTTTATAGTTATGCCATTAGTTAAGATAATTAAGCTAAGGTATTTTATTTTAGTGGTATAAAACTTAGACTTATTAATATTAATCTAGAGTCTAGCATTACCAAGTCTCTAGATAATTTTATTTATATATTTTATATACTTGGCGCGTGTTTTTAAGAAAATAAGGATATTATTAAAATATATAGTGTAGTAGTCGTTAAAGGCGTTATATAAAATATAGTTTATATAGTTTTAAAATATAATAGGTACGTTATAGAGACTAAATAATATAACTAACGTTTTATAAAGCCTAAACTAGGTAATAAATACTGTAAGCTATTTATAGCCTTCCGTAATCCGGATTTGGTTAAATATAGTAATTACGTTAAGCTTATTAAAGTACTTAGCGCTATAAAGTGCGTTAAGTGTCTCGCGGATTAGTAGTAATAGGTACTAATTTTTAATAGTAACTATATTTAGGCCTTAGTAGTTATAGCAGATTTATATACCGCCGCTAGGTTTTATAGTAAGAAGAAGTAGTATAACGGCTAGTAACGTTAATTTGCGGATAAAACCCTTATCTAGCATTTTGTTGATCTATTTCTTTATATAACTAAGTTTAATAGGTAAAAGTAGTCTGTTTTTATAATATAGGGCTTACTTTCTAGATATAATCTTAATTTTATAGTCCTATAGTTAGTAAGGGGGCAGCTTATCTATATTTTTAGGGAGGAAGTATTTAATATATTTACGGAACTCTTTTAGTAAGCATTATAAAATATCTTTATAGGTTAATCCTAGTTTACCTTTTAAGAATTTTTTAATATTAGTATTAACTATCTTTTAGTATAGGAACTTAGACTTAGTTTTTAGGTTTATTTTAAGGAAATTATAGAAATAAGGGGATAGCGCTTTATAGGCTTCCTCTATTATATAGTTGCCTTTTACTAGCTAGTAAAAAGACCTTTTTAATAGGTTTAGTACTTCTATTAGGCCTATAGGCAGCTCTTTAAGCAGCTATTAATACTCTTCTTATTTAACTAGTTCTACTAGCTCCGCTATATAGATCCTTATTACCTTTACGTCTTTTTATTTATAGAACTGGGTAAAATTAATAGTATAAGTATATCTAATATTATTTAGGTTAGGGTGTGTCTAGTTCTCTAGTGCTATGGCTAGGCTAGTATAGCTTAGTTAGCCTAAGGCGGCGGAAATAAGGCGGCGGCCCTATATGGTACGCGCGGGAGATAGGTATAAGGTTAGGCGTTATAAAGGGGAGGTTTTAATTACTCTGGTTTTAGTCTTAGATATAATGCCTTTAGCTATTATATATATAGTCGCGTATATATATAGTAAATAACTTAAAGTTAGGTATTTTATTAGCTGGCCTAGGATAAGTGGGTATATATAGGGGACTTATAGTTCTAGCGGTGTTTATATTCTTAGGGGTAAGGTAGTAATCTAATCTTCTAAAATCTTCGCTTTATTTACTATATATATTAGCTTACTAGTATTAGGTACCTTTTTTACTATTAGCTAACGGTATCTAAGCGTTAGCCGTGCGATGCGTCCGTATAGTGCTACTTAGTTATAGTTAGGGATGTGCTATAGGAGATAGTTATAGGTATAGTAATTAGAGTTAAACTTAAGCTTTAGAACGAGGAAGTTTATTTTTAGGTTATACTTTTTAAGCTAGGGCATTCTAAGAATTACTAGTATTAAGGGTAATAACTTTATAATATAGAAAAGCATAGATTCTATATAGTAGCTAATTATTATTTTTACTGTAAAGTAATAGGTAATAAAGCTAGATAGGAGTCTGTTAGTAAGGCGGAGTAGTTTTAAAACTAGGAGTTTTTTTATTATAATATTATACTTTTTTATAAGTAAGTCTTCGTCTATAAACGCTAGTGCTGTATTACTACTATTAATAAGGCTTAATATTTTAATAAAGACTTCTAGGAGTAGGTTACGCGGTAAGGAGAGGTAAGTCTAAATAAGGATGGCATTTTTATTATTATTTACTATTCTAAGGTTAAGTACTAGCTTACTTAAAATAAGGTCTAACTAATCTAGTAGTATAAATCTAATCCTTTTATCCTCCTCCCCGTATAGTTTTAACCCTTAAAGGTAACTTAGTCTAAGGGTTAGCCTTTTAATAACTGGATTATAGGGCTTAGCTAGTGGCTATAGTTTTAGCTAGTATATCCTAACGTATTAATCTCTAATAGTGTATATATACTAGGGGGTACTTCTCTAATAATATAGCCGGTTTTATAATTAGTAGTAATACGGAGTATTTGTCTATAATTTATATACGGGACTATCGGCTAGGGCTATATTAGGGAGGGAAATTATAAGGGTATATCTTTATATTTAAACCCGCGTCCTTATCCCTAGTTACCGCCTTAATTACTATCCCCTTTACTAAAAAATCTGCTATAGCTAAGAGGGGGTTAGCGCGGTAGTATTAAAAGGGGATTTAGGTTTATTTAGGGGTTATAAGCATCTTTCTAGTAGCTAGATTGGCCATATACTATACAAAGTTTATTATCTATATAATATCTTTAAACGTTATTAGGGAGGCTACTACTACTACCGCTGAATTTAACGGCATTAAGGTCTATTAGGTTATTCTATAGTACTAGTGCTAAGGTATTATTATTAGGTAATATAGGTTAATATCCGCTAGCAGTATTTAGCTTAGTAGTATTTAGCTTAGTATAATAGGTATAGTTCTATAGGTTATAAGCGAATACGTTTATTTGCTTACTCCAGCCCTTATAGTTAGCATTATTAATTTTACGGCTAAGGGTAAGGGCTAGGTCCTTTATTTTAGGGGAAATATTCTTTTTAAGTAAATCTACCTTTTATTTCTTAGTCTTGTTTACTTTAATTATTAATTTATTAAGCTCTGCTTTTTAGGACTAGTAATTACGCTTACCTTAATATAAAGTATCCAACTTATTTTTAGCCGCTTGGGTTATATCTATAGTCTTATAGTGTCTTCTTATATATATAAATATGGATTCTCGGTTAGAAAAGGTCTATTTACTTAGATTATTTAGGTGTATACGTAGTATATTAAGGCTATATTTAATATAGTTATAGGCCTTATTTATTAGCATGTCTAACATATAGAGGACTTTATCTATTAGAGTCTTAAAGCGCTTTATATCCCTTTAGAAAACACTTTAAATCTTTATTTCCTATATTTTAAATTTTTCTTACTTTTTAATTAGTAATCCCTTGCCGTTAAATAGGGTTAAATCTTTTACTTTACGCTTTTTCCTATAAGGCTTAGCTAGAAGAGGGGAGCTAGTTATAGGGTTTATGTTCTTATTAATAATAGCTTAAGTAAGTATAGCAATCTAAGAGCTTAGACTTTATATAGTCTTAGTATATATAAAAGCTTGCTATTTATATTATTATATATATAGTTTAGGCGTTATAAGGGAGTTAATTCTGTGCTAAGCTTCTTTAAGTTAGGACTTTATAGTTTAACCTTTATTATAGACCGTTTAAAGACCGCTCTTAACGCTAGTTAAAAAGGTTATATATATAGAGAAGTGCTAAAAGGTTTTTGCCATATTAAGGTCCTTAGGGTACTTAGGACCGTTCCTAATTGCCTAGGTGATATTAGTGTAGGTAGTATTAAAGAGGCAGGCGAGTGCTTTGCGTGTGTTTATTAATAGGGTATTATCTATATTTTAGTCGCCCATTCTAAGGGATCTAGGTAGGGTAATTAAAATCTTATAAGGCTAACTGTAATACTAAGGTTATTAAGATTGTTTAGGACTATGCTAAGGCTATACTAAGGCTATGCTAAAACTATAGTATAGTATTATTGGTCGCGCTAGGTCGCGATTATACTAGGAAAAATAGAGACTATAAATAGAGGCGGTAAACTAGGAAGATAAAGATCGCGATGGGGCGCAAGAGGAGATACCACAAACTGTTACGGTGCTGTAGTAAAGTAGACTAAATAACTACGTTGTGGTATAAAGAGGAGGAGAGGCGAAAGGGGTATCGTATATATATAGTAGGGCCAGCCGCTAAGGCGCTAGTAGTGGGCTAGCCAATAGTAGGAAACAGTATAAGATAGGTTAATGCCGTAACACCTGCTCTTGTTAGGGTATAGTATTTAATATTAAAGTTACGGGTTAAATTAGATACAGAGGAGTTAAAGGTAGAGGTAGATTCGTCTCTAGAGGTGTAATATTTAGATTCTATCGTAAGTTAAGCTTCCTTATAGTGCGTAGTTGGTGCTTAATCTCTTATAGAGTCTATTTGTGCTCTTCTTTTACGTTAATAACCTGCTCCTAAATATTATCTCTAATAGTACCCCCGTCAATAGGTATAAACACTCTATACTCCCGTAAGAAGTTATAGAAGTCTTATATAATATCCTTCTTTATAGGAGTCTATATTCCCTTTATCCATCTAATAAAATCCTCCCTTACACAGTACTATAGCATAGTGTCGTTATATTCGCTGTCTTTATAGTATGCTATATAGTATAATAAGAATCCGTTTAAGTCTTATTGCTTAGCGTTTGCAAAGTCGATTATATTAGTATTCTACGTTTCTGGGTTAATGTCCTTCTTATACTTCTTTAGATAGGTTAACGCTATAATAGTAGATATACGTAGGTGTATTTGGCGGCTAGTAGGGAGTAAATTAAGATAGTGGGTTTTTTTCGTAAAAATCCTGTTAATTATGGGAAGAATAAGGAAAATGAAGGTTGTTTAATGTGTAGTTGGGTAGTAATTATAATCCTATAATCTGCGAAGGTACACGGAGGGTATTAAGGTAGTTATTTGACGCGTTTCGGACGTTAATTTGGGACCTTAGGTTTAGTAACACTTCTAACCTAAAGTACTTAACCAAATCTTTGTAAACGCGGTTGTTCTGCGTAATAGACGCAACTTGGTATCTCCTAGTACTTAGTAACACTTCTGTTACTAGTTTTCCGCAAGTCTAAGGTAGTATAGTATCGCCGGGATTCATTCCATATAAGCGTATATAGCACCCCTATACGAGACCGTCTCTTCTATTTAAAAACCTAGCTACTCTATGGTTGACTATGTATTTAATTACTAATTAGTGTTAGTTATATAGGGTAACTCACCAATAATGACTACTCGAGTAGGTTATAATGATGTTGGTTAAAAAGCTTATTTAATTGAAATGAGGGAGGGCGAGGAGCTTAGGGCTCCTCGCCACGCTAGTGCCGCGGCGGCACGTGACTATTGCTTGCCTCATTCCTAACAATCTTCTTCTTATCCTCTATATATGTCTATCTTGTAAACTAGTAGCTCTACGTCTCTATACGCTAGCTCTAGTATTATAATATACTATATAGGGTAGATCTTTATTTTTACTAGTAAGTTAAGTCTATATATAACTTCTAAAATCTTTACTATAATTTTAAATAGTCCTAGTCTAATATAGTCTAACTTCTTACTTAGTTATTGTTTGTATCAATTTAATAATACAAGTGAGCTATATCTAGGGGCACGAAATACGTATAGTATCGTATGCTCTTTTAGATGGTGGTGACTTGTTCTTCTAATCGTATATAAATAGGTGGAATTTAAGGGGTTTCCTAAGCTCGCTTAGCTTACGTAATTGCGTCTATAAATTCCCGTTTGAACTTATTTAGATACTAGCGGTACTTAAAAAATGAAACCACTTGTGTATAGCCTCCGTAATTACTTTAATAGAACCGTAAAATATAAAAGAAATATATAAGAAATAAAACTATAAAACACAAAAGAAATATATAGGAAATTCCTCCGTATAATAGGTGCTATAATTATACACTAGCGGTACTTAAAAATAGAACCGCTTGTGTATAGCCTCCGTAATTTGCTTTAATTAAACTATAAAATATAAAAGAGATACGTAGGAAATCCCTCCTAAGGTGCCTTTTTAGCTATCTTCTAAATGGTGCTTTAAGCTGGCCGTAAGTCCTGCTTATAGTCCGTAAGATGAACTATACGGCCTTCTGTTAGGCCGTAAATAAGCCGTATAGTCTTCTAACGGGCCGTAAATAGACCGTACGGCCTTCCGATGGGCTGTAAACGAACTTTCTTGTCTCCTGTTTTCTCTTTACTCGTTTAGTGACCTGTAACTTAACCGTATTTATGTTGATTCCTTAGTTGGTTTCTCGGTCGGTTCCTCAGTCGGTTCCTTAGTCGGTTCCTTAGTCGGTCCCTTAGTTAGTTCCTTAGTCGGTCCTTCAGTTGGTTCCTTAGTTAGTTCCTTAGTTAGTCTATATATAGCTGCATATTAGGGTCGGCGTTAGCAGTATTAGGGTGAAGATACTAGGTGGAAGAAAGACTAAGTGGGGTAGGAGCAGTTGCTAGGGGGAGGGTAGAGGCGGTTGCCGCAGGTAGTAATTGCTAGGTAGGTTGCGGAGGTTTATATAAGCTTAGCTGCCGTAGTTCCTTGGCTTTAGTTAACGAAGAGGGTAAAGCTAGCGGGGCTTGCGCAGACGGAGCTTGCGTAGACGGAGCTTGCGTGGGCGGAGCTTGTGCGGACGGAGCTTGTGCGGACGGAGCTTGTACGGACGGAGCTTGTACGGACGGAGCTTGTGCGGACGAGTCCACCTGTCGATTTCCACCGGAGTCTACCTGTTGATTTCCACCAGAGTCTACCTGTATCTCGTCCTCATCTAACGTTTTAATAACCTCTTCCTTTGACGTCTTATCCAGCTCTTCCTTTGGTATAACCACCCCCCTAGAATGTTCCGTAGAACCGTTCTGCTGTAGGGTATGCTGCTGTTGGCCCATAAGATCAATTCTAAAACCACTTCGGTCTATAGGGCGAATTTAGTTAAATAGGTCGGCTATAAGACCAGAGATCCTATTAAGTTTAAAGGAAGCAAAGAGTCCGCTGGTTTTGATATAATCTAAGATTTACTCTTTAGTCCATTCCATTTAGTCCTCCTTATATAGTATGTTATATAGAGACCGTATAATAGTAACTTACTTGTCCTTTTTAACCTATATACCTTAGTAACGTAAGAGGGTTCGTAGGTTATGGGTAGCTATAAGGTTGTAAGCCTTAAAGATAGCTTCTGTAAAGTCTGCAAAGTCTTCCTTATATTATTCCTATAGATCGTTATTTAGAAGCTTAAAGTATCCGTATTTAAAATTAATATAGTCGTTAACGCCGTTTATAGACGTAAGGTCAACTCCCTAACTCCACTTCTTTTAACCTTTATTGATTTGCTTGCTTATATCTGCTATATTATATAGCGTAGTATATCTATATAGGCTATAACAGGTTAGGAGGAGCTTATAGCGGGTAGTAGTGGCTTATAGCGGGTGGAGGAGGTCTTGTAATGGTCCGTAAAATCAACTAATAGGTCCGTAATAGTTTAAGAGGTCTTATAATAGTCCATAAAGGCGATTAATAGGCCCGTAATGGTTTATAGAAGGGTAGAAGGTTCCGTAAAGGTCTATATTCGCGTTTATAAACTTTTAGTAAACCGTACTAAGACTTAAATAAGTATACAGAGATAGTAATATAGTCTGTAATCCCCAACTTCCGACCTTCTAGCAGGTCGTACTAGGATATAAATAGGTGGTTACTATCGTGTATTACTTGGGGGGAGGAGTTAAGTAATTGCTAATCTATGCGCGCTTACTAATTAGTATTTGTATTAATTTAATAATATAAGTAAGCTATATTTAGGGGCACGAAATACGTATAGTATTGTATGCTCTTTTAGATAGTAGTAACTTGTTCTTCTAATTGTATATAAATAGGTGGAATTTAAGGGGTTTCCTAAGCTCGCTTAGCTTACGTAATTGCGTCCATAAATTCCCGTTCGAACTTATTTAGACAGTTATTAACTTATAAAATTTTTATATAATAGCTATACTTATCCCCCTCCTTTAGATCTGGTCCCTTAGATCTCTTAGTATTATAATACCTTTTTATTTTTTAATACTAATTTTGCTATAAAATAGAGGTCCTTATAAAGATTTATTAAATCTTCTATTCTTTATTTAGCTTCTTTACTTATCTTCTTTACTTATTATAGTAATAATAATGTTTTAGGCCTGTATCCGTAATTTACCTAAAATAGTAATATCTTTATGCCTTCCTATAGTGTTATATTATATGCAAACTATATAATTAGTAATAGTGATACCTAATTGTTTTATACGTAATTAATATAATATCTTAGATACTATTCTAGCGTTTAGTTTAGTCTTTCTATCTATTTATCTATCTGCGGATAATATATAGTATAAGTTGCTGCTCTAACTCCCTATTCCGCTAAAAATACCTCCTAAAATACTACTATAAATCTTAGATCTCTATCTAATATAATCTTACTTAATGCTCTATATCTTATAAACACTTCTTTAATATAAATTCTAGTAATATCTTCTGCTAAGATTTCTTCTGTATATACTATAAAGTAGCCCTATTTAGTTAACTTGTCTACTATTATAAGGATTATATTATACTCCTATCTAATAATAAGATTTTTTAACTTTAGCAACTTTATAATAAAGTTTTATAATATTATCTCCTATAGACGTTCTGGTACTTTAATAGGCTATAGCTTCCTATATAGCTTATACCTTATTAGTTTATTTCTTTAGTAATCTAGATACTTCTTTATAACTTTTCTTACTAAGCCCTAGATTCTATAAATAATATATTTCTCTTAAAGTCTTAATACTAAGCCTATAGCTCTATTATGTCCTTATATTATTCCCCTATAGAAATCCTTAATAAATTCTTCTACTATTCCCCTTAGGATATACGTATTCGTTCTTTACTCGTACTAGTCTATTTCTAGGTCCTTAAATTATGCCTCTTAAATCCTTTTTATCTAATTACTTTTCGGTAGCTCGTACTCTTAAGTTATTATAATTTTAGGATAATTATACCTAATTAATCTATTACTATCTTTATATAGTATTACTCCTAATAGCTTCTTATTATTCTATAGTTTAGCTTTTCTGCTTAATACGTCTACCCTTATTTTTTAGTGCCTTTAGTATACTAAATCTTAAAATAGTATTCTATAAGCATTTCTACCTATCTAACTTATCTCTAATTAAGTTCTTTTATTATTAGGAACCCTATTAAGTTCTTATAATCCATTTTAACTATAAATAGTTTTTTATACCTTATAAGAATGCTCTTTATTTCTTAAGTACTATAACTATACCTAATAACTTCTTATTATAGATGTTATAATTTAACTCTAGTAATATTATCTTCTAACTATAGTATACTACTAGATGCTATACATTTCTGTGCTTTTATAGTAAATATACTCCTAGTATAAAGTTTAATATATCTATTTCTATAACTATCTTTAATCCTAGTTAATAGATTTTAAGGATTAGTTTCTAGGTAAATAACTCCTTAAGTTTCTTAAATAACTTTTTTTACTTATTTCCCCATACTTATAGTTCCTCTTTCTTTATAAGCCTAGTAAAGGGTTTAATATTCCTTAACTATTATGCTATAACCCTTCTATAGTAGTTATAAAACCTTAAAAATAACCTTAACTATATTACGTTCTTTAGTTTTTACTAACTTACTATAGCTTTTATTTTCTTTAGGTCCATACCAATATAACCTAATTTAATAATAAATTTAATAAAATCGGTCTTTCTTATAAAGAACTTATATTTCTTAATTACTACTAGTATCTATTCTTCTTATAGTCTCTTTAAGACCCATTTAACGTATTCTCCATGTTTTTCCTTAATTATTAAGTAGATAATAATGTCGTTAAGGTATACTATAATAAACTTATTAAGGTATTCTCCTAATACGCTATTATTTCTAAAATATTACTAGTATATTTATAAGCCTAAATTATATAACTAATAGTTTATATAGTCCTTCTTTTAACCTAAAGGCTGCCTTCTATTTATTGCCTTCCTTAATTCTAATTTAATAGTATACCTATCTTAAATCTATCTTTATAAAGATTTACGTATTACCTATCTAATCCTAAATTTTGCTAATTAAGGGTAAAGGATACCTATCCTTTCTAGTAATACTATTTAACTATCTATAGTTAATATATAGCCTAAGTTTTCCGTTCTTCTTTAGTATAAATAGTACTAAATAACCTATTAATAACTGCGATAGTTTAATATATCCCTTTTATAGGTTTTCTTAGATAAACTCTTTAAGTGCTCTTAACTCTTCTTTAGTTAGCTTATAGATTAAAAAAATCCTTAGACTTATTTCTAGTTTTAATTCTATTTTATAGTCCTATACTATATACTTTAACAGCTTTTTACTTTCTAGGCTCTATAGCCTTTTACTATACTTATAGTATCTCTTTAGTATATAAGATAACCCTTTCTTAGTTTCCTCGTATATCGCTCTAACTTAGTACTATACTATCTTAGTTGCTATACACGTCTTGCGTTATTAAGTATCCTTAATATTAACCTAATCTATAACCTAATTAATCTTTAGATTATATTCCTATAACTAAGATATACCTAATACTGCCTTATCCCATCCTAATGGTAGGATATTAAAAGATATCTTAATTCGTTTTCCTTTAATGGTTATCTAAATAGGTCCTATTTTAAGGTTAATAATGCCTCCTTTATAGGCTATTAGATCTCCTAAAATTATAACTAATAAATAAGGATACTCTTTCTATCTATAAGGTAGTCCTATCCTTTTAACTACTATTAGTAAGATATGGTTTCTAATTACTCTACTATCTATTAATACTTTAAACTATTAATCTTACTAGTTAACTTATAAATTTAGGTATTATCCTTAAATTTCTTTAAGGGTTTAAGGCTCTACTACTAGCTCCCTTTAGTCCTATAGGCCTCTACTTTTCCTAACTACTAACTACTTAATTCTACTATACTTAGCTTGCTTTTCGGCTAAAGCCTAATTTGCTTTTTATCCTTAATATACTATAGATATATATTCTCTGGGTATTTTTACCACTATTATCTAAGTATTCTTCTATAAGAAATCTTTTTAGTTAAAGTATTAAGTCCCCTAACTCCTAAACTTCTATTAGATGCTATTTATATATATACTTAGTATTTCTATACTATTGCTTCTCTAGCGCCTAATATATCCTTATAGGGTACTTAGTACTAAGGGATAGTTCTAAGGGGTTAATAGCAAGAAAAATAATAGGAAAGAGTCCTATAATAATACTATTATATAGCTTACTCTATCTTAATTTCTTAAGTTAATTAAGCATTTACCTACTCTGCTTAGACTAGTTAAGGGTATAATAATAAGAAGTTTTTTAGTATATGTTAGTATCTTTAATAGGTTAAAGCTTTTATAGTCCTATAGCATGCTATCCGTTATAGCGATATTAGTTTAATTTACTAACTTATTAATCTACTTTCTGTCTAGTTTTATAGGGCTAAGCAGTTATAGTATAGGTATAAAATGCTTTATCTTTAATAGCTTTTTATAAATTAGATCGCGACTACTAAGCTTTAATAATTAATTCTTATATTAAGTTTAGTAAATCTAGTAGGTCAACTAAATACCTTTAAAGTAATTAATCTTGCCCTAGAGTATATTAACTACTACTATACCGTTAATATAAAGCTATATAAAAACTCTACTTATAATATTAAAAAGATATTTAAATGGGTTGCGCTTACTAGTTTATATATTTCTTAACTACGTGCTATACTAAAGACTTTATTTAGTTAAAGAGCCGATTCTAAATATAGTAAAAAGTTAGCACTTGCTAATATATTTAGTTTTGCATACTATCTTTAGGCTAAGGGTTATATACATATCTAAGCAGTTAATAGTAATTATAACGGTTAATTTAAGTTTATTAATGTTCTTGCTAATAATATAGAGCTTCTTAAAGAAAAGATTTACTTATTTAATCTTTAAAATATTACTATACCTAATAAGATTATTTCTATTTTGTCTAAAGATAAAGAGTAATCTACTACTGCTACTAAGCTATTAGCACTTAGAGATTATATAAAGGCAATTAATAATATATTTTATACTAAAGATAAAGGTTATTAACTGCTTTACTTTAACTTCACTTAACTTAACTACTGCACTTTACCCCCTTAACCCCTTAACCACCTATTCGGCTTATTGCTTACTACCCCCCTAACTACTTATTTAGCTTATTATTAACCACTTCTTCTATAACTACTAGTTAAAGACTACCCTTATTTCTACTCTTTTTACCTTATTTATTATAGTTAACGACTGCTTACTAACTCCTTACTCCTTATAGTCTACCCCTTTAAGTTACTATATGGTTCGTACCTAATATCTCTTATATTATTATCTTAAGAAAACCGTCTTATTAACTGCTTATAGTAGATCACTTATTATAGTTGGCATTTATAATCCTAATAGCTTCGCTAGCCGTCCCGACTCCTCTCTCCTTAATATTAACTTTTTTAATATCCTTTATCTTAACCTATTTAAGATATATACTACTAGATTCCTAAAGTTATAGATTTACCAGCTGTTGCTTTACCTCTACCCTAATAGGCTTTATAACTAAACTCCACCTAAGGGTGTAGATATAGTAACTCTAAATAATATTAAGGACTGGTTAATAGGCCCCTCTAATACTATTGCTATAGATAGGTAGGCAGCAGTCGCTTATAGGGGTTAAGTAGGCTAGTAGTTAACCTAGAATATAAACCACGACCTAGTTAACCGCTGTTAGCCTCTCTAGTTATATACTATTCGCTTTAGCCGCTTAAGTAGGCTAATTTAAATTAGCAGTAATAAGAGTGGTAAGGATGCTAGTAAATTAATTATAATTAGCAGTAATAAGGATAAGGGTAATGCCGGCTAGGAGCAGTTTTGGCAGTTATGGTAGTTACAGTAGTTATAGTAATTAGATAATAAGCAGTCCCCGCCTTTTAGGGAGAGATAATAATGTCTATATACCTTATAGGAGTCGTAGTAGTTTAACCCTATTAAGCTATCGGATAATAAGGAGCCTACGCCTCTTAAAGAAAGGTAATAATAGCTGTATACCTTCTCTGCAGGTTAAGCATTAACTAGTAAGAGTACTCTAATATTAACTAGTTATGGTTATAGTGCTCTAGCGTCTTATAGCGCAGCCTTAAGCACGTCCACCTAACTATTACTAGTCTATCCGATAGAGGAATATTAGACTAATCTTCTTAATATAGCAAGTTATTAAGGTGCTATTATAATTGGCATTATACGTGGGTTAACTGCTTTAGTGTTCCTTCTACCTTAATATATAGTGGTGGCGAGTCTTAATACTTATAATTAACTAAACTATTAAGTATAACTACTTAATCTATTCTCTAATAAGTTGCTGCTATACAGCAATACGATATATACGTTATTAATTTTCTTTAATAATATCTTAAGTCTTAGTTAACTAGTTGGCCGGTTTACTAGCAACTCTAAAAAATAGGTAGCTTAGTTTTTAGACTAGATAAAGCGGTATAATAGTATACTTTTGCTAGTAGATTAACTAGCTCCTTCTAACTTCTTAATTTAGCCGCTCTCGCGCATGTCTATAAATCCTTACTTAACTCCTTAAACTCCCTCCCAACGCTCTACTCCTTTAGCTTTAACCCTTTAGACTCCTTCCGCTTTAACTTACTGGCCTCTCTCCCAGCGGTTTGCTCCTTATAATTAGGCTACTTAAAATCCTCTATTATTAACTACTTAGGCTCCTCCCTAATTAACTTATTAGCCTAGGCCTATATTTATAGACGTATATAATAATGTCGGAATGTTAGTTATGTGACGTGGTTACGAGACTATAAAGTGAGACTAGCTAATCTAACCTTGGAGCAAACCCCTATTTCTAGATATTAATAACTACTAACTTTAATACCGCATATGTATCGCAATACAGTAATATTCGTGTACGTTAATAAAGCGAGTATACTAATACTAATTAGTAGACGTACAGATTAGGAAATACGCAATAGCTAGCGCTTAAGAAGTAGTACTAGAAACAGTTCACGATCGCCTAGTTCTTGTCTATTTTATTAAAGGAGAAAACTACAACTTCTACTTACACTTAAGAGAATTTATACTAGCTTTATAGCTAATATAATAGATTGCTAAGAGAATAGCAGCCTTGCTAAGAACTATGCTATAGGCCCTACGGCTGTAGAAACGTACATATATAACCCTTAACCTTAACCTCTAACCCCATTAAATCTATTAAATAAACCCTTCCATTGAACTACCTCTATTATTTAAACTCCCTATTACTAAGAAGATATAGAGTTATTATAGGCCGAGAAGATATTAAAGTATGGTAATAGAATTACTGCTACTATAGCTTCTAAAGACGAGCTAGGAAACTATATAATAATAAAGGTCTACATACACACATAAGAGAACTTTATAGATTACACATTATGGACAGTATTTAAGGAGGAATTTAAAAGCTTTACTATTAAGGATTTTAAACGTATGCGAACTAATATAAGAGTAAAGTTACGTACTTATTTACTTAAGAGAGGAGTGTATATAGGAAAGTATAACAATAGATATCTAATCTTAGAAGCACTATTTAACCTCCTTTAAGAGGAAGAACCTTATAAATAAATAGATAAGGAAATTACAGGAGCTCTTAAGGAAGTCAGCCCTATAATTATAGTGGCATTATAAAAATAACTTAACTCTATATAAACAGCTCTTACACTAAATTAAGCTATACCCCTATCGGTTATAGCCTCTTTAGTTCCTATAACCCCCTCTTATAGCTTACTACCCTCCCATATAGTGCCGACGCCTATAAACCATTAACTACCTCCACTACCTTTAACGCCTATAATTTAGCCTATAGCTATAGCTATAACACCTAGAACGCAAATACCTACCCCTATAATACCCTAACTAGCTATTATATCTATACCCTAGCAAACTGCACTAACCGCTACCTAATAGCAAGCTGTAC
>Ga0307515_10002515_pt1 | contig 39675 bp, 50 predicted proteins | sample 17_EM_MG_FD_194513 | JGI IMG/M metagenome (GOLD analysis project Ga0307515, IMG submission 194513) | Populus trichocarpa ectomycorrhiza microbial communities from riparian zone in the Pacific Northwest, United States - 17_EM | ecosystem: Host-associated > Plants > Roots > Unclassified | place... | reverse complement strand
TTCCAGAGATGCTCGTTCGATTTCTTGAGTTCGTTGAGCTCGGATGAAATGGCTTGTTGATGTCGTTTAATCGCGGAAATGCCGTTCACCAACGAATTAACATCCAGCACCTGACCAGGAGGTACATTCGGAAGAATCTGCTGCGGGGTCGGCTGTGAGAACACGGGAAGCGGGGAAGGGAGCTGATGGTCTTCGGGGACGACAGCGTCTGGCTGCTTTTTCCGTTGGATAAGACACAACATATCGGGATGGTTTCTCCGGAAGTTGGGGTGCTCGAATTGATGAGTCTCTATTTCAGAATCACTCTTCAAGACGCCTTGTTGGAGATGTTGAACCTTGTGGAAACCATACATGTTCAGCTGACGGACGAACGAGGTCCATTTGTTGTGTTTAAACCATTTGGCGATGACCTCCCGCGCAAAGCGTTCGTGTTCCAAGACTGAGGGTACATGTGTCGGTGGTCAGTGGGGCGCACCGGGTGCGGGTGTCTGGGATGAGGGTTGTGCGCACCGGTGAACGAATCCCCCTCTTCCGACCATCTAATCACATTTGAGTTTTCTTCGTCGTCAAGAATCCTGCGTATAACATCGATTCTGTGCAAAGGCGGGGCGGAGTGACAGAAACCACACACTGGTATAGCTTTTGTAGAAATGCGGGTACAACCTTCCTAGCCTCCTTGCTCAGTCTAGGTGAAGAGCCACCGGTCGGCCTGGAGAGCGCGACCTGGTTATCGGTCGCCATTCCTGTAAGGTTATTGGTGAAATTTGAGATGGCCGTGCGGACGGAGGGAGGGGGTGATGGCGGAGAACAAGGGGATGCTGGTAAAGTTGATGAACGTATTTGTCGTACAGGGGAGATCCAAGGTGACTTCATCCACGACGCGCCGGTCTGGCCATGGGTGCGTTCGACTCGAAGCCACTCAGCGCGACGCCTCTCAACAATACGCTGAGGAGGAACCCTCTTCTCTTTGGCGTGCCGTTTGTGATGATCATGGTCGTCGCCTCATATGCACTCGTCCCGTTTACGCAGACGAAGTACGAACTGCAGGACCGCAGGATTTCGAAAGTGCGTCTCAAGCCAATGTTCTACCACAAAATGTCGAAATTTACGCGGAATCTTCAGGTCTCGAAAGAGCAAGAACTCGGCCTCGAGAATCGAAAGAGAAAGTTCGACATCCGCCGGGAATATTTTGCAAGTGTTTCCTTCTCCTTCGCCCCGATCTCTCCGACTTACCTCCTGCCTGTCTCTAGAAACTCAGTGCGAAGGCTGCTGAAGATTGGGAGCCCAAACGCATCGAACGTCCAGCAGGTACACCAGAATGGGGCGTACCACCGCCTGAACCCTCACCAAAGCAGTCATGACCTTCTCCGAACTGCGATCCGGATATTAACAGTATAATGCAGTCAGTAAGTAATTACCATATCTATCCCTCCCACGAAGCGTCGTAAAACAAAGGAAGGGTGTTTATAACCGGCACAGTGGTCATGATGAGGAAGCAGACGTGGAAAAGTTCAAAGCACCCCTTCCGAACGCCGACGCGATGGCCTGGAACCCATTCTCTTTGACCTCTGAAAGGAACAAGTCATGCTGGTCTGCCAGGCGTGCGTTGTTCGCCCTGATCTCCCGAATGACACCATGGCTCTGGACGCAGTTCGGACATTCCGTTTCGTGATCGGCCAGACAACTTTACGCGATGCAGGGGTCAGGAGAAACAATCCACCACCGTATTAGCAAATGTAGACTTACCGTTGGTGATAACTATGGTTGCACATGAAATGAACGCTTGGAAGATCCAATTGACCACCGCATGCCGAACATTGAGTTGCGTGGAACACCTTGGGCTGGTCAGGATCTGACAACTCCTGGACCTGCCCAAGTTTCGCCTTTGTCTCCAGCCGGTACGAAGTCGTCAGTTGTGAATTCTGGGAGAGCGGTGGTAAGTAAAAGCAGGATGAACGCAAAACGACGTTTTACCATATCGATGTCTTGCCTAGTCTCCCCAATCTTTCTTACCAACCAACCCTTGACCAACCCCACGCTTGCAATGCCATTCCGGCTCAGCAGCTGAAGTATCGCAAGGGGTGGCATGATCTTCTCTTCGTCCACGTACCCAACCACCCTCTCTACATCCGTCGAATGTCTATTCAGCAACGCCTCGGACGATGTCAAGAACCTGAGAGCGAGGGGATAGAGGTGTCTGTGCTTCGGGCCATACAGATCCAAGTAATGCACGACCTGCTTCGAGGCTTCGTTTGCACCATTGTCATCTCCGGAGGAGCCAGAACTCTTCTCCCTGTCCATCCAGAACCGCAAGACATCCTCATGCATCTCGAGTTTCTCCCACAAGAGAACCAACCCCGGCGTGAACTGACAGGTGGAGCATACGATTAGGGCGTGGTTGGTATCGTATGGAATCTTATCGCTCTGGAGGAGTTTGAGTGCCTTCGTTCTCGTACTCCGCTCTTCTTCCGACTTTGTCGGTATCGAGAGATAGAGTTCCAACAGCGTGTTCCAAACGGAGATCTGGTCCGCTCGTTCAGCAGCCTCGTCCACTGGAACGTCTGAGTCTCCTCCCTTCTCGCCACCCGCACTCGAACTGAGATTGCCGTCGACGGATTGACCCCACCGACGCAATGCGACTGTTTCTAGGAAGACGACGAATTGTTCCATGTGGTCCACAAAGTGGGCGAAATACACCTTGGGGGAGGGGCGTTTGACAGGTTCCCGGGGTTTGGGGGCCTGCATCGTCGTACCAACGCTACCCGCGCTCGGTAGCACAGACGCAGTTGGTGGTGGAGCGGAGTCTCCAGGATCCTCGAGAACTGACCCTTCCCTCCTCCCTTTCCCCGTGGCTGTTCCCGTGGTCGCAGTCTCGTTTGTTGCAGGTCCACGATTCAGCGCGAGGTAAGAGAGATACGACGGACCGAATCCTGATTGTCGTCCGGTGGATGAGAGGCCAGAATCCTCCCCGGCCTCGTTGGTGGTGTCGTCAATGGTGAGGAGACTGTTGCTGGTGCAGATGTCGATGAGGAGCTCGGTGGTCTCTCGGGGGAGATTCTCAAGCATTGCCCGCCCATACCTTGCTAGGTTCGTCTCCGCCTTGAGACACCAAATCGTCAACGTTTCGTATTAGAAGTTGAAGAGAACAACCGACCGTCTCAGGGCCCAACCTCCTCAGATAAGCCAACGCCAGCTTGTAATTCCCTGCGTCCTCGATCTGAATCCTCAGGTAATCCTCATGCCTTTCGTACTTCTTGGCCAGGTATGACGCATGATCAAAGTAACCCGCCTGCCTACACACCCTAATCGCCGTGTCTAGGTCAAACGGAAGCTCACGTTGCTTCTCCGAGTAATCCCCATCTCCTCCGGTAGCAGCAAGGTCAGAACGTTTGGATTCAGTTTTGATGAAGCTGTCCAGTCGGGCAACATCCTTGAGTTTGGTGTAGGTGTTTAGGAGGAGGGTTGTGTGATCGGAATTCGCTAACCCCATAGCGTGGAGTTCTTGCAGGTAAGTGACGAGGTTGTGAATTCTTTGAGCATCGAGGAACTAGGAGCAGTATCGTCAGCCCGGTGTACACTCTCTTGTTTGCCAGCCCACCTTCCGAACCACATAACTTGGTTGAATGTTCCCAATTGTCTCGACAAACTGCTTCATCGCGCCATCATAGTCTCCTTTTGAGTACAGGTGATCGCCATATTGTCGATGGATATCGGCCACGCTCGCCTCATCCAAATTCTGCGTCTTGCCGAGGTTGAGCGCGATGGAGTACAGCGATTTCCTGTATAGCATATCCAGCTTCGCAGCCGTGGGCTTCTCCTGGAGACGTGAGAGCTAATGCCAACCGATCAGTTCAACGAAGGAGAAGAAACAGCTGCAAATTTACCTTGCCATCATTAGAGAGAACGCAGATGTCTCCCCATTGTGAAACTACTTCGCGCACACCTTGCACGAACGTTCCTGAGAACGCAACTAGTTTATTTTCGGGGTCGAAGACGGTAACCTTCGCGATATCCGTGTTTGGCTGTGGTTGCCCCCTCGCCACGAAATTCCTCACTGTCGCAGAAGCCGATGTAGCTGTCGGTGTGAACGGAGGGGAGATGATAACCAAATAATTGGTGTGGGTGTACACCGACGACTTCGTTCCTGAATGCTGGCCGTCAGTTATGAGCCAGTTGTCTATTGTCTTCGTATCTCACCCTCGTAAGCGTAACATGCTCCCCGTCCGTCCGTTCCAACGACGTATACCGCTTCATCTCTCGCAACGATCATCTCTTTCGACCGCCAGTTCAGCGTTGCACACCCCAGCCCAGCACCAACCTGATCCACGACGGCAGGTGTACCACCACTGCCTTTGCCGGATGCTTGGTACGAGAGGACGTTGTTGGTAGTGACAATAAACAAGTAGACGTTCGGATTCTCCTCGGTAGGTTCCTTGAACCCCAGCCCAGTTACTGGTTCAGTCGGGCTTTCCCTCACCACCCTTGGTTTGGGTAGAGCCGTGAGGGAAGTGGAACCTGAGAAGATAGATTGATCCAGTTGGCGATATAGGAGTACTGTGCCATTAGCGAGACCGACTGCGAGATATGTCAGGGCATTTGAGAGCGTAACGGTCGACACGGGGTGTGGGCCTGCGGAGTGTGGTATTTTCGTGGACCGTAAAAGGATAGGAGAGTCGGACTTTTTGTCGATGGTCTCAAGGTCCCATATCTTCAAGATGGGATGCCGCACGGAATCTTCTTCCTACAACTTGAGCAAATCAGTACCCAAAGACAGGGATTGATATACCCTGGACGCACCCCAAGGGTGACCAGAATCCCCTTCCTTTCTACCATATGTGTGACTCGCCCAGAAACGTGGACAACCCAAGTACGGATCGGTTCGAAAGATTTGTCGAGGATGTATATCCGGCCATTTACATCCGCAACGAGGATGCCCACTGACGAGGGTGCAACTGACGCGATTTCGAATGGGTTCTAGATAACGGGAAAATCACGAAGGAGCGTTTGGTAGCCGTCGTGAATGCCGGGGCAGTGAGGTGCGCACCTTGAATATCGCAGGAGAACTTGCGAGATCGTTGGCATCTTTTACAGGTACCAAGTCAAAGAACGCGAATTGTTTCCACTAGTACACGTTGTCAGCACCACTAGCTAGGTTCACGATATTAAGCCGGGAGCAATTACTGCGGGTGCTGCAGACGCGGCGGTGGTGGCCATGGATTCCAGGAGTCCGGGTGTGGATTTTCTGGCGATATGTCGGTGGACGACCTCCGGGATTTCGGCGAGGGTCTTTGAATATCCAAATCCACGAAACAAACCGCGAACAAGATGGACGATTGCCGAGGAGGCGAGGTGGGGGAATTGCGTCCGATGCAACACAAGCCTAAAGCGTGAAGTGTCGAGTTACTCCTGAATCACTCCTGTCCATATCCATGACGATGGCCGACTACAACAGCGACAAGTTTCGCGCTCTCTCCCAGTCCTCCCAAAACCAAAGACAGCAACAACCGGAAACGACGATTAACACGGCCTCTCTCGCCGCTCTAGACATTCCCTCCTCTGATCTCGACCTCGGCTCTATCATCGCACCGTCCGAACTTGACTCTCCAAACCCTGAGCAGTGGGCCGAGCTCGATTTCCAGTTTTGAAGGCGCGAGGGTAGCTGAAACGATTGAATATCCACAGGTCTGTTAAGGTGCAGAAGAGGGCGTCGAACGTCATGAAGCTCTCCCTTGAGCATCAGAAGCTGGAGGAGGAGTTGAGGGCCATGAACGAACGTCTCAAGGCCGCAGAACAGGCAGTTTCTTCGAAGAGAGGGTCAACTCGCTCTTCACCTTCCTCCGTCTGAGCTGGGCTGACAGATATTACAGAACACCGTCGATTTCGAATAGAGCATGAACAACGATACCACTGTAATTTATCCCTTCGCACCTGTCTTTTTGCCTGGGTGCACGCCCTTTTGTTTATCCTTGTCTCGTACCCGTATGATAGTTTGGATGCCCCGCGGAAACAAGTCATAGTCAACATTTCTCTTTCATCCCTTTGTTGTTGCCCCCCGTATTTGATCGCATCGACCGAGGTACAGCCGTCCACCGGCGTCACTACCCAAACAAAGACCGTCTCCTAGTTTCCACGTCTCACTCTCCTTCCCGCCATCCACCATGTTCATCGATAACAAAGGGGTCAGCAGTGGGCTACGTTCGCTGACTTGGTATTGCCAACGCGGTGAGCGACGCCCACACAATCTTGTCAAGTCTTGCACCGATTCTGAGCCCAACTACAGTCGCCATAAACCATCTAGATTGTAGATTTTCTCCTACTCAAGGCTGCGTACTGTTCGCTAAGTTGTCGTCCACAGCAATCTACAGTGTTGAGGGGCTGCCATTCCCCCTGATCAAATGTATCCTCGAGGCGTGCACGGCTGACACACTCCTCCGACTGGAACAAGCAAGTCCTGTGCGTCCCTTTCCACGTCTTACGGCTGAAATTCCTGACGAAACCCTAGACCGTCCAATCCGAAACCAATGGTAAGCCAACGTTCTGACTCTCGGCCAATCGGGTGGCACCGGCTCATCACTTGCCCCCATGTCGTTCAGAGGTCTGGAGGAAACTGTGCGAGAACACTTATAGACAATTTTGGTCAGACTATGAGCTGGGTAGAATCGAGGAACCCAAATCATGGAAGGCCACATTTTTTGTGCGTTTGCCACACCCTTATCTGGCCCTCACAGCTGACTTTGACCTGTTGTCCCATAATAGGAACTACGGGTCCAGGAGGCTGAGAAATTCAGACAACTGGGTGCTAAACTGCGGAGCCAAAGGGTCGAACATGAAGAACGCAGAAAAGAGAAAGAGGTCAAATACTCTGGACTTCTACCCCCACCAAAGCGACAACGCACGTCGGCCTGTGAGTCTTCGTCCTATCGACCGAATCTCCTGCCAGACCCGAACCTCATCCGCTTGTCCGAAACTAGGGGGTCAAACATCTGCACCTAAGACGCTGTTTGAAAAAGCTCGTTCCAAAACGGCTCAGATGCAGAAAGGGGTATACGCTGCCACAAAGCTCCTGCCCCCCATGCCACAGTACAAAAACTACTCGACAATCTTGCCTCCACGAACCGTTTCTGCTAAGCCTCTCCCGCCGGCTTCGCGTCCCTCTGTAACCAATCAAGCAATCTCCAAGTTGCCGAGGACCTCAGCCCCAACTTTCAGTTCTCAAACATCTTCGACGACATCCACACCTTCGCCTGCGAGTTCGTCAAGCTCGTCAAGTAGATCAAGGTCGTCAAGTTCATCGACGACGACATCCATACCCTCTTCTACACCATCAACATCGGCCACGACACCTTCACCCATCCCCCGGTCTGGTATCATCACCGTTACGAGGATTATGGTCCCCAAACCCGCCCCTCGTATTAACCCCCCTCTAGACACTGCACCTAAGACACAGAGATACATGGACCCGGTACTGCCGCAGCTCGCAAGGAAGTATGCCAGACGGGAGGCGGTCATGCGCGAGCGCGGCATAGACGAACCTTCCTCAACCTCCACTATGACACAGACGGTTGGTTCTGACAGCCCAACTCCGAAACCGCTGCCGCCGAGAAAACCCGATACAGTGTTGTTTATGCCGAGACGCAAGGCGTTATCACAACTACTCCCCCGGCCTGCAGCGGGGTGAAACCGACCATCGGTCCAGCATTATGGCACTGCTATCCTGATTTGTACCGTCCGACTGTCTGGAAGGATGTGATTATCACACTATTGTATCTCGGCCTTATTTCTGGGGCTCGTTTTGTCTTTGTTTTCTCAGCTTTCGTTTGCATATCGACACATCTGCTCGAGTATACGGTGACCCGACCGCATCTGTACGTCGTACCCACTCATATAAATCCCCTTGATCTTGTGATACTCTCCTCCTGGCTCGTCGGGACGTTTACGATCCATCGTCTTCTGCCAAGATCTCCAACACACGCGCAATCTTATGGTCGTTGCCTTCTCCTGGGGTTATCTTCTTGTCGACCCTTGTGCCAATACGTACATCAGTGGCGATTCGGGGTGCCCCTTTAGCATGTACAGCGGCATGACAGTCGTGAATAGCCTTTGTAACTTCATGCCACGGTCCCTCTGAATGATGGGTGTCGATGAACGACCAGAATGAAACAAATTGGGAACGGAGTGAATTCACCAAGGTTTGTTCCGTAGCCACTTGATGGATCGTCAGCACTCGGAAGGCGAACAGAACTCATCAAGCTTACTGCAACTAGACCCGGGGTCAACAAAGCACAAAAAAGAGTTTATATACAAACCTTGTACTTCAATCCGGATTTTTCGAGCACGCGTTGACATTCTGTGATGTATTCCGCGACCTGTTCCGGCGGCAGGTTTAGATCAGCCCGCGCATTGTCTTCCGACGTACGGAAGGGTCAGGGCCAGTTCCGACTGGAATGAGACAAAAGTCTACAACCCGCATGAGCAGCAGTTCAAGAACAGATTACCTGCAGATTACCTGCGATGGCATACAATTCTTCGGAAGATGAAGCTGAGGACATGATTGCGCGCTTACATAATTGATCATGTCTCCCTCAACGTCCATCCAGTCGAGGATAACTGCTTTCGAGTCTCTCAAAGTCCAGAGGTCGCCCCCGTCAAAACCAAAAATCATAAATGACTTTGGGGAGCTCATCAACGGCGAAAACACTCCGGGCGATGCCACCAACATCCTCGAGGAACCGATCTCACCCACCGCCAATACCTTCTCGACCATCGTACCACTCCCGAGCCCGAGTCTGTTGAACAGGGTGCATTCGTTAAGCGGGAGTGACACGCATTCACCCTCACCCTCACCCTCACCACCTAACCTTGGACGGAAGACGAGTTTGCTGGACTTGAACGATTGGGTCGTCGATGTGGAGGGTCCGAGTGTCAGTTCAGTGACAGGGACGGGAACTGGACCGATTGGTGTTGTTCCCCATCGGTGGCAGCCCCCTTCTTCCCCCACCGCTTCCCTCAATACGCGTCCCCTGCCCCTTCGGAGGAAAGATATGCCCGACCGGTCCACCAGTGCGCGCGCAGCAAAAAATTCCACCGCCCCCTTGATCCAACTGGAAGACACAACCCCTCTAAAATCAAAATCTGCCCCGCCGATCCCACCAAAGAAAATCCCTGCCAACAAGCTCACCAACGGCAAAACCATCGGGTCTGGCCATTTGGTTGGAAGGGACCCATCTTCGTCAGCCTCCGTTTCTCCGACTCCTTCGACGTTGCCACTTCCGAAGAGAGTTGATTCGTTGACTGTGGAACCACAGCATGTCTATCCCCCTTTCCCCAAGTTAGACACCGCACCGAATGGACGAGGGAGGCATGCACCTGCGTCTTCCGTCTCCTCATTTCATTCTGTCTCTCTTTCCGATGGCGGGGATACCGGGACACCGAACTCTGTCACCAATTTCGTGCTCACTTATCCCATGGATATAAACGTCACCGGTAATACAAATGGGAGCGGCAACAACGGGAGCGTTCATGGAGGAGGCGACGACAGCGGCAGTCTGGATGAATCATTCGAAAATGTCTCGACGATTTCAGATTCTCACAGTTATGATTTCGCATACGGAAGTCTCCCTCCCAACAGACCCCAGATCCCCCCACGACTTCCCGAACGCCCAAACAAGTCAGGGACCAACGCTTCCGCAAACCCAACGTCTAAGACACGGACCCCAATTACGTCTCCGCCGCGAAGTCCCATGCTTCCGCTTACCAGGATGCCAAGTTCATCATCGACGACGTCAAGCCGCCGGATGCCTCCCCCACCTCCCCCACCTCATAGGAATCCCTACACCCCCTCTCGAACCACCACTTCATCCAGGGCGTCCCCCCCATCAACCGCGGCGTCTGATAGGTCGTCGATCTTGAGCACCGCAACCACTGGAACATCTTATACCAGCGTTAGCTCGCACACGCCAACCCTGAACAACGGTACGATCGGCACTCTGAATCCGACTTCGAACAAATTTTCTCGGCAACCCCCAATACCTGCCTCCGCGAGGCACAGATACGAGAAGCTCTTCTACGCCAACGTCAACGCGCAGAAGAAAGCAAAATCCGACAGGTCACAGAAACAGATCTCCGGACTGCTCGTTGTTCCTGGGTTAGGAACTTCATCTCCGACGTCAATCAAGAAAACCCGGAAGGCAGCCGGGTGGAGAGGCCTTTCGGTCGATCTCATCACCAACCCTGACGAGAACTTGCCCCCTCTCCCGCCTTCTCAACCAGGGTCCAGGAGAGGTAGTATAGAGAGTGCGGGGAGTGGAGGGGTGGTTGAGCGAGGGAGGGATGACCGATTGGAGGGTGTGATCGTCAGAAGGATATGGATATGCTCGAAATTGGATCGGGAGAAGCTAAGGGCGATCTGGTACGATTTACCCTTCTGCTTCCTTATTTCGCTCTATCGCCCCTCGGATTCTGATGCGCCCCGTTTTGCGCTGTGTGTAGGGATGGTTGCGAAGGCTCCGACACTGGCTCACTCAACGTTGATGCTTTTGTCAAGGCAATGTGGCGGATTGACGAGGAGCTCCGGAAGGCGAGACTTAATCCATCCTCCTATAGCCCGAACCCTGGGTATGGATCCCTTCCAAGGAGGCAGCCCAGGAGAATTAGCTCGATCCTAAGGTGATCACCCTTCAGCTCCGCTGCATGGACAATACCTGCCGGAGGATTACGATCGTGTTAGGGCGGCCACCAGTTCCCCGTGCACGCTCTGCCGGACATTGTGGTTATGGCTCCATCATTGAGACGCTCGCTCATCATTTTCTGGTTCTCTTGGACGTTCCTTCACATCAAATTATCGTCTCCCTGCTCTTTAATGATCCCCCCTTTCTGAATTATACCTTGTACAACAGTACCACCTGCATTTTCCCCCTTGCGGGCTTGCACGATTCACATTCACAACGATCCTCTCAGATGATCGATACAAGCGGCTGGCCGTCGAAACTTTCTATCACTTTAGCTTATCCCTAGGGAAGTCTCAGGGCATAGGATATACTCTCAGGTCCTTCTGTCTAATACATGGTCGCAACGAAATCACGTCGGGAAAGTTCCAAGCGTAAACAGAGTCTGTTTTTGTTTTCCCTTCACCTTCTTTCCTCTGGTCGTGGGCGAGGACTCTGGGTTGGGTGGGGACGAGGGTGGGGACGAGGGTGAGTGTATCAAAGATCCTTGTCCCCAAGCAGACTGCGCGGGAAGCGTATCTCCCAGTATTTTTTTGAGCGACTTGTTGCCAGAGATGAATTCCTTCGGTGGCTTGTTCGATGCAACAGTCGGCAACTCTGGGAATGCAGACTTGGATAAATGAGGCGGGGCCGCCGTTCTCTTTGGTTGTGGTTTGCTTATCGACACAGGTTGCTGAGCCTGCGGGCGAAAACCACTATCCGAGCCCTGTCCATTCCTGGTCCATGGTAACGCCGCCTTCTGTTGAGGATAAGAAGGCGCCGGGGTCGGTTTGGGTGACAGTTGGGAGGTGGATGAGAGGGTAGGGAAGTGGTTGACGGATGAACTTGATGCCGCAGCTGCGACGCGATCCAAGACCTGCCGTCGTGGACGCGAAGATCGGGACGTTTGGTGCTTAGCGTTCAAAACCCTTCCACCAGCGATACCCGCATACTCTGTGCCAATGGAGGTCGGAACGAGTTCTGGGAATTGGCCCCGTTGCTGATGACGAATCTCAACCATCAGCCTCTGGTACAGATGATCGGTGAGGGTGAACGCACCTCGATCTTGAAACCATTCCACGCGCTGAGCAAGTCATTCTTCTTGTCTCCTTCATCTAGGAGGTCCACGATCATGTTGACGAGAGTGGCAGAATCATCCAAGCTCTGGTCCAAAACGTTCCAAATCGACGATATCAAGTCTCGAGCGGTTGATTCCGAGTTACGATAGGATCGCAACGAGAGTTCAACAGCACCCACCGCTCGTGGTGGGTTTGCCGCGGTCGAAGCAACCTTCGCGTATAGGGTGTTGTACCTCCTGTGACCTTGTTAGAATGGGCCTGAGTGATGGCATCGCGTTTACTTACTCGACGGTGAGGGGATCCGCGTCTGGAGGGGGAACGGGGATAGTGGTGGGTGGAGGCGGAGTAGAGCCATTTGGTGCCGGGGGATCCGCCGTCAATCCTGTACCGAGCTCCCGTCGGCGCACGTTTGGTGGTTGACGTTGAGGTGGGGGGTCTCTGTCTCTTTCGCGAGTTCCCACCACGCCTCTCCGACGGTGCCCTCCATAATCCTCGTGTTCGAAATCCGTCTCCAGCCTCCGTGCACCGCGTCTGTCCCTCGACGACATCTCTGCGCCATGCGTTTCGACCATGTGTCCCTTCAGGTCCATATCTGTGCCGAACACGACGAACTTTCGCTCAAGACAAGTGCGTTGTTTGCATGGGTAGTGTTCCTTCATGAAGTGAGTTTCCTGCGGGCCAGATTAGTCGATCGGCCAAACTGTTCAGTAGCGAGGACTTACCATCGCCTCGTAATTCTTGAAGCTAGGTAGTAATCAGTCACTAGCTCACGCGTCGTAAGAGGCGTACTCACTATTTGTGTAAAACCCCATTTCGTTTGCAGATGAAGCATTCTTCATGTTTCTCCCGCATGTGCGCGTACAATTCGTCGTCACCAAGGGTACATTCCCGACAAAATTCACACATCGGGTGAGCTTCGATATCGATGCCCCGAGGTCTTTGTTGTCCGGGGAGTCGGATAGATGGTAAGTGGTGTGGTAGCAAGTTTGGAAGATACGTTGTGTGTTCGTGGGAGAACATCTTTTTCATCCGAATGCAAAGATCGCTGTTTGGGCCTGGGTCAGGCCACACCCAGATTTTGCAGGAAGAAGACGTTCATACCACATGAGATTGCCATGCGCCCCCCTAACATGTAATTTGAGGTCACTCCATCCACCCGCAATATAATCACAGCTCCCATCCGGACAGTTGAAGCGTAGCAAGATAAGGGTATCCTCCATCATTTCTTGTGTCTCAAAGAAGACGGATAACTTGGCATCCTTATAGGGGATATCGTTCGGTCTGAACGACGTGAACGTCGCGGTGGGAGATGTCGTGAAGATCAAGGAAGGTTGGGGATCCTATCGGGGGAGAAAAATCGTATGTTAACTCGATCTCATCTCTGTACGTGAAGCGAAGACGCACTTTGCAGAAAGTACACTCTTGCCTTTTGTACAGTGCTCGCAATCGGAGTGCACAGACGTGGCAGGTTCGATGGTTGCATTCCGAGACTGAGTAGTACTTCACGGGTTCCGCGCAGATCCAACACGTTCCGGAATCGTCATCCTGAGACGTAGTATCCGTGTTTTCTGCCGTAGTAGCTGGTTTAGTCACGGCCGGAGTGCTCGTAGTCGGTGTGGCAGGAGTGTCAGCAGTGTCTATGCTCTCGGTAGGTGCGGGATCATTCTGCGACATCCGACGCTGAGCCGGTCCACTTCCTCTACGCCTTCCAGAGCCTCGGCTCCCTCCCCCGCCACCTCGGTGGAATTTTGGTTTTGTGGTATTGGTATTGGCGGTGGCAACAGAAGCAGACATAGTGCGAGATAGGAGGTAGTGGTTGACGTTGAGGGGTGAGTTGGAAGAAGGCGCAGCGCTTGCTCAGATAAATAAACCCGACGGAGACGGAGCGATCGTGCGGTCCCGAACTCGGATGATCAGAATGAATCACAGGCGAGCAAAGGTGACAGAGGTGACAGCACTGAGGCATGGGGTCGGTGGTGTACGGTGTACCGCGGTGTGTGTGCAGGGGTGTATCTCTTGAGGATTTAAGGTGTCGCTAGAGTCGCGGGCTCCGTTGCGGCAGCTTCGACCTCCCCACCCTCCTCACGAGGAGATTACATTTCTTCGAACCATTCGAAACGGAAGATTGAGGTAGTTTACAATAACAAGCTACATTGGTTGCACAAATAACATGTAGATTACAACTCCGGACTATCCACTCGCATTAGTTCCTCATCCTCGTCGTTCCACATCTGAACGACGGCTTTCCCAATTGCCCTCCCAAGGGCCGCTGCAAGAGGGACTGGGACAGCATTACCAATCTGCCTGAATTTCTGTTCCGAGGTGGAACATTAGTCTGTGTTACAAACGAAGAGGGGAATTATGATAGTACCTCGGTCGCGGCGGATGTCGAATAGTCAGATAGATCCCCAAACACGTAACTGTCCGGGAATCCCTGTAACCTGGCATACTCCCTCACAGTCAGGACCCGGTTTTGCTGTAGTAAAGAGTTAGTAATGTAAATTTGACATGGCAGAATACCCACATGTGGGTGGATTGATTTCACAAGTGACGAAGGGTTTGGCCCATCTGTGAGAAGAGTTGAAATGTGGCCGTTGCCGTCAAGCCTACCAAAGGTCTCTACAGAGGTAAATTTCAGTATTTTCCTGTGGGGTACAATTCTGTTACAGACGATTGTAGCGCCTGTATGGTTTCCCATTCTTAAACTCTGGAAGAAATTGCAGATCTTCTGGCAGGTCACTGTGGTTGGCACCTGGCTCAAGAGGAATGTTGATGACTCTGGAAGTTTATAGGTGAATGAATTGAATGGCACCAGTGATTGTCATACATACCTCTCAGTTGTCAATGACCCACACTTCTTTGTATAATGCAGGTACACTTTTGACCTTCCACCCCTTAGATGATACTGGTAGGTGTTATTTGGAGGAGAGGAGTATTGCACAGATTTTGTGAAGCCAATCCGACTTGCAGGGGTTGATTCATCCCTGTATGGTGATCAGAGGATAGAAAAAAAGCCATGGTAGATTAAAAACCAGTTGAAGGCAGGCTGAAGTAGAGTAAGGTCAGTGATGTTCTAAAATATGCAAATAGAATACTGACCAAGTCATCTAGGTAGTTGTCTACAGTGGCTGCAGGTAGGGGTGCACATAGGCACTCATGTAAGAGGGGGTGGTTACCCCCAGATCTTTGAATGGGTTGGAGCTGTTCTCCATTTGCAAGCTTCTTCCTTGTAGCACGTCTGTTGAATATATGGGTGGGGAGGGGAAAATCTGGGAGTGGGATATCTCCCCTAGATGCAATAATAATGACCCTCTCCCTGTTCTGGGGTACACCATAACGACCAGCTTGCAATAGAGCAATTTGGTGTTGGTACCTATATACTTCTATCAGCACCAGATAGGAATATTAGAAGTAAACAAACCCAAGGGAGGTCAAAGATGCTGTGATAAGCTTAAGCATGCCTTGGGGTACACCACCAACAAATCTTTTATTCACAAGATCAGCGGCTAGAGGGTGGTTCATCATCCCCCCAACATTCTCTAGCATGAAGTACTTTGGTCGATAGTACTCCACATAGCTGAGCATGTTGCAGACAAGAGTGACCCTAGAGGCTTTTGAAGGAGAGTCCAACCATGACTAGGATAGACTCACCTTGGGTCATCCTGTCTCTGTGGGGACATCAGTATGTAAAAGGGATTATCTGAATGCACCCCACCTTTCTCACTGCCTTCCCACTAAAAGCTTGGCAAGGGGGCCCTATAAGAAGGGTTCAGGATTGGGTGCAGGGTGATTAACATAGAACACACCTCCAAAAATGATATCTACATCTCCTGGGCATGGTAATTGATATAATTTCCCATCCAAAGCCTCAAGTAGGGAGTGACTGATTGCATGAGACAGAAAAAGGTTGCAATCTTGATTGAAGACCTGAGTATCTGGATGGTTCAGACTGTATATGGCTTAGTAATCAATACAAAACTTTTCATATGTTTGAACTGACCTGTATGTATTGGCAGCTGGCTCATCCCACTCAATAGCCCATAGAGTCTTGATATGTCCAGATTGACCCAATCCAGTTCCAAACCCACCTGCACCTGAATTTGTCTTAAATAAGTACTCCTCTAAGCTGTATTTATAAAATGAACATACCTGAAAAGAGCTCCAATCCCCTAAGAGGTTCATGGAATTGGAGGAACCTTGTCCCACTACTCAGGAAGTCATGGTGTAGTTGGGAACCCAAACCATGTTCAATGTCTGTGTCATGGACAACATAGTGATCTGGGAGAGAGCACCAGGTAACATGCTCATCCTCTGACATAGAGTTGTAGCTTTTAGCCCAGCAGACCCCCTCCAGCCTCTCACTTGGCAAGGTAAATGCCTTAGCAGTTGGGACTAGAGTAACCTGTCACATTTCATTGAGTGAAATCCAGCAGATCCCATAACAACCAACACATACCTCACTGAAAGGTCCTTGAGGCTGATCAAGTCTCCTATATTTCAAGACTTGAATCTCCTCTGAACTCGGAATAGAGAGAATTTGCCCAATGTCATAGAGGTGAGAGTTGTCCTCTGGGATGAGATATACAAAATCCAGAGGATAGAAGGTTTGCCCCAGGTATTTGAGACAGGGAGGAGAGGGGGGGAAATGAAGGAGAGTTGGGACCTGGGCTAAAGTTTCTAGCTGTGATATACCACAACTGTAACATGGCATTGGAGAAGTAGAGGCTCTGAGAGCATCCTCCAAGGCCTGTTCTGTGGGGTTGATAAATCTACAGTGGTCTTTATCCCAGATAAAACTATAAATAGATTAGTCAACCCAGATCATATAGTTAGAATATTTGGAATACCTGGTGAAAAAATCATTGGGTTGGTGAATATTAAAGGCAGGGAGGGGAAAGGAATAATGAAAGGGCTGGATATTGCATTTGCTGACAATGGCACCAATGGGAATATCAGCACACTCCATAATGAGATAGAGGGAGTTGGGGTGGGCAGCCTCCTCCTGGATTGTATGAGACCCAGGCTCTAACCACTGGCCATGGAACATCATCTCCTCAGTTTGAGGATCCTGGTAGAAATACCAGATCTGTGCAAACCTAAGTAGGTGGTCAGTGAGTAGTATGGAAATGAAATAACTGAGTTACCAATACTGATTTGCAAGTGGATTCACACCCCCACCAGAGGTAACCCCAGTTCTGTCATGATCCCCATCAGGTTCAACAAGGACAATGTCTTTGATCTACAACCCTGTAAGCAAATACACAAATATCAAGACAATGCCCTTACCTGATAGAATTCATCATCCACCCTGACTGACTTGTGGTACCCAGGAATTATCTCATCTGAAACCCATCTGATTTCTGGGGATACTCCATGAACCTCTACTGCCTTCATCTCCACAGAAGGACCCACTCCAACAAGTGAATGGCCCTCAACCCTAAAATTCTGGTAATACTTGAAGAGCCTCTCACAAACCTGATCAATCCTGGGGGTAATGACTGTCACAGGTGGTTGATCAAGGACTGGAATGTCTTCAAGTAATTCCTCATCAGGTTCCATGCCAGGGAATATTCCCTGGATCAAAGGAGTGTTGATTACTCCTTGATAGGGGAAATCCATCAGAAACTGCCTAATGAGATGTGCCTGCAAATTATTAATTCTATGCACACCAATTATAAACTGCTAACTTACCTTGTCTTCATCCTTCAGGCTCTCCTCAAAGCTCTCTACAACATCAGGGGGATATTCCATTCGAACCTTCTCCTCAAAGGTGGAAACAGTGACCTGGTGACTCTGAAGACAAGAACTGAGAAGCATGTGTGTGAGCTCATGGGCAAGCTCAAACCCCCTGAAGAGTTGAGCATAGGCAGGAGATGGTCTGCCAACAATATACCAAGCATGCTTGGTCTCCAGCCAGATCCTCCTAAATAACCCATACCATCAGGACCTATCCACTCCTATTAACATTCAGAGACTACCTATCTAATTCCTTGTGTTCATCGTCAAAGCCGAGGACACTCATAGAGCGGATAGCAGAGAGTCTGATGTACTGGCAGTCCTCAAGGCCAGGAGGGTCTGGTGTCTCCTCGGCATCGTCGACCGCATCCTCCGTGGCGGGAAGGACATATCCAACAGCGCAGTAGGAAGAGAGGTGTGGTGAGTCTCTCGGTACCATGAGCGAACGAGGGGTGACCAGGCGTCTGTTTTCGATGTCAAACACCGAAAATCCAGTGAGTATCCTGACGGGGACAGTCCCGGTCCTCAACGACCCATTTCCAGGGTCTTCCCCGACGAGCTCCAGATTTTCAGATTCTAGGAGTTCGTTGTCGTTGGGGATGTACTCAACTAGTAACAACGTGAATATAATGCTAGTCTGGGCGGCAATAATCAACCAACCAGGGGACAGCTCGGTCATTCCTTTGTGCGAGCGATGAAGGTTAGATAGACGACCCTGAGTAGATGAACAATGAACGTTGGGGGCAGCAAGCGTGGGAAACGCGAAATTCAACCCCAAGAAAATATTCGACGCGACTCGCGTCGCGAAAAGCTTATGGTTCACGGTCGGCGCTGCTGCGGACCGGTATTCCCTTTTAAAGAAAACGTTATTCGGATCCCACATCGAATTCTCATAAGCAATGGGGACGAAGATTCTACCAAACGGAACACACTACTATGCATAAGTCATGGCGGGATAAACAGTATAAACCTCCCGCGAGTCACATTAGTGCCCGTTTACCCCGTTGGGTTGGGTTATGGAGACCAACTCTGGGGCTTGCGATGGCAGTGGAGGTAACGGTGGCGACGGGACTGGAGTTGTTGGTCGACTAGTGGTGCCAGTCCCGTTTGTCGGAGAGCGCACTGGCTGGGGTGACAACATTGGCTGAGGCGAGGTCAGACGGGAAGGGATAGGGGAACCCGGTCGGGAAGTCGGAGCCGGCGAGGGAGAGATACTACTCATGGGTGGTTGGGGAGGGGGAGTTGTGTCCTCTTGCGTATTACTGTTTGATCTGGAAAGCATTCCCTTGATACGCTGGTTTGCGGGAATCCTCTTGGGGGCATTGGCTGGGATCTTTTCCGAAATCACCGTGACCAACATTGCGGTTGACGCGCCCGGGATGTTTTTCAGCGCGGAGAGTTTCTCGTGCAGGAACCTCGCATCCGCCAGAAGTCTGTCCTTGGCTTCTTGGTTCGGGAGCCTGATAGCGGTGTACTCCTCTTGAAGGTTGTGGTTTATTGCGGCCAGAACCTGTGACATGACGTACTGGACAGACCACTTGTCAGCCCCACTCTAGCTCACCAGGGGAGTGGTACTGACCTCCACGACGGGGACCGACAGATACCGGGACAATAGTTTGTGAAGTGTAACGGTTTCCTTGATAAGAACTTCCATGTAGTCGTTGATCCCAGGGTTTGCGGGAGGGGTGTCCCAGTCTATTGACTGTAAAGAGTTAATGTGTACTGCCAGCCGGTCGCCCATGATGGCGATAAGTTTTGCGTGGATTTCATTCTGATGTTCTTGGTAGTCCTAAACGAATCGATAATTGAGCGGCATGAGCGCCGAACGTGAGGACACATATACCCTCTTAAGTCGGTCGAACTCGGTCAGCATGACTGCCTGTTGGGGGCTCAGGTGCCTCCTGAACGTCTCTCTGACATACGGCACAAGCGCAATGACGATGGACAAGGACTGGGATGCTAGTGCTGGAGAGGGTGTTAACGAATATACCCCTTTGTGTAGATGAATCAAGTGTACCAAGGTGTTTGGCTGTGATGACCCTCAAACCCGCAGACCGCATAGCTCCGGCACCGAGGACTACCTGACAGGTCCTCGAGTTGAACGCTTTCAAGAACTCGATAATCCTGCTCATGGTATCTGTTGTCAACATGGACAAATTCATGATGATCTTGAAATAATCTAGCAGAAGGATAAGGGTTTCAAGCGTAGCGGATACAGCAAAGTAGCTGATCCCTTCAACACGAAGGTGTTTGCTGACTCGGGTGGGGGTGGGCGATAACGGGGAATTAGCCACAGTAGGTGAGTTCGGAACGGAAAGGAGCGAGGGATCTGCTCCAACAACGAGCTCTGGTGGATCGCGGACTGCGGCCTCGACGATCGTCTTAACCAAGTGTTGAACTGTTTGTGGAACTTCTGATGGATTCCACTGTTCATCCTCCACTAGCCTCGCCGAACGTGATATTCGGTCTTGGTGGAATGCTTGAAGAAACGATTTCGCCTGTTTTGCGTCAACAATGGGAAATAAGGTGGTAGTCCGGGCGTCCAACATACCTGACTGACGATGACGCCACGGAGACCGACAATCATCCTACGACAGATGACCTCACACTTGAGTACAAAGTTCCATGAATGGTTAAATAGGTCGAGGAACTCTGGCAAAGGCAGTGAAGTGTGTTGCTCGGAGCGGACGCTGATGGCAGTAGACGCCCGAAAGTTGGCGAGTTCAGTCATAGACGAAAGAACATCAGACAATTCTTCTCGTATGGGCTCGACGTCGACGGGATACTTGGGTGAACTATTCGGAGGGTTAGTCAGCGGTAGGAATCTGGGAGACCGTACGAACGGACTGTACGGTTTCTAGAACTTCCATAAATATCACGTTCTGTCGTTGTGACCCTTCGATGCAATTCAAAAGGGTCGCAAACATCGAACGCAACAATTGCATGAACTCTTCATGGGATTTGGAGCGTATCATCTGGATTTCTTCGTTGCTGGCCATAGTTCAACCAAATGGTGACTTGCATTGGGACTTGACTCACTCGGGATTAGGAACCGCTTCAGTGGTCTCCTCCACTGGTTCTTGGGAACCTACGAACTGTTGACGCGGATTGTGATACGAATCACAGAACAGGCAGGATATGACTTACGGGCTTGGCACAATGTCGTACCTCCGCAAGAGCCACGTCTCTCCACGATAGTGTTGCTTCCCTGAGAGACATCGTGCGGAGGAGTCCTTGGAGAAGTGGTCGCAGTCGGTCTCTCAAAGACTGATCCAATGCTTCACGAGAGGGTGATTCGGGTATGCGCTCGACGAGATCAGACCGTAGAACTTCGACCAATTCTGTGGTCAGCGAAGAGGAGATCTCGAGTGTCAACGCCTGTAGGTGTTCTGGTAGAGAAGAGAACGCTCGCAGTGATGAGAGCGGGATTCTGGCGTCTGAAGGGCGGGCGGTTTTGGACAACGAACTCAGAGGAAGGGGTGCGTCGCCTTCTGTACGCGGCGATTCTTGTACAGGAGAAAGGACTCGTTCGGGGATTGTCAGCCGAGCAGTTGTCGGGTTCACTTGCGACGAGACAGAGGGGTGAGACGTCGAATTCTCATCCCAGAGATTATGAACCTCTTCGAGTACAGTCAAAGCCTCTCCCCACTGCCCCGCACTGACCAAACCCTTGAGTACGCCAGTCATTTCCACTACACCTGCTACCACCCGCACCCCAGATTTGACCGTTTCAAGGTTTCGAAGCTTGTGTTCGGCGTAAACGATTTCCAGTCCGCGTTTAGCATGCTTGTCGTCAACCTCCTTCAACATCGACTTTAATTGTGCGATCCGCTGAGTACACTGCTCAGACTCGGTCTGTAGGTCCTGCAAGTTGGATAAGGCAGCGAAGAATGACGAAGCTCGGAGCGAGACTTCGAGGACGAGGTGTTGTTCGACAGTATCGGCATGGTGGGATAGCTTCTCTATCAAGGGGAGGGAATAGGCAAGCGATGCAGAGTCTAGTGGATGTTGATCCTCTTCTTGGCCTGTGACCGCACGGAACATGCGAGGGTTCCCCAGACTGAACTGTGGGTCAAAGAAGACCGATGGAATCGAGTCGAGAGGAGGAAGCTCCTTCCCATCCTGTTGGAATGTTCCTACCAAATCGTCCGGGGAACCATCCAGCTGTTCGGTAACGTTTAGCCTGCTCTGAAGGAGGTGATTCCAGTCAGAAGCTACGCTCTGAGCATACTGATCGAGGATCTTGTGGTTCGGTCGGGGGAGAACGACTGGAGTAACGGCAGGTACTGGCGCATGAGCTTTTGGGGGAGCGGACCGTTTATGAGGGCTATTGACAACGGTAGATATCGCTACAGATGGTGTAAATACCAGAATACTGTGAGGCTGGAGAGCCACGCACCGTGAAACCCATGTTTACTGCTGCTCCATTCTTGGGGAACAGCCGAAAGCGCGAGCGAAGCCGATGAGAAGCTGAAAGGGAGGTTTGCTGAGCCAAAGTAGTCCCCGTTCCCTTCTGTGGTTTCCGATACGACGCTTGCAGGACCTCTCCGCTGTGGGTTGTCCCATGCGAGTTTGCGAATGCGTTTTGTGGGAGAATCCGGGACCGCCGTAACCGGCGAAGTGGGAAGAGAAGAGACAGAGCCGCTGTCAGACATGAAAAGGGAGACGAAGGGGGAGTGTTCAGCTCAAGGAGACATGCAGGTTGGGTCGACCAAGCCGGTGATCGACACACCGCGTCCGTTGACAATCCCAAGTTCACTCTTTCCTCATGACGAGCGTGATCCCAATTCCACCTCCGCTCAAGGCTTTCTTCGCTCTCTTCCCTCTCCACACACACCCAGCAATCCAGACAAGAGAGCGACAGAATTGCTCAAAATCGCCGACGCTCTGGATCCATCCGCCTTTTGATCCGTCTTCCAATTTCCTCAGCTCTGACATTGAGTGTCTCAAATGGCAGGCGTACATTGCTCTGCGTGGTCTGTCGAACATCTCAGTGAGATGGGATCTTCCTCCAGATGCTGGAACCGACGGCCACTTGCCGAACCTCTGCACGTACTCTGAGTCCGCGACAGACTATGAACTGCTAGACCGTAAAATGATACCTGGGTGGGTTGACACCCAAGTCTCAGGAGACGGACTGGACGGTTTCAACGATGAAGAAGCGAAGCTCGAAAGCGAAGCCTGGATGTCCTTGTTCGAGGGCACCGTTCATGCCGCCGTGGTCCGTGGAGTATACTAAGTTTCTTAATGGGCCCTGACCCCTTCACAGATTTTGGCACAACCGCCAAAGCCCCTACTTAGCAAGCTTGCCTCCCCCGCGTCCTTCCAACCATCCATCCATTCCCTCAACGTTGTTTTCGCTCAACCCCCCGCTCCTTTTAGCGGGTTGAGCTCGATCTTACCCCCGTCTGGAACCCAGGTGAATGTCTCGGGTGTTTACTCCGAATACAAGAACGCAGTACAGGCCATCTCTGACCGGCTGGCGGAGGACAGGTGGTTCCTGGGGTCAAGGTCGGTCTCTTTTTCCGTTGCCTTCGACTATGGTCTCACCGGTTCAACAGCAAACCCACAGCGTTGGACGCCCTGGTGTTCGCATACATACATTCTATTCTCTTCTCATCACACCAAATCAGACTTGAAGTCACCCGCCGTGAAAACCTTGTGGCATGGCATCGTCGGGTCCTTCATACCATTCAGTCGTGTTTCGTAGCCCATTAGCTTACTTTTCTGGGGGTGATGCAAAAGATATGGACATTCCTGAGAGATAGACGACAACGTGTGGAGAGCAGGGCACAAAATAAGGTACAACAATACAAGTAAGTCTTCAATTGGCGGACATAGGATGAATCGATGATGGGTTGCGCCGACAACGGAACCATTAAGTCCTGTTGATTATTTGTAGCTTCGTACCGTTTGCGGCTCGCATGAGAATTTCCAACCCCTCGTACTGTAGGGTTCAGTATCCGTTAATGAATGCTCTTATTGAGAAAGGAGGCAAAGTTTGCTCACCTCCGCAATAGTGCCCATCAGATCCACTTCCGTAAACCCGGCCGCCAGAACTCGAGCACGGACGTCAACCATGGATAACGTGCCCTCGTCTTCATCGTCACTGTCCGCGTCGACATCCATATCTTGATCTCGTTCCCTATCTGGTCCCTTGCCGAACCTCTTCTTCCGCACGAAGCGCCGCTTTTTTCCCTTCTTGCCTTTATCGAACATGTCCCTGATGAGGCGGTAGACTCTACTGGCAGTGGATCTATCGCCACCAGCTCCATCATCCCTATTCTCATCTTCTAAGAGACTCTCTTTGCTGGCTTCCATCAGTCGCAGGGCCTCATCGACGTCAGCCTGCTCGACGGTGTTCGCGAAACGTAACCGGGCTAAGGCTTGGGCAAGTCGGAGAACTCCCAGCAGTGTACGCGCGGAGGTATATGTGTGGGCCTTTTGTTGCTCTGACTCGTCTTTAGAGGCCTTCCGAAGCTTGACGTAGGACTCCACGACATAACTCGAAACGTGACGTGGTACTGTAGGTCGCCTCTGTCTGGCGAGAGCGATGTAATGGCTGCAACGCAACTTGTTGAGCCAGTCTTCAACCGCCAAAAAATCATCACGTACCGAATCAACACGGGGTCAACAGGTTCATGCTCGAGCTGAGGGTGAGAATTGTGCATGTGCACATACGTAACGTGCTGAGCGAGCCGCTCGTCGTCGTCTCTCGACGGTCGATCGAGGATCAAGAACAAAAGGTCGAAACGGGACAAAAGGGCGGCAGGTAGGTTGATGTTCTCTACCGGAGAAATCTTGGTGTTGTATCGTCCATACAGAGGGTTGGCGGCTGCGAGAATCGAAGTACGCGCGTTCAATGTCGTTGATATTCCAGCCTTGGAAATCGAAATCGTTTGTTGTTCCATGACTTCGTGGATGGCAGTCCGGTCGGATTCCTCCATCTTGTCGAATTCGTCGATACAGCAAATCCCGTTGTCGGCGAGCACAAGAGCGCCACCCTCTGAGCTAGCGTTGAGCGGGACGAAAGATGGGGAACCGGGAAAATGGGAACTCACCCAGCACCATCTCGTCGGTTACAGGGTCTTTCATGACTGCAGCGGTCAGACCGACACCTGATGAACCCTTTCCGGTGGTATAAACACCACGCGGAGCCACCTTCGAGATGTACTTTAGCAACTGTGACTTGGCAACACCGGGGTCACCCATCAGGCAGACGTTAATGTCACCCCTGATCTTCATACCATCACCCATAGCTTTTGTCGCACCTCCAACTAATAGCAACAACAGAGCCTTTTTAACATCCGTATGGCCGTAGATCTCGGGTGCAATGCTTAGCGCTAACTTCTGGTACAGGGCAGGATCGTTTTTGAGTTGCCATAGAGCCCGCTCAATCGCAGGCGTGACTTCCATGTCGTCGTACTGCTTCTTCAGTTGGTGGACGTAGTGTGTGTCGAGGTACGTGTCGGTAAGGAGACCAGCGCGAATGGCCTGGAAGCCGGTGTACGGAACAGGGAGGAAGATACCTCCAAGGTGTACCACGTCGCCAGGACTTAACTTACGCGTCAGGCAACCTTGCAGGTGGATTGTCATGGACCGAGGGATATGACCAACGGGGACTTGGTCTGTCTAATGTCAACGTTGCGTCTCGTCAGAATGGATGGCCACTCAAAATATGACTGGGTTACCATTTCTTGGATTTTCACTTCCTGGAAAGGAGCAAATCGACAGGCCCTCGTTTGCATATGTAGGGTACCACGAATGCTGTTCTTCTTGCATTCGTCTATGTTCTGACAGTCTTGAATCGGCGTGAACTGTTTGTTGGATACCTCCTGGAAGGTTTCTGAGCCACAGACGTCGCAGGTGTACGCGTTGACAAGGAGAAGTGGTTTGACTTCGGACACTCGAGTAACGATTCCCCGTACTGTGATAAGTTTTCCGAGGTGGGTTCCCTTAACCTCCCGCACAGCCATGGCGGTGCGCTCGAGTAGAGGTTTGAAATAGAGGTTGCTAGAGTCATGTTAGAATCGGATTTGATGCCTTCCAAAAAAACCCTACTCACTATCTTCGCAGTAGATGGCTTGGGAATCCGTCCTGCACCCCGTCCAACCTCTCACTCTGCATTCTCTCGTTCCTCTCTCGCCTCTGGTGGAGGATAACATCAATGACCTCGTCGTGCTCGCTGATATCCTTCGTCGGGACGGGCATCAGCGTGTCAACGACGTCACAGAATAAACCCGTGTAGCGTTTTGTGTTGTTTTCTATCCGGGTGACGAGATCATCCAAGTCTTGCTAATTGAGGGAGCGGAATTGGTGAGAGAACAAGCATGGAGGTATCATACGAACCTCTGCTAGGTCTTGTAGGTCTATGAGGAGCATTTCCTGCTCTCGGTTGGCTATTTGTTGCTAGAACATCAATCAGCCACATGAAAGGGATGCAGGGGGTCACGACGAACGAGTTGCCTCATGTATTTCAATCCAACGGTCTCTGAGGGTAGGGTATCATCCAGGTGGATGTCGGCCAGTCCAGCGGTCATCTCCTCTGTATTGCCCTTAAATGTCGAGAGGAAACTGGTGATCTGCTCTGTAGGGACGTTCGGAATGAGGTTTCCTGTGGTCAAATGCCGGAGGACTCGCCCTTATCGTCTCCGTAATTAATCCCGAGGTTAACCACCGGTAGCGACATGGTGAATGGAGGGGGAGATGTCAAGTCGCGGGCGGACGCGCCGAGGTCAAGGCAAGACGCGTTTGTCACAGGTGTTACATATTGTCACGAAGTTCAAAACTCACAACGCCCTAAGATGGTCGTCTGTTAAGCACAGTCCGTTATAAGTATGGATATCATAAATAAGTGTCTCATACACCCCCGGGATATTAACTATGATAAAGAAAAACAAGGTTATATTGCCCCCTGAAAAGCGTGTTCCCAACTCTCGTCCGTCCCTGGCGATTTCCTGCCACGACGGGACTGGTCAGCGGGATCGTCCCTGTACGGTGCTGCACCACTGTATGGAGCTACCACGGGCTGGGGGTCGTCGTCGTCCAAGAAACCAGCATGGAACCCAAGGCCACCTCTGGGGTCGTGGTCACTGTGGAGTACGGTTCGCTCATCAACTTCATCCTCATCCTCGTCCTCATCTGAAACTTCCCCAAAGGCATCATATAACTCGCGGGTGCGCCCAGCAGGTCCACGACGAATGGAGCTCATCGCAACTTCATCACCGGGAAGCGATGTGTAGTCCTGTCTCCTCCTGACTGACCGCCTCCAGAAGAAGATGCCAACACCGAGCGCGAAAAGAAGAACAACGGCACCAGCGCCGAATATCCAACCCTGTTCACCAAACAAATTCGACAACTGGGAAGTCAGGCCTTCATCCACAGTCGGAACTATCGTTTCAGTTGAAGTCGAAGTCGCAGGTGTGGAAGTGCTGGTGGTGGAGTTTCCGGGGGTTTCTGTGGGTTGCGGGAATGCAGGTTTGGTCGCCTCCCCTTCTGCCTGGCCGTGGTCACCAGGAAGGTGATCAGTAGGCTTGGGGAGGACCTTTGTTGTAGTGGACGAGTCAGGGTTTTCAGCTTCGTGGTCGGGTGGAAGGGTGTGCTCGATCTGAGGGACGATATACTCCTTGGCCTTAGCAGGGTCGATGACCGAGCCCCAGAGGCTCATTGTCCAACCCAAAAACTTTCCCATGTGTTCGGGATTCTGCTTGTCGAAGACCCTAATCGTCCAATCTCCGACGGGGCTTTCATCCCTACGTCTAAGATGAGCACGACGCATGCGAAAAATTCGCCTAAGCCACCCACCAATGCTTGACGCTCATGAACCTCCAGCCCGGGAAACCGGTGTCAGCGGTGTCGCCTAACCTTGGCGCGGCGAGCATGCTCTTGATTCCATTGGGGCTGACCAACTCCACCGATACATCACCTCTTTTCGAGTGCTCGACCCATACTCTGACGGTGACGTGCTCCAGGGTTTCGAAATTGTGCTCCTTCAGGGTATCCGCAGTGACCGTGATCTTACTGGAGATACCTCCTGCACCAATTGGCTCCCCTCCGCTCATTTCGAAGCTGGCATTCATGACACCTCCAGAAAGTTGAATGGCGGGAAGGTGAATCCAGGCCTGTGGCTTGACAAGCTCCCATTTTTGGGCCTCTGTGACGTACGTGTATCCATCGAGAGCACCGTAGCCATACTTGTAACTGAAGGGTCGACCAGCAGCGGTCTTGTCCCAATCCGGGTCGTTGGGGTTCACGACCCTGCTAGTCCTGATGGCGATGTGCTGGATGTCTCGCCACGTTAATTCGGGCCTAGGTAGTCGTTAGCTATTTCTCCTTCGGTGGGGTAGTTTGTGTACTCACCGAACACCAAGCGCGAGCGCGAAAACACCAGCGGCGTTAGGAGCCGCAGCGGACGTGCCTCCATGTCCAGATGAGCATTTGTTGTGGATATCTGTCGTCACCTATCTCTGGGGTGAGTACATGAAGTAGGGATTCCGTAAATGACTGACAATATTTTGGCCACCTCCGGAACTGTAAGCCACGATCAAGTTCGCAGCGCAAGCTTCCGAGTAGTATGGATGAAGACCCTGATGGTCGACGGCCGCGACTGTGACGGAATAGATGCTGTTCGTATAACCGTCAAAGTTACACTGGTCGTCGTGAGATGCCCCGTTTCCACTCGCGTAAACGAAAACGGAGCCTTTCCCGCCACGTCCGTTGGTGATACCGTTCACGATGGCCTTTTCTATAAGATAACCAGGCGCTTCCATCGACTTTCCGTCATCAGGAGGTCCCCAGCTGCAGCTAAATATTGAAGTTTCTTGGAAGCCGAAGTTAAGAGACGCGGCCTCGTCGACGTCGGTAATGGGTCCAGACAATATCCGAATGCCAGCAATTTTGGAGTCCCAAGCAATGCCCACACCGCACGCGTCATTTTTACCAGCACCGATCTGGCCTGCACAACGAGTTCCGTGGTGGTCATCAAACAGTTTGGGGGTAGGGAGGTCTTCGTGGTCGTTGAAATCATGAGAGCCCTTGGCCCACTATTTGTCTGCCCATGTTAGCGGCCGGGAAGGGTATGATTTACAAGTAAAACGCACGAAGTTTGCAGCCAAATCAGGATGTTCGTAGGCAAGCCCGTCGTCTACGAGGGCGGAAATAACACCTTTTCCTGTGAAGCCCAAGTCCCAAAGACCAGTGACGTTCATCGAATGTTCAGGATATGGGGAATTTATCAGGTGCCATTGCTGGGGGAACGAGGGGTCGTGGATTTCCAGACGCTCAGCGACGGTTTTGACGGAGTTGGGAGAATCTGTGTCCGGTTTTATCGGTGGAGGAGCTCTCTTTACACGCTGGCGAAGCTCTTGTCGATCTAACCACCGTATTGAAGAGGACAACCCCCTTGCATGTAGGTTCGATGTCGACCGTGGTGAAAGCAAAGAGTCTTCTGACGCAGACGATCGCAACGACGCCAAAGAAGACAAAACGACATCCACACCATCCCGCTTCTGCATATCCTTCGGTGTCCGTACAAGCCAATGGTTGACCAACTCTCCTGCCTGCTCGACAACCTCCACGCCCAACGCCTGAGCGCAATCTTCTAGAGAAGCCCCTGCGGAGGGGTCATGTTCTAATACGTAGTAGTCGTGGGTGTGGTGGAAACGTTTTTTCGGTCGTGCCCCCAGAACGAAAGAGTGTGAGAGAAGCAGGAGCAGAGCGAGTGGGAGACGCATCCTCGCCGGTGAAGAAAGGAGCGTGAAGGGATGCAGGGATGGGAGGCAAGAGAAAGGAAGTGGTGATCCAAGTCACAGCTCACTGCGCCTGATCGGACCCTGGCCCTAATGGCGGCTGATGCGTTGTCTCAAAAGCACGAGGCAGATACCGCATACAAACTGTAAAGATCACGAGCCGTAGCAAATTATGAAATCATAATGTCCTGAACAGCGTATCGTACAACAGTCTCATCGTCCCGTTCCTCTTCCCAAGCGTTAAGCCCAAAGAGCACCAACGGGGTACTGGTTTGAAGATCCGTCTCCTCCTGGCGGAGCCAACATTCGTGGATCTCAAATAAGTTACCTACTAGCGGCTCCAGTCCCGTCTTCAATTGGTGTAAAGCATCGTCTTCATCTTGACCATTTATTCCACTGGTGAGCCCATTCTGTTTGAATGCGGATCAGGACCACCCAACAGAGGGTGATCGTCGAAATAGGGCTTACATCGATGTTTCCGGCCGTTGCCACGAGTTCTTCTCCGTTTTCCGTGCCCAGCATCAAAAGAAGCGAGTAACGGAACAATACAGGCGCTTGGTGCATCATGCTCGAACAATCGAGGCAGGACTCGGCAGTCTTAGCGATCCTTCAACGACACGTTGAGCATGGATTGGCGCGGGAAGGTAATGCAGGAAACTGACAGGTTCTTACAATCACCACACACGCGTAACAAACAATTCTCTTCGTCCAGGGTAATCGGGTAGAAGTCCAGGATCCTCGCCTTTACCTCAAAGTAGGTTGGCAGTTCTTCCTTCGGGGGCAACACGGAGACCGTTACTAAAGGGTCCACCGAGTCCCCAACAGGCATCCCTGTGGTGGCCGCAATTGGCTTCTCCCCAAGATCTGTCGCGAACGAACGAGCTCTTGAAGCGGTATCAGACCCGCTCACCGATGATCCAAGATCTTTCTTGCGTCTGGAATTCAGTCAACACCATGAAAACTGTTAAGCTCAGTCACAACGTACCTCTTGACCTCCGTCATTCCATTGTATTCCGCGTTTGCAGGGTTCAGCTTCTGGATATACCCATGATTATCTTTGATATCACAAGCCCAGGTTTCTCCCGTCTGCCAGAAACGCAACTTCTCAAGGAGGTAGTATGAATTGACCATTGGCATGTTTGATGCTCTCTCCGCTAGTGATCCTCTCACCCGGACCTTGACAACGCGCCCTCTGAGATGTTCGAATTTCGGCTCCTGGGACAACACCGAGTTGAATATCTCCGGTACCAGGGTATAGTCCGTCACATGAAGGAAGACATCGCTTCCATCACTAGTCCTGTCCAGGAGCTATGAAAATATTCACCATTGGAACAACCATATGAACCTCTTGTGCGTACCTCAACGATGCAATTAAAGAACGATTCATCGGGAGCATTTTCCAACGTCAATGGTACGTCATTTCCCTTTTCGAACTTTGCCTCTCTCCTACAGGTTGGTCAGCATGCGGCAGCTGCGAGCAGATAGGAATCACCTACTCGACGAGCTCTGCGAACCTCGGATCTGCCATATCCTTTTCGTCCTCTCTCGACAACTCTCGTATCTTCGGTTCCACCATCTTCGCTTGCAGGTAATTATCTTGGTTCAGCATACGGCAGTTCTCGAGCCGGTAGTACCCTTTATTTTTGAGGCTCGGGCCCCTGGAGGCAGCGCCGTCCCACATCTCAATTTTGAGAACCGTACCACTCCGGCCCTTGGGCCACTTGTCGTTGTTGGCTAGAGATTGGTTCTTGGTGAAGTCTGTGACGTAGAGGCTGTATACCCCGTTATCGTTCTTGAAGCCACGTAGTACCTATTCAAAATGTGTTGAGATATGATGTCTCGAGATATGCAGGGAGAGTGATACCTGAACCGTACAGTCGAAGTAACCACCAGGCTCAGATTCATGGTTTGTTTCGGAAACCAACCGATGCACCCGATGGGCAATCTTCCGCGTTGTAACGCTACCGCACTGGGCCATCGCACCGTGTTCTTCTGCCCTTTTTTCCTCAACAGCCTTCCACCATTCCGATAACTGCTTGCAATAGAGAAGGTCGCCCAGTTCAGGCTCGTAGAACGGTTTTATCACCGTCCCCCTACCATCGTCAGCTCCGGACTCGCGCGGCGTATTACTAAGTTCGCCGTGTGTGACAGACTCTGCGACCGGGTCATATATCGCCCACTTGAGTTTATCCCCAAAAATTACTGAACCGTGGTCTCCGGTCTGATTATTCTACCAACAGAAGATTCAGTAAAATACACAAGAGCGTAAAATACTGACAAACCTTGACTCGCTTAATTCCTTTTAAGATGAGAACGTCGCCCTGCTTTGGAGACGGAAGCCACTCCCTATAACGTTTTGTGAACATTGTGACTCCGTGGCCCATCGGGTTTGCAGCTGGATTCTCCGCACTAGGGTAGGACGGATCAGACAGATGGACGTGCTGCGACAGCTCTGGGTTTTGTGTACATCAGCTTCACATACCAAGGGTCAAAGCGGCCAACAAAAGGAAATACCTTTAGTCCTAGTTTCTGCCACGCCACGGGCATTAGTCACCACACCAATGGTCGAACACAACTTCCTGGTGTCCGTGGAACGCGATATGTCGTTCAACGATATGAACGAGCCCTGGTTTCTTGTCAGGGTGCATTAAAATACAAAATTCCCGAAAAACGCACCCAACCAGCCTTGAGGCCAGTGGGACCCTCGTTTGACTCGGGACCTTGCGCAGGGGGGATAGGGGTCGCAGGACGTGATTCCTCTTTAACCGTAAGGTCGATGATCTCCCTCTTGGGTGGATTTGGACCATCACCAGGAAGATTCGAGGAATCAGCCTTCGTATCATCCTGCTCCGCCACCGGGTTCACGTTATCGAGCGGGGGACCTGACAGTTGTTGTAACTTCGCCACTTCTTGACCTTCCCGCTGACCCTTCTTTTTCTTCTGCGAGTATGACTTGGTGTGGTGTGCGTCATCGGGCTGGGGGGTGGGGTACCCGTCCCCCGAGAGTGACCCGACCTCCGCAGGGGCAGTGTCGGGGGGTTGCAGCATTTCTGCGACACCATCAAGGGGGACAGGGACCGGTCCTGGGAGTGTTTTTTTGGGAACAGAGGAAGCGGCCTCCTTCCGTGCGGGTGTCTTCCGTTTTGCCTTCGCTTTGCCAGCTGGTTTCTCTCCCGCTTTATCCAAGTATCTATCAATACCAGCCACTCGAGGGAATCTAAGGTCACTCACGTGTGGGAAAAGTAACAGAACGGCCCACCATACCCTTTTCCACATACTTCAGTCGGCATCTCTTGTCGTAAGTCAGGGTGAAAGGGAGGTTGAGCGTGTTTTGCTTGCACTGCTCCTCTACTTGGTGCACTGTCGCATCTGACAGATACAAACAAAGGGCATCCATCTGTTGCACGCTCCGGAGGAAACCAGCACAATCTCCAGTGAAGAATGCATGGAACCGTGCAGGGTTGTGTCCGGCCTCGGTCATCCGGACGTCTATGAGAGAGACTTTTCCCAAATCCTGCCAAAGCATCGCCACCCTAACGTAGATGAATACTTCAGGATCGAGAGGCTGCTCTTTCTTGAAGTATATGAGGACATCCCGTGCAGGAATCTGGGTTGGCATCTTATTTACCGACAGGCCAAGGTTCTTCTGCTTCCTCGGCTTATGGCCATCTGAAGGGGGCATGGGTCGTTTGGACATAGCTCTAACAGCCGTTCCAAGAGGTGTAGGGGGACGATCAGGTGTGGGCAGCGGCGATCAGACGTGGCGCATTTGATGCTGAGTGAGGGTTGGGGATGGAAGCGCGATGCCGGTCACATGACCAATTGAACTTTTGATCATGGACCCCGACTCCTCTCTCGCTGACCTTTTCAGAAATGCCCTCGCCGACGCAAGCACGGCTTCGAACTTGCCGACTATCGAGCAAGATACGCAGGTGACCTGTTCCTTGCTTATCTTTGTATTCGTACAATGTGTACTGAACTACAGCTCTGGCCCTCCCAGGACTTACTAAGCCGAAATCTCGGAGCGTTGAGAGAGATCGCGAAGAGGGTTGAACTCCTCTCGCTGTTCAGCCCAAACGAAACTTTGGAAGAGATATCTACGAAGAATTTACCTTTTCTATTTGTTCTTTATGTCCTGGCCGAGGTCGAGAACCGGGTGCGCACGAATGGGAGACAGGAGCGCTTGGCCCGGATAAGGTCCATCCAGGTACGTTAAATCATCCATGCCATAGCATCTAATGCTCATAGTGTTTTTGTACGCAGGACCAGTACCACGCCTTCCACAAGGCTCTCCACACCTACGACATTGTTGCAGAATCGCTGAACTTACTCTACTCCAAACGGTCAACAACAATCGCGGATCCCGCAAAACAACGAGAGCTCAAGATTAATCAGTACAAGCGGGAGAAAGAATTTCGGAGTAAGATAAACGTCCGTTGAGATTCCCCGTCGTATGACCGCCTAACACTCATTCTGGTTCTTACAGGAGATCAGAAAGCGGCAAGGACAGAAGCCAGCACCATCCGAATCCACGGACTTTGATCATATCGCGTCTCTCTTGCCCCGAACCAGTGCTGGAGACGAGGATGAGGAATCCGAATGGGATGAACACGTGCGAGAACTGTCAATCCACCTCCTCCGCCTGTTTTGGATCCAAACGTGGAGCCAGTTGGATAGCCTTGATCAGGAGATAGAACTCCTCCGCAATGCCCCGCCCTCACCCAAGAGCAGGCCACAGACGGCGGCTGAGAAGGATGAGGACGCGTGGCGGTTGGACGTGCCATCGCCGACAAATGCGCTCGGTGGTCGTGGCCCACTGCTCGACCAAAGTGGCAAGGTAACTATCCGACCTTTTATATTCCCTGACCACTCCTTACACATATTTTAGCCTCTGAGACCGTTCACGATACTTCCAGGGGGTGCGACTGATAGGGCTCGCCTCCAAGGGGAGGTGTTCCGACCTGATCACCGCCTTCCCACCATGTCCGTCGACCAATATTTGGAGATTGAGCGACAAAGAGGAAACATCATCACAGGCGGAGGGTGAGTTCTGTGGCTGACAGATTTATTCACCATTGACGACTAATCCCATAGGCCTCAGTCGGAGAAAGAGTTCACTACCTCAGAGAGGTTGGCTCTTGATTCGGAAAATGATGGGACGATCTTTGGTGAAGAAAAACAGGAAGAGAAGCGACAGAAGGATGAAAATTGGGCCAGGTACACTGATACTCACCAAAAGGGTGCCGGTAACACGATGAATCGGGGATAGAGGAACAGGAACAAGAAGTTTTCACGCTCCAAGCCAATGGAAATTATACACCATGAATATCTAGATTACATGTGGGAGAAGAGGGCGTCAGCGCTTCAACAAGCACACTGCGCTGCGTCAGGTACATCGTTGTTAGCTGGCGTTGTAACGTCAATTCCTGGTCCAAGGGAAGATGTTCAGTCTCCATCAAGTCCTGTGAAAATGCCACACGCACTTGTATTCTGTTGTTCTGCTGCCTCGTTATCCTTCTCCATGCCAACCAACGACATAGCAATCTTCTTGAATAAACTCTTGACATTGTGACCCGCCTTCGCAGATGTCTCCATGAACATGATGTTTAATTCCGTCGCTTTGGTGTTGGCCTCCTCTAAGGTCACTTGTCTGTGTAAAATATAAAGACGTTGGTAGATGCAAACCGGTCAGTGTTGTCTGTACGCACCGTTTGTCCGCCAAATCCGCCTTGTTGCCCACCAGGACAACGATCACATCGTTCCCCCGCTCCGACCTCACGTCGTCTATCCATTTGGACGTTGATAGGAAGGAAGCCCGGTCTAAGAAACATTCAGGTCCAAACTGTCCAGCTTGCGGAAATTGACAACTGCTCACTGGTAATATCGAATACGACGATTGCCACGGAACAATCCCGAATGTAAGAAGGAATAAGCGACCTGTATCGTTCCTATGGGATACACAGGGTCCGACGGTCAATATACTCAATACTCGCACAGCCTATGTGTTTTGTGGCGCACCTGTCCAGCAGTATCCCACAACTGTAACCTCACTGTCCGATCCTCCAAATACATAGCCTTGCTCAGGAAGTCTATTCCTATCGTGGCTTGGTACGTGTTGTCAAATGTGTCATACATAAACCTATCCGTCGCGCAGAGAAAATGAGCATACGGACGTGAACCACGAACGCGACCATAACGCGGGTCGGATGACCTATGGGACGCAATCGAGCGTTAGGACTGACCGAGTGATGAGCGACGTCTTCCCAACGCTCTGGTCACCCAGGAGCACGATCTTGCTCCGCTTCAGTGGAGGTGACGAAAAGTCTGGAGTGGCTGGGGTCGCTGAGTTGGACATTGCGTGGTGGGAAAGTTTAAGCTGCGGTCACTTCCGCCTAATGTGGGAGCGCCAGCCGCCGGGTTACAGCCGATCACTTGACACGTACACGGAGAATTAATTCCCTTGGAGACACCCTAGGGTGGAGGACCGAGAATATCAAGGCTCTGTAAGCCGACTCCCATTTTACTTCCGTCGACTAAATTCTCATAGCCCATCCTGATTCGATGGTCCCAACGTTCGAAAGTATCATCCGACATTAAGGAGAGTTTCTTTACTGTGTCTACATTACAAAATATTAAGGATAAATTAAGCAAAATGACACGAGAGCAGCCAGAGGTGAATCAAGGAAGTGCAGAGCAGATGCAGGACAACAAGAGAGGAAACAAGAGCAGCAGACGGATAACGCAGATCATTGTAGAGGCTCGTTCGCTTGAGGTGACCATTCCAGAAAGCAGGTGAAAGATCCCGTTCGATGTCTTCTCGTTCAGAAGAAGAAAGAGTTATCGTCACCAGAGAGATCAGTCAGTGATTCTTCGCACAGAAGGGTCATGTTTTCTGGGCCTTCCATGAAGAAACTGCTGCCACTAGAACCAGAACGGGGACGAGGGGAGACCGGAGAAGCATGAGAGGGACCGGAGATACAAGAAGGACCAAGACCCAACAGAGAACGAGGCATTGATGCTGTTGAATGCGCGCCAGGTGCAGGAGCCGTTCCGGAGAGATTCTGAATGACATCCTTAAAGGAAGGAACTGAGGTGGCAGGACCAAACGAGGATTCGACCAAGGCGCTTGGGATAGATTGATCCACCAGGTACGACATATCCTCGGGGATACGAATGACGCTCTCGGAAGATATAGCGGAGGAGGTGATCAGGTTAGCGGCTTGGCATTTCCCGAAGCACACCTTGTTCGAAAACTTGTGAACAGGTGGAGCCCCTAGGCGTGGAAACGAGTAAGAAATACGTAAGGGTGAGTGAACCGAAACACGCACAGATATCACCAAGAAAATCAGCAACTCTTCCAAGCGACATGGAGGTCTCCAAGTCCCCCGGCTGAGCAGCAGAAATGATCCCTGGGACACTTGTAGACGGAGGCACCTGAACCTGCTGGATTGTGTGGGCTGCCCTTCGGGTACGAACTTGAGATATTACGTCTTGGAACGGAGGGATCGGTGAGTTGAAACGAGTGGGGGATCCGACCGGCGAAGGGGGAGCGCTTTGGTCCATCAACAATGACATGCCTTCCATGACCTCAAGGTGGTCTAGAGAGGAGCTGGGAGGCATATCGCAGGCGTCATGGACATTGAGGGTAGTAGTGGGGCAAGAGAACTGGCGAACTGGGGTTTCTACTGTAGGAGAAAGGAACAGATCAGATTATGGCCAAACATGAGACGAGGTCTCAAGGTGAGCGAACCCACAGATATCCTTCAAGAAACCGGCAATTCGTCCAAAAGACAGGGAAGTCTGGAATGGAGGGGCTGATGGAGAGGGGATGGGATTTTCGTGGAGAAGGGAAAGAGGTAACTCGTTCGCGATAGCCGTATCCTCTAAAAGTACGTCGGATGGCGGCGTGTCGACAGCGGGAGCGGGGGCAGGTGAAGCAGGTCGAGTATCTTGGTCCTTGGTTGATACCACGGGCCGCGAGGAATGGGAGACGGGTAGATCCACTAAGAAACAACACATGAGAAGTGAAGAGAGGTAAATTACAAATACTCACAGACGTCGTCGAGAAAACTAGGCGGCTGTCCCAAAGTCAAGTCTACCGACACTATAGCCTCATTGCACACCTCAGAGTCCAAATACCAAGACATCTCCCCTCGCTCACTAATGGCCTGCAGGAGCAATCGAAGGCCAACATCAGCCGATGTTGATGCTGATTTCCTTTTACGGGAGTTGGCGAAAGCGGTTTCGAAAGGAGGGACGGGGTAAGAGGCGTCATCCGAGGCGTCGTCCGCGTCGAAGGGCATTCCCTCATCGGCTAGCATCGATACGTCCGTAGGGAGATCAAATGTCGACTTGCTCTCTTCCAAGTTGATGGGACCTTGTTCCAATGGATGCGACGACTTGAGGGAGACTTGGGAGGTTGCAAAGGGGGTGGGGGCGGTCAAAAAGGCTGGCTCTTCGACTATTGAGGACCTATCGAGGGAGCAAGAACGAGTGTCGGGAGGGGAAAGCCAAGCCAAACGCCTTTCGTTGAGCCTCTCAAGCGTTGCTTTGCTGGATTCTGCCAAAGTGCACTTAAGCCACGTCCAATCAGGGGGAGAAATAACCGATAACTAACCTAATATATCCCTCAGAGCCTGTATACTCGGCGTCCTTGCCGGCAACGAAGCGCTCCTCTCGTTGACGAAATTGCAATACAACCTTGAAGGAGCGGCATGACCTAAATCCGCCCATCTAGATCAGAAAACTGGGATGGAAATACGGAATAAACACAAACCATGCTGAGCCTGAAGATACAGGAAGGCATCTCTGGCTTCTCGAGCACTTTTCCGGGCAGAAACCCCCGTTCGATCGATTGGAACAGTGGCCGTGATTCTAGGGACGGATGAGAATCCTGAGATGCATGCTAATAAAATAATTTCTCAAGTCAGCCACTGCATTGAGGAATAAAACAATGCATAAATTTACCTGCGGGGTTCAAGATACGATTTCTAGGGGGGTGGGGTGCACATGGGGGGCCATTTACCGTGAGTTTTGAGGGGGTTTTGAGGGTCGCCGCGATTCCTTTTTCCAGTGGACCGAGGGGAGCCGAATCACGGTCAGCGAAGCTGGCCATGACGAACTGGAAGATACATGAGTCAAGAGCCAATGCAAGACGGAAAACCGATGACTCACCGGGTCGTCTGCGACTGCGCGGAATGGCCAACCACCTTCGGAACCTGGGACGAGCCAATCAGTAACAGTGCGAGTAAGCATCCTTCTACGGTATACTGGTCACCTTGATGTGTTGGGGGGTTGAAGAGGGGCACTGATGAAAAACCTTCACGAGGTGAATCATCGCCGCTCGGGCCACCTGAACCGAGTTCAGTGGCAGGGAATGGACCAGAGGGGATGGGGGAGTTGACACCTGGTGTGAAAGGTTTTGAGCATGAGGGAATATACAGGTGAGTGGGGGTAGCGAGAGATTCACTTACCAGCACTGGTCACAACTCGCAGTCGCGACCGACGCTGCTTGGAAGTGGCACGTCGCGAGAGCGACGGAGACCCCTCGTAGCCGGAGTCTGCGGACGATGGTCGAAAAACCCGGCCAGACATATTCACGCCTGTAAAACACATAAACGTGACAGAAAACCTGGGTGTATCAACGGCTGCTTACCAGTCTTCCGGGTGAGAACCTGCCGGCGCAAGGATTCAGAGGCGCCGGTCTGCGAGAGAGGGGTCCAATCGGTGTTGGGACCGGCCTCTCTCGCAGCTGGGGGAAGGGAAGGGGACGTTGACGGAGGGTGCGCTAGATGATTGAACGGAACTGGGGCGATGGAACCTCCCCCGTCCGCAAGTCGAGTTGTACCCTTGGTACACGACTGGTAATACGAAACAAGAGACATCAGTGGCGGATAACTTTCGATAATAATGGAGACTCACCACAATTCCAGTGCATACCAATATCAACATGCCTGCCACCAGCTGCAAGGCTCGCTGAGAACAAGGTACAACTAGAAGAATACCGGTCAGACTATCGCTTGTGAAGACAATAATGGATTGGCTAACGCACCAGGTGGGCTGGAAGAGGAAAGAGGGACGTCGGATGGGTTACAGATGGGGAATGTGATGGGGACAGTGGCATCGCACACCTCAGTGAGGATGAGGATGGTGGGACCGTCGGCAGGGGAAAGGAGGGGGGTGAGAACGGGGGAAGCGATGGCGGGGATGAATAACATAGGGGAGTAGATTGGTCCAGAGGCCAGAAGCAGAGACCACAAGCAGATGAACGCTGCTGAGAAGACAGGGAAGAGCATCATCTTGTCTGAAGACAATGGTGGAGGGAGAACAAGAATATGGAGGGGTACGGGTTGACCCTCCGTCGTTTTATAACCTTCAGCATAGGGGCAGCAAGTCTCTCAGAGTTGAGTA
>Ga0307515_10002514_pt1 | contig 39701 bp, 31 predicted proteins | sample 17_EM_MG_FD_194513 | JGI IMG/M metagenome (GOLD analysis project Ga0307515, IMG submission 194513) | Populus trichocarpa ectomycorrhiza microbial communities from riparian zone in the Pacific Northwest, United States - 17_EM | ecosystem: Host-associated > Plants > Roots > Unclassified | place... | reverse complement strand
AGTCATCGAATGGATATTTGAGCTTATAATTGAACTATTGACCTCCTCCCTGGTCAAAAATACATATCATTAAAAGAAAAACATGAATTAAAATATTGTTGATCTCGCAATATGCAGAACAAGCAAAATGTGATTACTGCATGTCAAATGATCGATTTTGATTGAGTACTATAATCGAATAGCAAAAGCAAGCATGTTATATGAATTGATAGATGGACCCGCTTTACAACCCGCTGTGAACCCGCCCAATTCAGACGGGTAGGGAGATGTCGATGGAACCGTACCCGAATCGGCAGTTGTGGTTTATTGACGACCCGGACGGCCAATCTGGCTCCGGTTCGGTTCCGACCCGTACCCGGACCCGAAGTGTCGGTCCAGACCCGTTCCTAACACTAATAATTGGCGTAAAACGGTGATATCATAGATGCCCAATGATTGATATCATTTCCTGCCTCTTCGGCCCTTGCCTACATTGAAGCCGAATCGTTTTGTTCATTGTTGCAATATGACCGTACATAGGCTTTTATAACTTTGTTTATTCTTTCTGTTTAGCAATCTGTGTGTGGATGAAACTCTGTTGACATGCTGCGTTTAATTCCGAGATAGTCATATAAATCCCTCATAAAATGTCTGGTCAATCTAATAACTGTACCTGACACCGCTTCCTGTGGAAAACCATGATTTTTCTAAACGTGATGTAAATAGGTTTTGCCTACCGTGGGGGAGTCCGCTTTCGATAGAGTAATCAAATGGTCCATTTTTGTGAACCGGTCCACTACGGCTATGATCATTGTTGCCCCTTCTGATTCTGGCATATCTGTAATCAAATCCGTACTGATATACATCCATGATTTACATGGGAACTCCAGTGGACGAAGCAATCCATGTTTATCATGTCGAGGGACTTCTGACCTTTGACAATTATCGCATTCCCTGTAGTATTTCCGAACAAATGATTCCATACTTGGCTTGTAAAAATTCCTCAAGATTAATTCCATAGTTTGTTCTCTTCTGAAATGCCTTACAACTTTTGAATCATGCTCAGATGCATATACCCTACCTTGCATTCCTTTTGGTATGTATATTCAATTTTTGCAACATAGAATATCTTTTTACACTTTGTAGTCCTTGCTGAGGTTATCACTTCCTAGTGTTCGCAACAGGACCAAATTACGGGGTCGGTTGCTGGTTGGATTCCACCCGAAACCGGACTATGGCAACGAGTCTTAGCACATGACAAACCCGGACGATCGGACATGGGCGGGTCTCACCACCAAAAACCCGGCATTTCAAGTTTACAATTTTCCCTCTAATTCAGTATTTGAGTGCTGATCGTACAACGACATGATCAGTACGTAAATTGTGCACTTTTGGCCGCTCTTTCTCCACCCGCTGTCAGAATTTTGATCAACCAGTATTCGTTGAATCGCTATCGACAACGCGCGAATACCGCTGACAATATGGTGTCATTTCACAGTGATTCAATCAATATTGATCTGATTGCAAATCTGAAAGCGGGAGGTGGAAGAGCGCGTAACTCTGCACAATCTACGTATTCATCATGTCATGATAGGTTGAGATCACAGATACTTAATTGGAACGAAAGTTGCAGGAACCGTAGAATGGAACCGTGGTCCTTGTCCAACCCAGCCCAAGAACAGCGGGATTATATCCGGTCCAGGTAGCAACCCTGCCACGACAAAGCGGGTCGGGTTTCAGACCGGGTCGGGAACTGAACTGCACTGAACCGCCGGTCAAAACCCGGACCGCTGACGGTTTACCCTCACCTGTTGCTGACACTATCACTTCTGATTGCTAATCGCTTCGAAATATTTTGGTAGTCCTCATCGATCATTGATTTTTCTTTAATCCTGCTTGTTGCTTCTTGTGATAGTTGATTGATGTCTATGGTTTCTATATTTATTTGCTCAAAGTTGTCATCCATGATTTCCATGGCTCCTATTTCTACCCATTGTTTTTTTCTTAACAATGTTGATCACTGAGTTGCTGTTGTACCCCCTACTGCAACGGTGAACGCCGGGCACATTGATACAGTATTGGCCTTCGAATTTGCTTTTCCTTGTGGAAGAAACAAATTGAAATTTTAATTACCTAGTTCTTCGGCGCACCTGGATTGTCTTCTGTTAACAACTACGGCAGTTTTAAAATACGTCAGATTCTGATGATCAGAATGGAGAATGGTTTTATGAACCACTCCTTGAAGAAAGTATCGCCATTTTTTGAGTGCGAAGACTACTGCCAACATTTCTTTACCGAAAATGTCAGAAATACATTTCGTCGGTGATGGTCTACTTGTTGTGAAGCTTACTGGATGTAGCTGTCTGTCTTCGAATGTTTGCGATAATATGGCTCTCATAGCGAAATCTGAAATGTCTATTTCCATTAACGCTCATCTAATTGGATTGTAATGATGTACTATTCGCGTTTTTCCAGAGGCGCAATGAATTGTAATGTTTAAAAAGGCCACTTCCTGTGTATCACTCCAAATAACTATTTTACAATTTCCTTTAAGTAAATCTGTTATTGGTGACACAATTCCTGTGTATCCTGGTACGAATCTTCGATCAAAGTTGCATAATCCCAGCAATTCTTGAACTTCTTACAGTGTCATTGGTTGTGGCCAATGTATAATAGCTTTGGCCATGTCAGGATCCATTCGTAAACCAGTACCCCTAACGACAAAGCCCAAACAACGTACTTCATTTGTGTCAAATATGCATTTTTCAATCTCGACGTTCATATTGTTATCCATGAGTCACCGAAATATGTTGGAAACTTGTCCATGAAATGTTTCAATTGATTCTTTAGTGTCTATTGATATATCATCGATATCGGCCACTACAATCATTCCTCCATCTTGATCGAGATGTTTCTCAGTGTTCATAACCACTTTTACGTCCAATAATGGTTGTAATGTTCGATTGATTTCTCGTTGAAATGTTGCGGATGCATTTGACAACCCAAACTGCATAACTATATATTCATAAAGTCCAAACTTGGTTCTAAAAGCCGTAAACTTTTCATGTCCTAAAGCCATTCTTGTCAGTTGAAACCCGGTTTTCAAATTTATTTTGGTAATAAAGAAGCATTCAGACATCCATCAAGACAACTCATCCATGATTCGGAAAGTTGTTGTATCCATTGTGTATGATCATCACAATGTCTATAATCGACACATAATCACTTTGCTTTCCCATTTGGTTTCGGAACACATAGTATTGGACTTCCAACCGAACTGCTAGATTGTCGAATGTTCTTCTCCGTAATCATTGTCACTAGATATTCAATTGATTTCTTTTCTCCTTCGATGGATAATTGATAAATAGGTCCCATCCGTAATTTCTCCTCAGGAGTTGTCAACTCTATCCTATGGTTACATCCTCTGTGATCCGGTAATTCCTATGCATGTTCCGGGTTGAATAATAATAATAACTTCTGATATTGTTTAGTTAACCTGTCCAACATAGACGGAGTTTGTTGTAGTGAAGATCCACTATGTATGGCATCCTTATTCAGTGCTACTCTCCCATCATGGGTGATGGAATATTCCGGGTGTATCTTTCCGTGCCCGTAACACTTTCTATCACAATGAGGACAATCCAAATGAGATGTCATTGTTCCTCGAGGCTTATATTCTTCTACATACTCAGCAGTTATTAGACAATCATATTCAGATGAAGTCAGCAATACTTCAAAAGCATGTGTATTTTCGTCATAAGATCTGTGGTTTCTAATAGATAACCCCATGGAATTGTAAATAATCCTTCAGTTTCAATTTTGCATCCGGTAACATTGGCAGTTTTGGAAATAGAAATCTTCCCAATTTTTGTCGACTGTACTTTTTTGATTCTGTTTGAAGTGTTATAGGATTCATACAACCCAATGTCGTCTGAAGTGTTTTGTTTTTTGGCTCTCTAGCCTAGCTCATATGATGCCTTGCATCTCAACATTGCTATCCTTTCAACAATAGCACGCCCACAACAGGTCAATTCGAGGTATGGTAGCATTGGTGATCGTAAGATTGATAGGATTTATTGAGTGATCGCAAGTTGAGTGGTATCGTATTTCCTTTCTGACCAGCAGTTTCGACCTTCCAGCCATCCTCAGAGGAAAATTTTAATAAAGGAAAAGAGTCTTCTCACATGGTTGGTGTTTAAAGAATTAATTTTGACTCATAAGCTGAATGCAGCTGCTAACTACTCTCAAAATACCACCAATTCCGGTCCAGCTGGATATCATCATCCTCTTTATTGTTATCCTGCCCATCATCATCATCATGATCTAAGCATTGTCTTCTAGAATCTTCTGAAATTTCATTGTCATCGTCCGAAACATAACCAGGTTCTTCATCATTGCATGAATCATCCTCAGATTCAGAACAATCAACGTCCAATCCAGGTATTTTCATCTTTTGATATTGTTTAACCTTCGGCAAACTAGCCGTTCCTTTGTTCCACTTTATTGTTTGAACACAATCAAGAACTCTATGCCTTCCTTTCCGATCTGACGGCCAGGCACATCTGAGGCATTCATTTGCTCATTACCTGCATTCCAGCTCGGATTCCTCTATTCCTTCCAATTCACAATAGCATTTTTTCAACCTATCTTGCTTATAGCTTTTTTCAACTCGAGTTCTTACTTTCGAGCGGATTTCCGATTTGCTTGCCATCTTCTAAGGTCGTCTGTCTCAAGATTGTTGGATCCGGGATGTTGACTGTTTCTTGGCTTTACCGGATGCCTTATGTCCCAAATCGTTCCTGGCTGCATCTGATTATTCTGCTGTTCTTCCAGAATTGGTGATTATGCTGACAATTTGTGCATCAGTTTTGCCCGTCAGATCTAGGGTATGTATTCGTTCCAGAATTTCTATGGGAAGTGGTTCCAGAATCAATTTCTCAAATGCTGCACCCATAACCAGAGCCTTGTGATTGTATAGCTACATCTGGGTGATCGTATGTTGTATGCATCCTTCATATCAGACCTTTTCTAAGTCTGCATATGCTTCATCTTTTGCATCTGGATTCTCACAACGAAGATTCAGAGCATTAACATATCCTGTCATCGATTTGGGATGCACCCCGGACAAAGTCCCCTCAAGCCTCTGAATATTCCTGGCTGCTGCATATTTATCCATTAAAGAACTGATCCAATGAATGGTCCTCTCATCCTTGAGAAACTTCTCGGGTTGATCTTGTAACTACACATGGACAAGAACCCACCAGGTATCGAAAAATTGCACTGGTTTTCTTTCGAATCACTCAGGTTCCTGAATTTTAATTGGTTTTGCAAATTCCAATTCTTTAAACCTTCTTTATTGTCGAGACATTCTTCTTCCATTGGGGTCCGCATGATCTGATGGTGGTGGATCAGGAAGTCCTCCTCCTTCAGCAGCATTTCCATCGCCTGCTCCAGCATTTCCATCTCTGGAGTTATTGTTTCTGGTATCTCAAGCATTGTCATGTCCGCGGTTTCCATCTCAGGTGTTTCCGTCTCCGGCGTTACTTCCTGCACCTGCTGTAATTCTTTCTATCCAGGTGCAGGTGCTATCTGTATCTCTCAAACTAGACATGAAGGTATCATCCAATATCTCTCTTTTCTGTGGGTGCACATTCCCGTGACCACGATGTGATCCTGATGGTCTGGCTGTTGCCGGTTGGCTTCACAATTCATATGGCATTGAATTCGACAAGCTATATACCTCCATCGATGTAGTTAATCCAGTATTGACTTCCCCTATCTGAGCCATTTGAGCTTCCATTGTTGGCGTATGTAATCGGAATACCCATTTGGAACGTATAATTTGGTATTGAAGTCGTTATACCTGCAACGCTTGTATTGACCTCACCAATCCTCTTTGTCAATACTGACATTCCTCTTTGTATTGACTGATTTGAATTTTCAACCACTAGAATGTGTAGAGAAATATGAGTTATTCTTTCACTCTGGGCTTCCAGCTCCCGGCTCAGTCCGGGTAACAAATCTGTACCTTCGCTTACTATCTGATTGTCGCGGCCCTGTAGGATACGAATTCCAGTGTGCAATGCTTGCAGTGCCGCTTGTTGTAACTGCATCATTGATCGTACTCCCGAAACCTCAGAATCGATCCTAACCATTTCTGTTTGTAACTTGCTCTCAATGATCAAGTTTCTCTTTTGGACAGAATCAAATTCTGCTTCCAGGATTCTTTTTTCTTCATTGCATAACTAGATAACTCGCATGACTTGCTCAGCGACTTTCGACAACTGCTTTCTCACGGATTCCTGAGTTGCTTCCATCATTTGTATTCCCCTTGTCCAGATATTGCTTCCTCCGGTTGTTCCTTGACTTTTTAGTAGCAAGTAATCCCTTCGTGCCACTGCTAATGTTCTGTGATATTCATGGCACCGATCTGGATAGTCCTTCCTGCTGGGGATTGAGGCTTCTCTATCCTCGAGCTGCTGGGTGCCAGCGCCTTACTGTGGTAAGTCAATGTCCTTCGATGAGGTTCCATCATTGTTTGACAGATATTGATTCCAGTCGGCTTCGAAATCTTATTATTCCTTGAGTGGACAGTCCTTCATAGTACAATGTTCCAGTCAGTGATGACAGATGATGTGAAACCGTCGTAATACTACTTCACTAACGCATTCATAAGCGTAGCACTCCGATACGAACTTGCACTTAAGACAAGTTGCTGATGGATATGCTTGTACCGCAGTGCTAATTTGACACTGAACACAACGGCAATTTCCTTGTATGCAGTGTTTTGGGCAGTATTTTTGTTCAAGGTAAATACAGCAAAAGTATTTCGCACAGTCAATACACTCAGAACTCATGTATAACGGTTGTCAGAGGTCTTGGTATAGGAATAAGGTGTAGGTGCAGGTTGTTTAGTAATCGATACAGGAACGCATCAGCAAAATGTATTTTAGTCACTGGGAGCCTCCAGGAGTGTCTTAGAGAATGTGGAGTGTAAACTTAGATGCGTCAATTTCGGGAGAGTATCAGACCCTAGGAGGGCATTCCGGCCGGCCTTCAGAGTAACGGAGATCTCCGATGAATAGTACTGGAGTACCGGGGGAGTAATTGTGATAAGTTTGGGAACACCTCGGAGCGCTGGAGAGAACTTTCGGAGCACCTGGGAGCACCTGGGAGTGCCGGCGACAAGTCTCGATGCGTCAAGTTTAGGTGCGCCTACAACAAGCCTCAGAGCGCCGGTGCAAAGTCTGGGAGAACCTCGGATCACGGTTGAGCAGTCTGGGAAAATTGACATCGTCTTTGCCAACGCTGCTTGTACGTCAGGAAATCATTGCAACTACTTATCCTTCAACGATTTCAAAACTCATGTATTCAGGCTGTATTCTCAAGTATGAATCTATGTATCTATATAGCTACCCATCTATATACGATATATCAGGACTGACTGCAGGCGGTGCTTGGGAGCAATGCGAGGTCTGCCTGAAAATGACGATCAGGTGACCTCAGAGATACACTCCGAGGTCGTGATTCAGAGTGTTTGGAAATGCACTTGGAGGCGGTAATAGAGCACATTGTGAGATACACTTGAACGCCGTGATCGAGCAAGTTAGTAGATGCACTTGGAGGCCATGATCGTGTGAACTTGGAGGACGTAATCGAGCGAGTGTGAGGATACACTTAGAGGACATGATCGTGCGAACTCATAATCGAGCGATTTTGGAGATTGTTACTCCTTTGGTGTTACAGGTATACTTCCGGGATCATTCAGGATCACTCAATAATCCAAATATTGATACTCAATCCAAATCATGAGTTATCACTCGGATTTCCTAATTGGATCAACCTTCCGGATTTGTTCAGCTGTTGGTATTATCTCCATTACACTACCTTTGTACCAATTGATCAATGACAGCGATCAAGCCGAGCGCAGACAAGATGTTTAGCATCTTTGGATCGGTATTGGTCGTAGAATCTCTATTGTCAATGATCATTCCTCATCGGCAGGAATCATTGGTCCCAGTCGCCGAACAAACGAGTATTCTCTCATGTTCAATGGTTTATTCCTTATGAGATGAGATGTTGTTACTATCGAAAAACTATCACATCTCGGGATCTGCAGAGTTATATAGGAGATACGTCCATACCCAATAATTGATATGTCAGGGCCCAGTCAAACGAATGGGCTTATACGAATCAACCGTTAGTTCGACCACACTTTCTTGTTCTGGGAAAATGGGACCTTGGATTCAGATGTCCTGAGTGGCGCGGGATACTCTCCGTTCAATATATGGCAAATCAACTCAGTTGCAGAATACTGTATATTTGGCTCCAATAAAGTGTACTCAAATTAAGGGTTCTGTGCTTTGGGGCAATCATGAAACCGATACGTACCCGGTGTGTATATGAGAGGGCACTCACACTGGCTCTTGGTGACACGAACCTATTTGTTAATAAATGGCTTCAGATCACCTCGTATTCATACAAGGTATCGCCAATAGCAATATTGTCATAATACGAGCTCATTACCTTGATGACGTAATTAATCCTCAGGGGAGTTAGAACTCGGCCATCAATGGTAGAGGGAAAGGATGAAAAGGCAGTTCCGTATGTGAACTCCGAAACAGGCTTTGGCAGTCGTAGGATTGTTAAGGGTGTGGATCGTATCATATATATCAGTCATACCGACATGGAGGAAGGACATCGATAACATTCTGTCCAACAATCTACCCTAAGATTTACCTACAAATACCTATTGACCTTCTCGACCTGGAGGTTAAGCGTTAACTTTATTCGTGTGTATTATCTATTAGTTCTGTATTGAACTCAACGGGGTTACTTCTCTATTGAAGTCCGGAGTTGTACGTTCCTCCTCAGTTCAATATCACGGATGAACCCCTCACTCTTTATACTTTGTTATTCATAGTACCTTGGTCGAAGCAAGTCGTTGATCGGGAAGGGAGTAAGACGATACTTTAGAGTCCGAAGGGAGTCCGAAGAACCAGCCCGGTAATGTCGTGGTTTCAAGGATACTTCCGCAAGGATACTCTTGCGTCGGCACTACTCCTTCTGCTGAGGCGAAACTACTCTGCTGTTTCTTATACGAAAAGTCGATACTTGGAGTCGTCGCATTCTTGGATGAATCAGTCCTCGAGTATAAGTCCCGGTTGTTGGGACGATACTCTATCATCGGTTGGATGTCCGAGAGTAATCACGATTGTGTGCTGGATCAGAGGATACTTCTTTCAGGCTCTCCTGGAGTCGTGTACATCAGCATACTGATATCGTCAAGACAATACCCTTTATTGGATACTATCGTTCGGAGACAGAGAATGGAACTGCTACCTCAATTGTTTGGGTGGTAATCCTTATACGCATCCGGAGTGAAGCCTTATTCATCGTCATTCTTATTTGTCCGGAACTCATTGGGGGCTTCATTGATTAGGACTTAGGGTAAATCTCCCCGTGTTACACTATAAAGTTAACACAATACCTTCGCCTGCGAAGCTATATGTGAGTTACCAGATCGCTATTCTGGGTTACAGGCTCGTCAAGGCTCGCACTTCGAAATGTTCGGCATCTATCAACGTGATGCACCTCGCAGGTTATCACACATTGTCATTTGAACCCGAACCATTCAGTCCCTACGTTTTGCTCAAAGAACCATATCCTTACGAAGATCATCTTTGCTTCGATTACGACGCCTTTGGAGATCTCATTTGGGATAGTCCGAATGCAGTCTCTCCCTGGCATCAATATTATTGGGATAGTGCAAAAGATGGAACAATGCTGGAGGTCGATGACCCAGTGGTCAAGGAATGGTGGACCAAGGACCCCGCCTTCGATGATTGCTGCTGGGAATGTCCAGGTTGTTGTGCCATCGAATATGATGACGACATAGAATTAGTGATAGCAAAGGGTCTAAATTCCCTGGTCGGTTCGGGGATCGGTTCCACTCAAAACCGGACCTTCCAATGGGTCTTACACACGAAAAACCCGGACCGTAGGAAATGGGACGGTTTTACGAGCAAAAACCTGGCATTTCAAGTCCACAATTTTCGCTCCAATTAAGAATTTGAGTTATGATCGTATCACGACATGATCAGTAAGTAAATTGTCCAGTTTTAGCCCCTCTTTCACCTCCAGCATGTGGATTTGCAATCGGACCAATAACCGTGGAGGCGCTATCGACAACCCGCGAAATTCGCTTAAAAATCGCCTTTATTTCACAGCCACTCAACGAATATCAGTCCGATCGCAAATCTGAATGCGTGAGGTGAAAGGGGGGCTAAAACTGCTCATTTTACGTACTGATCATGTCACGATACGATGAAAACTCACATACTTAATTGGAGCGAAAGCTGTGGGAACCGTATATTTGGAACCGCGATTCGGTTCCAACCTGGCCAGATACCCGAGGCTCTATGTCCGGGCCGGGTAACAACCCGCTAAGACAAAAGCGGTTCGGGTTTTTGGCCGGTTCTGGTACCGAACCAAAGCGAACTGCAGGTCAAAACCCGGACCGCTGTCGGGATACCCGGACCCGTTGCTCACCCTACATAGAATCACCCAAGGATCCATCGTCAGGATCATTTGGCTGGTTCATTTCTACTATACTTTCCATTGTTCACGATTATGTTGCAATATCGTTGGGTCAATTGTAACTGATTTTTATTTCGGTGCAGGATAGAAGTTCGATGACTTCTAAGTTACGCCAGTGTCATACACTATATTGGTCCAGTTTTGAATATCGGAAGATTCAATATCGCCGTCAAGAACGATTTGGAGGGGGAAGCGATATTCCGTACTATTATCGACCAACTATCATCTATTAGAACATCTCGCTGGCACTCAGCCGTACAATGACGATTACCTGCATGGGTTGTGAGGCCTACATCGATGATGACCTTGCAGAGGACCAATGGTGACAATCTTCCATCCATTCCTATTCAGACATTGCAGATGAAGACACAGACAACGACTATGTTACGGCAGACAAGGAAGAAGTTTGGTCCCTAGCTTATGAGGAGTTAGACCTTTCAATATTTCTTACGCATTCATGGGACTTTCCTACGTTTGACCACTTTGTTGCTCTTTCGGTTAGATGGCGTTTCTTTGACCGATATCTTTACGAATTTACGTCTGAGGAATCTGATGTACAATATCCTGAGCTTATGCTTGACTGGTGAACGGTTACTTAAGTAATGGTCCAGATAGTTCCGATAGTGTGAACTACCGACTGAAACCTGTTGCGCCTAGTGTACCAAGTATACCTTACGAATTTTCTTTGAACGTTTAAGAATTTTGATTTTACTGTTTCTCCATTATTACGAAGTCAATTATTGTTTGCTGTTGAGCATACTACATTTTGATTTTGCTATGATGATATCATGGAAATTGAATACTTTAATAACCCCGTGAGGTATTGCGGGCCATATTACGCTACGACTTACGATTTATGTATGCTTACGGGATTTTGAGAATATTATTAATGTGGTGAAAGCTGTTATGGGTTTATGCTTTGAATGTGACTGGAATACTCTTCAATGTATTCATGGATAAGCAGTTGGCTCTGTTTTCAACCTTTACCGATAATGACATGTTACATCATACGTCATGAGTTAGATGATGGCGACAGTCATTCGATTCAGAGCAGTGGTTCACTGCGACGTCTGGGAGTCATTGATCGCCCATGTTACTGCAATGACAGTGAATATTATGCACTTGTGTATATGATAACAGCAAAAATATGGTTCCACTTGCCAAGGTGCTTATGTTAGGACAGGGCGTGGAAGATACATCGTTATGTTAACCCATATTACTTTCGATACAATGCTGTCCATGGATCCGTTGCCTTACGGCTCGGATAGACATCATTACCATTGATGTTCCATGAGGGAAATCAATGGGATATATTACTACAAGGATACAGTAGTATACTTGTATAGTATCTACCATTACATCGCTTGTATAAGAGATTGAGGTTGCAATTGCAATCGTATTGAGTGATGAGCTCATGAGGCCCATCATAGGGATTATGTCAACACTCACATTATGAGATTTGTTCTCACCATTGTACGGTCACCGTGAGGTATGACTTACAATGACTTCGACCAAGCTCCATGCTACATGTTAAAGGATTCATGGATCGAAAGTCCAGGATGCCTAGGCATATAGACAGGAATGCAGAAGGGCTCGTCGTTGCCATGAATGCTATTCAGAACTTCTCTTCCAATGTGGATCATGAATACGCTTGCGTTGAAATAGTACCGGACCCGCTGGGTAGGAATACAATATTGTTAAGGATGACCAAGTGATTAATGGCACGTTGTGCTGTGGGATCCAACCGGTTATGCCGTTCAGTACTGCTCTATCCTTGCTAGGTCATGATGCGATGTTAATGCACGGAAAGTGCTAGTCAATCTTGAACGCACTGATATTTGATGGCAACCCCATCTGTTAGCAACTGAAGAAACTTTACCACATAGCATTGCGAGCGGCAATGTCTCTGTTAACATTATAAACTGTCTGGCTGTTGATTAAGGTATCATCACCTCATGACCAAAGGGCTCAATGGCATGGTATGCCTCAGAGTCGATGAAAGGTTGCCATAACTTTCAATCCTGAAGATAGCATTGTGACTTGTGCCCACTATGTGCAAATACATGGACCACTGGGTGGTCATGGCAAGAGTGCATGAGGATCGCACTGGGCTATCACCGGAATTGACAAGTTTGCATTATAATATCGACTGCTACGTCGCCGAAAATTATGGGTTACAGCATTTACGGGTAGTTACGCAGAAACTATGGCATAGTTGCTATGATCAATTGTTCGGCTGGTGAATGCGATCGACATACAAAAATAGAATAATGGGAACCAATACGTTGTCGCAGTACCAGATATTCATATTTCTAGTGTTGAATTTAAAAATCATCAGTACTATATGGTATATTAACCCAAGTGGATTTAAGAATCAATTGGGTCTACCACGACATGTTGGTGTCCACCACTACGTGATAATAGGGGAATGTTACGCTAAATTGTCAGAGTGGTTATACGACAGGCATGATTACGCTGATGCAATTCCATAACTATCCTATACTATTTGGTGTGTATGCACAGGATTGGTTGATTTGATGGCGTTCGGAGCCCGCCTACTAAGGGGGGAGGTAGCCTTGGTTGGTTACAAATCATTGCACTGTTTAAACATCTTCATACCTGAAATCTCGAAAGGATATTCTCTATGGTAGAATCTAGTAGGGTTCCGATAGCGAGAAGCACAAATGACCAACAGAGATGGTGAGAGATTTGTCAAGTAGTGACCCGATACTGGGAGGCACGAACGGCAAGTTGGGATAATGAGATAAACATTTTCCATCTTTGAGATTAAGTAGTGTCCCGAACACGAGATATGAAGAACCAACACGAATAGCAACCAGATTACGAGTATCAATGGACCATGGCGAAAGACCAGCTGTCCATCTAGTTGTTAGGGTGAAACAATTGCCTATCATACGCTCGCCTATATGCGATAGGATACTGCTTGACATGTTACTCAATGCAGATATTATAATCAGAAATAAGCTTCCTTTCAAGTAGAGATAGGGATATATATTCTCATTGCCGAAATCTTATTAGCATGATTCTATGAACATCACTTTGGAAGTGGCTAGTTGTTAAGCCAGATAAATGATTTGGCTTCTCTATGTCAAAGTGAATTGGGGAAAATTGTCTGAGTACTGTGACAGGGATAGAGCAGCGAGTTGCATTCACTATCCATACTTGAAGATACGCAAACTGAATGTTGGATGGGACATCCAGGAGTTTTGAGTCGGCATTGGAGAATCCAAAGGAAGTCCAGGAAGCCAACGCAATAGCGAGGTGGACTGCAGGATACTTCCATTAGGACAGTCGTCCATCGACTTATGACATCAATTGTATGAGGTGGTTGTTGACTACTATACAAAGATGAGCCAGTTAGTAGATGCCGATGGGTTAATGATCAATGGATAAAGTGCATCCTATGATTTAATCACAGAGGCAGTCAAAATGTGGATGTTTCAATGTGTACACTTGGTATACATAGATCATTCTCCGGACTTAGGTCTTCTCGACCAATGTCCAGTGAAAATAGATAATCGTACAGCCAAAGCATTAATAGGATAAGCGAATCCGAAGAATGCATTTCGATGCCCAACTATCATACGCAGTTATTGCATACTGGCTAGATTGCCTGGAGTGGCTGAAGTACTCAGGGAAACATAAGAACGGTGAGTATGTATCATACTTTCAAATGAGATTGAATAGGCATCAATGAGTTTGTTGTTGTTATTGATCAAGGTATGATATGATATTATTATGCCTTCTTGTCTAAAGCAAGCAACGATTATAGCATGCCGCGAGGCATCCCCATTGCAGGTGTTTAGTACGAGACTATAAGTGGCGTGTTGATTCGCTAAGATACAGAAGACGGAATAAGGAATAACGCCGTATTTTTATATGACAAGTAACGGAATGTTCAGAAGTTTGCCAAAGACACAGCATGATAATTGTGGAAGGCATTATGCCTCCCCGTGTATATGTCAATGGAAACAATTACCCCGAAGAGACCATTAATGAGGGTTCAACAGAGGATTCCTACGATCTGACCATTCTACCTTGGCAATCATGAAATGATACCATAAATTCGCAGACAGAGGAATAAATTGCTTTAAGAGCAGAGTACGCAGGGAAACATAACTGCCAGTTCACTGCAATATTGGAAATTTACGTTCCGCTAGCAAGAACTACCCCCCGACGATCGGTGTTAAATGTTTGTACCTTTTTACCTTCGAAGTCCAGTACCATGGGTCTTTAATGCCAGGTGATTACACTCGTTACGTTGTGGGTAAGTTAGTTTGGGGGCTAGAGGTTCTTTCCTTATGGCTTGGGGACAAGCCTGGTCAGGAGGGAGGTAGTGTTACGCCTTTGGTGTAACAGGTATACTTCCGAGATCATTCAGGATCACTTGATAATCCAAATAGGGATCCTCAATCCAAATCATGAGTTATCACTCGGATACCCTAATTGGATCAACCTTCCGGATTTGTTCACCTACTGGTGATATCTTCATTACCCTACCTTTGTAGCAATTGGTCAACGACAGCGATCAAGCCGAGCGCAGACAAGATGTGTATCATCTTTGGATCGGTATTGGTCGTAGAATCTCTATTGAAAATGGTCATTCCTTATTGGCAGGAAACCTTGTTCCTAGTCGCCGAACAAACGACTATTCTCTCATGTCCAATGGTTTAATCCTTACGAGATGAGTTGTGGTCAATATCGAAACACTATCACATCTCGGGATATGCAGAGTCATATAGGCGATATGTCGATAGCCAAGAATTGATATATCGGAGCCCAGTCAACCTAATGGACTTATACGAATCAACCCTTAGTTCGACCGCACCTTCTTGGTCTGGGAAAATGGGACCTTGGATTCATATATCCTGAGTGGCGCGGGATAGTCTCCGTTCAATATATGGCAAATCAACTCAGTTGAAGAATACTGTATATTTGCCTCCGATAAAGTGTAGTCAAATTGAGGGTTCTGTCGTTTGCCGCAATCATGAAACCGATACGTACCCGGTGGGTACATGAGAGGGCACTCTCACTGGCTCCTGGTGACACGAACCTATTTGTTGATAATTGGCTTCAGATAAGCTCGTATTCATACGAGGTATGGCCAATAGCAATAGTGTCGCAATACGAACTCATTACCTTGATGACAGAGTTAATACTCATGGGAGTTAGACCTCGACCATCAATGGTTGAAGGCAAGGATGATAAGGCAGTTGTGTATGTATACTCCGAAACAGGCTTTGGCAGTCTTAGGATTGTTCAGGGTGTGGATCGTTTGATATATATCAGCAATACCGACAGGGAGGAAGGAAATCGATAACATCCTATCGCACAATCTACCTTAAGATCTATCTACGAATACTTATTGACCTTCTCGACGTGGAGGTTAAACCTTAACTGGATTCGCGTGTATTATCTATTAGGTCTGTATAAAAGTCAACGAGGTTACTTTTCTATTGAAGTCCGGAGTTGTAAGTTCCTCTTCAGTTCTATATCACGGATAAACACATCACTCTGCATACATGGTTATTCTTAGTACCTTGGTCGAAGCAAGTCGTTGATTGGGAAGAGAGTAAGACAATACTTCAGGGTTCGAAGGGAGTCCGAAGAACCAGCCCGGTAATGCGGTGGTTAAACAGATGCTTCTGCTAGGATACTCTTGAGTCGGCACTACTCCTTCTGCTGAGACGAAACTACTGTGCTGTTTCGTAAAGGACAAGTAAATACTTCGAGTCGTCGCGTTCTTGGACCAGTCAGTCTTTGAGAATAAGTGCCGGTTGTTGGGACGATGCACTAGCTCCCGTTGGAAGTCCAAGAGTCATCACGATAGTGTGGTGGATCAGAGGATACTTCAATCAGGCTTTGCTGGACTCGTGCACATCAGCATACTGATATCTTCAAGACGATACTCTTGATTCGATACTATCTTTCGGAGGCAGAGAACAGAACTGCTACCTTGTTATCTTGGGTGGTAATCCTTATACGCATCCTGAGTGAAGCCGTATTCAACTTCTTCTTTATTTGTCCGTAACTCATTCGGGGCTCTATTGATTAGGACTTAGGGTGAATCTCCCGATGTTACAGAGATACACTCGGAGGCCATGATCGTGCGAACTTCAAGGCCATAATTGAGCAAGTTTGGAGAAACACTTGGAGGCCTTAATTGAGCGAGTGTGGAGATGCACTTGGAGGTTGTGATCGAGCGAGTTTGGATATATGCATTTGGCGGCCATGATCATGTGAACTTGGAGGCCGTAATCGAGAGAGTTTGGACCACAACTTATAAGCGGTCAAGGGACGGTGCGCCGGGTGCTGTGACTCTTTTCATCTGTTAGTCAACACGTAACCGTGGGAATGTGACAAGGAGATTTTACCTATGACCTCTCATGGAGAGCTGGCTGATGGCGGTCTATCGCGTAGGGAGGCTCACCGCAGGTTGAAGGTACGTTGAGGGGTCAACTCGTAATTATGAGAATGAAGCGAAGATAAACAATCTTGGGTGGATGCTGTACACGGTGTATGCTGTACTCGGTGTGTGTTTGTACACAGTGTCAACTCATAATCATGACATGGAGAGATAGAGCAGGATGACTTAACTTTGTGTTCTGCGACGATGGTAGAGTTTTGCAGAAGAAAGAGAGAGATGCGGGATGAAGATGGGAATAATTCGGAGGATATGAGCGAAAATGAGAAATCAGGGGTACGACTTGCCTGATTTTGTTGGGAGGACCTCCTATCGGTGTAATTTCACTCCTGATTGGGGTGGGAAGACCTCGTATCGGTGTTTTTACACACTGGATCGAGACTCGTACCAGCCATATCAGGGATGGTACAATGACCCGCCCCCAAAATTCTCATAAGTTCTAGTTTCATATGATAATTTCCCCCATACCCTGTCATCTCTCTCTATCTCGTTCTCTACTCTACGGTCACCTAAGAACACCAAGTTGGGTCATGGCTCTCCGTCTCGCCATGGCATGATCAGGAGGTAACACCGAGCACAGCATACACGGAGTACAGCATACACCGGGTACAGCATACACCGAGTACAGCATACACCGAGTACGGTATACACCGAGTACAGCATACACCGAGTACAGCATGCACTGAGTACTGCATACAGCGCGTACTTGCATCATCCGAAGATCGACTGTCTTCCCGCTCCCAGCCAGTCTATCATATCTCGGCATACCATGTTGTACTCAATGCTCTACATTCCCACCATTATGAGTTAACCAATGAATAGAGTCTCAGCTCCAGTCGCGCCTCCCTGCTGAACTACTGCCCCGATGTACTCTTCCAATCTCGTTCAATCATGGCCTCCAAGTGCATTCCAAACTCGCTCGATTACAGACTCCAAGTGTATCTCTAAAGTCGCACGATTACTGCCTCCAAGTTCACACAATCACGGCCTCCAAGTGCCTCTCCAAACTCGCTCGATCACAGCCTCCTAGTGTATCTCCAAACTCGCTTGATTACGGCCTCCAGGTTCGCACGATCATGGCCTCCAAGTGCATCTACAAACTCGCTCAATCACAGCCTCCATATGTAGGTCCAAACTCGCTTGATCACAGCATCGGAGTGCATCTCTATGTTCACTGGATCACGGTGTGGTTAAACGGTGGAGGCAGCCCATCATCAACACTCCGCTGCACATCGCATGGTATCCGAAGTGACAATTGGTGGGAAACAGCGGTTCTAGCTTGAGGAGCATAGGAAGAGGGTGAGAGGATATGCAGGGATACCCGGCCATGATGAACCACACAAATTGCATGGATCCATGAACACTGTCCAAGAGTGCATGAGGATCCACACAAATTGCCTGGATCTACGACAGCTCGCCAAGAGTGCATAAGACCAACAGCTGGGCAAGATAGAGTGTGTATTTCGTATAATGAGATGATGTCTATCAACCCCAGGGTCTCCCAAATATATACTCCCTGTCGCTGAGTCCATCTCCGTTATCCCTGTATCTCCGTATGTATATACATAGAGACTTAGATAATACATGCCATATTGTGACGCAGCGAATCATGTGACTGTACCAAAGACCAGTATGATCGATGAAATGCCTGGTGGTTATGGAACCCTAAGAACCACTGGTGTGAGAATATGGCACCAAGTCTCCCGCTGACCTGCGCAGAGATCTCAACAGCTCCAAAATTGGATCATGCTAATAGTCAAATCCCGTAGCATCCTGAATACACCCACATCACTGCAGGTGCTTTCAGGAGATCGTGAGAATGCTCTTGCAGAGTCTGAGTGCACTTTGCAAAGCTCCAGGGGGGGCTGGGCGCATCTGGATGTACTTAGAAGCACTGATGAGGGCTACCGCAGTGTCTGGGAAGTTTGCGCATGGCTTCCGGACCGAATTACATTTTGCCGATCCGCTCCTGTATCATAAAACATTTTGTATAGTTTCAGCTGTTGTTTACTCATTTAAGTATTTCTGACCTGATGTTGTCTTTATCCACTTCCAGATAACAGCGTAGTGTACTTAAAATATTATACTGTTACTGGGGTCCTTAATCCCAATGGTGAATACACTATGTATCGAATTATATACAGCCGCCAGATCTAATGATACTCTTTCTTTCCACATCTCATCCTAAGACTCAATCTGTTGACCTTGTTCAAAAGCTCGCAATTCTAATCGGACCCAATGTCCAGACAATATCTCCAATCAGAAATCTAGACCACTCCAGGATACGACCACTCGTCAGAAAACTCTCTGAATGTCAACAACCCGGTACATATGTACCGATATACCGGGTATCCACGATCAGTAGAGATGACAACAAGCGAAACAACTCGGGGGATGTGGGTTATTAACTGCTCATCCAGTTGAACAATACGATCGCCAAAGTTTTTGAGTCTCTTCGGGTAAATGTATCAAGATGGTGATAACCTGTGTCCAGGCATATAACACATGTTCACGATGGTGAATCAATTGAGGACTTTTGAAAGCTTTATATAATACAAATCTTAATGATATTTTATGATCATCTTCGGTGCTTCTGTGAAGACTGTGGATAGCTGTTTGTGCATGTCCTTCCCATTGCAGCAGCAATGCTGTCTCTTCATAGCCAACCTCCCAGTGCTTGTGTTACAACGCCTCATGCCTATGATTACGCTGCTCATGATAGTGTTATCAAGGGCCCACCCTGTACTGTGTCTGATGATTACTGCCCAGCTTCCCATTGGTTATCGTGAATATGCAATGTGGTGTCACAGCATTATTCTCCTGATAAGCTTCAGGCCATTGATTGCATGATATCATGTCAGCCAACGCAGTAGACAGACTTGAACTTAGAAATCTGGCAATCGTGTGAGCCTGTAGTTGGAGCATCTACCAATCAACATAGATAATGCTTATTTGGAGTCAATCCCCTCGGCTTGGGGCAATTAATTCATGTATCATAGATTTGATTGGCGACCTAAGAATGCTATGCCAACTTCGAACGTGGACACGTAAGCTCATATCCCATATAACCTTACATTGAGATCAATACTACTCAATCAAATGAGTAGTGCTTGGTTTGGGCAAGGTCCAACATGATTATTCCCTCTGTTATGTCATACTTAGGTCAAGACTTTTCTCCTGACCTGAACGTGCCTTACTTCCAATGATTCCACCAGTCCAGCAATGGACCAGTCCGGACTGGAACCATCCAGTCTGGTCCAGGTCCAGTCCAAGATATTTTTGGACCAGGATCGGACAAATCCCCAATCTTTTGGGACCTGGACTGAACTGGCCTGGACTGCTTGGGACCGGTCCACTTGGCCAAATCGGCCCGAATACACTTGGAGTTACTGATACATTTAGTCACCAAATAGACTGATATACATATACTCATACATGTAGACTCATCTTGCCATTCACAAGCCACAATGCACTTATCACCCCTCACCACTTGCCACTTGCCACTCACCCCGGCGGGAACATCTCGACGTCCATCAACTCCATGTCACATATTTCCATGGAAAACAGCTCCGACACCTGTGCCCGCCGGCATTGCCCAGCTTTCCAGCCCATTGCCTTTCCCACATTCTTCCAGAGCTCCCGGTGCAGGTATTTTCACAGGCTGCCATGATGGAGGAGATACTCCCGTGTTTGAAGCTCCAGTAGGCGCATGGCCACACTTTTGTAGGTAGAATCTTGTTGCAAATGACTTTGCGCGTGTCATTGGAATCGGTCTCCTATAGTTTGCTTTGTCCTTCAGTCTGTAGCCAAAGTGCTTACTACATTTATCGGCCTCCCACTGAGACTTGGTTGCTGATCTTCCTTCAAGTTGAGTCTGAGTTAGGGTTGCAGGGATTACTGTCTCACTTCATTAGTTTTTCAGATCGCCTTTGAAATTGATAAATATTATACTGTTTGGACTGGTCCAGACCAAGCCCGTCCAGTCCAAGAGTGCCAGTCTGAGGCGAGGTCCAGTCTGACCTTCCGGTGGGACCGAACCGGACTGAGCCCTACCCCAGACTGGGTACGTCCGGACTGATGGAATCATTGTTTACTTCATCCTAACCCGTTTCAGGATTGGAGTAGAGAGTTCTCTTAATCGCCTATTGACTATCAACTGCCGTGGTTGATAAACATGCATGTCCCGCTGATTTCACGAAGATGAATGATCATGAGAGCTACCATCTCTGCTAACGATATCTCAATCCAGTGCCACATCGTAGATGCGATGAATTGCCAAATTCTGATTTGCTCGTACATCACGCGACTAGTATGAACTCCCGCTAAAGAGTATGCTACTGGCCAACTTGTCGAATCATGATTAGGTGTTATGCATGTCATGTTCAATGTGACAAGTAATCATCTAATTACCTAACAAGTACCATTATTGCTGTGAAGGGACAACCACTGACAATGCGGCAGTGACCATATTTGTATCTCATCGGCCTATACAAGCTGAAATTAGATCAGTTACGCATAACAGCGACCAGGTGACTGTTCAATTACCGTACTCACAAGACCACAAATCGTTGACGCTCCGTTGACGCACATTTTGATGAGATATCCATTCAACATCTGCTGCCATCGATAATTGTTTTCCTCATGATTTAAACTTGTAGGTTGTCTTTCTGTTAGATTGAGACTCTGCCCTTTGGCAAAGCCCATCACGGTAACAGTGTTGTGCTGTTTGCCCTCACATGACTACAATTTCGATATCGTGCCAAAAGATTCATCGCAGCTGCTATACATCGATTCATCAACCAATATTCCCAATCTATTCCTCGGCATTCGCTTATAATATTCCTGTAACCGAGACTGTCGGTCAAGCTGCATGAAGAAGCCAGCGCAACATTGACGCATTCTGTCCTACTTTTTCTTCACTCCCATATTTGACCTCATTTCTATTGGGTTAACTGTCACAAACATCTTTTCAGCATGTCGCTTTGACTTCCAAGTTGGCAAAACCAATCCGGGAACATTTCGTGCGGTACTGACATGCCGCTGCTCTGGGTGATCACAATCAACGACACCAAGACCTCGTTCTATATCAGATTCAATATCTGCCAAGCAATATTCTTCGGTGTAATTTAGGTTATCCATGGTGCCATTCGAGTTTAGCCAATCCTCGGTGTCTGGAATGCGTTCAGGTGCGTGACCTTCCAGACATTCGACTGGATTCTGGTTGATTTGTCGAATTCGGCCGAAATTTACTCTCTGAGTAAGTCCCTTCAGGAGGACTTTTGCGGAAAATGCTGGTGGCAATGGTGATCTTTCTGACAGATTGACAGCAGGCGCACTATCATGATGAAAGAGTAACCAGCATGCTTAGACGATATCTCCTGTGGCAGATAAGTATCACACGACTGACATCTGCTTGTTTCGAGCGCGAGATTCCTCCTGTGTAGGACATACATTTTGGTGGCTCTGCCACATCTCCAAACAGTGATGGACCTTGGCTATTCTGTGCAATGTACTTTCCTCCCCATGTTGCTTGATTTCCAGGTAATTATCTGTGATTGTTGTATCCAATGTCGGGTCATCATCAGCCAAAATTCTGTTAGAGGCTGGATCAAACTGCATTTGAACAAGTTTTTTGTGAAGGGTCTCGCCTTTGTTGTTTGACTGCATCCAGCAGATTCAATCTCACCCAAGGCAAACACTGCACTCCACACTGACACGTTGTGGTATGATGGTGGATATGATTCGCTCCACATTGGGGGAATCAGCGTTAGTGTTACCACTGGTTCTGGACCGTGGCTTCGGGTCCGGGTCTGTGTTGGAAATGAACAGGCGCCAAATTGGCGGCGCAGGTTTTCAATAAACCCGAACCGTCCATTCGTGTAGGGTTCAATACAAAACTCCCTACCCTTTTGAACGGGGCGGGTACTCAGCGGGTTGTCCACTGGGTCCATTTGTAAATACATACAATTTGTTTGCCTTTCATGTTTGATAATAGTTCCCATTCAAAATCGATTATTTTACATCCAGGAATCACATTTTGCATGTTTTGCAGGTTGCAATATCATCAATATTGGAATTCATGTTTTTCATTTCATATTTTGTATTTTCGACCTTGGAGGAGGTCAATGGTGCAATTATAAGCTGAAATATCCATACAACACCTTCATTACCCAACATGCGTCACCAAAAAGTGATGACCCTGAGTTAATGCTAGGTTGACAGTCATTTTCAGAATGGTGCTGTAACCGTGTAACTTTCTCTATGACCTACAATGGCTGCCTATATGTTTGTTACGGATAACAGTGAGCAAATCACTTACCAATTACATTATTCATAGAACCAGAAATCATTGAGACTCCCGTGACGATCATTTTCAGCATGGGGAACTGAAGGTGTCGCTTGCTCTTTTGCTGAGAAAGGCTGCCAATATGTTGCTTACCCAAAACAGCAGGCATATCCCTTTCCAATTACCATACTTACAATACCAAAAAGCATTGACGCTCTGTTGACAATCAGTTTACAATGACAGTGAAATTGACACTGACCATATTGCAAATTACGGCGGCCAAACTTCGATTATGGGTAAATGCCGTAGCACAACCCTTGGATTATACAAGATGCAATGCCCAAAATTGTCAATTCTCTGTTGTGGCTCTGGTGACACTTATTGTTAGGTGTAGCGATATCAACTCTAACCATAATTCACAACCAGGTGGCCAATACTTCGATCATGGATAAATGCCGTACCACAGCCTTTGGATTATACAAGATGCAACACCCAGAATCATTGACACTCTGTTGACACTCAGTGGATGCTGTGTCGATGCTCTGTTGATGCTCTGGTGACGCTCATTTTCAGGTGCAGCGACATCGACATTCGAGATATTGCTTATAATGGTGGCCACTACTTCGATTATGGGTTAATGCTGCCGCACCGCCCTTCGATTGCGCAAGATGCAACAACCGAATTCGTTGACGCTCAGTTGATGCTCTGTTGAAGCTCTGTTGACGCTCATTTTCGGGTGATGTGACAACTAGATCAACGAGTCTCCCAATCAAGGCAGCCAATACTTCGATTATCGGCAAATTCCGTAGCACAGGCCATGCATTATACACGATGCAACACTGAAATTCGTTGACGCTCTGTTGACCCTCATTTTCAGAATTGCGCTATCACCATGTTGCGGTCTCTTTTGAGTATTATAACTGCCAAAACGTCATTCATGGGTAAATGCTATAGCACAGCCATTGTAAGTAATGGGTCCAGGTAACCCGCCAGCGGTCGGGGTGTGGACGGGAAAAACGGTTCCGTTCCGTTCCGAATCCGTCCAAAAACCCGACCCGGAGCATCTTTGAAGGCCAAACCTGTACTTGTACCCGTCAACCCGCGGGTTTTGCGTGGATGGGCTAGACCCGTCGGTTCCGATCTCCGGTTCGGGTTTTCAGGATTTCTATTTATGGTCGCAGTCAGATATGTTACTGCTATGTGCAAAATATTAACTTTGGTACATAATTTACTTTAATTGTTCCATTGGCTGCCTTTATAATCGAAACAAGGAGAGACACGCTCCCTGCTTCATCCTGAAGTGGAGTGTGAACGATTTTTCATCTTCCATCATTAGTAAGATTTGAGGTGCAGAACAGCCATATTGATTGTCAAGGGAGTCATTCAGCCAGGAATGGATCAGTTTGCACCTGCGACTGAGCCGATAACATTGGGAGAGCTGATGGAGATACTTGATAGTGTCAGCGGAAGATCGCAATGCCACAAGGAATATCACGATCATAAAGTAGCCATATGAGATTATCATATGGGCAACCACCGTTTCACATATCCAAATTGCCTCGAGCGACCACGCGATATCCAGCAGTTCACTGATTAAGAATTCGAACACTGTTAAACCCGTAAGTTTTCACCCCTGCATATTTCCTCCCTATCTGCTTACCATACAGGAAATTGATTCAGATGAACATATTGTATTGGCTCGTAGGTCATCTGTACACTACCTGCACAATATGTGATCATTGACGACATATCTCCACAAAACGTAATTGGTGTATCTATTTTGATAAGTGTCAGAATTTTGTGATCTGAGTGACTACATTGTGAGACATAATAATTCGTCTGTGCGTGTGCAAGGGTCATACGGGCCATACGAACGTTCTAGACTCCGAACTAAGTTGATTGACAATTGATCAACGCAATACCGTCCTGCCTCAGAGAGAGAAGTAAGAACACACAAACTAAACTAGAGATAAAATTTACTAACAAAGATTCACTTAGTGATGGCATAAGGGTCATAGATGGAGCGGTCAATGCGCAACACAAATCTGTATGAATGACCGCCATCGTATTGCATTCATCCATTCATCAAACTACCTCACTCCGCATTCAGACCGGGTGCACATAGTCAGCATTTTGAAAATTGCTTATGGTAGGTCGTGGGAATCGAGGAGATCGAACTGGATATGGGAAAGTCAGCAAGTTGGGCTATATTAATGAACAATTAGTGTATGGATCTACATGCAGTGAATTGCCAGCTGAAAGCGCTGTAATGTGACAGCACTACGTTATCCATCGCCCAGAGAACCAATGATTTTTGGTTGTATATCGATGTCAAATGGGAAGCGATTTGCTCGCAGTTATGCATTACCACAATATTGGCAGCCTTTATAGCCAAAAGAGAAAGCGATACAGTAACAACCCCATTTTCAAAATGAGCGTCAATGGAGCATCAATGAATTTTGGACTTGTAAGCAACTTAGTTGGAAAGTGATTTGCTCACTGTTATTCATAATCAACAGATTGGCAACCTGTATAGGTAAAAGAGAACGTGACACGATATCGGCGACATTCCGATACTGAGCATCAACAGCTCGTCAACGATTTTGTGTCATGTAACTAAGTTAATTGGAAAGCGATTTGCTCGCTGGTATCCATAACCAACGGATCGGCAGCCTTTGGATGTAAAAGAGAAATCGACACAGCAACAGCCGCATTTTGAAAATGAACGTCAACAGAGCGTCAACAATTTTTGTTTTGTAAGTAAGTCAATTGGGAAGCGATTTGCTCGCTGTTATCCATAATCAATGTAATGGCAGCCTTTATGGGCAAAAGAGAAAGCGACATGGTCACAGCCCATTCTGAAAATAAGCGTCAACAGAGAGTCATTGATGTTGGGTGTTCGATCTTGTATAATCCAATGGCTGTGCTACGGCTTGCATCCATGATCGGAGTATTGGGCTCTTGTATAGTCAATATGGTAAATATCGGTCTCGCGACACCTAGATTACCAAATATGCAACAACTAGTGGTAGCACCCAGTGCAGGTAAACCGCACAAGGTCCGGGTTTTGGCAAGCGATTCGGTTCGGTTCGGTTGCAGACCTGGGGAAAAACCCGACCCGCTTTGTCTCGGCGGGTTTGTTACCTGGACCAGACATAAACCCATGGTTGTTTGACAAGGTTGCAACCGGCCCGTGGTTCCATATTACGGTTTCTACAACTTTCGTAGTTCTTTGGCTTGAATAAAGTTTTTGGGTTCCGATCGAATCATGACATGATCAGTACGTAAATTGTTCAGTTTTAGCAGCTCTTTCACTTCCCGCCTTCAGAATTCCGGTGCGACAAATATCGGCTGAGTCGCTCTGAAATACCGCCAAATTTGATACGAAATTCGCGGGTTTTCAATACCGACACAACAAATATTCTTCGCATTGCGATTCTGAACCTGGGAGGTGAATGTGCGGCCAATTATACAAAACCTTTATACTGATCATGTCACGATACGGTCAGAACTCGGATCCTTAATTGCAGCGAAAGTCATGAGGTCAAATTGGCGGGTCTTTGGTGGTAAAGCCGGCCGAACCGCAATGGTTCGGGTTTTCACATTGTAAAACCCGTTGCTTACAATAGCAACAACTAAAACTGTTGACGCTCCGTTGACGCTCATTTTCAGGATGCGACAGGGAGAATGTCGCCTCTGTTTTTGCCAGTAAAGGGTGCCAATATTTGATAAATGGATGTCTGCAACCAATCGGAAAATGAATTACCCAAGATTCGAAGCTAAAATTCTTTAACGCTCCCTTGACGCCCATTCCTGGTACGCGGCAGCGAGCATGTCGCGGTAGGTTTTCCCATTAATGGCAGCCCATATTTGATTTATGGAGGTCTACAACCAATCGGAACATAAATTACCGCAGACGCAAAGCCAAAAATTGTTGACTATTCATTGACGCTCATTCTCAGGGTGCGGCAGAAAGTATGTCGCTGTAGTTTTTCCCAGTAAAGGCTGTCAATATCTGACAAATGGATGTCTACAACCAATCGTAACATAAATTACCCAGTATGCGAATCCAAAAATTGTTGACGCTCCTTTGACACTCATTCTCCGGATGTGGCAGAGAGCATGTCCATTTGATTTGTCCCTGTACAGGCTGCCAATATCTGACAAATGGATATCTACAACCAATCGGAACATTGATTACCCAAGATGCGAAGCTAAAGATTGTTGGCACACCATTGACACTCATTCTCAGGATGCTGCAGTGAGCATGCCGGTGTCTCTTTTGCCTATCAAGGATGCCAACAAATCGGTTATGCATCACAGCGACTAAATTGTTGTTGAATTACTGCACTTACAGAACCACAAATCGTTGACGCTCCGTTGACGCTCATTTTGATGTATTCTCCATTGAACATCTGCTGCCATCGATCATGGTTTTCCTCATGATATGAACATACTGGTAGTCTTTCTGCCAGATTGAGACTTGGCCTTGTGACAAAGCCGAGCGCAGAAGCATTCTTGCACTGTTCACTCTCACCAGACTAAGATGTATGAATCTTGCCAACAGCTTCATTGCGCCTGCAATACATCTGTTTATCAACCGATATTGACAAGCTACTGCTCACCATTTGCCCATTTCTTATTGCTAACTAAAACTGTAGTTCAGGATACATAAAGAAGCTGGTGAAACATTGACGCATTCTGTCCTACTTTTGTTTCGCTCCATCATTCCTCCTTGTTTCGATTGCATTGACCGTCATTACCACCTTGTCACCATGTCTCTTTGACTTTCGTGTAGCCCAAATCAATCTGGGAACATCTGGTGCAGCGCTCACATCCTGCTGCACAGGGCAGTCAGGATCCTCGATGCTATTGTCCTTATGTATATCCGATTCAACGTCCGCCCTGGAATGGTCTTTGCTGTCATTCTGTTTCTCTCAGTCCACATTGCAGTTAAGCCAATCTTCAGTGTCCGAAATGCTTTCAGGTGTGCTATCCTCATAACTTTCAACTGGATGATGGTTGATTCTTCTGATTCGGTGGACATTTAGTATCTGAGTTCGTCCTCCAGGGAGGTCCTTTGCATACACAGGTGGTGGCAAGGGAGATCCTTCTGACATTTTGAATGCAGCCCCACCATCATCTCGAAATAGTGACCAGGATGCATTGACGATCTGTTCCGTGTCCAAAATGCATCCCACGGTGGTCATCTGCTTGTTTTGTGCGAGATATTCCTTTTGGGTGGCACATATGCTTCGGCTACCCTGCCACATCACCAAAAAGTCGTGAACCGTGGCCATTCGATGCAATTTCCTTTCCTCCGCCTCATTGTTCATTTCGGTGTCGTTTTCTGTGTTCATTGTATCCAATTCTGGGTCAGCGCCTGCAAAAATCCCGTTATGGGCTCAAGCAAACTGCATTACAACGACCATTGTGGGAAGAGTCTCGCCTGTGGTTCTTGACTGCCTCCAGCCGATCTCATCCTTGCCTAGGCAAAAACTGGCCTCCACTCCGACACCGTGTGGTATGATAGATAATATGTTGCGCCCCACATTAAATATACGGCCGGACTTGGAGTGCGTTTCCTCCCATTGACGCCACCACTCGGTTATGTGTGGTCACCAAAATGTACTGCTAATCTCCATTGGATCGGAGTGGTAATCATTGAGATCTTCATCAATTTGCCCCCTGTTCTATAGTGCATCAGGCGACGAATTCAAATAGAGCCTGGTGCCAGTCAATACACGTGCTGCGCGATCGCTTCATCCTTGTGTAATCTCAGCCACATTGTTAGTGGTTAAGTATACTTCATCATCGCTGGACAAATGATATGGATCAAAGGATGAATGGCAGGATTATAAAACCATTCCGCAGGCGATAGGATTGCTCCACGGTAAGCTTTTGCATTCATTGACTGGCACACCTCGATGTTTGGCACAGTATGTATTCTCCACGTTCTTCAGAAAGGCCTCTTGGTATTGGTTGGTATAGGATATCTCTTCCTAAGGATTAATATCCGTTGCTTTATCCCACTTCCTAAACGATTGCAACTTCCGGAAAGGATCAAGGATATGTGCAGAAATGAGGAGCATGCCCGTCGATTGGGTCACTGCAGAGTAATCTCTGGACAGCATCTGTCGAGCTAACTTCACGGCGAAGAACAAGTCTTTCTTCTATGGAGTGTGTTTCTTTGCCAAAGCTCGCATCACGCCATCCATGTGAGCGAATATATCATTGTAGACTGTGATAACATGATGCAATATGACTGTATGCCTCTTCCACATCCACAGGGTCCAATATCGGAATGGTCTCAACACTTCCAACACATACTTTACAATGCTCCATTCATCTTGAGTTGTGAAGAGTGGGTAGTAATTGCTGTATTTTGGGTTTTCAAGCCACTCGCGTATGAATTCATTTAATCGGCTAGCTTTATGACGTGCGCCATGCAAGGTATGTGGTTCCTCAAAGCAGCTCACTCAATTCGAGAGGCCTCAAGTGTTGATTGCAGCACGTGTGTCACCGAGTAATTTGAGGAGGCATTATCTGTCGTAATTCAAAGCAAACGGCTGTCGGTATGCTCAAAATGATCAAGACCATCCTTCAAATGTACCGCTTGCCTTGCTCCAGTCTGTTGGCCTTTGACCTATGATCGTTCATCAGCTTTTGAAACGTGAAAAGAACAGGCGATCGCCATCATCGAACCCGAGGTGAACATCACGCACTGCCCAATTTCGATCAATATAGTAAGTAATGACGGACGTTATGGGTAGTTTGTTTGTTGATGTGAATCCGTGCAGAGCTAAACTAACTTTAGTTCTTGACAGCAATTTATTCTTAATTGCATCCACAGTCAATGCATATCCCTTCCAGCAAATGTTGCTGTGGGTCATTGCAGATGGCAGCACTAATTCATCGTGTAATGCCTAATATGACTGTCGTAGCTCTAGATTTGATAGAGCATTCCATGGGATATGAGCAGGAACAAATCCTAACATGAGGTAGCGATTCCAGGTGTCTTGGTGAAATTCAGAGGTTTCAAAGTCCTTAGCTGCCACTTTCGAACATTTTGTCTGTCATTTCTGTCATTATGGATCAATGTGGATGTCAAATCTGGTCTTTCTCTGCAAACTTACTATTGAGATTCCTCGACTTCCTTGCCTCTTCAGGATGGCCAAAGCGGTTTCATCAACCATGGAACTAATCAATTCAGTGACCTCTGTCTCTGTTCATTTGTTTGACTTTGCAATGTGAGCTGTTGCCGGCAATTGTTTCCCCATTGAGCTTGTCCCATGTTCTGATGGATAGCAAAGGACTTGATGACAAACAATACATATGATGCCAGGGCTGCCGGTCTCTTCAATTCAGCAGTGTAGATAGCATCGCCATGAAGGCACATGTCTAGAATTATTCCAAGCAATAGGCCACTTCAAGTTTACATTCATTGAAGCCCACCAAGCATCGAAGATAAGTTGTAAAGTAAGGTCACTCAAATCACAAATGAAGACAAGTTCATTTTTGGAAGAACTCATAACCTCGAGCTATGAGGTGTTCAAAGAGTTTGAATCCGACATGGCGGTAGCAATTACACAGCTGGGTGATCCGACTGGAAAAACTGCCGAAAGTAACGATACACCAAAGCACACTGCGCCTTCTTAAATATTCACTCTAATGCTACATGTAAAAAAATCAGATCTGTAAAATATTGCATTCATATTTGTGCAGTTGTATACAAGTTCAGATTGCAATGACTGACCGCGTAAAACTCAATTTAGGAACAGCACAATGCAGTTCATTGCCGTGTAGCATTCTGAGCCTGCACAAAAAGTATTGACGCTCTACGGGCGCTCAATTGTAGGAGGTGGACGCGGTATCGTCACTAGCATTTTTGCCAATACAGGCTGCCGATGGGTTTATCGTGGGTTACCTACTTTCCATTGCCATTATGTTGTCCAAGATGCAAGATCAAACATTGTTGACGCTCCGTTGATGCTCATGTTGGGACATGGTAACGATCTTGTCAGCAGCATTTTTGCATAGAAAGGCAGCCGATAGTTCGATTATGGATCAAAGTTGTCTCATAGCGCTTTGATATTCGAAGATGCAAGGCCTAAAATCGTTGACACTCCGTTGACGCTCATTTTCATGGTACAGTCACAAGGTCGTCAAAAGCATGATTGCTTACACAGGCGGCCGGTAGTTCGATCATGGATCAAAGTACTCTCATAGCCCCTTGAAATTCAACGATGCTTGGCCTAAAATGGTTGACTCTCCGTTGACACTCAGTCATAGGGCATAGTGACCAAGTCATCGAAAGCATTTGCGCCGAGAAAGGCTGCCTATAATTCGATGATGGGTCAATGTCGCCACACAGCTCTTGCATTTTCCACGATGCAAGGCCAGGAGTCGTTGACACTCCATTGACGCTCATTTTTAGGACGTAGTAGGGATGTTCTCACAATCATTTTAGATTAGAAAGGCCGGCTATAGTTCAATTATGAATGAACGTTGCAGCGAAACCATCTGGATTTTCTGTGAGGCAATGCCACAAATCGTTGACGCTCCGTGGACGCTCACCTTTGAGCTCACCTCAGAAACATACTAACAGTCATTGGGTCCTCAACAATTGTACATAAAATCCATAAAGTCCATTTTGGCAGCCAGAATACGGTTTCTATGTATTGTCATTCGAATCAAAAATCATCGAAAGATTTCAGTTTCTGAGCCGCCACTATTCATGTCATTTGCATGATGAATGTTGTAAGTCCATCGCATTTCAGTGCTTTTGGCCGGCAATTTACCGCATGGAAATCCATGCACTAGTTTGAGATATTTATTGCGTGACGTCCTCACCATTCCTGATCCAGCTCATTAACCTTGATTTCCAGGACGTACCATAGGTAATATACGATTCTTCGACCATGTGCAGGAGCTCTGAGCGGATAGTTATGAAGTGGGCTGCATGCATCATTGCAGACTGAGGGCTGTCATTCATCCGGGTTTCGGATGTGCTTTGACTGCTGCATCTATGAGGCCCATGACATCACTGACTTAAACTTTGTTAGTAAATTCTGTCTCAAATTTAGCTTTTGTTTTATAATTCAACCGTAACAGGCAACATCATATACAATTTATTGTTCGTCAATCTACTGAATTTGTAGTGCAGAAGATTTGGATGCCTTGAACGACCCTTGCACACACATTGACAAATAATCATGTCTGACAATTTGGTTACTGAAATCCAGAAAATGCTGACACGTAACAAAGTAGGTACAAATTGCTTTTACTCGAGATTCTCTGTCAAAAATCACTCTTTGGCAATCAATTCCTCCGGTGACGCAGGTGCCTTCACCAAGTCTTCATCCGCATCTGATTTCTGTATGGTAATTAGCTAGCGCCACTATGGTCCGGGGCAAAAGCTCACGGATTGAACTGGCATTGCAATCTGACTCTGTGACGAATCAGGCACCGTGTTGGGCATAAGAGATACTATGTTATTGTCTGCACGAGGTTTCTCCTAACCCAGCCTCATTTGACTACTTCACTGTCAGGACGTCACTTGCGGCACAAGGGATTGTCCCGTGACGATATCAAGAACCAGCATAAGCTCCCGAAATCTTGTCGGTGATGGTGTGGCTGCTGTGGTGTCTGTTTGGAACTCCACAACCGCCGGAACGTTCGGTTCAGTCGTTCACTACCTCAAATCTCTCCGACGCAAGTACTCGGCTGCGTCCCTTCATCCTGGTTGCGTCAGTTCCTCAAGCGTCATCTGCTTCTACCGAAAGCTCTCCATGCGGTCCTTACTGTTCTGAAGATTGTGCCCATCACCCTGCCAGGTTCATCATCTTCGCTGAGCTTGCCAAGCTCTGAATCTTCTTCATCATCATCCTCATCTTCCCCAACCTCCTCATCTGTGGAACTTGCAAGATCGCTGAGACTGTCTCCGATAGCATTCAACATCGCTTGGAATGGTGTTTCGGGCTTTACGGTTGTCGATCGCCCCTTTTCAACATTCCTCATATGTTCCTGCTCTTGCATAATCGCTGTCTCTGCGTCTTGAACTCGCTCTCTTGCCTCTGCAGAATCACTATCCAACAATTGCTCGATGCATTTTTGTTTTTCTTCTTTGCATAAAACGTGCGTTTCACGTCATTTCTCCGCCAAAAACTTGTTTTTCGATCGTAAGCTGCCCAATGCTCCCCACGCTCAGATCTTTTCTGCTTCCAGGGCACTCTTGCATTTATTCGCTTGATGATGTCGCCGTGTGGATTTCTTTGTAGATTTGCCATATTTGCCTGACAGAAGTTGCGAAAGGTTCTTTTTCGGAGCATTGACCATTGTATCTTGTGTTGACCCTGTTGTGGGGCGACATATTGGATGTTGCAAGATATGGACCACATGGAGGCTAGCTGCGTCTTTTAAGTCAAGGTAGGTAGGTTTCATCAATTAGAACAAAGCAAAATCAGCGTTTTGACTGTCACTTCATTGGGAATAGTCATGCTAACCCTACATTAAGACTTGCTGGTTAACATGTGATTCATGTTGGATCCCGGAGATATCTTGGGACACACATCACCAGACATCTTTTCTGTCGAAGAATGTCCTTTTTATATCCATCAAAAATGCGATATCAGCTGTTGATCATCACGATATATCCCTGCAAACAAAACAACAACATTGGACCGACCTAATGCAAATCGTGGGACCGTAGCAATCCCCTAAAGCTGTACGCAGCGCAGCTATACGCAGCCGGATTCAGCTTACACTGAAGATGGAAGTTGGCTGTCACTCGTTCCATTCTGACTTGTAGCTAACTATATAATCTTCAGAGCTTCCCACTCCTTTTCGTGATTGTCTTCCTCACCATTCCACAACAGCAAGTCATGGCTCCAGAAATACTTCAACCAGGTGCGATTGAAGCCGAATCAAGCCGACTAACAGACGCTCCATACTATGTGCCAGCCGGTGAGACACAGCAGCAAAGCAGACACCTGTCAGTTCACCGCGACTCTGCATTTGTAGCCACAGAAATCATGTCCCAGGAAGCCCATTGAAAAATAGTACGTTAAACCGGAAGCAGCAACAATAAGATGGAGCATGCGATCAGACTTGGGTCAATCCCTATCAGTGTACATGATGGTCAACTAACAGTATAACGCACAGCTGGGGTACGTAGGAGCTATGTGACCAATTCATCGCTGCCCTTGACAGGAAACCTCCATCGTCGACCAAGGCGTTTGTCTGCACAGTCCACGAGATTGAACATCACTACAATGTCAGTTGTGGGATATTCAGAGAAGAATTTCGTGATAAATGTCCCCGGGAATGAACATAACAGACTTTGATGACCTTAGAGGAGTCAATGGAGTCGTATATGGTTGAGGTAACAGCCGATTCCCACTGTAGAAGCAGCAACTGATTTCTTGTACGTTTTCAACATGTGAGCTACTATGACAAGACAAAGAGGTCGGGTACAGCTTGAACAGTCCGACATGCGTCTTGCCTTGAATATGGCCAAAAGGGCTAAAGAAGGGTTTTCACCCGCCGCGATTGAGGAAACGCAATAACTGATCAAGAAACCACCTGCCAAAGTTCGAGATGAGAAGAAGCGGGGTGATGTGTTTCCCGGGCATAACAAGGTGAAGGCTGTGCTAGAAAGACACCCGGCAATGGTTCGGGAAAATCAAATAGACGGCCGTCTTCATTGCCACAATGCCACAGCAAAGAATCCACACAATTGCTGGAGGCGCAAAGGCACGGGTGGAACTCGACCAGAACCGGCGCCACCGAGGCCTGGAATGCCTCCTGCGCCACCTGTTGACAGTGAGAGAGCTCAATGCTCCGAACCAGAATGTGTGCCACCGGGATACGTGTATATACATACTCCTCCTCCCAGCGCTTGATTTTTCAATCTTGATCCATATGCCAAGGATCGCATGGGGGATAAAGATTTTATTCCAGGTTTGCAGACTGATGAAGGTCCATCCGCAGGTTAGTACACTATCAGCTGCGTGATAATGCAGCTAACAGCCATTTTGTAGACGGCAGCAGCCTTTTGAGTGAACATCACAGCGAGGACGAGAGTTGACGGAAGGCAACGGCATTTTTGAGTATAATCATTATCTATAATTAGCAGACACTGTAAAGTATATTTTAAAGGGTATATTTATATGCATCATTAAAGAACAATGTAGTTAGAAAGGAGAATGAACATCAACAGCACAGAACGGCTGCCACAAGAACATTATTGATATCATATACCAAGGTGAATGGTTCCACATCGCGGTTACCCCTGTGGCAAAATGATCGTCAATGGAGCTTCAACTATTTATGGTTATGTAAGTCGGGTAATAATCGGGCGATTCGGTAGTTATTATACATAATGTAAGTGTTGCCATCCTTTATATGCAAAAGAAGAAGCAACATGCTCCCTTCCCCATTTTGAAAGTGAGCGTCGACAGAGTGTCAATGATTTTAAGTCTTGTTAGTCTGGTAATTATGATGTGATTTTGTTGTGGGTATACATAACAACAGTATTGACAACCTTTAGAGACAAAGAGAAAGCGAAACGCTGCCAGACCCATCTTGAAAATCTGCACCAATGGAGCGTCAATGATTTTTGATCATGTAAGTCCTGTAATAAAAACCCGATTTTGCAGGTAGTTCACATAATGGAAGTGTTGCCACCCTGTACAGGCAAAAATAGATGCAACATGCTCCCTGCCCCATCTTGAAAATGACCGTCAACAGAGCGTCAACAATTTTGGGTTTTGTTAGTCTGGTAATTAAGAAGTAATTTTGCAGTGGTCATACATAACAACAGTATTGACAACCTTTTTACACAAAAAAGAAAGCGCGATGCTCCGTGTCCCATCATGAAAATGAGAGTCAACGGATCCTGAATGATTTTTGGTTGTGCAAGTTGGGTAATGAATATGCGATTCGGTAGTGATTACTCATAATTGAAGTGTTGCCAACCTCTACAGGCAATAAAAGAAAGCGGCACGCTCCCTGCCGCATCTTGAAACTGTGTGTCAACCGAGAGTCGACGATCTTGGGCCTTAGATCATTGTTTATCAAAGCGCCCTGTGGCTGTGAAAGTCCATATACTCAATTTTGGCCGTTTTTGTAGTCTAATACACTCGTCAACACCTGGTTGCACCTGTGTAAATGATATAAGTTGTTACTTTGCAGGAGGCTATCGCGGGAATATCACTTGCTTATTTGCTCATAAAGGCGGCTAATCACTTATTTATGGATACGTGCGATTAAAAGCTACTTGGATTGTCCAAGTTGCAAGACCATCAATTGTTGACACTCCATTGACGCTCAGTTTCAGGATGGGGCAGGGAGCATCTCTGTACTTGTTGCTATATAAAGGTTGTCAATACATCAGAAAATGACAATGCAGTACCATAGTCAATATTTTGCAATTGACAGTAGGATATCTGAATGCGACCATAAATAGAAAAACTCGAAACTGAGAACCGGTGATCGGACCCGATGAGTCTAGCCAAAACAGGCGAAACCCGCGGGTTCAAGGGTACAGAATCTGTGTTTGGACAGCCAAGAAGCAGTGGGTCGGGTTTTTGGATGGTCCTAGAACCAAACCAAACCGTTTTGCGGTCTACACACGGACCGCGGTCAGGTTACCCCGACCTGTTGCTAACACTATGTACCAGTCATAGAAGGTGCAGTCAATCCGCTACGCGAATCTGTATGAATGACTCCCACCATCATGTTGCATTGATTCATACATCCAACTGATTCACTCTGCGTTAGTGGTTGCAACGTTTATGGACCGTCAATTCAGGTCCGGGTGCGTGTCAGAACCGAACCATTGCCAAATTGGCGGTCGGGGTTGTCAATACACCCGAACCGTCAATTTGGGTGCCGTTCGAATCAAACTTCTCAACCAGTCTGAATTGGTCAGGTTGTCAGCTTGTCGCCCACAGGGTCCATCTGTAGATTTATATACTGTTCCTGTTTTCGCAGTTGGATAAGTGTATAATATCAAAATTAGGTATTTGACAGCCAATAATCTATTTTTGCATGTTTTGCAATCTGCGACATTGATTATTTTGGAATACGTGTTTTCCATTATATACGTTGCATTTTTGGCAATGGAGGCAGTCAATATTTCAGTTATGAGCTCCATTATCCGCAGAAAACCTTTATTACACAATATGCAAAACCAAATAGTGTTGACGCTCCGTTCACGCTGAGTTGCATGATGAGGTCGCGTCTGTGTCTTGCACTGTTTCAAATGAAAAGGCAGCCACGACATCGTCTATGAATTATTACCACATTGCGACACTTAGATTAGCCAAGATCCATCACCAAAAATCGTTGACACTCCATTGACGCTCAGTTTCAGGATGGGACAGGAAGCGTGTCGGTATTATCTTTAACATGAAAGGCAGCCAATACCTCGTTTATGAATGGCTGCAACTAATCTCCACTTAGGTTACACATGATGCACAGCCAGAAATCGTTGACCCTCGTTTGACGCTCATACTCAGAATGGGGCAGTAACCGTGTCCTATACTGTTTTGCCAAGGAAGGCTGCCATTAACTTGGTTATAGATAGCGGCGACAAGGTCATATTTCAATTCCCGTACTTACAAGATGTAATGGCACGGCTGCACGTTGCATGTGTCCAGGGCCGGGTAATACCCGCTTCATATAGTCGGCTCGCCACGAGCCTTAGATCTCTAGCGATGATCTTACCTTTATACTACTCTACAATATTGACATCCACGTTTGCAACCGTATCTACTGATATACCTTCCTAAGAGGCCATACACGAGCGTATGCCTTTACACTATTATCGCTCTTTAATTTCAGATACGTTTGGCATATGGGATTTTATGAATTACCTCTTTCCGACGCGTCACGACACGCAAACTACGCGCGAGATATACAGATTTGAGAGCACTGATTTCATTAGCGAAGTGTCTCGATATGTCTATTAAATTGAGGTTAACGGCAACAGAGACGATTCGTGTGGATTCTCGAGGCGAATCGGTCAGAGACGCGTCGTGACATCTCTGGACGACACATCTTACAGACTTGAGATATACGAATCGCAGATACAAAAGAGGCACGAATTGTCCACCCAATTGAGTTTAACAGTAGCAGAGACTATTCTGAGTTGATTCCAGGCCAACCGGCCAGGAGACGCGTCCGCGACCCAGTCAGGCGAGGTCAATTGCAACGAATTCATCATACGAGAACTCGAAGGCTATCAATCGCGGCATCAATGAGATTTGATAAGTTACCTTCCAATTGAGTCAATTGACGATTACAGGGACGATTCCGTACCCCATACGCCACTCAGAGTCGCATCACCGGCAATGCTGAAGCAGGTCCTACTTCAATTCACTTTTGATGATAGCCAATTGACGATAAACGGGCACAGAAATCGAACGAAGTGCACCTACGGAGGATCTGGGCGGGTTTACGAAATACGCACAGGTCACGTCGATCTACATCCCCGACGGCAGTTGAAATCGCGATTACCTTCTACCTGACTCAATGGAATTATCTACGTTACGGATGATGTTAGGAGTTTACCGCAGCGGCTACGGAAGTCGTACAAGGCTATATACGGTCAGCGAGTCAATGAATCAACTATGATTACCGATATGATTACCGGCATCATTGGTCTATCGATGGGCAGAGTTCAAGATAGTGGAGCAGCGATCGCAGATCGTGTGGCAGCTCCATAATGGAAGTATAATTATTCCACCCCCGAATGGTCTAAAGTGGCTAGCAGATACGATTCACCATTACTGTTGTTAATTCTCACAATCGGCACCTGATTGGACGACCGAATTGGATCGTTGTGAGGAGACTGATCTGCGCCAACTCTATTCAATTTCATCAAACATACGCCAACGAGCGAATATGGATGTGTGCCCATACCATGGCATACGAAGAGGGTTTGTAGGAATTCAAAGCAGATGATTTCAATTTCAATTGTAGTCGGGATTCTGAGGATCCACGGGACTACCGGAGGATGGACCGTCTGGGCACTCTCAGGACAACAGCGGATTCGGCATGTATTTAAGGCGTGGAGATTCAATTGATGTGTCGTATCCCCATGTGGGAATGGACATTACTTCGTTGTCAGACAGTCCCAATTGGGTGAGGCAAGGATGGTATTTGGTTGTCAGACAGTCCCAATTGGGCGTGACAAGTATGTGATTCGCTCAGCGAGCTTATTCGTACACATGGTGGCAGCCGCGGTGGATACACTGTGAGCTGGAACGTGATAGGAGTTGCCTTGGTACCAGGCCAGGAATCCTAGCGTCGACTTGCAAAGCATTCGACTTTTGGCTCTGCAACCCCAGGGTGAGCGGAAGAGGTGGCAGTGGACCGGGCAGGCCA